>ENA-ORDR01000011-ORDR01000011.1-marine-metagenome-genome-assembly--contig:-NODE-11-length-109485-cov-9.486144_pt1 | contig 109485 bp, 96 predicted proteins | sample MGYA00240993_ERZ508538 | MGnify/ENA primary metagenome ERZ508538 (study PRJEB26207, sample SAMN05421999) | marine metagenome | isolation source: Monterey Bay, California, USA | place: USA:Monterey Bay... | reverse complement strand
TCATAAAGGTTCTTGGTAGCTCTACCCGATCGAAAAGCATTTCAATTCTTTTATTAATATCTTCACTTACCAATGTTTTATAGTTCCTTAGGGGCTCTGCAACCTGGTCAAATAATGGCATTTGTGGATTTAAGGAAGCAAAAGGATCTTGGAATATCATTTGGATATTTAATCGAACTTCCTGCATGGACTTTGGCGATAAATCGAGAATTTCTTTACCATCTAAATTAACTTTTCCTGCAATAGGTTCAACCAACCTTATCAATGCACGTCCAGCTGTAGATTTTCCACAACCTGACTCGCCAACAAGAGAAAGAGTTTGGCCTTTATTAATGGTAAAGGAAATATCCTCAACCGCGTGCACCTGCGCGATTGTTCTCCTAAAAAGACCACCTTTAACAGGAAAACGGGCTGTTAAGTTGCTTACTCTCAAGATTGGCTCATCAGAATCTTTAATAGGTATAATTTTATCATTTTCCGTACCAAGGAGGCGCATTGGTTCTGGATATTTTTTTCCCTTCATCTCTCCTAATTTTGGTACTGCCGCCAACAATGCCTTAGTATAGTCATGCTTAGGATTCTCAAAGATTTCTTCAACTTTTCCTTCTTCTACTTTATTGCCTCGGTACATAACTACAACTCGATCAGCCATCTGAGCCACGACAGCCATGTCATGCGTGATAAACATTACGGCGGTACCAGTTTCTCTCTTAAGGCGATCCATCAAAGCAAGAATTTCTGCTTGAATAGTTACGTCAAGAGCTGTTGTAGGCTCGTCCGCAATCAATAATCGTGGCTCACATGCCATTGCCATCGCAATAACCAACCTTTGCCGCATCCCTCCAGAAAGCTCATGTGGATACTGCTTGAGTCTTTTCTCAGGTTCTGGCAAGCGGACTTGCTTTAAAATCTCCACTGCTTTTTCTCTAGCCGCAGATTTTGATAACTTCTTGTGAAATCTTAGACCCTCAGTTAATTGCCGCTCAACCGTTAGCACCGGATTTAAGGCAGTCATTGGCTCTTGAAAGATCATTCCAATTTCATTTCCACGAATGTTGCTCATTTCTTTTTGATCAGTTTCTCGCAAATTGATTGCACCACCCTGTTTGCGATCAAAAATTAATTGTCCACCCGAAATCACTCCTCCACCAAATTCAACTAAACGCATTAGTGATAGTGATGAAACAGATTTTCCCGAACCAGACTCCCCTACAACGCAAACTGTTTCTCCAGGAAATATTTCAAAAGAAACATCCTCAACTCCTGTGACCGTGCCATCCTTTGTCTCAAATTGCACTTTAAGTTTCTTAACACTGGTTATTGGTGTTCTGGGATTATCTAACATTTGCTTCCTCTTTGATTGAACTTTAATGCTACAGATAACTGCAACACTGTCAAATATTTAAATACTTAATATTAGAATGATTAGTAAATTATTTTTTAAAAATTTTTTTAGTGAAAGGAGAGAATTTATACATTTTCTCTTGCAATTTAATTAAACTTCGTCCCTAAAGGAGTTTACCATATGTTTAGTGGTAAAGATCACAAGGATTAATGCAGAGTATACTGCACCATGAGGAAAATGAGCGAAACAACTAGGAGAAAATTATGAAATTAAAATCATTAGTTTTAGGAACGGCTGCCGCCCTCAGCGTTGCATCAATGGCAATTGCTGATAGAGGGTCGGATGGCCACGTTAATATTATTTATTGGCAAGCACCATCAATTCTAAATCCATACCTATCAGGTGGGACAAAAGACGTTGAAAGCTCATCAATGATAATTGAACCACTCGCACGTTACAACCAAGACGGTGAATTAACGCCATGGTTGGTAACAGAGATACCAACAGTAGCAAATGGTGGCGTTAGCGCTGACCTAATGTCTATTACTTGGAATATTACGCCAGGGATCAAGTGGTCTGACGGTTCTGCATTTACAGCCCATGACGTTGTGTTTTCTGGAGAATATTGCATGGACCCAGATGGTGGTTGTGCACAGTCTAATAAATTAGCTGATGTATCAAACATTGAAGCACTTGATGACCTAACTGTAAAAGTTTCTTTTTCAGTTGCGAAACCGTTTCCATACGGTCCTTTCGTTGGTGCTGAACAGCCAATAATTCAAAAAGCTCAATTTGCTGATTGTAAAGGTGCAAAAGCGCCAGAGTGTACTGCAGAAAACTTCGGCCCAATCGGTACTGGACCTTTTGTTGTAACAGACTTTAAAGCAAATGATGTTATCACAATGGAAGCAAATCCTCACTATAGAGACGCATCCAAACCAGCTTTTGCGAGTGTTACATTCAAAGGTGGCGGTGATGCAGCAGCAGCAGCTCGATCTGTTCTTGAAACAGGAGAATTCGACTACGCATGGAACTTACAAATCGATCCAACTATTCTGTCACAAATGGCAGAAGGTGGTAAAGGTGAAGTAATTTCAAGCTTTGGTACTGCTGTTGAGCGACTAATGGTTAACCTTTCTAACCCAGATGCTGCTTTAGGTGATAAAAGATCCACACTTGAAGGTGGTCCTCACCCATTCTTGACAGACGCATCTGTGCGAAGAGCACTTAGTGTTGCAATCGATAGAAACCTTCTTGCTGAAGTTGGTTACGGTGCAGCGGGTAAAGCGACTTGTAATGTGGTTCCAGGCCCAGCAATGTATGTGTCAACAGCAAATGATGAGTGTCTAGTTCAAGATATAGCAAAAGCTAACAACATTCTTGAAGCTGCAGGATGGCAAAGAGGCTCAGACGGTGTTAGAGCAAAAGATGGTGTTAGATTGTCTATTCTTTATCAAACATCTACTAACGCTGTTCGTCAGGACACCCAAGCATTGGTTAAACAGTGGTGGTCAGAAATCGGTGTAGAAACAGAGCTGAAAAACATTAGTGCATCTGTTTTCTTTGGCGGAGACCAATCTTCTCCAGATACATATCAAAAGCACTTCTCTGATATCGAAATGTACACAAACTTGTTTAGCGGTACTGATCCAGAAGCCTATATGGGAAGCTGGGTTTGTTCAGAGATGCCAATGCCATCAAATAACTGGATGGGTAACAATATGCCCCGTTATTGTAATGCAGACTATGATGCAATGGCTGCCGAACTTGCTACTACAGCCGCTATAGAAGATCGTGCTCGTATAGTAATGGCGATGAATGATATGTTGATGCAAGAAGGCGCAATGATACCACTTATTCACCGCGGAAGAGTATCTGCACACTCAAATAAATTGGGCGGAGTGGTCCAAAATACTTGGGACAGTGAACTTTGGAACGTTGCCGATTGGTATCGTAACTAAAATTATCATTTTGCTACCCTGGCAATTAAACCGGGGTAGCAAATCTAATCTTTTTAAACTGCTAAATTGAGAAACTGCCATGTTGAAGTACACAATCAGAAGATTGATTTTCACCATTCCGGTTCTTCTATTTATAAGTTTGGTGATTTTTCTTTTACTTGACTTAGCTCCAAGTGATCCCACTGGCAATCTTCCAATGACAGTGCCCCCCGAGGTCAGAGAACAAATACGCTTAGCACTGGGCTTGGGTGAGCCAATGTACTGGCGCTACTTGATGTGGTGTAATCAATTTTTCATTATAGAACCATTAAACATAATTGAACAAGCATGGGGTTTGTGTTGGGGCGAATGTGGGACCCGAACCCGTGTAATGAGCTGGGCTACAAGATCACCTGTGGTTGATCTGATTATAGAACGGACCCCTCAAACACTCTGGGTTGTTGGTATGTCTTATGTGGTTGGAATAATAATAGCCATTCCGATCGGCGTTATATCAGCATACCGACAATATAGCTGGTTTGATCAGACCGGAACATTTATTGCTATGGTTGGTTTTTCTGTTCCTACATTTTTCACTGGTGTTTTATTAATAGTAATATTTTCCACTTTGGTACCTACTGACAGCATTTTTTGGTTGCCATCTATTTATGATACAACGCACAAAGTTACAGATTGGGATAGCTTTATATTCCAAATTAGACAGATACTAATGCCAGTATTTGTTTTGGCTTTATATAACGCGGCTCAAATAAGTCGCTTCATGAGAGCCTCGATGTTGGATAATTTAAGCCTCGATTATGTAAGAACGGCCAGAGCCAAAGGAATGAAAGAAAGAGTTGTATTACTCGTGCATGTGCTACGTAACTCTTTGATACCAGTAGTAACGGTATTAGCTTTAAATATTCCACATGTGTTTGGTGGCGCCATAATTACTGAGCAAGTATTTAAGGTAAATGGATTGGGTGCCCTCCTCATTTTAGGCATAGAAGGCGCAGACATTCCATTAGTACAAACACTTACATTTATTTTCGCAATTCTTATAGTACTTTTTAATCTTGTTGCTGACGTTCTATATGGCATATTAGACCCCAGGATAAGATATGACTAAAATTTTAAAAAAGAAACAAAATAGCCAGTGGTTGGATGTTTGGATGCAGTTTAAAACTCATCGAGGCGCCGTAATTGGAATGATTGTCTTTTCAATAATTTGCATTCTAGTCGCGTTTGGTCCCTGGTTCTGGACTCTGGACCCAAATTACATTGATATCCGAGCAAAAAATCAAGGGCCTAGTTTTTTGCATCCAATGGGGACTGATCAATTGGGCCGTGACACTTTTTCAAATCTTCTGGCTGGTGGTCGCGTTTCCCTTTTAGTTGGCGTAACAGCAATGGCGTTATCAGTTATATTTGGTACATTAGTGGGCGTCATATCCGGATTTTTTAGAAGACTCGACGGACCCTTGATGAGATTGACTGACTTGTTTTTAGCCTTACCTCTTCTCCCTTTGTTATTGGTTATGATCATGCTATTTCGTGATACATTGAGAGGATTGTTTGGACCCGAGACTGGGATATTTATCTTAATTGTGACAGCGATTGGATTAACAAGTTGGATGCCAATCGCTAGAATTGTAAGGGGCGATGTTCTCGCAGTAAAAGAGCGAGAATTTGTCTTAGCTGCAAGATCTTTAGGTACACATAATACTCAAATGATTACGCGTCATATTTTGCCGAATGTACTTAGCCCAATAATGGTTTCCGCTACCTTAAGTGTAGCCGCGGCCATAATTACCGAAAGCGCTTTGTCATTTTTAGGTTTAGGCTTTCCATCAGATTTTCCAACTTGGGGCAGACTTTTATATGACAGTACAAACTTTATGAAGTTAAGCCCAGAGCGCGTCATATATCCAGGCTTGGCAATTAGCTTAACGGTACTTAGTGTGAATTACATTGGTGATGGTTTGAGAGATGCATTAGATCCAAGGATACGAGGCCGCTAATTAATTATTTTACTTTATAATTGTTAACAATTGATCAATAGAGGCTTTAGCATCACCATAAAACATACGGGTGTTCTCTTTAAAAAATAATGGGTTTTCTATACCAGAATAGCCAGTGCCTTGACCCCTTTTTGATACAAATACTTGTTTTGCTTTCCACACTTCCAAAACTGGCATTCCAGCGATTGGACTATTTGGATCTTCTTGTGCAGCTGGATTTACGATATCGTTTGAGCCAATCACAATTACTACATCTGTTTCAGGCAAATCATCATTGATTTCATCCATTTCTAAAACGATATCATAAGGCACTTTGGCCTCAGCCAAAAGCACATTCATATGCCCTGGCAATCTTCCAGCAACGGGATGAATTCCAAATCTTACTTTCGTCCCATTACCTATCAATCTTCTTGTTAATTCAGCAACCGCTTGCTGAGCCTGCGCAACAGCCATCCCATAACCAGGAACGATAACAACAGAATCTGCGTCTTCTAATGAAGTCGCAACACCAGCACCATCAATAGCTACTTGCTCTCCGTCGATTTCCATAGCTGGACCTGCACTATTCCCAAAACCTCCTAGTATAACAGAGAGGAAATGGCGGTTCATCGCCTTACACATTATATACGACAAAATTGCCCCTGAAGACCCTACAAGTGCACCTGTTACAATTAACAGATCGTTACCTAACAAAAATCCAGTAGCTGCAGCTGCCCACCCAGAATAACTATTAAGCATTGAAACAACTACGGGCATATCAGCGCCACCAATTGCTGCTACTAAATGAGCACCTACCACTAATGCAATGAAAAGCATTACATATAAAGTCCAAAGCTCGGATGTATTGATGTACATAAATAATAATATTAAACTAATGACCACAGCAGCGGCATTTAAAATATGGCGACCAGGTAAAATTAAAGCCTTTCCATCAATTCGCCCAGCTAATTTTGCGTACGCAACAATTGAGCCAGTAAAAGTGATTGCTCCAATAAAGACTCCTAAAAATATTTCAACCTCATGAATTATCAGTTCCGCTTTCGTCAATGCATCATGAGAGCCCATTGCTGAATTTAAACCTATAAAAACTGCTGCAAGTCCAACAAAACTATGTAAAGCTGCTACTAATTGAGGCATTTCTGTCATCTCAACCCGTTCAGCTACTGTCTTACCAATGAGAGCTCCTATTACAATAAGAGGAACCAAAATCACATAAGATAGAGTTGTAAACCCTGGCCCAAAAATCGTTGCAATAACGGCAATCGCCATACCAAAAATTCCATACCAAACGGCTCGTTTCGCTTTTTCTTGGTTAGACAAACCACCCAAGGAAAGTATAAACAGTACTGACGCTGTTATGTATGATGCTGATAATATTCCTACGCTCATTATATCAACCTTCTAAGACTTTTGAAACATTTGGAGCATTCGTCTTGTAACCATAAATCCTCCAACAATATTTATGGTAGCAATTAAAACACTAATGGATGCCAATATGGTAATAATCAAGTTGCTCGACCCCATTTGCAAAAGAGCACCTAAAATAATAATTCCAGATATTGCATTTGTGACTGCCATTAATGGTGTATGCAAAGAATGACTTACATTCCAAATAACTTGAAAGCCCACAAAACAACTGAGACAAAATACAATAAAATGTTGCATGAAGCTACTTGGCGCATAAGCCCCAATCACAAGCATTAATATAGCGCCGCATACTAAAGCATAAGTTTGTTGCTTCCCAGATTTTGCAAGTAATTCCGATTTTTCCTGATCTAGTTCGCTCTTTGATTTTTGAATTGGTTTTGCAGATTGAGCAGCAATTGCTTGAATCTTGGGTGGTGGGGGTGGAAACGTTATCTCACCGCCAAAGCAAACAGTGGCTCCTCGAATTACGTCATCCTCCATGTCATGATTAATTACTCCATCCTTTTCGGGTGTTAAATCAGAGATCATATGACGAATATTGGTCGAATAAAGCTCGGAGGATTGAGCAGCCATTCTGCTTGGAAAGTCTGTATATCCAATGATTGTGACACCATTCTCACTTAAGATTTTTTGATCAGGTACTGTCAATTCACAATTACCACCCCTTTCAGCGGCAAGATCGATCACTACAGAACCAGTACGCATTTCCAAAACCATATTTTCCAACCAAAGTTTTGGAGCTTCTCTTCCCGGTATTAATGCTGTCGTAATAACAATATCAATGTTGGGCGCTAGTTGAGTGAATTTTTCTAATTGCTTTTCCCGAAACTCAGGTGATGAAGGAGCAGCATATCCACCAGATTCAGATCCATCAGTTTGAGTTTCGTCAAAATCAAGAAACACAAATTCAGCACCCATAGACTCAATTTGCTCAGCAACTTCTGGGCGAACATCAAAGGCATAAACTTGGGCACCTAAAGATGTGGCAGCTCCAATCGCAGCTAAACCAGCGACACCAGCACCAATTATCAAAATCTTAGCTGGAGGAATTTTACCAGCAGCGGTAACTTGTCCTGTAAAAAATCTACCATAATTATTACTGGCTTCAATCACCGCTCTATAGCCTGCGATATTTGCCATCGATGACAAAGCATCCATTTTTTGAGCTCGTGAGATTCTCGGCACCATGTCCATCGCCAAAACATTAGAACCTTTTGCATTTATTGAATTTAATAGAGTCTCAGATTGCCCTGGATAAAAAAAACTAATTAGAGTTTTATCTTTTTGAAGCAAGCTAACTTCATCAGCTGTTGGCGGCTGAACTTTCACCAAAATATCAACTTCACGACACATATTTTTTGCATTATTGATTACCTTAACACCAGCATCAATATAGTCTTGATTGGAAAATCCTGCTGCTAAGCCTGCATTTTCTTCGATATAGCATTCATGCCCTAACTTTATGATCTGTATTGCCGAAGCTGGGGTCATTGAAACCCTGCGTTCATTTTTGTTTTTTTCTTTAATAGAACCTATTTTCATTAAAAAATTCCTAAAGCTGCTTTAAGCGGATATAGTATAATTCTGAAGATTGTAAAACAAAATAAATAAATTTAATGATTTATAAATGGCTTTATTTATTTTAACATCATCTAAATTTATAGGAGTTTTTATTTGACTTGAGCGTTAAGCTAAAAATTAAGTAGATTATTATTTTATTAGGTTAAACTGGGAGAAACATATGAGCCATCTTAAAGGAAAACACGCGTTGGTTACTGGTGGGGGAACCGGAATTGGACAGGGTATTGCAGTAATGCTAGCCAAACTAGGCGCAACAGTCACGGTAACAGGACGAAGAATTGAGACTCTAAAAGAAACCTGCTCTTTGGAACCCAATATTTTCCCAATTGTTATGGATATGTCGTCAGAACAAAGCATAGTTTCTGGTACTGCGGCCGCGATTAATGAAAGAGGGCCAACTTTAATTCACGTTGCTAATGCCGGAATTGCTGAAACTATGCCAATCCATCGCATGAATCTAGAGTTTTGGAGCAAAATTATGAGAACTAATTTGGATGGTGTCTTTTTAGGGATCCGTGAAGCATTACCGGGTATGCGCGAGAACAATTATGGCAGAATAATTACTATAAGTTCCATCGCTGGCCTAAAGGGATTAAAATATGGGGCCGCTTACTCAGCATCAAAACACGCAATAATTGGCCTCACAAAAACGATATCAGAGGAATATATGAGCACGGGGATAACTGCTAATGCTATATGCCCCGGATATGTAAGAACACCAATAGTGGATAGAAACAGAGATCTAATTGCAAAGAGAAGTAATCTGACTAATGAGGAAGCTGAAAAAGCAATGTCTCAAGATAATAGACATAAACGATTAATCGAGATCAACGAAATAACATGTGCTGCAGAATACATCGTAAACCCTCACTCCGAGTCCTTTAACGGACAAACGATAGAAATTGCTGGTGGTCAAATTTAAGCACGAGAGATAGCAATTAGTATTAATCTAAAAGCTTTTTTATGGTTTTCTTCCAATTAAAATATTTTTTTTCGAATAAAACTCTATTTTTGGAAGGGTTAAACTTTGTATTTAATTTTGAAATTTTACCTATGTCATTAAGATTAGAAAAATAACCTAGTGATAGCCCAGTCAAAAATGCAACCCCCATGGCACTTGCCTCAATGTTTTGAGCTCTTTCAACCTCAATTCCAATTTGATCTGAAACATTCTGCATAAGCCAATTGTTTTGACTAACTCCACCATCAACTTTTAAAATCTCAAGATTGTTACCAGAATAGTCAGAACACATGGCTTCAACCAAATCTCGAGCCTGAAACGAAATACTTTCACCAGCAGCAGTTATTATGTCACTTTTAGAACTATTACGCTCCAATCCAAATATTGCCCCCCGGCATTCAGAATTCCAGTAAGGAGCTCCAAGGCCAGTAAATGCAGGTATAAAAATTACACCATTAGACGTTTTGGATTGCTCAAAAACCTTATTCAACTCATCAAAATCATGAAACATATTCATATTTTTATGCAACCAGTCTAAGATCGTGCCAACGTTGAAAATTGAACCCTCTAATGCATATCTAACCTGACCTTCAATTTGATAAGCAACTGTGTTAATCAAATTAGACTCTGATTTTTTTTGATCTTCACCAATATTTAGCAAAGCAAAACAACCTGTTCCAAATGTGGCTTTCATCATGCCAGCCTCAATGCATCCAAGACCAACAGCAGCAGCCTGTTGATCGCCTATCATTGACCTTATTGGAAGAGTGTTAGTAAATAAATTTGACACGCCAAAATTAGCACAGTTATCCGTCACATCTGGTAAGATTGATTCTGGGATGTTGAATAATTCTAACAGATCAAAATCCCAGCGGTTTTCAAATATATTATAAAGCATTGTTCTTGATGCATTAGTTGCATCGGTAGCATGAACTTTGCCCTCAGATAGGTGCCAAAGAAGAAACGACTCTATTGTCCCAAATGCCAAATTTCCATTTAATGCATCTGATCTCGCATTGGATACGTTATCTAAGATCCACTCAATTTTTGTGGCAGAAAAATATGGATCAAGTAGCAAACCAGTTTTATCTTTTACGATCTGTTCATAGCCCAAATTTCTTAATTCTTTGCATCGGCTTGCTGTTCGCCTATCTTGCCAAACGATAGCATTGTAAATAGGATTTCCACTTGCTCGGTCCCAAATAACCACCGTTTCTCGTTGATTCGTAATTCCAAGTCCAACAACATCATCGGATATTGTTTTGTTGATTGCGCTCTTCACTGTCTGGAGAATATTCTGTGGCTTTTGCTCCACCCAACCTGATTTTGGAAACATTGTGTCTATTTTCTCACTGTACCTTTTTAAACTAGAAAGGGACTCATCGAAAACTATCGCCTTTGTGGATGTAGTGCCTTGATCAATAGCAAGAAATTTAGTCATTATTTATTCCATCAAAGTTTAATGATTAAAATTTGTTTAGCATTTAGAATACCACAAGTTATATGAAATTAAGGTTTAACAATCAAAACTGCTTTGCACTCTAAGCTTTCTGCCAAGCTCGTAAAACGTAAATTAACAACTTCTCCAAATAGGTCCTTGTTGTTTCTAGAAATGTTGATTTGTAAAGTTTTCTCTTTTTTAAGGAAGCTTAATTCCCCCATATTGTTATCAATAGAACCAGACAACATCGCACCAAAACGCATAGCTTTTCCTAAAATTTTTGCTAATATCTGCTCTTTTTCTGTCAAAATTGATAAAACATTCTTGAAATACTCTTTTCGCTTAGAACTTTTATACCTGTATAGTAAAGCAAGAGCTAAAAATATACGCCCACTATGATCCAACCCACCTAAATTTGCCCTAGTAGCATTATCAAAACACACCTCTGCTCGATAATCAGGATGGGCTCTCCAGGTAACATCATGCAATAAGCATGCAGCTTTGATCAGTCTTTTAGTTTTTAGATCTTGATCATTAAATATTGGAATTATGAAATTATAAAGTACCAGACCAAATCCTGGATTTCTAGCAGCAGACTTTTCCATATGTTTACTAGCTTCCAAGAGAGGATCGAGGCTTCTTAATTTCTTCCCCATCGATTGGTATAATAAACCCTCTCGGATTCCGTAACTAGATAATGCTATTTTCTTTGGATTAAATATTTCAACCACTTCTTGCAAAATAATTCCAGAAGTTGGAAGAAGGTCTAAACGAACATTTGAAATTGTCGTCATTGTCCTTATTTCTTTTAAGGATCTCTTATTAATCCACTTAATAGTACTTAAGATATCTTCAGCGTTAATTTGATACTCATGCAAAACCTTTAATGGGTAATTTGATAAGTCCATATGTAAACGAGCAATAGCCCGCCATGAACCTCCTACCAAGTATATTGTTTTATAAGTTTTTTTGAATTTTTTTCTTAATTCGATTAATTTTGATTTAACATAATCTCTTTTCCCAATGGCATCTGCATGTACACGATCCAAATTTAAAGGACCAATTTGTAAGCTTTTTGCAAGACCAACATTGCCATTAGAAATTTCAGCTAATTCCATTGAAGCTCCACCTAAATCACAAACGAGACCATCAACATCAGGCCAGCCCAGTAGAACGCCCTTCGCAGACAATGTTGCTTCTTCCTCTCCAGTCGCAACGCTGACTTCTAAACCAGTTTTAACGTAAATTTCGTAGCAGAACTCTTTACCATTTGGAGCGTTTCTAATGGCAGCAGTAGCAACTGCGCTTAAGTTTGCACTCATAGAGTTAGCTAATAAAACAAACCGTTTTATTGCAGACAATGCCCGTTTTTTATTATCAATATTTAGTTCTCCATTCGGACCTAAATTACCGCCTAAGCCACAGAGAACCTTTTCATTAAAAAAATATGCTGGTGAACGTGCTGCGCCATCAAAAACTACTAATCTCACTGAGTTTGATCCGATATCTATAACACCAAATCTATCGATAGTATTATTTGAAAATGAACGCTTTACATTTGGGGTTGGAGAAATTTCTGTCAAAGTGTTTACCAATAAGTAGTGATTAGTTAATAAAATACTTTTTCTTAATGTTTGAGTGGCTTAATTCTGGCACATCCGAAGCTCCAGCCGAACCTCTGCCAGATAATGACGGATTTTCCATGAAGAATCTATGGCAATCAAATTGATTATCAATATCATTATGTCTTAAATAATTACCATCTGATTGAAGTACCCAGCTTTGCTTTTGGTCCGCTAAATTTGCAGCCATAATCTGGCTAACAATCTGAGAGCGGATAGTTTCATTATCGATCTCAATCAAACCCTCTACCCGCCTATTAAGATTACGATCCATCCAATCAGCTGAACTAATGAATACCCTACCCTTAAGTGTTTCTATTGGCTTGCCGTTACCAAAACAAATAATCCTCGAATGCTCTAAAAATCTACCTACAATCGACTTTACTTGAATATTTTCACTGAGACCTTCTATACCAGGCCTAAGTCCACATATACCTCTAACAATGAGCTTAATCTTAACGCCAGCATTACTTGCCTTATACAACGCATCAATTACGTCTGGATCAATCAACGCATTCATTTTACCCCAAATTTCAGCACTCTGTCCATTATTTGCAATTTTGATTTCGTTTTCGATAGAGTTCAACAAAAATGTTTTAAGATTTATTGGAGAAATCGACATTTTTTTTAGTTTTTGGGGTCTTGCATACCCTGAAACAAAATTAAATACGCTCGTAGCGTCTCTACCATGAGCAGGATCACAGGTAAAAAAGGACAGGTCAGTATAATATTTAGCCGTAATCGGATGATAATTGCCTGTTCCAAAATGTGTGTATGTGACTAGGTCTTTATTTTTTTCCCTTCGCACGACAGTTGATAGTTTTGCGTGCGTTTTTAAGCTAATAAAACCATATACAACATGAGCACCAGCACGTTCTAAACGACGAGCTTGTCGAATGTTGGCTGCTTCATCAAATCGTGCTTTCAGCTCAATGAACGCAGTGACAGATTTTCCGGCCTCTGCAGCTTCACATAATGCGTCAACAATTGGTGAGTTTTTTGATGTTCTATATAATGTCTGTTTTATTGCAAGAACATTTGGATCGCCAGCTGCTTGTTGAAGAAATCTGACAACCATGTCAAAAGTTTCGTAAGGATGGTGCAAAAGCATATCTTTTTGCTGAATAGCCCTAAATATATCTCCATCATAATCTGTTACTCGCTCTGGGATTCTAGGAGAGAATTTTGGCCACATTAGATTTTCAATTTCCAGCTCTACCAACTCCGAGAGGTCCGCTAATGCAATAAAACCATTTATTTCAAAAATCTCACTTTTTGTTACTTTGCAATTCTTTCTTATCATATTTGCTAAATTAATATTTGCTCCAGCGGAAATGGCAAGACTTATGACCTCACCCCGTCTTCGTCGTTTCAGGGCGGTTTCGAACTCTCTTACTAGATCTTCTGCTTCTTCCTCAATCTCTAGATCACTATCTCGCAAAAGACGAAAAGCACAAAAATTCTCTAATATGTGTTCAGGAAAAAGATCCGAAATATATTCTATTAAAACGTCTTCAAGTGGTAACATTCGATAGATTTCTTTAACCTCACCAAGCCTTACAAATCTTGGCAGCTGCTTTGGAATTGGTAATAAGGCTAGTAACTCTTTATCGTCTTTTTTTCTTTTTAATTGTAGCGCTAACGCAAACCCACCATTTGGAATAAATGGAAATGGATGCGCTGGATCAATCGCTAAAGGAGATAGTACTGGGAAAATATTATTAATAAATTCCTTGTCTAAAAATAATCTTTCTTCTGAATTCAGTTCATGGGGTTTTAAAATCTCTATATTAGCCAACTTTAAATCATGAATTAAATCAATCCAGTGCTTTTGTTGCTCTTTTAAAAGAACTCGAGCACTCTTATCTATCTCTAATAATTGTTCCCCGGGGGTTAATCCGTCAGCAGCTGGGGTATTTATTTTATTCTTCTTTAATTCTCTTAATCCAGCGACCCTAACCGAATAAAATTCATCTAAATTTGTGGAAGATATTGATAGAAAACGTAATCTCTCTAAAAGTGGTACCTCTAGATTGCCAGCTTCTTCCAAAACACGCGAATTGAACGCTAACCAAGACAACTCTCGGTTAAGAAATCTTTTATTACCTTCAATATCTTCAGAATTTAATTTAACAACTTGCCCAAAGTTTGACTTAAGAAAATCTGAATCAATAGTTTTATGTAGATTTTGCTTGTTCATATGGAGGCTTATGCCTCATTTTAACTAAATTTGTCCAGAACTTCACTGATTATTGCTCTATTAGCACTTTTGCCAAGTTTCAAAACAGTCCTATCTAACTCTTCAACAAAACTGCCAATCGAAGCCATTGAGCGCGTAATCCTTTTTAAAATAAACTCTATTAAAGAAGGAGAAATCTGAATTTGACGGTCATTAAATTGTTTAATTAATACAGCTGATAATAGCGCATCATCTGGCTGCTCGATAGAAATATGTTCAGTAGCAATAAGTCTGCTGTTCAAGTCTTTCAACTCAAACCCAGCCCTACTTGAAAAATCATTACTAGTCAGGAGAACAGGGATTCTATTAGAACTACAATGATTTAAAATATGTAAAAGACGTTCTTCCAAATCTAAACGTGAAGCCGCTAATTCAATATTTTCTAAAACAATAGCATTTATATTTTGTAAATTAAAATCCAACTCGATGACGTTTTCAAAAGTCGCATTGGTTAAATTGGCCCATACATTTGAAAGATGGGTTTTGCCAGAACCTTTTGCTCCCATTACTAGTAGTCGATCATTAGACCAATGCGCCCAATTTTTTACTAGATCAAAGGCCAACTTATTTGCCTTAGAAACAAAAAAATCATTAAAGCCCAAAGCTGGATAACAAGGTAAGTCAAAAATTAATTGGTCGGACAAATTAGTTCCTTTGTTGAGCCAAAGTATAGTGAACTGGTTTTATACTTTTTAATTAAAAATCCCACAACAAAAACGATAAAAGCAAATATTGAAACTACCAAAAGCAAACCAGAAAATCCAAAAAATAATCCAAAAATAATTATGATTGCAGATAATCTCTTTATTCTTACCTTTTCAAATCTATCAGCTACTGGGCTCAACACATATCCAATAACTGCAACAATAAAGATAACATTTAACTCTTTTATCAATTTAAAGCTTGGCGAAATAAACAATTTAAAACTCCGTTTTTTCTTTATCATATCATAAATATGGTTAATAAGCGATTAAAGGATTGTTCAATAAAGATAAACTATTCGACTTAATCACAATATCTAATACAAATTAACGGGGTTCAATGACCAAAAGGAATTTACAGACTAAAGCTGAGCTTGCTTTACCTTCAAAAAATCTGAATGAAGATATTGATTTTTTTACTAAAAAAATTGGGATGCGATTAGATGAGATCTTTCCCGCTGATGACCCTTCTGTTGCAGTAATTTCGGGCTTTGGTTTAAGGCTCCGACTCGCAAAAGGATCTTCAGAACCGACTGGTACTATCCGTATTTTAACGGATAATATAAAACAATTTGAGCACCTCTTACCAGATCAAATTGCGCCCAATGGTGTAAAAGTTCAGTTTATTGAAAACACCTCGAAACCTACAATGCCCAAAACTAATCATGACTTTGTCGTGCGAAGACTCTCAGATCAAGCTCCATGGGTTATAGGACGCGCAGGCATGCACTATAGAGATTTAATACCTTCAAGGTTAGGAGGATCAATTATTGCCAGCCATATTAGAATACCGGACGGTGGTCCTGTGCCTGATATGGTGCATTATCATACTGTAGGATTTCAATTAATCTTTTGCTATAAAGGTTGGGTGGATTTAGTTTATGAAGACCAAGGACTCCCTTTTCGGTTAACTGAAGGATGCTGCGTAATCCAACCACCAAAGATTCGTCATAAAGTATTGTTTGCCAGTGATAATATTGAAGTCATTGAAATTGGTGTGCCAGCTGAACACGTAACAACAATTGATCACGAAATGACACTTCCAAATGATCAAATCAATAGAGAACGTACATTTGATGGGCAAAGATTTGTACATCATAAAGTTGAGGAGGCTAAGTGGGAACCTTTCAGACTAAAACAATTCAAGTCAAGGGACACATCTATCGCAGAGAACACCGGTAATGTTGCTGGGGTGCATGTGGTAAAATTTACAGGTGGAGACAGTTTCTGGAGTGCTCATGATACTGATATTTTATTTAATTTTGTGATGAGCGGGAATATGATTTTAGAAGGCGAGGGAAAACAAACTAGTAACTTAGAACCTGGTGATGCCTTTGTTATCCCCCCACATATGAAAACAAAATACTCCGGTTGTTCCGAGGATCTCGAATTATTAGAAGTTTCGTTGCCCGGTGTTTTTAATACAACAATTTTTAGATAAATTTATTAAATCTGATAGCTTTAGCCATTATCAATCATCAGGTCGTTTTAAAGTTATTAATTCGTCAATAACTGCGTAGTCTCTATATCCTAGTCTCGCTAAAGGTTTATACAAAGTCACATCAAATATTCCATCTTTAAGGTACTCTTCATTAAGATGAATACCTTTGACCTCTCCAATGATTGCAATTTGATCCTCTCCTGGAAGCTCAATTTCTTTATACAATTTGCATTCAAATGCAGCTGGTGCAGCTTTAACGAACGGAGCAGTAATGATTTCTGATACTCCTTTTTCAAGACCGGCAAGAACAAATTCGTCCTCACCGTGACTGAAATGTTGCGACGAGATATTCATCTGATCTGTCAAATCAAAACTCACAAAATTCACTGCAAACTCACCTGTGTCTCTGATGTTAACAACAGAATCCTTTTCCTCTTTTAACCCTAATTTTGGTCCTGTCTTACTAAAAATGACCATTGGAGGCTTATCACCAATCGCATTAAAAAATGAATAAGGGGCTAAGTTTGCTGATCCATCCTTATTAATCGTCGAAATCCAGCCAATAGGTCGTGGTGAGACAATTGCTTTAAAAGGGTCATGTGGAAGTGACTCAGGTCGGAAATTGGGTTTGTAAAACATTGAATAGCCTCTTTAATATTATTGGTTGTAATCGTAACGTTATGATAACTAAAATTCTAGCACTAATCATAAGATTTGGAATCGTTTTGCTTAAATTAGAATTAGAAAAACCAGAAGATTTCTCAGGAGTTGAAGACCTCTACGATATCTGCTTCTCTCCAAGTCGCAAGGTACTAAGCTCATATAGATTACGGGAAAATGTAAAACCTATTGATAAATTATGCTACCTTGCAAAAAATGAAACTGGATCAATACTCTGTGCAGTGAGATATTGGCCTATTAAAATTCAAAGTTTTAAATTCCTTTTGCTGGGTCCATTAGCAGTTCATCCCACCATACAAGCTGAGGGCCATGGAAATTATATAATAAACGAAACCTTAACAAGAGCAGAGAAATTTGGCTGGCAAGCTGTAATATTAATTGGTGATTTAAGCTATTATAGGCAATTTAATTTTGTTATCGCTAAATCAATAGAATTCCCTTTACCCACGAATCCCAAAAGAACTTTAATAAAGTCTCTCAACGGTTTCGACATAAGTTTAATAAAAGGAAAAGTCGAGCGGTGGGGTGCGAAATAACAAATAGTTTAAAATAAATATTTAACTATATTTGTGCTTTTATCCAACTTTCGACTTTCGGTCGAATTGACTGCTCTCCTGAAACAAGTGCCTGATCGATAACTCTTCGCAGCTCTATAATATTTATATCTCTTATTAATGCCTTAACTGCACCTATGGAGGCCGGTCTCATTGATAATGTACGAATACCCATCGCTAATAAGCAGACTGCCTCCAAAGGTTTACCAGCATCTTCACCGCAAAAACTTAATGGAGTGCTAGTTTCCTCACACCTTATAACAATTTGCTTAATTAAATTTAAAAAGCTAACATTTAAGGTGTCGTATCTTTTTCTAACTCTTTCATTTTCACGATCTGCTGCATAAAAAAATTGCTTTAAATCGTTTCCACCAATTGAAATAAAATCTGCCAATTCAAAAAATTGTTTCGGTGCAAATACTAAAGATGGCGTCTCAAGCATCGCACCGATTTCCACATTTTTTGGAATACTATGGCCCATTTTTCTTTCGTTTTCCAAAACAGTTTTTAAAAGCTCTCGAGCCTGAATAAACTCACCAAATTGCGCTATCATCGGAAACATGATTGAAATATTCCTCAGATTTGCAGCCCTAAAGAATGCCTGCAATTGCATCTTCATAATACCCGGCTTATCCAGGCCTAATCTAATAGCTCTCCATCCTAAAGCAGGATTTGGTTCATCTGTTGGTCTCATATATGGCAAGACTTTATCAGATCCTACATCTAGTGTTCTAAATATTACTTTTTTTTGACCAGCAGCATCTAAAACTCGACTATATAAAGCTGCAAGCTCGCCTCTTTTTGGTATGGAATTACGAGCCAAAAACTGTAATTCAGTTCTAAAGAGTCCAACGCCTTCGGCACCAGAGTTTTCAAGACTCGGCAAATCTCCCATTAAGCCAGCATTCATCATAAGATTAATAGTAATACCGTCTTTCGAAACTGCTGGCACATCTTTTAACTTTTGATAACGCTCAAGTTTTTTTGATTGCATTGCGATTTTTTCACTAAAAGCATTTTTCACATTATCATCTGGTCGGAGATGAACAATTCCCTGATCACCATCAACCAAAACGTGATCACCATTGAGTGCTTCTGTTGTTATAGCTGAAGCATTAATTATTAGGGGTATAGCCATTGCTCTAGCTATTATTGTTGCATGCCCACCAACCGAGCCTTCTTCTAAGACGATCCCCTTTAGGTTTCTTCCATATTCTAACAATTCTCCAGGCCCTATATTTCTAGCCACTAATATAGGACTCTCTGGAAAATCAGTATGATCTGAATTGCCCTGACCCGTTAAGATACGCAATAACCTATTTGATAAATCATCCAAATCATGAAGGCGATCTCTTAAGTAGGCGTCCGCTACCCTACTCATCCTAGCCCTAACAGTTGATTGCTCTTTTTCAACTGCCGCCTCAGCAGACAATCCGCTTTCAATATCTTCTTCCATCCTCTTAAGCCAACTTTTCGAATTAGCAAACATGCGGTAGGCTTCTAAAATTTTTTTATGCTCTTCTGTAGCTCCTTTTAGGGCCGTATTAAGCATTCCATCAACATCGCCTTTCAGACGTTGAATTGCATCTTGAAGACGTTTTTGCTCAATAATTGTATCTTCTGCAAAGGGGTTTGTGACAACAACTCTGGGTTCGTGCAATAAAACGTTACCAGATGCGGCTCCTTCGTGAGCAATACCTCCCCTAATTAACACTGAATATTGGTGAGGTGCTTTTAAATTTTCATCACCACCCACAAATGCCCCTAATTCAGTCATTTCAGCCAAAACCATAGCAACAACTTCAATAGCATAAATTTCGTCATCTGAAAAAAGCCTTGAAATTCTAGACTGTACTACCAAAACGCCAAGAGTCTCACCCAATCTCTGTATAGGCACACCCAAAAAGCTAGAATATCTTTCTTCTCGTGTTTCTGGCATGAACCTGAAGCCAACCTCTGAAGGTGCATTATCTGTATTAATTGGCTTAGCATCTCTGGCTACCAAACCAACTAGACCCTCTCCAATACGAAGACGCGTTTTATGTACTGATGCAGGATCTAAACCTTCGGTTGCACACAATTCTAGAGTCTTATTATCTACAAGCAAATACACAGAACAAACCTCAGTATCCATGCTATTTGCTATTAGATGGGTTAAACGATCAAGCCGCTTTTGTCCCTCTCCCTCTTCAGCAAGAGCTTCCTTCAAACGCTTTAAAAGAACTCTAGATTGAATCCCTGATTCTAATGCCATTTTTCACCCTTTTCAGGTTTTGGCCTCTAATTCAAATACATCATGAAGAGATTGTATCGCTAATTCCATATATTTTCTATCAACAAGTACAGAAATTTTAATTTCTGAAGTAGTAATAACTTTTATGTTTATATTCTCAGACGATAACGCGTTAAACATTTTAGCCGCAACTCCTGCGTGACTTCGCATCCCAATACCAACAACTGATATCTTGCAAACCTCAGTGTCAGCAATTAAATCATGATAGTTAAATGTCTTTATATTCTTCGCATCATTTAGTGATTTCTCAGCCAACGCAACCTGACCAACAGGACAAGAAAAAGTCATATCTGTCCTGCCATCATCAGATATATTTTGAACTATCATATCCACATTTACTCCCTTTTCAGCAAGTGTGCCAAAAATAGAAGCCGCTATTCCAGGACGGTCTGCTACCGAAACAAGAGTCATTTTTGCCTCATCTCTCGAATACGCTACTCCAGATACAATGTTATTTTCCATAATTTCCTCCTCGTCACAAACCACTGTCCCCGGATTATCCGAAAAACTACTTAATACCTGCAAACGAACTTTATATCTCATTGCCAATTCTACAGAGCGTGTTTGCAAAACTTTAGCACCGAGTGAAGCTAACTCTAACATTTCCTCATAACTTATTTTACTCAATTTTCTAGCTTTATCGGTTATTCGTGGATCAGTTGTATAAATGCCATCAACATCAGTGTAGATATCACATCTAACCGCATTAAAGGCAGCGGCAAATGCTACTGCAGTAGTGTCAGACCCTCCTCGGCCTAAAGTTGAGAGACGTTTTTCATCCGTGACACCCTGAAAACCTGCAATCACCGCCACACGCATACCTTGTGAAAATTTCTCTTCAAGATTTTCAATTGGGATCTCTAAAATTCTTGCAGAACCATGAGTTGAATTTGTCATTAATGGCACTTGCCAACCCTGCCAACTACGAGCTGACACACCTACATTTTGTAAGGCGACTGCCATCAATCCTGCCGTTATATTCTCACCGCTAGACACTACAGCATCATACTCTCGAGCATCGTGCATTTTGGATGCTTCATTTACCAGAGATACTAATCTGTTCGTTTCACCGGACATCGCTGATACAATAACAATAACCTCAAATCCTTTTGAAACTTCTTCTTGAACTTTAATAGCTGCATTCTTGATGCATTCTATGTCAGCAACAGAGGTTCCACCAAATTTCATAACAAGCTTAGGCATAATATTCAATTCTCAGGGTTAAGATCGAACCAGCTTCTAATGCTAGTCTACAAGAAGAGCAAGCATTTCTACAATGGATGAGTTTTACCATTCCAATTTTCAAAACATCCTGTCTTTGCTAGAGAAAGACTATCAAATCTTTGTAATAATCCCTTTGCCGATTCTGCGGCTGAGATATCTGCTTGTTCCCCGCCCATATCTGTTTTCACCCATCCAGGATGATATATTCCAACCGCAACTCCATTTTTCTTTAGATCAGATGCTAAATTCCTACCTAAATTTAAAACAGCTGCTTTTGAAGCACGATATATATAACTTCCCCCATTTGCCTTATTTTGACTTCCCATTTGGCTAGAAATAATGGCGATCTTACCCTTGGCCTTAATAATATTTGGAAGTAAACATTGTATTAATAAGAAAACACTTGTTACATTTACCGAAAAAGTTTTTTCCCACTTAATTGAGGGATATCCTGAATTTATGCTTTCTCCCTTATCTAAAAAAACTCCTGCGTTACAAACTAGAAGATTTATCGGTGTGTCTAATAATTCATCCCTTAGAGCATAAATTGAACTCTGTCTTTCAAGATCTAAAAAAGTAAAACCATCTGACCTTGCACATGATATCACATTTTTATTCATAGCAATTAGTTGCTTTGCTAATTCCAATCCTATACCTTTACTTGCGCCAGTAATAACAGTTGTCATTAATTACCCCTAAAAGTGGTTTTTAAAATCAGTTAGGTTTTCTTTCTCTCCACGGTAGTGGAGTTACCTCTATACCATCATCGATTAAGTTTTTTACTTCTTTGGTAGTTGCTTTGCCCCTTATATTTCTTTCTTTTGCATCACCTTCATAGATCGCTCGGGCCTCATTAGCAAAGTTTGAACCAACATCCTCAGTATTTTCCTCTATAGTCTTTTTTAACTCCGCAAAAGCTTGCTCTGCGGTTGTTCTAGGTCCTGATAAAGGACGTGTTTTCTGGGTTTTTGACTTGGTTTTAGCAGGCCGCACCTGAGGGCTCATTAAAGCTCTCTCTACATTTGCATCACCACAGACCGCACACGACATCATTCCTGAGTTCTTTAATTTCTCATAAGCATCGGCCGACTGAACCCAACTTTCAAATTCATGACCCTTTGAACACTTAAAACTATATTTAATCATCACCCATCAACCAAATAAATAAGATTTTACATAATGTAATTTAAAAAATATAATAATCAAATAAACCAGTATCTGACAATAAAAATTACTTCGCAGCTCTTCGGTCACGTCGATTAGATACCGGTTGAAATGCGACTCCTACGTGAGCTTCGCAATATGGTTTGCCGGCTTGAACCTCTAGACCACAAAACCAGAAATCGTCAGTTGCTGGGTCACCGATCGGCCATTTACATGTTTTTTCAGTAAGCTGCAAAAGACTTAGTTTTTTTGCACCTTTCTCAACCTCTTTAACTGTTGCTAGTGCTTCAGGGCTTATTTCGTTAGCGGAAGGTTGTGGGGGAAGAGGCTGGCCAGGGGTTAGAATTGGTTTACGCATCGGAATGATAGCATTTTTTTCAGGTATATGTGTATCAATGATTGTTTTTATTCTTGGACTTGATGGTTTTGAACGAGATTTTGGCGCTGAACGCACCGAAGCTTTGTCTCGAATTGGCTTAGTGGAACTAGCTCTATTTGAAAGCCCCAATCTATGAACTTTTCCTATAACCGCATTTCTGGTAACACCACCTAATTCTTTGGCTATTTGACTAGCACTATTACCTTCGGTCCACATCGTTTTTAATTTTTCAACACGATCGTCCGTCCAAGCCATACGGTATCTCCATATAAAGTCGCTACTACAAATAAAAAATGTATTTGATGATTAAATTATTCTTTATCACTGAGCTTTAGTTAAATACAAGGGCTAGACAGGCATTAAAAAATAGTATTACTAAATAATAGAGAAGTTAAAGGGTATGGATTATGATTAGAAATACGAGCTTAAGTGAACGGCGGCGTTAATTTCTGCTGAATATCTAAATCGAAATATCCAATCAACTTAAAATAGAATAGCAAATGATAAATCCAGTTCTCCCATCGTATTCTCGTGCAGATATACGTTTCGTTAAAGGCAGTGGCTCATGGCTTACCTGCGATAAAAACAACAAGTATTTAGATATGGGTGCGGGCATTGCAGTAAATTCGCTTGGGCATGCGCATCCAGACCTAGTAGAAACATTAAAAAACCAAGCTGACAAACTTTGGCATACTTCAAACCTTTATAATATTCCAAATCAAGAAAAACTTGCGAAAGAATTAGTAAAAGCTACGTTCGCAGACACAGTATTTTTCACAAATTCTGGTACTGAAAGTATGGAATGCGCGATAAAAATGGCACGAAAATACCATTACCAGAATGGGTCAAAAGATCGAAATGAGATAATAACTTTTAATAATAGTTTTCATGGCCGTTCTTTGGGAATGATATCAGCTACAGGCTCCAAAAAGTTACTAGAAGGTTTTTCACCAGTTCTTCCAGGATTTAAGCAAGCAGAAATAAATAACTACGAAATGGTACTTAACCAGATAAATAAAAATACAGCTGCTATATTGATAGAACCGATTCAGGGTGAAGGCGGGATAATTCTATCAGATGTTAAGTTCTTAAATAATATTAGAAAAATATGCGATGAAGAAGGAATATTATTAATATTTGATGAAATTCAATGCGGTGTTGGCAGAACGGGGGAGCTATTTGCCTATCAAAACTATCAAGTAAAACCTGATATTATGGCAATTGCAAAAGGTATTGGTGGTGGCTTTCCGCTAGGTGCGTGCTTATCAACCGAAAATGCAGCAAGAGGTATGACTCCTGGCACACATGGTTCTACGTATGGGGGTAATCCATTAGCATGCGCCATTGGCAATACTGTTTTGGGAATTATTAATAACACCAAGTTTTTAGAGGATGTAAAATACAAATCGATAATTTTAACACAAAAATTAAGTTATTTGTTGGATAAACATCCAGAAATTTTCGACGAAGTACGTGGCATGGGATTAATGATGGGTATAAAGTGTAAAGTTCCAAATATTGATGTAGTAAACGCAGGGTACAACGAAGGTTTGCTGACAGTACCTGGAGGACAAAATATAATACGACTTTTGCCACCATTAAATGTATCTGAAGAAGAAATAGAAATGGCGGTTCAAATGTTAGATAAGTGCGCCAAAAGCCTTAAAAAGCAAAAAATCAAATGAAACATTTTTTAAATCTAAATGAAATAGACTCAAATGACTTAATTCACATTGTTGAGCAAGCCATAAATATAAAAAATGGCCAGGATAAAAGTTCAAATGGTGCATTAGACTCAAATAAGCCGCTAGATGGTAAGGTTGTTGCTATGATTTTTGATAAACCTTCAACCAGGACGCGCGTATCATTTGATGTCGGAATAAAACAGTTAGGTGGACAAACAATAGTCTTGTCAGGTTCAGATTTACAATTGGGCCATGGTGAGAGTATCGCAGACACAGCCAGAGTCCTTTCACGATATATCGATTTAATTATCATTAGGACATTTGATGAAAGCACCCTTTACGAACTTGCCCAAAATTCAAATGTACCAGTTATCAATGGTTTAACGAATGCAACCCATCCCTGTCAAAGTATGGCTGATGTTATGACATTTCAGGAACATCGCGGATCCATAAAAAGAAAGCAAATTTTATGGTTGGGCGATGGAAATAATGTATGTGCGTCAACTCTTCAGGCAGCTGGACAGTTTAATTTCGATTTCACATTCTGTGGGCCAGAAACTTTAGATCCAAATCATTCATACTTGGACTATGCTAGAAGAAAAGGATCCAATGTTACGATTGTTAGAGATCCTATTAAAGCTATCAGTAATGCAGATTTGATAATGACTGATACTTGGGTCTCAATGCATGAAAAAAACAATCAATCATCTAAAACTCTTGATAACCAGCTAAAACCTTATCAAGTTAATAGTGAACTAATGAAGCAATCAAAAAAAGAAGCACTATTTATGCACTGCTTGCCTGCACATCGAGGGCAGGAAGTAACCTCAGATGTTCTTGATGGTGTTCAGTCCAAAGCTTTTGATCAAGCAGAAAATAGATTACATGTCCAAAAAGCAATTTTAAGATGGTGTCTTGATGTTTTATAAATCGTTATCACAACATTATATATTTTATCCACCTTTCCCCGGTTTTTCAGAAAAAACTGTTTCGAGCTTATTGGGAACTCCATCCATTTCGTCGGCGTTAGGTAAAGGTTCAATCTGAGTTATAATTACCGGCCATATCTCAGAATATTTTCGATTAAATTCCACCCATTTTTCCATATCAGGTTCAGTATCTGGCAAAATCGCATCAACAGGGCACTCAGGCTCACAAACGCCACAGTCAATACATTCATCAGGATGAATCACTAGCACGTTTTCTCCCTCATAAAAGCAGTCTACAGGACAAACCTCAACGCAGTCTGTGTGCTTGCAGCCTATACAATTATCAGTAACAACATAAGTCATTCAATCTACAATCTATAATTATTAATAGCTAACTATTTACCAATCAATTCAGACGCAAGTGTCTAAATCAAATTAATCAAAAAAAATTTCTATCTAAAAATTACCATAAAGTTTGCTTAGATATTTGCGTACCAATCTGCCGAATTCTTTGCTGATCCTCGATGAAGTGGAAGAGACAAAACCCTCACAACGATTACACTATCGCCACGCGTTAGGGTTATCACATCAGTTATTCTCAACAAAGTACTGGGTTTTCTTAATTTCCTGCCATTTAGCCTAACCTTGCCATGCTCAACAACTTTGTGCGAAATTGATCGGGTTTTAAAGAATCTACACGCCCATAGCCATTTATCAATTCTACAATGCTCAAGCTCTTTCAATTATTTGCCTTTTAATGCTAGCAAAACTGAAAATGGGTTATTTGGATCTGGAGGAGTATCAAATTTCAACTGTTTTTTATTTTTTGAACTGTTATTTGAGCGTTTCTGTTTTTCCCTTTTTCGATCAGTCAGACTTTTAGTTACAGTTAGCTTCATGTCCTTTTTGGTTTTTGATTTCTTATTTTTCCATACAAATGTCCAAAAAGTCTGCATCTCTGGTTCAATAGTTTCCTTTGCGATTGAATTGTCCGAATTGTCATAAACTTTATTAGCATTTTCAGGGTTTGGATCAGAAGTAATTCCCACTACTTTCTGTCTCTCACCTAATGTAACGTCATAACCTAGACCAGACATTAGATTAGAAAATTGCTCATTTGTCATACCTGTAATAGATAGCATATCTGAATTCGCTTCAAAACCTAAATGGGTATTTTCTTTTCTGATCAAATCAGCCAAGCGTTCAAGCATGTCAATCCTTAATGCCCATTCTCCCGCATAATGGTATCCAGCTTTTACGAAATAACCATCGGCTTCATTATTGTTTGCATTTATCGTAACTAATCCTGCAACAGGAGCAGAAGGAAATTCTGTAAAACCTTTTTTTAACGCCCAAAGAACCAATCTCATTCGGGTCACCGCAGGTTTTAGTAAGAGCGGAAGAAAAATATTAAATTGGCCGAACCGCACGCCATGCTTCCTTAGCAGAGCGCGCGAATCTTGATCCATATCTTTTAACTCATTTATTATTTCTTGTCTTGGAATTATACCCATTGATTCAATTAACCTAAACGCTAAGCCTTTACTTAAACCAACAATATTTTCATCTTTTTTCATCAAGTATAACGGTTCAAAAAGAGACTCAATTTTTCTTTCCACAAAATGGTTAAGGCGGCGCTCCACTTTATCTCTGACATCGTTGCCCGCTTCATCATCAACAAAAGCAATAACCCTAGGAGATAAGGTATTTTCCCCGACTAACAATTTTCCAACAGCATGCTCTCCCCACATGAGACCACCTTGATCGGTAAAATCAATCTCTGTATCTGGCGCATTGTAAAATCGCGAACTTCGTAAATGGAATTCAGCTTCTAATGCAGCAATACTTGCAGTTCTAATCGTCTTATCTTCTGCAACACTACTGCCTTTATCTTGTATAAATCTAAAGCCATGAAGCTTTCCGATAAATTGACCATCTATCGTAACCTCTCCATCTTGATTAACTTCAGCCACAAGTTTCTCCTTTTGCTTCAATCGGCGAATAAGAACACTCGTACGCCGATCGACAAATCTTTTAGTCAGAGCATCATGAAGTGCATCTGATAACCCATCTTCTATCCGACGGCTTTCTGCTTGCCAGTAGCTTGGATCATTTACCCACTCATCTCTTTGAGTTACATATGTCCAAGTTCTAACAAATGCCAACCTCTTTGAAATAGTGTCGATTTCGCCATCATATCGATCTATTTTGTCAAGTTGACTATGAAGCCAATCATCAGGAATCATACTACCACCCTTTAAATAATGAAAGACTGTACTTAATATTTCAACGTGATCATTGAGTGATATGGACCGAAAATCAGGAATCTTGCAAACTTGCCACAGAAGTTTCACTAAATTAGGATCATTGATGTTTAAACAATAATCATCAGTAGAGGTAATTAACTTCAGTGCTGCTAAGTCAAGAGCCTCAGGTCCGCGAGTTAAAATAGGATTTTTGATGCTCATCTCAAGTGATTCAATTAACTTTTTTCCAGTACCCATATCAAGATTAGAATTACGCCACATAATTCTTTTTATCGGGTCAAACTTATTATTTTCTACTTCTTCAACAACTTTTTCATCAAATGGTTTTGATTCACCGGTGGTTCCAAAAGTTCCAGAACGCATATAGCGCCCTGCCCGACCAGCAATTTGAGCAATTTCACTAGAAAATAGCATGCGCATTTTTGTTCCATCAAACTTATGCTGGCTTGAGAAAGCAACATGGTCTATGTCAAGATTTAACCCCATTCCAATTGCATCAGTAGCAACCAAAAAATCCACATCACCATTTTGATATAATGCTACCTGTTTATTACGGGTCCTGGGAGAAAGAGCACCAAGAACAACCGCAGCACCACCCTTCTGCCGCCTGACCAATTCAGCCATGCCATAAACATTATCCACGGAAAAACCAATAATAGCTGATCTTGGAGCCATTCGTGATATTTTTCGTGAACCAGAACATGAAAGAGTGGAAAATCTCTCACGGCCTTTAATTTCAATATTTGGAAACAGTTTTACTATTATATTCCAAATGCTTTTGGACCCCAGAAATAATGTCTCAAATTGACCTCGCATAGTTAGCATTCGATCAGTAAAAACATGGCCGCGTTCGAGATCAGCACACAATTGTATTTCATCAATTGCTACAAATTCAAAACTTATATTTGTTGGCATGGACTCTGTAGTGCAGACCCAATATTTTGGTTTTAGCGGTATAATTCGCTCTTCCCCTGTCACTAACGCCACCGAAGATCTATCTTTCAGAATTACCATTCGATCATAGACTTCTCTTGCCAACAATCTTAACGGTAAACCAATTATACCATTATTATAACTAAGCATTCTCTCTATAGCATAGTGAGTTTTTCCAGTATTCGTGGGCCCTAGAACTGCCGTTATTTTGTTGTTGTACGTGCTGGTCATTTATCTCAGAATTAAAGCGAAGTACCCGCAATTTTACTTTTCAACCTCTTAACTGATAACTTGATGTTAGAATTAAGTGGGTTTATTTTTTCTGCTTTTTGAAATGCATCCAATGCAGCAGAAAGATGGCCTAAATTCTCCAACATGGCACCAAGTCCAGATAACGCTCCAAAATGTTGAGCGTTCAACAATAGTACTTTATCGATATCAGAGATAGAGTTTTTAAAATCGCCTTTCATATAAAAAGTAGTAGCTCGCGCATTCCACGCTTCGGCAAAGAGAGGCTCGATTGATATAATTTGACTGAAAACTACAATTGCATCTTCCAGTCGACCACTTTGCATGAAAAACCGCCCACGTATTAATAACATATCTAAATTTTGATCACCTGACCTTGACCATTCCGCCCAAATTTCTTTTTCAACTTCGCTATGGGCTCTATTTGAGGGCGATTTCAGCTCAATCAATAAGTTTTGAATTTTTGCCATGTTGGGACTTGCTAAACCTACGCTCAAGCTAAGCATGAAAGCAATTAGGAAAGGTACAAAAGTATTGGCAAATTTATAAAAATACGTCATAAAAGTATATTAGTGTTAAAAAATAAAAAAACGAGTTAAACTTTTAAATTGACAGGAAAAATTAATGAGTGACACGATTGAACTTGCAATAAGCGCTTTAGAAGAAAAATTACCAAATGGATTTGATGGCTCTGTAAAATTTGAAATTGAGAATGAAGGTTCCGTAATTATAAATGAAGACGGAGCTGTTGAAAGCTCAGATGATGCAGATTGCACATTGACGGCTGATAAAGACACCTTCCAAGAAATAATGTCTGGTGAATTAAATTCAACTGCTGCATTTATGCAAGGTAAACTTAAAGTTGATGGCGATATGGGAATGGCGATGAGATTAGCTTCAGTCTTGGCATAAATATGAAAAATGCTCCTCTTTATGAAGACATCTTAGAGGGGCCATTAGACGGACAAGCAAGATGGCTTATAACTGCCGATAATGTAAAAATCAGAGCAGCTTATTGGAATTTTAGCAATTCAAATGGTACGATATTTGTATTTCCTGGCAGAAATGAGTACATTGAGAAATACGGTAGAACCTGTAAAAAAATACAGTCAATAGGTTATAGCTCAATAGTTATTGATTGGCGCGGTCAAGGATTATCAGAGCGTTTGGTTAAGAACAAACTGATTGGTCACGTTAATTTATTTCAAGATTATCAAAAAGACGTGAATGCGTTAGTTCTCTTCGCTACCAATAAAAGATTCCCCAAACCTTGGTTTCTTTTGGCGCATTCCATGGGAGGAGCAATCGGATTGAGGGCTATAAACAATGGATTGCCAATTCAAAAAGTGATTTTCTCAGCTCCCATGTGGGATATTAAAATGCATCAGAGTAAACTGATTGACAAAGTACTACATTTTTACACCAAAAATACGTATCCAATTTATAAATTATTCAAAAAAGAGAATGAATTTGTTCCTAGTACGAACACAGTCCCCTACCTAAAAACTGAAGAATTCGAACACAATACTTTGACAAACGATGAAGAGTATTTCTGTTATTTAAAAAATCAAATATTAAAATATCCAGCATTAGCACTCGCAGGTCCAAGTATAAAATGGCTACAAACAGCATTGGAAGAATGTTACAAACTTCAACAAACAGCGGCACCAAAAGTTCCATGTTTAACTTTTTATTCATTAAATGATAAAATAGTGAATAATACTGCTATTGAAAAAATAATGGATTCATGGCGTGAAGGTAGGTTAGTCAATATTGCGCACACGCAGCATGAAATATTTATGGAAAATGATAATTTGCTCAAAAAAATATTCTCCGATATAAAATGTTTTCTTAAAGACGAAAACATGTAAAATATTTAATGTTATAAAGCGTATAAAATGAATAACTTGGAATATATAATAAACAATTGGCAACCCTTGCTACTTGTTTTGCTTGGACTCCTTGCAGGGACTATAATTTTACATGTCTCTGAAAGAATATTTAATATCTTTGGGCCTAAAATAAGAAGAATTATCTTTAGATTATTATTTTATGTTATAATATTAATTATAATGACAAAATATTTAGCATTATGGTAAGCATATCTAAGTGTCATTAAATAGTTTATTAATGAAAAACATTAAAAACTCACCAAGCTTTGATGCATACTCAAATAGCTCCAAAAGAAGCGTGAAACACTCCGCCTATTTAAAGTATACGACAAAATATTTGAAAAATTTTGCAGGGAAAATGTAACTTTTGTAGAAACTGGTATTTTAGATGGTGGATCCCTTTTCATCTGGCGAGTTAAAGGCCACAGACTTCGAAAATAAGGAATAGTTCGAAAACATCGACTCATATTTCGAGAAAAATTTCTAGCCTGATCAATTAAGTCTGGCTCAACAAATCAAAAAAAATAGATATAAGAATTAGCACAAATTCTTTGACAAGGTAACCTATCTGATTATAGTTATAACAATCGGTAAAAACCGTTCTTTTTTCAGGTTTTAATGTCAAAAAAATGAATACACCAATCAAATTTTCTAAGGTCGGTCCTGACGGCTGGATAGATGCCGAAAACATTACTTTAGAAACCTCAAAACTCATTGAAGGAATCCCAAAGGGACGAGATCATATATATTACCAAAATGATGAAACTCAAGTTACATCTGGTATATGGAGATCTTCTCCATACACAGAATGGTATGATAATTATCCATGTGATGAATTTATGTATATATTAGAAGGATACGTAATTTTAGAAAATGATGAGTTCTCAGAAAGATATGAGAAAGGCGAGGCATTCTTATTACCTAAAGGCTTTAAGGGCTATTGGAGACAGCCCGTTTCAATGTTAAAATTCTATGTCATTATTAAATAATTTATTGTTCTTCTTAAGAGATTAGAGACTAATGTCTAAATCTGTTTCACATTTAAATGATGAAGGCTCATACGACTACATAATCATAGGAGCTGGTTCTGCAGGTTGCGTATTAGCTCACCGACTTGGAGAAGATCCAAATAATAAAATCCTAGTTCTTGAAGCTGGAGGAAGTGACCGATCCATTTCTGTATCTATGCCAGCGGCTTTATCTATTCCAATGAACTCGAAAAGGTTCAATTGGGGCATGTATACAGAACCAGAGCCAGGTTTAGACGGTCGCGTTATGAATCTACCTCGAGGTAAAGGACTTGGTGGCTCGTCTTCTGTAAATGGTATGTGTTATGTCCGAGGAAATCCGATGGATTACGAATTATGGGAGGCTCTTGGAGCTAAAGGTTGGAACTGGGCAAATGTTCTTCCTTATTTTCAAAAAGCAGAAAACGTCCAATCAGCAGGACCGTTAAGAGGGACATCCGGTCCATTAGGTATCAAGCGTGGGCCTGAGAAAAATCCACTTTATCAAGCCTTCGTCAAAGCAGGCAAACAGGCGGGTTATGCGGTAAGTTCAAATATGAATGAATATCAACATGAAGGCATGGGACCAATGGAGATGTCCGTTAAAGATGGAAAGCGTTGTAGTGCATCTGTCGCTTATCTTCGCCCCGCGCTCAAACGAGGCAATATTCGTGTAATTACTCATGCGAAAGTTAACAAAGTTATTTTTGATGGTATGAAGGTTGTTGGAGTGGCGTTTCTTAAAGGATCAAAACCAAGTGTGGCTTATGCAAATAAAGAAACAATATTAAGCGCTGGTTCGATAATGTCACCAATCATTTTAAAGCGCTCAGGGATTGGCCCATCAAAAGAACTTGTTTCACATAACATCCCACTTATCTATCACAACAATAATGTTGGTGAAAATCTGAAGGATCATTTAGAAGTTTACTTACAACAAGAATGCTTAAAGCCTGTGTCACTTTACAAGTCTATGAGTTTATTTGGCAAAGGTATCATTGGAGCTCAATGGTTACTGACAAAAACAGGCCTTGGAGCAACTAACCACTTTGAAACTGGTGGCCATATTCGAAGCCGTAAGGGTATTGTTTATCCAGATATTCAGTACCATTTTTTGCCATTAGCTATCTCATATGATGGGAAGAGCTTAGCTAAAGGGCATGGATTTCAGGTGCATGTTGGAACAAAAAGATCAAAAAGCAGGGGCTGGGTAAAATTACGTGATAACTCTGTGCATGAATTACCAAAGGTGCAGTTCAATTATATGACTCATGAAGATGATTGGTTAGAGATGCGGGCATGCATAAAACTAACTAGAGAAATCTTTAAGCAAGATGCTTTTAACCAATATCGGGGAATTGAAATAGCTCCTGGAGATGCCAGCAATACTGATGAGGATCTTGATCAATTTATTAAAGAAAAAGTTGAGAGCGCTTATCATCCATGTGGAACATGTAAGATGGGCGAAGCATTGGACGCAGTTGTTGATTCTGAATGCAAAGTTTTAGGTGTTACAGGTCTACGCGTTATTGATGCTTCAATTATGCCTCAAGCAACTGCTGGAGACATAAACGCTCCAACTATTATGCTAGCAGAAAGAGCTGCTGATTTGATCAAAGGCACTTCACTACCCGCATCAATTAATGCCACTCTATTAACAGCTGGAGATTGGAAAACCCACCAACGTTCATCCAGTATTGAAAAAGACTACAGTGAAGAGCGGGAAGTTTTACATAAATACCTCCTGAAAAATAATACAGTGTAAAAATTTCTAACTAATTAATTGGAGTACATTTTATGAAGTTAATCTATAGTGATGACCATAAAGGGCATAAAGGTGCCATGGAATTACGATATGATAAATTAATACCGATGTCAGAAAACCCCGAACGCATGGATATGATCATAAATGCGCTTTCTGATATTGGTTATAATGACATAATTGAACCTACAAATCATAGCTTAGATGTAGCTTATAAAATCCACGATCCTGCATTCGTCAGTTTTCTTGAACAAGCCTATCCTCTTTGGGAAAAAGAATTTGGCCCTGGTGGATTTGCCACAGCATATACTTTTGGTATGAGAGGCATGGCACAAACACCTAACACATCAATTCATTCAATGCTTTCTTGTTACACTTTTGATGTATGCTGTCCAATCGTTGCTGGAACTTGGAACGCTATTCGTTCGGCTGTTAATGTTGCATTGACCGGAGTTGATTTGATGCAACAAGGAGAAAAGTGCGTCTTTTCTTTATGCCGCCCTCCTGGCCATCATGCCTCCCGAGATATGGCAGGAGGTTATTGTTACATGAACAATGCTGCAATTGCAGCTCAATCACATATTGATCATGGAGCCGAGCGTGTTGCAATACTCGATATCGATTACCATCATGGGAATGGAAGCCAAGCAATTTTCTATGACCGAAACGATGTTTTATACGTGTCCCTCCATGCAAGGCCAGAAGATGAATATCCATTCTTAATGGGTTATGCCAGTGAAATTGGTGTCGGGAATGGCAAGGGATGCAATCTAAATATTCCAATGCCAATTGGAACAACTTTTGAAGTTTATAGAGATAGTTTAAAAATTGCCCTTCAAAATATTATTGACTATGATCCAGACGTTATAGTTCTCTCACTGGGTGTAGATACTTTTGCGGACGATCCTGTTGGAGGCTTTAAACTCCAATCTCCCGATTTTAAAACAATTGGTAATTTGATTGCTGAATTGGAAATGCCAACACATTTTATAATGGAAGGTGGCTACGCAATGGAAGCACTAGGAAAAAATGTGGGGAACGTTGTAACTGGGTTTTGCAAATTAACTCAATAATAGAAGTAATAAAATTAGTTGAAAATATGAGGGTTTTTACGACTTCAAGAGGTCAGATGTTGGGTGATGAGAGAACAGATGTCTATTTAACTAAGCTGTTGTTATTTAATGAGTTTTAGTAAAAAATAAATTTGTAGAGGTACAATTAGAGGCACACTATGATATGCATTTAGAGGTACGCATTAAAACTTCGCTCGTAAGCTAATAAACATTCTATGTTTTTATTTTCTACAGATACTTACTCGCCTGCCACATATATACAAAATATATTCCATTCCAATATCCGTCATGAATAAATCCCCTTTTTCAGCTTTATTTTTCATTAATTCATTTAATTTACTTAATATCAGATACCTCATTCTGATAACATTAGTAACAGAACAATAACTGTATCAATCCTAAATAAATTCAAACTAAAGAAAGCGCTGCTTTTGATAGAGATTTTATAAATTTACCTAAAATAGCAGGTGAAGTCACAGAAGAAGTTACATCAGCTTCTGTATGAAAATAAGGATTTGTCCCTGCTATAGATAACATCGGTACATTCTTTGACGCCCAACATTTACTTTCACCAACCCACTCATTTTCAGAGACATTATTATCAGGTGATTTTGCTAAGATTTCCAACGTAGCTAAATTATCAGAAATATCCTTAAAATTGTTAGAATAACATATCCCTGTTAAATCGGTATTTTTATTCGCTAAACATGATCCCAAGTGCAAAACTGCTTTAGGTTTTTTTTCGTAAGACTCTACAAACTTATAGGCACCTCGATATCCCAGCTCATGGCCATTAGCGAAAACTAAATCAACAGAATGATATTTTGCGATCTCCCGAGCAACCAATAATGCAATTGAAACACCGCATCCCCTCTCACCAGCACACGAAAACCAACCTGAAATTGGTGTAGTTATTACAAACGGAGGATCTTTTTTTTTGATATTATGAGTGGCCAAAATATTAGATGCCTGATTTTTTACGATTGAAGCCTCATAAGAAATATTAAAATCTTTTTTATCCCTGATGTAATTAAAAGTTTCTTTATCAACTAAAATAATTGGGAAATTTAAGTCATAGGCGTTGTGAGAATTGATTGCACTTAAGTGCTCAGACTTTGAGATACTTTCAAGTATTAATCCATCATAGCCAGATAATTGAGCATCTCTAACTAACTTCTGAATAATTAACTCTTCCGGTTCATGCAAGTTTGACGAATTAGTAAAATAACTTTTCATACCATCATCAAGTTTAAAAAATAATGGATTTTCTATTTTACCCTTTCCTAGCACAGAATAATATAACAACATCCCGACGATGTTATACGTTTGACTTCTAAATTTACCTTCATAATGCTGATAACTAAAGTCTTCTAAGTGAACTGTCCAAGAAGAAGCTTTGAGATAATTCGTCAGCCAGTCAATTACTTTTTGATTACCTACTACACCAGTTCTGTGAGGAGAAAAGCTTTCAAACTTTGTTACCAAATTATATGCCTCTATCCCCAAAGACATCTATTTCTTCCAACTCAGAAGTTCACTAATTCTTAATTTAAACAATGCAACAATATACTTCATTGTTGAAGTTTTACCTATTATTTAGTTATTTGCCATACTCAACTTGCTTTCAGACTGTGGCGCTACTTTAAATATGGTTATCATTGTCTGATATAATCGGAGTTAAAAACAATTATTATCTTTTTTGCTTATTTTTATTGTCTTTAGAAAAACTAGTGACAATAGAGTTATAATAACCGAGTAAATAAGAGTTGTTAAAAGATTTCAATGGGTTAGGTGGTGGGTGATAAGAGACTCGAACTCCTGACATCTTCGGTGTAAACGAAGCGCTCTACCAACTGAGCTAATCACCCTCAACAACCGACTTCTAACCATGCTATTGGGATTATGGCAAGAGGTAAATATAGCCCACCTAAAAAAACACGCCCGTTCAATAACAAAGCTTTAAATGATACTCATCTTAAATTTTATTACTATCAATTACCGATTAATGGGCTACGGTTGACGTCTGAGTTTGATTTTCCATCATCGAAAGGGCTTTAGCTTCTTCTGCATCTGCATCCCACTCAATTGGTGTAGGTTCAGAGACCAACGCGTGTTTTAAAACCTCTTTAACGTGAGCGACAGGAATGATGGTCAATCCCTCTTTCACATTCGATGGTATCTCTTTTAAATCCTTTTCATTTTCTAGAGGAATGAGCACAGTTGTAATTCCGCCTCTGAGTGCTGCCAAGAGTTTCTCTTTCAATCCACCAATGGGCAACACATTACCACGCAGTGTTACTTCGCCTGTCATGGCAATATCTTTTTTCACAGCTATTCCTGTTAAAACTGACAAGATCGATGTTACCATTCCAACACCTGCTGAAGGTCCATCTTTTGGCGTGGCACCTTCGGGAACATGGACATGAATATCCATTTTCTCAAATAAGGTTGGTTTTATCCCCATCTCTGGCGACACAGAACGAATAAACGATGAAGCAGTATCAATACTCTCTTTCATCACGTCCCCTAGTGTTCCAGTAGTTTTCATTCGTCCTTTCCCAGGAAGCTTCAGAGCTTCAATTGAGAGTAAATCACCACCAACAGAAGTCCAGGCTAAGCCCGTAACAACGCCAACTGCATCCGCTTGTTCTGCAAGACCATAACGAAATCTTTTTACGCCTAGTAAGTCTTCTAAATCATTCAAACCAACTTCAACGTTATTCACCTCTTTTTTTATTATCTTTGTTACTGCTTTACGACAAATTTTTGCGAGTTCTCGTTCAAGATTTCTAACACCTGCTTCACGTGTGTATCTGCGTATTATTTCCATCAAGGTGTCATTACCAAGATTAAACTCTTTGGATTTTAGGCCATGACCTTTAATTTGCTTTGGCAATAAGTGTTGATAAGCGATTTCAACTTTCTCTTCTTCAGTATAACCTGATAACGCGATTGTCTCCATCCTGTCTAGTAGTGGTCCAGGCATATTGTAACTGTTAGCGGTCGTCAGGAATAATACATCTGACAGATCATATTCAACCTCAAGATAATGATCCGTAAATGTTGAATTTTGTTCAGGATCTAGCACTTCTAGCATAGCACTTGCAGGATCTCCTCTGAAATCTTGACCCATCTTATCTATTTCATCAAGTAATATCAAAGGATTGTTAGTCTTGGCTTTCTTCATGGATTGAATGATTTTCCCAGGCATCGAGCCAATATATGTTCGTCTGTGACCCCTTATTTCACTCTCATCTCTTACACCACCCAAGCTAATTCTAATAAACTCTCTGCCAGTGGCGCGCGCTACCGACTTTCCTAGAGATGTTTTACCGACGCCTGGTGGTCCCACTAAGCACATAATTGGGCCCTTTAGTTTTGACGACCGCTGCTGTACAGCTAAATTTTCAATTATGCGTTCTTTAACTTTTTCCAAACCATAATGATCATCATCGAGCACTTTTTGAGCTTTTATCAGATCTTTTTTCACTCGGGATTTTTTACCCCAAGGCAATGACAATATCCAATCCAAGTAGTTACGAACAACCGTTGCTTCCGCCGACATCGGAGACATATTCTTGAGCTTCTTTACCTCACTATCAACTTTCTCTTGAGCTTCTTTAGAAAGCTTAGCCTCACTAATCTTCTTGATCAGATCGTCCATCTCCGACTGATCGTCACCGTCCCCTAATTCTCTTTGAATGGCTTTCATCTGCTCATTTAAATAGTACTCTCTTTGAGTCTTTTCCATTTGAGTTTTTACTCTAGTTTTTATTTTTTTCTCTACTTTAAGAACAGATAATTCTCCCTTCATGTGGGTGAAGGCTTTTTCTAGACGTTCAGTGACGTTCAAAGTTTCTAATAAACCCTGTTTCTCACTAATATCGAGACCAAGATGTCCGGACACTATATCCGCCAGTTTTGATGGTCCCTTAGTTTCGGCAACCGTTGATAATACTTCTTCAGGTACATTCTTTCGCAGCTTTGCATACTTTTCGAATTCCTCAATCACGGATCGACTTAAAGCCTCTGTTGCTACTTTGTCTCCTTCTTTTTCTGCCAAGATTTCTGCTTCTGCTTCAAAGTAATTTGTATTATCAATAAAGTCCTTTATTTTTACTCTTTGACGCCCCTCGACAAGAACTTTTACGGTTCCATCAGGCAACTTTAACAATTGTAAAACATTAGCAATTACGCCCACTTTATATATGCCCTCTTTGTTTGGCTCATCTTCATTGGGATCTACTTGAGAAGCTAACACAATATCTTTGTCGTCTTGCATTACTTCTTCTAAAGCTCTCACGGACTTTTCACGACCAACAAACAAAGGCACGATCATATGAGGAAAAACCACGATATCTCGTAATGGCAAAATTGGGTAGCTGTTGTTTATATTAGTCATAAAAAAACCTTTTATAGTTATTCAAGAGAATGTTTGAAACGTATATCTATCTTCTTTTCTGTAATGCATTACCTATTGTGAAGTGGGGTTGGAACTACACTCTGTCAAGAGCAAAGAGACAGACTCTTTGGTAATCGAGCATTTTAAAGCTCTTCTATATCGCCAATCATTCGCAATTTATTAAAGTCATCAACAAATTTTGATAATTCATTTTCCCTAATTGCCTTTCGGATATCTGCCATTAATTCCTGATAATAGTGCAAATTGTGCCAAGTCAAAAGCATTGATCCAATAATTTCACCAATTTTTATAGTGTGATGAAGATAAGCTCTACTGTAATTTTGGCAGGTTGGGCATTTACAAAAAGGGTCTAATGGCCTCTCATCGTCCTTGTGACGAGAATTTCTCAGATTTATTGCACCAAATCGCGTCAGTCCTTGACCAGTTCTTCCAGATCGCGATGGCAGAACACAATCAAACATATCAACCCCTCGCTGTACTGCACCTATAATATCATCTGGTTTGCCTACGCCCATTAGGTATCGAGGTTTATCTTGGGGTAACTGATTTGGGGCATAATCAAGCACTTTAAACATTTGCTCTTGTCCCTCACCTACAGCTAAACCTCCAATAGCATAACCATCAAAACCAATTTCACTCAATTTTTCTGCACTTTTTTCTCTTAGGTCTCTAAAAGTGGATCCTTGTTGAATTCCAAACAGTGCATGCTCAGGTCTATCACCAAATGCATCTCTGCTTCTTTTTGCCCATCTCATTGACATCGACATCGAAGTTTCAGCCTCTACCTTTGTAGTTGGATAAGGAGTGCATTCATCAAAACACATTACAATATCCGACCCCAACAGCTTTTGAATTTCTATTGATCTCTCAGGTGAAAGATAATGCTTTGATCCATCAACATGACTTTTAAACGTAACCCCATCTTCCGTTATTTTTCTTAATTTTGACAAACTCATCACTTGAAAACCACCACTATCAGTTAAGATTGGACGATCCCAATTCATGAATTTATGCAAACCACCAAGCTGAAAAATACGCTCAGCAGTTGGACGAAGCATGAGATGATAAGTATTACTTAAAATAATCTCAGCACCAGTTGAGCGAACACTTTCAGGCATCATAGCTTTAACCGTAGCTGCTGTGCCAACTGGCATAAAAGCTGGAGTTAAAATATTACCACGATTAGTCGAAATCGTGCCTAAGCGCGCTGAACCATCTTCATTATTTATTTTAAAATTAAATTTTTTCATGTATATTTGCTTTTAAATGAGAAACTGCTTATTTGAGGCCAACATCTCTATATTTCACTCTAGACCTCGATTACATGAAACTATATGGTAATGCCATACAATTAAAGTCAGGTAATATGATGGATGAAAATACACAAGAGGGCTCACCTCTAATTGCTCCTTCTTCAACGGATCATCCAATTTATGAGACTATTGTGGAAGCGTGTAAATCTGTATACGATCCAGAAATACCAGTAAACATTTATGACTTGGGTTTGATTTACACAATTAACATCAATGAAGAATCTGACGTGGATGTAAAAATGTCCCTTACTGCTCCAGGTTGCCCAGTGGCTGGAGAAATGCCAATCTGGGTTGAAGAGGCTATTGAACCGCTGCCTGGAGTGAGAAGTGTTAAGGTAGAGTTGGTTTGGGAACCTCAATGGGGGATGGATATGATGTCTGATGAAGCAAGGTTAGAATTAGGATTCATGTAATGTTTAATATTCCGGGCAAAAACATAGTCAGTTTAACTGATAAAGCAGTAAGCCAAATTTCAAAATTAATGCTCGCTTCAAACCATAAGGGTTTAAGAATTGGTGTCAAAAAAGGTGGCTGCGCTGGCATGGAATATACGATGGAATATGTAGACCAAATTGATGCAAATGATGCTATTGTTGAGCAAGATGGAGCGTGCGTTATGGTTGCTCCGATGGCTCAGATGTTCTTGCTGGGCTCAGTTATAGACTATGAGGTATCTTTATTGGAAAGTGGATTTAGATTTAACAATCCAAATGTTACAGAAGAATGTGGCTGTGGTGAGTCTATTAAATTTGCGGACGTGTAAGTAAATTTTAAAGATACCTTGTATTCAATGTTCAAATATAAACTTCTAAAAGCTGAGAAATCATGTAAGTTATATTTTGAATGTTGTAATACCTAGCTGGATTTGAAAATGCGAACTAAAGTAATTGCTGGTAATTGGAAAATGAATGGTCTCAAAGAAAATATAAATGAGATTGTGCCAATAATTGAACTTTCTAAAGTGATGAAAACTCAGGTTATTTTATTTCCACCTATTACATTAATTTCGGAAATGATTTTAAAGGCACAAGACTCGGCATTACATATCGGTGCTCAGGATTGTCATCATGACAATAAAGGCCCAAATACTGGGGATATTTCAGCTCAAATGATAAAAGATTTAGGAGCTGAATATGTGATAGTGGGTCACTCAGAAAGAAGAGAGTTTCACAAGGAAACCAATGCAATAATAAAGAAAAAAATACTGACTGCCTGGCAAAATAAATTGACCACAATCTTATGTGTTGGAGAAAACTTAGATATTGCAAAAAAATCTATAACCAATGAATATATTCTCCAGCAACTCAAGGGCTCGTTACCAGCGAATATAGATAAGCAGAAGCTTATCATCGCCTATGAGCCTATTTGGGCTATTGGAACTGGAAAAATACCAACTCTACAGCAGATAAAAAATGTTCATAATTTTATTCGCTCTCTGTTATGTGAGATATACGGGAAATCTGTCGGCCAGGAAATTAGAATTATATATGGTGGATCACTTAATAAAGATAACGCTGCAGAAATATTTGAAATTAAAAATGTTGATGGAGGGCTTGTGGGCGGGGCTTCACTCACAGCAAAATCATTTCTACCGATAATCCATGCACTAAACACCAATGGGGACTGAATGTTAAATATGAATTGCTTTACCCAACGCATCCAAAGCACTTTCATGAATGGCTTCTGACAAAGTTGGATGCGGTAAAATAGTATGCACAAAATCCTCGTCTGTTATCTCCAAACCCAATCCGATAGCATAAGAACCTATTAATTCTGTAACATTAGGTCCAATCATATGAGCGCCAAGAAGCTCTCCTGTTTCTGCGTTATAAATTGTTTTTATAAATCCATCAGTATCATCCAGAACTACTGCCTTTCCATTTCCAATTAATGGAAAATTACCAATATTTATTTTTATTTTCTTATCTATAGCTTGCTGTTCGGTAAGTCCTATTGATGCTATTTCAGGGTAAGAGTAAGTGCAATTAGCAATACTTGCCTTATTTACTGGAATTGGATCCTTTCCAGCTATTAAATTAGCTACCATTACGCCTTCATGACTAGCCTTATGAGCCAACCAAGGTGCCGAAGCGACATCTCCAATTGCAAAAATACCATCAACATTGGTTTTGCACCATTCATCAACCTGAATGTGATTTAACTCTGTTTTTACTCCTATTTCTTCCAATCCAATCGAGTCACTATTCCCAGTGATACCAATTGCTACTAAAACAGCATCAAATTTAACATTATCTTGTTCTGAACTAATTTTTGCTTCAACAAGGTTCTTCTTCTCAGATATTGAGACCACATGGGAATTAAGAATGATCTTAATTCCTTTCTTTTCAAAGGATTTTTTAGCAAATTTCGAGATCTCTGAATCTTCATTTATAAGTATTCGATCCATGGCCTCTACTACTGTAACTTTAGTCCCTATTGAATTATAGAATGAAGCAAATTCCATTCCAATTGCTCCAGAACCGACAATCAATAAACTGCTTGGTATGAATAGTCCTTTCAAGGCATCTTTATAATTCCATATCTTTTTTCCATCTGTTGGGACACTATCTAACTTCTTTGGACTTGCGCCTGTAGCTAAAACAATATTTTTTGACTTTAAGATTATTGAATTTTTCCCTTTAACTGTGACTTCATACATCCCTGAAATAACCGCTGTTCCAGAAAAAAAATCAACCTCATTTTTGTTAATTAAGTAAGAAATTCCCTTTACCAACTTCTCTGAAGCTGCCCTTGAACGTTGGAATATGACATTATGATCGACTTGCAAATCATTGATTATTATACCATCTTTAGTCAAATTGTTTATCGCTGTTAATGTTTTTGCAGAATCCAATAATGATTTTGTTGGTATGCAACCCCAATTCAAACAGATACCACCCAAATGTTCTTTTTCAATCAATGCTACAGACAATCCTAACTGAGCACCCCTTATTGCAGATACATAGCCTCCAGGCCCACCACCAATAACAATCATATCATACGTTTTCATTTATTAATCCACCTTACTGAAATTTAATTCTATTGATTCAATGTTACTGATTAATTACCAGAAATAAAAATCAATTAATAATTTTATCTGGTAAAGCTGGCACTTCCGAGATCACGTTATCAAATTACCTCACCCGCATCATCTATCGCAGTCTCAATTGCTATCTCTTGCGCAACCTCAACCGCGACAGGGGATGAAGAAGGCGTTATTGGCGTATATGAAGATGTCTCCTCAATAGAAGGCGCATCTCTTTGAGTATTCCGATATAAAGCATAAAGGGTGGTTAAAAATAAAACACACCCAAGATAAGCAAAAAAACTATCAGGCCCGAAATTTGTTATTAAAAGACCTACAACTACTGGCCCAATTATTGCGCCCAATCCATTAATAAACACCAAGCCCCCAGCGGCGGCAGCCATATCATCATGATCCAAGAAGTCATTAGTATATGCAATAAATAGCGAATAAAGTGGATTTGTCATGCCACCAATTAAAAACGCAACAATCAGATATATTACAAAATTATAATTAATAAGGAATATTAAAATTGAAAAAAATGCCCCAATAGCTGACAAAATAATGATTAAAAATCTCCGATCCATGCGATCTGAAATCCAACCAATTGGCATTTGAAACATCATGCCACCAAAATAAATTAACGCAACAAACAAGGAAATTTGACTAACTGACATTCCTATTTCGGTACCAAATATGGCAGTCATCCCAAATAGAGCACCAAAAATTGCCCCAAGTAAGAATAGTCCGACCACGCCTAAGGGAGATGTTTCATAAAGTTTTCTTAAACCCATTGGTTTCGTTGTATCAAATGGTGGCGCTGGAGCGACTGACAATAGAATAGGTGTAAAGGATAACGAAAGTACAACAGATGCTATGATGAACAAACTATAACCGTTCGGATCAGCAAAGTTTAATATTATTTGAGCTAAAACAATACCTAAAGTTTGAATAATAAGATAAAAGGATAAAATCTTGCCGCGATTTGAATTTGTTGACACGTCGTTTAACCAACTCTCGGAAACCACATACACTCCAGAGAAACAAAAACCAATTATCACTCTTAGTAAAAACCAAATGCTCTCTGACGGAAATACTGGAAATAAAATAAAACAGGCTGATATTAAGGAAGCCAAAGCAGCAAAAACTCTAACATGACCAACTCTATTTATCATCAATGGCGCTATTTTTGATCCACCTAATATTCCTATATAATAACCTGCCATAACTACAGACATAATATCTGGATTAAACCCTTCAATTCCTCCGCGCACACCCAATAATGTACCCTGTAACCCATTTCCAATCATAAGCATAAGCATACCCAAAAAAAGAGGCCAAGAGTTTTTTAACCCAATACTCATAGTTAATTCCTACAGAAAAAGTGTAACCACACACTCAAAATATTTTAAATTTTAAAAATATAAGAAGGCTAAGTTTCGAGATCATTTATACCACTTTTTTCCTGTAAACAAAATAAAAACGACTAATTCTGTCCATTTAAGACTTGGGTATCAAAAGAGAGCTATCCCCATAAGAAAAGAAACGATATTTGTTTTTAATGGCATAGGAATAAAGCTCTTTACATTCAGTCAAACCAAGCAAAGCAGAAACCAGCATAATCAATGTAGATTTTGGCAGATGAAAATTAGTTATCAGCCCATCTACTATTTTAAAATTATAACCAGGTTTTATAAAAATATCCGTAGTACCATCAAAAGGCAGACATTGTTTATTGTTAGATGCACTTTCAAGTAACCTCGCAGTGGTAGTTCCAACTGCAATAACCCTTCCTCCAGCTTTTTTTGTCTGATTTATTTTCGCAGCAGTTTCACAAGAAATTATTCCCGTCTCACTGTGCATGAAGTGCTCAGATATAGTCTCTGTTTTAATTGGTAAAAAAGTGCCACCACCAACATGTAGAGTGATATAAGATATACTAATTCCTTTGGCCATTAAGCGAGAAATTAATTTATTATCAAAATGCAGAGATGCAGTAGGAGCTGCTACTGAGCCCTCCGAGCGAGCAAAGACTGTCTGGTAATCTAAATTGTCATAATCATCAACATCTCTGTGCCTCAAGATATAGGGTGGAATTGGCATCTTTCCTACCATATTTAATAATTTTTCAAGACTTTCGTCCCTCTTTAAACAAAAATCAATTATGGCGTAATCATCTGCGACCGAGGATACAATACATGATTCATCATTTGCCAATTGTAGAAGATCATTAGTTCGTAATTTTCTCAAAGGCTTGGCTAATATTTTCCATTTAGAGTTGGAAATTTTCTCTAATAAATTAAATTTTATATTAGCCTTCGAAAATGTCAGGCCATCCCTTCTTAATCTGACTGCGGAAATCAATGACTTTAACACACGAGTATCATTAAAAACTATTCTATCACCTGCTTTCAAAAAATTTTCTAAATTATAAAAATTTGTGTCAGTCAAAGATCCATCTTTTGATACCAAAAGACGTGACGAAGTTCTAGGTTTAGCCGGCCGTAGAGCAATTAACTCTTCTGGAAGAAAAAAATCAAAATCACTTAAATTCATTCCAATCTCTCCGGCATTGTGGAATTGAACAGCTCTCTAAATACTCCTGGTGTCAAAATTGATAAGGGATTCACGTCTACTTTAATCTCTGCCCCATCACTTTTTAAGCCATAGTTAAAGCCAAATACTCCCTCACCTTCTCTTTTACCTAATAAACCTGCAAAGAGACCACTTTGCTCGAATATTCCATTAACAGCATAGAATGGAGTAATTACACCGTTTGCATCAATTGCGCCATTATTTGGATCAAAAGAGCCCACCATCGTCAATCCCATAGAAGCACCAATGGCGCTGCTATCGTAAATTCGTATGATGTCTTTATCAAAGCTAAAACTTGCTTTACTTTCTGAAAAGGCTAGACCCTGCCCATCCATTTGCTCCAGCAACCCAATTACGCTAACAGCCGACAATAATTCAGCCAGAACTGGCGCATTTACAACTCGAGTATTTTTCACAACCAACTCACCACTGTAACTACTCATTGAGTCGGTTTTCACAAGATCAATTTTAAGCTCTCCGTTTCGAGCATTTCCGAAAAGCCCCAAAGTGCTCAAAACCGCCCCAGCGTCATTGGATCTTACAGTTAGTGCCAATTCTTCATTTTGAACTCTTAAAGTACCGTTTATGGCAGGGCCATTGTTTAAATTAGCGTAAAAAGTTCCATCTTGTTTATCAATGCGGGTAAAATCGGCTTTTAAATTATTTAAAATAATTTTTTCTGTTATTGTTAAAGTATCTAAATCAATTAAAAATGGAAAAGCTAAAGGATTCATTTTTTCAATACTTTTGTTATTACCCAAACTTAAATTCAGGTCTCCTCCCAAGATATTAACAAAGTAATTGCCGTCAGCTTTGGGTTTTGCTTCTAAGATAAGGCTCAACCAATCCTCAATAATCATTGATTGACAGAAAAACCTTTCTACAGATCCATTTTCTTTAAAAAATAATTTTCCATCGATGGACAATCCTGGCGAATTAAAGGAAATATTCGATACTTCTATTGGGTCACTAAATCTTCCCTCTAATTGTAGTGTGCTTAATGTTGCTGCTGGCTTTTGCCAATTAATCGCAGAATGACTTAGATTTAAACCTTTAAGATCAGATTTCAATTTAAATAATGGAGGGGAATTTTGTTCAAATTTTATTGAAAAAACAGCCTTTGACTCACCATTTAACTTAATGCCCAAGGGCTCCAACTTCAAAATTGAAATTGCTGACTTGTTAAGCGTAAGTTGCCCGTCTAGTTTACTCATATTATTAATAGCTGAATCAAAAGATTTAGACCATTCACCCGAAACAGGGATACCTGCAAAAAACGCCTCGCCCTTTAAACTTACTAGTTTATTGTTAGCCTCAAGGAATAACGTTTTAGCTGAAAAATTCCAGGGCTTTAATATTTGGTCGGTTAGGATCGATTTTAGTTCAAATAATGTTGAAAACAAAATTTTCTTTCCCTTAAAACCAGATTTCAGAGGAAATGATAACTTTGTTCGACCTAAAGCGAGACCTTGAAGGTTTAGCGATAAAATACTTTTGGGAATGCGATACTCTGGAGGGAGCCCCTCTAAAAATCTTAATGCTGCTGGCAGGCTAGAGACCGAGATAATATTTAAATTCACAATTTTTTCAAATTTATCAGTGTCGGTAATTTCTAGCGTAGAACCAGCTAGGTCAATTAAATTAACAGGTTCAAAATATACATCTCCGTTGCTTAGCTTAATGTTCAAGCCATTAGTTGATAGTGAGCCATGACCTGAAACATTTTCAATTGGAGGAAATTTTTCAGGTAATTGAACTGCACCATCATCAAATTCAAAGCTGACATCAATATTTCGACCACTCGAGGGGTCTATAGACAACTGACCAACTATATTTTTTAAATCCCCACGATTTATATTTTTCTGAGCCCAAATTTTACTCTTTTGCCCCTCAATTAAGGGCCAAAAATTCACCAAATCTAAAACTTGCAGATCAGAAAAAGAAAAATTTGATTTTATGTTTACACCATTATCAGAGAATTTTATGCCACCATTCCCTCGAAGTTGGAATTTTTCGAATTGGGCAGAGAATTGACCAAACTCCACAAAACTCTTTCTCAAATCAAACTTGAAATCCGTAATTAACTTATCAATTGCAAAATCTTTTGAAACTATTTTTCCTGCTTTAATAAACGTTTCATAAAACTCAAATTGCCCTATGAATTCATCTGCACTCTCACCTTCTTCTATTGTTGAGTAAATACGACCAGTGGCTAAGCTGGAGCCATATTCAGTATCAATTGAAAGTTGTTTTACATCTATTCGGCCAAAGCGACGGTTATATTCAAAATATATCTTTGCTTCATTAACAAAAATCTTTTGCGAAGATTTCGGGAAGTAAACTTCGCCAGAGCTTGTTTCAAAAACACCTTGAAGGCCCTCAATTGTCCCATCATTAAGTAACGTGGCTGTCGTAGCAAAAGAGGCTGGCAATCTTAAGCTAGATAAAAAGGGGACTTTAGGGAATTGCTTAGCAAATTCATCAATTTTGATATTCTCAATATTTGCAGAGATTGATACCTGTTTTTCTCCATGCATTTTTACCATTTTTACCAATCCGGCAGCCTTTAAATCATCTCCGTATAATAGTTCGGCTGAAAATTGTGCTAATAAACGATCATCCTCATTTTGTAATAAAAACTCACCATCTTTAAACCATAAAGTTTTGCCAGATTTATGATCAACAAATGCTAATTTGGAATCTTTAGCAGATATAACATTTAAATTTTTCAACTGTTCCTTCTGTAATAAGTTCTCGATCCAATCTAATAACTCTACGACCTCCGAATACGTAGTAGTCTCTGGCTTTTCCCGCTTCTCGCTCAACTCAACTGAGAAATTACCTTCTAAATTTCTAGTAATTATTAACGTGCTATTGAGAATTGTAAGAGAGTTTGGCTTCAAATCTTCAGAAAAAATAATGTTATAATTAAAGCTTGCTTCAAGTTCGTTTAAGTAGGCTAATTGACTTGAATTTGAATCCGTTAAGATAACTTTAAAAAATGTTGCTGATAAAAAATTACCTCTGTTGAAAAACTGAACCTTAGCTTCGCCAATAGAGGCCAAAGTTCCATTTAAATTCTTATTAAATTCACTTTCAAACTTTTTTACTGCCCAGTCTGGAGCATAAAATCCATTCTTACCAATTATTATTACAGCCAACACTATACAAAATAATAAAGTAAAAATCACACTAATTAAAAATTTAGTAAGCTTGTTCATTCGACATTCATTAATAATTTTTTATTTTCATATTTCATATTGTAGCTGTTTACTACTTGTACTTGAAATTATAAATATTAATCCAAAGTATATTATCTAATTTTAAAATAATGAAGGTAGTTTAATGATAGAAAATAATAATAAAATCCCAACTTTCACAGCAATTAATGAGGATGAAGAAATAATTACGCAAGATTTTTTTCTCAAAAAGGCTTTTATTTTATTTTTTTATCCCCGCGATGACACTCCCGGATGCACAATAGAAACAAAGGAGTTTTCTTTTCACAATACCCAATTCTTAAGTTTAGGAATTGAACTTTATGGAGTTTCGAAAGACGACCAGAACTCTCATAAAAAATTCAAAAATAAATATAATTTAAATGTAAATCTGCTTTACGATCACGAAGGACTTATGTGCGATAATTTCAAGGTATGGAAAACCAAGCAAATGTATGGAAAAAAATTCCAAGGCATTGAAAGGTCAACATTTCTAATTAATCGAGATGGAGAAATTGTTGAGGCTTGGAGAAAAGTTAAAGTAGACGGACATGTTCAAGAGGTACTCTCTAAGGTAAAAGAAATATCAATATGAAATCTCTAACACACATGGCGGCAAACATTCTAAAAACCGCTAATGTTCAAACTAAGATTAAACTGTCTAAAGAATATTCAGATATGTGGTTCGATGATAGAAAAAATTACAATCGAATTAGTATTGGCAATGCGGCCTGTCCAGATATCCCTTCTAAACCCAATAAACCAGAACTACTGCCGCCGAGATCAATGCCAAAAAGAAAAATTGGAACAGAAAGTGGGAAAATTGCGTTAATTCATTCAGTTGCGCACATTGAATTTAATGCCATTGATTTACATTGGGATATTATTGCCAGATTTGGGCATATGAAATTTCCTATTAGTTTTTATGATGATTGGGTCAGCGCAGCTAGAGATGAGACTAAGCATTTTGAGCTGTTATCCAGATTACTGATTGATCGTGAATCATATTACGGGGCATTGCCTGCTCATGATAGCATGTGGGACGCTGCTAAAATAACCAACAATGATATACTCGGCCGATTGGCAGTAGTCCCGATGGTTTTAGAAGCAAGAGGACTTGATGTAACACCAAATATGATCAAACTATTCGAGAGATCTGGTGAAAAAAAAGCAGTCGAATACCTTAATATTATTTATTCAGAAGAAGTTAGTCATGTTTCGTATGGATCCAAGTGGTTTAACTTTTTGTGTGGAAGAAATAATTTAGATCCCAAATTGACCTTTCACAAACTAGTTAGAAAATATTTTCATACTACGCTAAAGCCACCATTCAATGAGGAGAAGAGAGCAGATAGTGGCTTACCTCCTGATTTCTATTGGCCATTAACTGAGAACGAGCCCTAAGTAACTTTACCTCATCTAAGTATAAGTTACAAAATAGTTGCGAAAATTCGTATTTTTACTTATGGTAAATCTGTCAGAAAACGTTCTGCCCAATTGTGAGATTTGATAATATGAGCAAAGTGACAAAATTAAATACTTGGTTTACTGAAAAATTCAGTCAGAAAAGAATATTTATTAAATCAGCAGACAATACTATTTACTTAACTATCAAGCCTTACCAACAAATTTCAGCAATATTATTTTTACTTACTATTGGAATATGGCTCATAATTTCTGTGTCTTATATAGCAATTGACTCTAATTATTCTCAGAACGAAGTACCAAATTTTGATAAAAATAGCATAGAGCTTCAAGAACGTTTAAATAGACTGGCTCTGGAGCGAGATATACAGATAACGAATGCGATCAGTGCTAAAAAACATTTTCAATCCGCACTTACAGAACTAGCGAAAAACCAAACAGAAATTTTAAATTCAAAAATTAGAGCACAGGAATTAGAAACTGCAGTTAGTGCGCTGCAGGAGATGTTGATTATACCATCCGATAATTTTAAGCAATCAACTAGAAAAACAATTAACTCTATCAGTAAGAATACTGATTTAGCTCCTGAAGACGCTCAACTAATTGTTAATTTTCTAGCAAATGCTCTGGAGAGAAATGCTGAAAAAAGACTAGAGGTAAATAAAGAAAATAGTGAATTAAAAAGCACAATACGGAATTTAGAGCACAAAGCATTAGTATCCACCGAACGTACCCAGCGCATTTTCTCTCGTTTAGAAGAAGCTGTCAATGTTTCCGTTGCTCCTTTAGAGAGAATGTTTGAAGATGTTGGAATCTCTACTAAAAAATTGTTACAAGATGTTAGGCGGGGTTATTCAGGCATTGGTGGGCCATTAATGCCGTTAAAAGTTTCAAAAGAGCATTCTCAAGACAGTCATATTAATTTTAGAGCAAATGAAATTTTAAGTAATTTGGACACACTAAATTTATACCGCATAGCAGCGTTTCAAACTCCATTTTCCCACCCTCTCAAAGCAACGCATCGATTTACCTCCGGATTTGGAATTAGAAAAGATCCTTTTACTGGCAAAAAACAGATGCACAGTGGTATTGATTTAGCGGCTTATTCGGGATCAAAAATTCATGCAACAGCAGATGGAGTAGTTACAAAAGCGTGGCCCAATGGAGCATATGGGAAACTAATTGAGATTCGTCACGCTTTAGGATACTCCACGAGGTACGCACACCTAAAAAAAATCCGGGTAAAATCTGGTCAGAGAGTTGCGCGTGGGGAGATAATAGGCGATATGGGTAATACTGGACGAAGCACAGGTACACATCTACACTACGAAATAAGAAAAAACGGAAAAGCAATTAACCCTATGACATATATTAAGGCGGCAAGAAATGTTTTCTAAAAATAAAATCACTACTCCTTCGGCAAAATCAGGATCTGAAGATCAAAAATCTCACAATCCAAACTCGATACACTCCCCATTAAAACAATCAAGCGATAGTAAGAATTTATCCTCTGAAACTAAAATAAAGCCACCAGTTTCAAGCCTATCTTCTGACTTGATTGTGAAAGGAAATCTTCAAACAACTGGAGACATTCAAATTGAGGGAACGATAGAAGGTGATATTCGAGCACACCTGTTAACAATCGGTGAGGGAGCCACAATAAGAGGCGAGGTTATTGCCGACGACGTCGTTATAAATGGAAGAGTAATTGGAAAGGTTAGAGGATTAAAAGTAAGACTAACTTCTAGTGCGAAGGTTGAAGGGGATATAATTCACAAGACTATAGCTATTGAGAGCGGTGCGCATTTTGAGGGGTCTGTTCAAAGACATGATGAACCACTAAGCGGGTCTAAACCTAAAAACGATGTGCAAAAACCAATCTGAGAAAGCCTAATTCTGAGAGTTAGCTTCAGAGCGACTTTTACCAGTTACTTTTTGAGCTAAGGCACCAGACATAAACATATCTAAATTACCATTTAAAACTCCTTGGGTATCAGAAGTTTCAATATTAGATCTCAAATCTTTAACCATTTGATATGGTTGCAATACATACGATCTGATTTGATTTCCCCATCCAGCATCACCTTTACTTTCATGTGCATCCGATATTGCAGATGTTCTTTTGTCTAATTCTAATTGATAAAGTCTTGATTTTAAAGCCTTCATCGCAATATCACGATTTTGATGTTGCGATTTTTCTGAGCTCGTTACCACGATACCAGTTGGGTGATGTGTAATTCTAACTGCAGAATCAGTGGTATTAACGTGCTGTCCTCCTGCCCCACTAGACCGGTAGGTATCAATTCGTATATCAGCGGGGTTGACGTCTATTTCAATATTTTCATCAATTACGGGATATACCCAAACAGACGCAAAAGACGTGTGTCTCTTTGCGTTACTATCAAAAGGAGAGATCCTGACTAATCTATGCACCCCACTTTCAGATTTTAACCATCCATAAGCATTTAAACCTTGAATTTTATAAGTTACAGATTTTATTCCCGCCTCATCACCAGCATTTTCGGCCATCAACTCAACTTTATAATTATGTCTCTCCGCCCACCTCACATACATTCTGGATAGCATTGAAGCCCAATCACAGCTCTCAGTACCGCCTGCGCCAGCATTTATTTCTAGAAAAGAATCGTTTGCATCTGCCTCACCGTCAAGTAACGCCTCAATTTCTTTCTTTTCCACAAAAATTAATAGTTTTTGTAAATTTAACTGACTTTCTTGTAAAATTTCCTCTTCTTCTTCAAGCTCAGCTAGTTCAATTAAATCAATATGTTCCTGGAGTTCCAAACTCAAATTTTTATAAGTGTCAATTTGACTAACTAAAATCTGTCTTTCTCGCATCAATTTTTGTGCTTTTTTTTGATCATTCCAAAATTCAGGACTTTCAGATAAAGCATTGAACTCCTCTAATCTATGATTGACAGAATCTAGATCCATCCGTTGAGCTAAAAGTATTAAAGATTTTTTAATTTTTTCAACAATATTCTGTAGTTCAGCTCGCATTTTAAACCCTAATTTTAAATGGATAGTTGTACTTCAGTTTACCAAATCCCTAACGGCAGGTAAAGCAACGAAAAAGATTACGGGTTAAAGATACCTAAAAAGATTCTTTTTAATTGCTCTTGTACTTGTTATTTAGAAAAGTGTATCAAGGAAGCATTGGATGCATAAATTATTGTATCTTTAGGGTTTATTTAGATTTTCGTGTATTCTAAAACATGACTAACTAAAAAGAAGCTAGTAATTAGCTAGATAATGGAGCACTGCTTCAAAATAAATTGGACTAATAGTCCGGAATTGTAACGCGATGAACCAGAAAAATTATTTGTTAAATAATAATTATCATACTTCAAACTGTAACATTATGAACGTTAATGGTTTATTGCCCATAAACAGGCTGTATTTAATTTTAAAAATAAAATTATTTGGACAGACCAGAGCAGAGAAAACATGGCAAAGAAAATGCTTATCGACGCCACACACGCGGAAGAGACGCGCGTGGTCGTTGTCGAAGGAAATAAAGTTGAGGAATTTGATTTTGAGTCGCTGAATAAAAAACAGCTGGCTGGAAATATATATTTAGCAAAAGTAACGAGAGTTGAGCCGTCATTGCAAGCAGCATTTGTTGATTACGGTGGTAACAGGCATGGATTCCTGGCCTTTTCCGAAATACATCCAGATTATTATCAAATTCCGATAGAAGATCGAAAACTTCTAATTGAAGAGGAGAGAGCATACGCTCAACAAATTCAAGAAGAATCTGAAAAAAGAGAACTAGAACTAGAAAACGAATTAACAACTGGAGAGCACAGCCAAGATATTAATGAGTTTATGGATCAAAATGAAGAGAAAGCATTAGACACTGAAATAACTAATTCCTCCGAAGCTCTTCAGACGTCAAAAGATGAAACAAATACCGAAACAGCAGACAATGAAGGCTCATCAGAAGTTAATAAAATCAAGCCAAGACACCGCAGATATAAAATACAAGAAGTAGTAAAAGTAAGGCAAATCTTATTAATTCAAGTGGTGAAAGAAGAAAGAGGAAACAAAGGAGCAGCTTTAACCACTTATTTATCGATTGCAGGCCGATATTGTGTCTTAATGCCAAATACTGCAAGAGGCGGAGGGATAAGTCGCAAGATCACAAACGCAAATGATCGAAAACGACTAAAGTCAATTGCAAATGATTTAGATATTCCTGATGGAACAGGTTTGATAATACGTACGGCCGGAGCCAACAGAACAAAAGTAGAGATAAAGAGAGACTTTGAATATTTATTACGACAGTGGGAAGAGGTTAGAGATCTGACTCTTAAGTCAATTGCTCCATGTCAAATTTATGAAGAAGGTAGCTTAATAAAGCGCTCTATTAGAGATCTTTACACAAGAGATGTCGATGAGATTTTTGTCGAAGGAGAACAGGGTCATAAATCAGCTAAAGAATTTATGAAAATGTTGATGCCAAGCCACGCAAAAAAAATTCGTTTATATGACAATCCTATGCCTTTGTTTGCCCGTTACCAAGTTGAAAGCTTTTTGAGCGGAATGTTCAACCCTACTGTCCAACTAAAATCTGGTGGATATATTGTAATTGGCATTACAGAAGCGCTCGTGGCAATAGATGTTAACTCAGGCAGAGCAACCAAAGAGGCATCAATTGAAGAAACAGCCCTAAGAACAAACTTAGAGGCCTCAGAAGAAGTGGCTCGGCAGTTACGCCTTAGAGACTTGGCAGGCCTGATTGTAATAGATTTTATTGATATGGATGAAAGACGAAATAACCACTCAGTGGAAAAGCGCTTAAAAGAAAAGCTAAAAAATGATCGAGCGCGAATACAAGTAGGTCGAATATCTAATTTTGGACTTCTTGAAATGTCTCGACAACGATTAAGGCCGGGCATGCTAGAAGCAACGACAGCACCATGCGATTATTGTCACGGAACAGGGTTAATTAGATCAGATGATAACTTGGCTTTGACGATACTTCGAGAGATTGAAGAAGAAGCAGTAAGGGGGAAAAATAAAGAGTTATTAATTTCTTCTTCTTTTGATGTGGCTAATTTTTTAATAAATCATAAGCGAGATCATATTTTAGAAATTGAAAAAAGAAATAGTATTTCAATTCGAATAGAGGCTCAGCCTAATATAAAGAGCCCCAATTACACAATAGAAAAATTCAAAGATGCTACAAGAGTAATCCCAAAAAATGACAAGCAGTCAGTTTTAGAAGACACACACACTTTAGCAATAACAGAAACTCAAACAGAAAGTTCCAGTGAAGTTGTGACTTCGGAGGAAGGATCGACTGAAAAAGAAAATTTTAAGAAAAAAAGACGCCGACGAAAGCGAAATGGAAAAAGCAAAACCAATAATAACGAAAATAACAATGAACTTACTGTCAGTGCGGTAGTCGATACTAAAATAGTTGATGACCCAAAAACCGTGGATATTATAGAAAATAATGAAGCTAAAAAAGAAAATAAAAAAACTAAAGACAGGAAAAGACCCACAAAAGCAACAACTAAGGACCAGAACAAACTTGAATTAGACGACCAGTTAAAGCCAAAAATTGAAATCGAACCGACGAAAAAGAGACGTGGCCGACCAAAAAAGGATAATACAGAAAAATCCAAATTAAATTCAAACTTAGCTGTTGCCTCGGATAAAAACGAAGAAGTGCATTCTAAGGAAATTGCTGTAAAAAAGCAAAACCCTAAAGCGAAGGCTCCTCGAGAAGTAAAAAAGCCCAAAGAAACGAAAAACAAAACACCTCGGAGCGGTTGGTGGTCAAGAAATAAATAATTTTAAAAATGATGATTTTGATTAATGGTTTTATACAAGATTAATAAATTGGCATTTATTAAAAATAAATTATTCCTATCTATCTTGGGTTTAGTACTAAGTGTTAGCATTTTTACACCAAATAAATTAACAGCGTTGACAATAATAAAAGATGCCGAAATATCAAACACGCTAAAAAAAATATCAGAACCCATTTACAAAGCAGCTCAGATTAATCCAGATCAAATAAGTATAATTTTGATACAAAATAACGAGATGAATGCATTCGTTATTAATAATAAGAGTATATATTTTACGACAGAATTATTACTACAGCTCAAAAGTCCAGCTATGCTTCAAGCGGTCATCGCTCATGAAGTAGCACATATCCAATCTGGGCATATCATAAGAAACAGGCTAAATTTAGGAAAACTAAAGGCCCGCACTGATCTAGGGCTATTAGCTGGTATACTAATAGGTTCAACATTTGATACAGATGCGGGGTTAGCTGTCACAATTGGATCTAAATCATTAGCACAAAAAAATTATTTCAAACATTCGCGAGGTAACGAAATAACAGCTGATGCTATAAGCCTGAAATTATTAACAGAAGCGCAAATCAATCCGACTAGTGCGGTTAAGGTAATGGATTTATTTTTACAACAAGAAAAACTACTTAATTCCAACTTGAACAAATACGATAGAACACACCCACTTAGCAATGATCGAAAAAAATATATGAATGACATAATAAAGCAAAATGGAGAAGTTAATTATTCAAGCGATGATAATATAGTCTATTTACACAAGAGAATGTTAGCAAAACTTAGTGCCTTCCTGAGAGAGCCAAAAGACACACTAAGGCAAATTAAGACAGATGAAGTAAATGAAATAACATTATTGAAAAAAACTATTGCTCTGCATTTAAAACCAGATCCTACGAACGCATTTATTAATTTAAAAAAATTAAGAAACCTGAACCCTGATGATCCATATTTTTTGGAACTTGAAGGTCAGATGTATCTGGAAACAGGTCAACCAATGAGAGCAACTAACTCATTCAAAGAAGCATCAAAATTGATACCAGATGAACCCACATTATTAGTATGGCTCGGAATTTGCTACCTAGCTGCTGAAAATGAAAAAAATGACCTTGAAGCATTAGAAGTATTTAAGAGCGCTTACATAATTGACCCAGTAAATCCGAAGTTATTACAATACTTGGCATTGACTTATGCCCGATTAAACCATCCCGGTTTGGCAAGTCTTTTTACTGCAGAGCGCTTTTTTATAGCGGGTGAATTTAAATCAGCAGAATCTCATGCTAAAAAAGCAGAAAGACTCTTGGAAAAATCCTCAGTAGAGTGGCAAAAAGCCCAAGATATCCTACATATTAGTTCGTATATCGGAGAAAATAATTGAAAATATTTATAAACTTTTTATTAGTTTTATTCTTTTCCTTCTCTCTGAAGGTGGAAGCGAACATTTTTTCAAATCTATCAGATGCAGACAGATTATCTTTAAGAAATGAGATTCGTGAATTTTTGTTAAGCAACCCTGAAATAATAATTGAAGCTGTACAACAATTAGAAAATAAAAAGACTCAAAATCAAAAACTATCTGATGCATCGCTTGTTCAATCAAATTATGAAGAGCTTTTTAATGATAAAGGTTCTTGGATTGGTGGAAATCCCAATGGTGATATAACTATTATTGAGTTCTTAGATTATCGTTGTGGCTATTGTAGAAAAGCACATAATACGATTCAAAAACTAATTAGGTCTGATGAAAACATAAAGTTAATAATCAAAGAGTACCCTATTTTAGGTGAACAAAGTACATTAGCTGCGCGTTTAGCTATTTCGGTACTGCAACAATCAGGGCCGCTAAAATATGAATTGTTGCATAAAAAATTAATGACTAAAAATATAAGCTTAGATCAACAAAATATACAGAAAATTTTAGAAGATCTGAAGATAACTCCAAATGACGTAATCAATCATTTATACTCAAAAGAAGTTACAGAGACTTTGAAATCTACCAGAGCTTTAGGCCAAAAGTTAAAAATTTCTGGGACTCCTACCTTTATTATAGAAGAAAACATTATAAGAGGTTATGTCAATTTTGATCAAATGAAAGAAATTATAAAAGAAATTCGTTAAATATTATATAGACTAAAAACAAACTTTGAAGTTCTGATCTTTTGATTATATAAAGCAATCACAAGGGCACGATAGATGCCTAATTTGAAAGGTGAGAGAGCAAATGGCCAAAAAAAATCATGAATCTGATGTTTCTTTTATACGGGAATTAGCCGTCTTGCTGAAGGAACATGACTTAACAGAGCTAGAAGTAGCACGCGATTATGGCGAAAATGATAACCTAAATGTACGTGTTGCAAGACAAAAAACTAGTCTTCCACAACAACATATAACAATACCTCAACAAACAATTGATTCCTCAGATGTTGCAATTGTTGCACAAAAAGAAAATAAGATCCCAACTGATCCAAAAAATGATCCAGGAACAATAACATCGCCAATGGTAGGCACGGTATACTTAGCACCTGAGCCAGGTGCATCTGATTTCATCAAAGTAGGTCAATCCGTAAAAGAGGGTGACACTTTATTAATCGTCGAGGCAATGAAAACCATGAACCAAATTCCATCTCCCAAATCAGGTAAAATATCACGGATTTTAATTGCAGACGGCAATGCTGTAGAGTTTGGAACCCCTCTACTCATAATAGAATAACAAATTAATGTTTAAAAAAATACTAATTGCAAATAGAGGCGAAATAGCTCTTCGTGTAATTCGCGCCTGCAAAGAAATGGGTATACAGACTGTAGCAGTGCACTCAACCGCAGATACTGATGCAATGCACGTGCGAATGGCAAATGAAAGCATATGCATTGGACCTCCGGCTAGTGCTAGAAGTTATTTATCTATACCAGCGATCATATCCGCATGTGAAATCACTGGAGCAGAGGCAGTTCACCCTGGTTATGGATTTTTATCAGAAAATGACAATTTTGTTGATATTCTTGACGATCATGGCATCAAATTTATAGGCCCAACCGCAGATCATATAAGAATAATGGGTGACAAAATAACTGCTAAAGATACAATGAGTAAACTTCATGTGCCCTGTGTCCCTGGTTCTGTGGGACAAGTTGTTGACACATCAGACGCAAAAAAAGTTAGCGAAGCCATTGGCTATCCAGTAATTATAAAAGCAACCGCTGGTGGTGGCGGGCGCGGAATGAAAGTGGCAAATAATCAGCATGAACTTAGCAATGCTTTTTCGAGCGCTCGCTCGGAAGCTAAAGCGGCATTTGGCAACGATGAAGTTTACATTGAAAAATATCTAACAACACCACGGCACATTGAAATACAAGTTTTTGGAGACGGCAAAGGTAATGCAGTCCACTTGGGGGAACGAGACTGCTCATTACAAAGAAGACATCAGAAAATTCTTGAAGAATCTCCAGGCCCAACTATCACCAACCAAGTAAGAGAAAAAATCGGCAAAATCTGCTCTGATGCTGTCGCTTCAATACATTACGCAGGTGCTGGAACTATCGAGTTCTTGTATGAAAATAACGAATTTTATTTCATCGAAATGAATACTAGGCTCCAAGTGGAACACCCAGTCACAGAAGCGGTTTATGGGGTGGATCTTGTCAGAGAACAGATAAGAGTAGCGGCAGGCTTGGAGATGTCTTTAAAACAAAATGAGTTAAAACCAAGTGGTCACGCTATTGAAGCGCGAATAAACGCAGAAACTCTGCCGAATTTTATCCCAAGTCCAGGCACAATAACAGCATTTCACTCTCCTGGTGGATTAGGTGTACGAATGGACTCACACTTGTATAATGGTTACACAATACCTCCTTTCTACGATAGCTTGATAGGAAAATTAATTGTGCATGGAAGAGATAGAACCGAGGCCATTGAAAGACTAAGAAGATCTTTAGATGAAATAATAATTGATGGTATTGAAACAACGACTGAACTTTTTAATCTGCTGTTAAACGAGCCAGATATTAAAAATGGAGATTATAATATTCATTGGTTGGAGGAATGGCTCGTGAAAAGAGAAGAATGAAAAACCACGGAATAAAAGCCAATTCAATTAAAACCCTAAATCTAGAGACCATACTAAAAGCCTATTCGAATGGAATATTTCCAATGGCAGAGACAAAATTTGAAGATGATGTTTTCTGGATTGAGCCAAAGTTTAGAGGTATAATACCTTTAGACGCATTTCGGGTTTCTAAATCATTAAAAAGACATATACAAAAGCGCAAACCAATTATTAAGTTTAATCAAAACTTTGAAACTATCGTAAAAGGGTGCAGTAATCGTAAAGAAACTTGGATAAACTCCACGTTGTACAATACATATTCACTCCTAAATAAAGCGGGCTATGCACAAAGTGTTGAAGTATACGAAAATAATAAATTAACAGGTGGATTATTTGGAATAAACATTAACGGTGCTTTCTTCGGCGAGAGCATGTACTCAATTTCTCCAAACGCGTCAAAAATTGCTCTAAATTTCCTAATCGAGAGATTAAGTAAATGTCATTACACTCTATTTGATACCCAATTTATCTCCAAACATTTAATGAGTTTAGGAGCTATAGAAATAACACAAGAAAGCTATTTAAAACTCTTGGATAAAGCTATTAATAAGAAGGTTGATTATGCTTTCTATTAAAATGGTACTTTAATCCGGGACTGAACCTGTTCCTAGACGCATCAGTAGTGTAATCAAGCTTACGGAGCCTTGCGTATCTAATATTGTATTACCGGGTTCTAAATAGTCAAAACTTCCCCCAGGGACTAGTTCTAGAAAGTTGCCACCTAACAAACCCTCTGATGTTATCAAAGCCTGACTATCTTCAGGTATTTTTAATGCCTTATCGATACTAAATACAGCATTGACCCGATATGTTTCAGCGTCCAATCCCAAAGATTGAATTGAGCCAACCTTTACTCCAGCCAATTTAACGTCTGTTCCAATTGAAATACCCTCTACAGATCTAAAATTTGCAACCAGTTCATAAGATTCACCTCCAGTAGAGCCACCAGTCTTATTTCCAGCATATAACAAAAACCAGGCTGCAGTTACCAAAACCACAGCTCCAATTAATATTTCTGTTACATTCCTATTTATCATTGCTCAGGCCGCCATGCATCGTAGTCTTGTTTATTTTCACTTTTTAAAGATTTTAAAGAACCCTTAGGTTTATAAGCCAAATCAGTTCCAGTTAAATTGACTACATGGTTTTTTTCCCATGTCTTACGCTTAAATGGATCCTTGAGTGGGGTCATCCCAAATGTACCATGTAGCCATCCATGCCAACTTGGATCAATCTTTGAAGCTTCTGGCTCACCATTGTAACATACCCATCTACGAGACCCATCCTTGTTTTCATAAAATTTGTTACCCTGGTCATCCTCACCCACGAAAATTCCATTTCTCCACGTGAACAACTGCGTTCCAATTGTTTGGCCATTCCACCATGTTAATAATCTTAGTATGAAATTCATAAAGCTAATCTCACCTATATTGTTAAAAAAATCAAACTCAGGATATTAAAAGCACTACTAAGCACTGGCGCTTTCTTCATTTATTTTTTTTGCATATATCAAAAGTGGAATTCCACAATTAGATGCAGCCTCTTCATTAACAACTACCTCATCAACATCAACCAGGCTGGGCAAATCAAACATGGTATCCAAAAGAATATCTTCCAGGATCGACCTCAAACCTCTTGCCCCAGTTTTTCTTTCAATTGCACGTTTTGAAATTGCTTTCAAAGCCTCATCAGTAAAAGTTAATTTTGAACCTTCCATTTCAAAAAGGCTTTGGTACTGTTTGATTAAAGCATTTTTTGGTTCTGTGAGAATCGTAACTAATGCTTCTTCATCCAAATCAGTCAAGGTTGCAATCACCGGTAAACGACCAACAAACTCTGGAATTAATCCAAATTTCAGGAGATCTTCAGGTTGTAAATTTTGTAAAGACTCTCCTACACTTACGGTTTCATCCTCTTTTACGTCCGCACCAAAGCCAATAGAAGAGCCTTTTCCTCTTTGAGCAATTACTTTATCCAATCCCGCAAAAGCTCCACCACATATAAATAGAATATTAGTAGTATCAACTTGCAAAAATTCCTGTTGCGGGTGCTTTCGACCTCCTTGGGGAGGCACGCTTGCAACAGTGCCCTCCATAATTTTTAACAAAGCCTGCTGAACTCCCTCACCCGAAACATCTCTCGTGATAGAGGGGTTATCGGATTTTCTTGTAATTTTATCGACCTCATCAATATACACTATTCCGCGCTGAGCTCTTTCCACATTATATTCGCAAGATTGAAGCAACTTCAAAATAATATTTTCCACATCTTCACCGACGTATCCAGCCTCAGTCAAAGTCGTTGCGTCTGCCATTGTAAACGGAACATCCAAAATTCTAGCAAGAGTTTGAGCCAGTAAAGTTTTACCACAGCCAGTTGGGCCTATCAACATTATGTTAGATTTTGCTAATTCAATCTCTGGATTTTTTGAAGAATGATTTAATCTTTTATAATGATTGTGAACAGCAACAGAGAGTACCCTTTTAGCTACCTCCTGTCCAATTACGTAATCATTCAGAACGTCACATATTTCTTGGGGAGTTGGCACTCCTTCAGATGTTTTCAATGTAGAACTTTTGGTTTCTTCTCTAATAATGTCCATACATAGCTCAACACATTCATCACAGATAAATACGGTTGGGCCTGCAATTAATTTCCTAACTTCATGCTGACTTTTTCCACAAAACGAACAATATAGAGTGTTTTTACTTTCTTTGTCGTTCGAACCGCCCATATTTCACCTCAATAAAATCAATTGCTTTGCCGTATTACCAACCAAATCAAACTTAGTTGATTCTATTGTACAAAACCTAAGGTTACAACGCCTATTATCCACACTTTAAAACTCATCATAACAATAAGTGATTACTCACTATCGTGTGACCGCTTATCAACAATCTGATCTATTATGCCCCACTCTTTCGCAGCTTCTGCTGTCATAAAATTATCCCTATCCAAGGCAGCTTCAACCTTTTTAAGGCTCTGACCACAATGCTTCACATAAATCTTATTCAACCGCTCTTTAAGTTCAAGAATTTCTTTTGCTTGAAGAGCAATATCTGACGCCTGTCCCTGAAAACCTCCTGAGGGTTGATGCACCATGACTCTGGAATTAGGAAGAGAGTAGCGCATTCCCGTCTCACCCGCAGCCAATAGTAATGAACCCATTGACGCAGCTTGCCCTATACACAAAGTTGAGACCTTCGGTCTGATGTATTGCATCGTGTCGTATATCGATAGTCCTGAGGTAACAACACCACCAGGTGAGTTAATATACATTGCAATCTCTTTGGAAGGATTTTCTGCTTCTAAAAACAAAAGTTGTGCTACAATGAGAGTCGCCATACCATCATGAACTGGTCCAGAAACAAATATAATTCTTTCTTTTAATAGCCTTGAGAAAATATCATATGACCTCTCTCCCCTACTAGTTTGCTCGACTACCATAGGAACTAAGGTATTCATATATGTTTCGATTGGATCTTTCATGTATTAACCTCACTTTTTATTTTTTAACACCATACAAGTTTCATCAAAAGATTTAATCGTCACTCTCAATTGCTTTTTGTAAAGCATCCTTAGTAACTTTTTTCTCTGAAATAGTTGACAATTCAAACACGAAGTCAACAACTTTATCTTCAAACAGAGGCGCTCTTAACTGCTGCTGCACCTCTTCATTTTTTTGTATAAACTCAAAAAATTCTTTTTCTTGACCCGGATATTTTTGAGCTTCTGCAAAGACAGCCTGTTGCATTTCTTGGTCTGAAATTGTTATCTCATTTTTCCGACCTAAATCTGCTAGTAGAAGTCCTAACCGCACCCGTCTTTCTCCTAATGTTTTAGATTCATCGGTAGTCTCAATTTCTGGTTGATCTTTTTCCTCCACACTTGGATTATCTTCACGCCATAATTGATGGGCAATTTGTGATGACTCTGCATCAACTAACGCCTCAGGCAAATCAAACTTTACTAACTTGTCTAAAGCATCCATTAACTCTCGCTTGGTTAATTGCCTTGCTGCAGCGACGTACTCTGTTCCAAGTCGTTCTTTTAACTGTGCTTTCAAGGCCTTTAGGTCTTCTGAACCAAACTGCTTGGCCATTTCATCATTTATTACAGCGGGTTTTGGTTGTTTTACAGCGTTTATCACGCAATCAAACACTGCTTCTTTACCAGCTAAATCTTTTGAGTTGTAATCTTTTGGAAACGACACATTCACCTTCACTTCATCACCAGTTTTTTTCCCAATCAATTGCTCTTCAAAGCCTGGGATGAAAGAATTTGAACCTATCACGAGCGGGTAATCTTCACCTGCCCCGCCTTCAAAGGCCTCACCATTTATTTTTCCTAAAAAATTAATATTTAGCTGATCTCCGTCTTTAGATTTTGATCCTTTTTTTCGATCCTCAAAATTTTGTGCATTCTTTGCAAGATTTTCTAGTCCCTCTTTTATCGCTTTTTCATCGACTTCAACCACCATCCGCTTAAGTTTTATTTTTTTAAAATCAACGTCTGGAATATCTGGTAATCTCTCATAACTAATAGAAACCTCGACATCATCCCCTTTTTTCCAAGTGTCACCATCTTTCATTTCCATTGCAGGTTGTTGCGCCGGACGATCACCAGTGGTGTCAAAATGCTCTTTCATAGCATTATCAATGGTTTCTTGCATAGCTTCACCCATTAACTTCTCGCCAAATTGTTTTTTGAGCAAGGATAATGGGACTTTTCCTTTACGGAAGCCTTTCATTTCGAAGGTGGGTTGAGCTTCGATCAATTTTGATTGAACATTTTCATCTAATTCATTTGCTGTTACCAAAATATCGTAAGCGCGTTTCAAACCTTTATTAAGTGTCTCAGTGACCTGCATATTATTACTTCTCCATCAAGATTTATGGTGCGGGTGAAGGGACTTGAACCCCCACGCCTTGCGGCGCCAGAACCTAAATCTGGTGCGTCTACCAATTCCGCCACACCCGCATACACATAATCGAAAATTAACTAACTTTCGATAAATTCGCGATCTGATACCAGAGGGTTAAAGAAGATGCGAGTGATTTTTTAACATTTAATTAAATTTAATAAATTAATTTTAATTTTGATGTACTATCATATTTCATTTAAGGCGACAAATGTAGTTAAAAACCAAACTATTCTAATTGAAAAGTAATAGGTAATAGTATTTATATTTTCCTTGAATGAGTTCCGTTAGAAAACATTAAGGACAGAATTTTGACAAAAAAAATGCGAGCAATGCAGTTAGTTGAGTACGAGAAACCACTAACTTTGAGAAAAATAGAAATCCCTGAACCAGGCTCAACTCAATTACTTTTAAAAATCCATGCAGTTGGAATGAATTTTGGCGACACTCTTTTAATCAAAGGTACTTATCAGGAAAAGCCAAAACTCCCTTTTACAATTGGTATGGAAATATGTGGTACCATAGAAAAGCTTGGAGCAAACGTTAAGGATTTTGCAGTTGGACAAAGAGTGGCAATATATAGTGGATTTGGAGGTCTGGCGGAATATGGATGTTTCGACGCCAATCAGTGCGTTTTAGTCCCAGATGCAATGCCCTCCGAAGATGCAGCAGCTTTTTTAGTAGCCTATGGTACAAGCCACGTTGCATTGGAACGTAGAGCGAAATTGAAACAAGATGAAAAATTATTGGTTCTTGGAGCTGCAGGTGGAGTTGGACTAACAGCAGTAGAGCTTGGTAAATTAATGGGTGCTGAAGTTATGGCCTGCGCTAGAGGAGCAAATAAATTAAATATTTGTAAAAAAATGGGTGCAGATCATTTAATTGACTCAGAAACTGATAACATAAGAGAAGTTGTGAAATCTTTAGGTGGAGCCGACGTTGTTTATGATCCAATTGGTGGTGAGCAATTTACCGCAGCTTTGAGATCATGTAATCCAGAGGCAAGAATACTACCATTAGGTTTCGCAAGTGGTACTATTCCACAGATACCAGCTAATATTATTCTGGTAAAGAATATTGAAATAATTGGATATTATTGGGGTGGGTATGCAAAATTCAATCCTGAAGTACTATTAGATAGCTTCAATAAATTATTCTCATGGTATGAGGAAGGAAAGCTGTCACCGCATATAAGTAACATTCTTGATTTAGAAAAAGCTAACGAAGCACTTGATCTTCTTAGGCAGCGAAAAGCTACCGGAAAAGTTATTGTAAAAATAGAATAAAAACTTATTACTTCGATCCTTAACCACTTGAAATTTGCATTAAATTGTACATATATATAGTAATGAATACAGAGTTTAACTTAATTTTAGACACTATTTAGGAGTAAAGAATGGTCGATTCACAAACGGTCCGCAAATCAGGCGCGAGGATAGCATCAGCTGACATTGATGTTGGACTACGTGCTCACATGAATAAAGTTTATGCTTTAATGTCCATCGGGCTATTTCTAACAGGAGGTGTAGCCTATATTGTTGGCAACAATGAAACACTTGTGATGTCGTTATTTACAGGGATGTCAAGATGGGTTGTTATGTTTGCACCATTAATTGTAGTGTTTGCAATGGGTTCAATGATTAACCGGCTAAAAGCATCAACGGCTCAGTTAATATTCTATGCATTCTCGGCATTAATGGGTCTATCTATTTCTTACATATTTATGATTTATACTAGTGTGTCTATTGCTCAAACCTTTCTCGTAACAGCAATCGCTTTTGCAGGATTGAGCCTCTACGGCTACACAACAAAACGTAATATCTCAGGAATGGGAAGCTTTCTAATTATGGGAGTGATTGGTCTTATTGTGGCGTCAATCATTAACTTGTGGATGCAATCCCCAGCTCTAATGTATGCGATATCAATTCTTGGAGTTCTAATATTTGCAGGTCTTACTGCATATGATACTCAAAAAATCAAAAATACATACGTGCAAATGGCGCAAAACGGCCAGAGCGAATGGATAGAAAAATCAGCTATTATGGGCGCTCTAAGTCTATATTTAGATTTTTTAAATATGTTTATGTTTCTACTTCACCTGTTTGGAAACAGAAATTAAAAAAAAATATTAAGATTGTTTATAAACAAAAAAGCCGTCTCTAAAGACGGCTTTTTTATTAATTAAGTAAAATTATTTGATTTTGCCTTCTTTATATTCCACGTGCTTTCTAGCAACAGGATCATACTTTTTAATCACCATCTTCTCGGTCATTGTTCGAGCATTTTTCTTAGTCACATAAAAATGGCCAGTATCAGCGGTTGAATTAAGACGTATCTTTATAGTTGTTGGTTTAGCCATTGTTAAACTCCAAAGTTAACCCTTCCGGTATTATCTCCCAGCGCGTTTTACATTTGAACAATGCAGTGTCAACAAAAAACACTTTATTTAAACAAATAAAAGAACGGGCAACAGAGTATTTTTGTGTGCGGACAACCTATAAGCCGGATTCTGTACCGTTTTTACGGCAATAGTCATTCATCTCGTCCCATTGTTGCCAATGAAATCTAGCTGCCAACCCGAACTATTCGAAGCAAAGTCTCCGCCAACAATTGTTGGTTATAGTTCCTATTTGGCATTGCTCCAGGTGGGGCTTGCCATGCCAGATTTGTTACCAAACCTGCGGTGAGCTCTTACCTCACCATTTCACCTTAACCTGTTTCCAGGATGTTTATTTTCTGTGGCGCTTTCCCTCAAGTTACCTTGGCCGGACGTTATCCGGCACCATTCTTTGTGGAGTCCGGACTTTCCTCGACTATAAAATAGACGCAACTATCCAGCTATCCGCACTATTCCTTTTTATTAGTTACAAACTATTTTTTCAAGCTTTTCAAAATTCCATTTGCAATTAAGATATCTCTATCGTCGAGTGAGCCCAAGTTATTAATACAATATCGAGTTCTAAAGGCTTCTAATAAATCATCTTTATGCTTGTCAGTGACTGGGGTTTTATAACCAATAATTCTCAAGCATTCCCAAAAGTCTTTTTTTGAATTACTAACCAAATAGGTAGACGTTAAACCTAAATACTCTAACCACGCCCAATCAAAATATCTTCCCGGGTCTTTTTTGCGATCGGGGGCAAGGTCAGAATGTCCAATAACGTTATTGGGATTAATATCCCACTTCTTCATTATATTTTGAACCAACTCGACTAAGGATTCCATCAAATGAAAAGAATATGGTTCATCTCCTGAGTTAGATAACTCAATGCCTATTGATGACGAATTTACGTCTGTGCAACCTTGCCAAACGCCAATCCCTGCGTGCCATGCTCTATTTTCGTCACCAACTAATGAAAAAATCTGTCCCTTTTTATCAATTAAATAATGACTAGAGACTTTTGATTCAGGATCACAAAGCCGATCCAATGCATCCATGGTATTTAGCATTGCTGTATAGTGAATCACAATAATTGTTGGTTTAATGTTTGTTGGCCGAGGGTCAAAATTAGGTGATGGTTTCGATATGATTTTCAACTTATCTCTCATTAAATTCTGAAATAACTTACCACCATTTTTTTGGTTTATCTGAAAATTTTAATGCTTTTTCTAACACAAAAGCAGTATTTAACAGCTCACCTTCATCCCAAGGCTTTCCTATCAACTGCAAACCAAGTGGCATCCCATCAACATCTATTCCCGCTGGGACTGATATACCGGGCAAACCAGCCAAGTTAACCGTTACAGTAAAAATATCATTTAAATACATTTCTATCGGGTTTTTACTGTTCATTTCACCAAGTGGAAAAGCTGAAGATGGAGTAGTAGGTGTCAAAATTGCATCTACACCGTCGTCAAACACTTTATCAAAATCTCTTTTGATCAAAGTCCGAACTCGTTGAGCTTTTCTGTAATATGCATCGTAAAAACCTGCTGACAGTACATAAGTGCCAATCATGATACGCCTTTGCACCTCTTTTCCAAAACCTTCTGCTCGAGTTTTGGAATACATCTCATCAATATTATCGTTAACTTTTAATTTTGCGCGGTGTCCATAACGAACACCGTCATATCTAGCTAAATTTGAGGAAGCCTCAGCTGGTGCTAAAACATAATATACTGGTAGTGCGTATTTTGTATGCGGAAGATTTACATCGACGACAATTGCCCCAGAATCTCGCAACATTTCTGCACCTATTGACCAAAGTTTTTCAATTTCTTCAGACATTCCATCCATACGATATTCATTAGGTATTCCAATTTTTTTGCCTTTTATATCTCCAGTTAAAGCTGCTTCAAAATTTGGCACAGGAAAGTTGGAAGAAGTGCTGTCTTTTCTATCGTGACTTGCCATTGCTTCCAGCATTATCGAAGCATCTCTTACCGATTTGGTCATCGGACCAGCTTGATCTAGAGAGGACGCAAATGCGACAACGCCCCATCGAGAAACACGTCCATAGGTTGGTTTTATGCCCACAGTTCCGGTGAAAGCTGCTGGCTGCCTTATTGATCCCCCTGTATCTGTTCCAGTCGCAGCTAAGCACAAGTCAGCCGCCACAGCTGCTGCTGAGCCTCCAGACGAACCTCCTGGCGTAAGTGGAACCTCTGAAACAGAAGAGCGCCATGGATTAATTACTGCACCATAAGTGGAGGTTTCATTGGAAGAGCCCATTGCAAACTCATCCATATTTAATTTGCCCAACATTACAGCGCCTTCATCCCACAAATTTTGGGTAACTGTACTTTCATATTCTGGCTTGAAGCCATCAAGTATATGAGATGCCGCTTGTGTTTGAACACCTTTGGTACAAAAAAGATCTTTAATACCGATTGGAATTCCACACATAGCAGGGGCATCTCCTGATGCGATTCTCTTATCTGCATTTTTGGCCTGACTTAACGCAATTTCTGGTGTGATCACTGAAAAAGCATTTAAAATTTTTGAGGTTTCAATCGACTTCAGGCAACTTTGAGTAATTTCTAGACTTGTTAACTCTTTTTTCTTTAATTTATCTCTTGCTTCAGAAATCGTTAATTGTGAAATACTTTCCATTCCACTACTCTACAACTTTAGGTACGGCAAAAAAACCCTCTCGGGAATCTGGCGCATTTGATAGTATCATTTTCTGCTGATCACCATCATCAATCAAATCCATACGTTGCTTTAGTAATGTTGGAGTTACTGATGTCATTGGCTCAATATTTGTAACGTCACACTCATTTAATTGTTCCATAAAGCCAACTATATCAGAAAGCTCCAAAGCTAAACTTTCTAATTCGGTCTCTGGAATGGATATTCTCGCTAAACGAGCAACTCGACCAGCAGTATCTTTATCTATAGCCATAAAAATTCCTCAAAAAATATATTTGTGGTTTACCTCCCAGTTCTCCTCTTCGCAAGCTCTAGAAAGATACTTTGTTTACAAATTCTTATCTATTTCACGCCTTTGCTTTTGAACCTTTTGGATTTGAAAAATTCTTGTAACAATTCTTGGCTTTTTCTATTACCAATATTTTCATAAATTTCTGGCTTGTGGTGACACTGTGGATGCGAGAAGATCTGTGGGCCATTTATCACACCACCTGATTTTTTATCTTCTGGACCAAAATATAATTTGGAAATTCTTGCATTAGAAATTGCCGAAGCACACATTGGGCATGGCTCAAGAGTTACATAGAGACTACATTTATAAAGCCGTTGATTCTTTGCCAACAAGCAAGCTTTTCTTATCACAAGAATTTCTGCGTGTGCAGTTGGATCATTTAATTCAATTGTCCTATTTCCATCTTTCGCAATAACTTTACTGTATTGATCAACGAGAACCGCGCCAACGGGCACTTCTCCCCGTAGTGCTGCTTTTTTTGCTTCCAATAAAGCAATATCCATATAATTATTTAATTTCATATAAAATAACTTTTAGTGCTTTTTCAATTTGACAACAACGGCTAACCATGTTGACCAAGGATATGGATAAAAAAATAAAGCAAGGTGATAGGGTTGCCAAGGTAATAGCTAGAGCTGGATTTGCTTCCCGGCGAGCTGCTGAGAAAATTATTTTAGATGGAAGGGTTGCCGTTAATGGGAAAACAATCCTTAGCGCTGCATTAAATGTAAAGCCTACGGACAAGATAACTATTGATGAAATAATATTGCCAACTGCCCCAGCTACACGGTTATGGAAATATAACAAACCTGTGGGGCTCGTAACCTCTGAAAAAGATGAAAAAGGTCGAAAAGTAGTATTTGACAACTTACCAGCAAGTCTTCCACGTGTATTAAGCGTAGGAAGGTTAGATCTTAATTCAGAAGGCCTCTTATTATTAACCAATGATGGAGTTTTGAAAAGAAAGTTGGAGCTTCCGTCAACTGGTTGGACCAGAAAGTATCGGGTAAGAGTAAATGGTGAGCCTTCAATAAAACTTTTACAGCCATTGATGAATGGGATAATTATTGATGGGGAAAAATTTAAACCCATGACTATATCTATTGATCGTCAACAGGGAGCCAATGCCTGGTTAACAATTAGTATAAAAGAAGGAAAGAATAGAGAGATCAGGCGTGCACTGGACCATTTAGGGTTTAAAGTGAATAGACTTATCCGAATAAGTTATGGCCCATTTAGACTGGAGGAATTAAAGTCAGGTGCAGTGGAAGAAATAAGGACAGGCATACTTAAAGCACAACTCGGAAACTTAATTGAACTTAAGGAGGAAGAGGTGAACAAAACAGGCTCTGGATTCAAAAAGCCGCTCCGTCGGAAGAAGAAAATGTCAGACCATTTAGCAAATCCATCAAAAAAAATTACTCAATTTAAAGTACGCAATAATTAGGATGAAATATTGGAATTATTTACAATAGAAAACATTGGTAGCCTTTTGGTTTTAATTTTTTTACAGGCTGTCTTAGGATTTGATAACTTGTTGTATATATCGATAGAAAGCCAAAGAGCTCCAAAGAAACATCAAAAGAGAGTGCGGTTCTGGGGCATATTAATTGCCGTATTATTAAGAGTTATTTTACTCTTTATAATGATACATTTGATAGAAAAACTTAAAAACCCTTTTTATATTTTTAAATTAGAAGGAGTCATTGAAGGAGGTATAAATTTCGCTACAATAGTATTCTTATTTGGTGGAATTTTTATAATTTACACCGCAATTAAAGAGATCAATCATCTTCTTTCAAATGAGCATCTAAGTCCAAACGACAACCAAGAAAACAAAAAATCTGCATTACAAGTTATTATGCTTATAGTTTTTATGAATCTAATTTTTAGCTTCGATTCTATACTTTCTGCAATTGCTATTACTGATATATTTATCTTATTGGTAATTGCTATTCTTTCCTCAGGGGTCGCGATGCTAGTTTTAGCAGATAGAGTTACGGAATTTTTAGAACGTAATCGAATGTATGAGGTGTTAGGACTATTTATACTTTTAATTGTTGGCGTAGTATTGCTAGGTGAAAGTGGAACCGCGGCAGCACATGCAATGCATGATGACAATTTACAGGTGAAGTTATTTGGTTATCCCTTAATTCCAATGTCAAAATCTACATTTTATTTTTCAGTTGCAGTATTATTTATAGTTGAATTTATACAAACTAGGTATCAGCGAAAGTTGAACCGCGCTCCCAAGCACAAATAATAGGCATATTAGGAATGAGTATCTAGTTGGATAGGCTATTTAAATTTTCTTTAGCAATAATTCTTATAGTCATTTCTTCTTGCACCAGTTTGAATAATAATCTGATGAATGCTTCAAATTCTCGCTCATTTGAAAGTATTCAGCTCGAGAAATATTATAACAGGACATCACAAAGATTAAGAGCAAGAGGTTTACTTAGAACTGATAAAGGCAGATTGGATAGTTTATACTCCACGCAAAATTTAATTGAAAATTTTGAAAAAATAGCTCTCCACAATGAATATATAATCAAAAACAATGAATTTATTCCACAAGAAAAGGAAAGCAATTTAAAACGTTGGAACAGAGCGATAAAGATTAATATAATTCATGGTGAAAATAGTTCTAACAAACAAATTAAAATAGATAAGAAAAATATCTCTATTTTTACAAGGCGGCTAGCTAGCATAACTGGGTTAGAAATGAGTATTAGTGAAGTAAATGCTAATTTTATAATACTATTTCTCGACTTGGATGAACGTCGAGACTTTGGACAAAAATTAAGTCATTTAATGCCACAGCTAACTCCAGCAATGATTAAAATAATAACATCAAGTCCTAGGTCTACTTTTTGCTCAGCATTTTCTTTGTCAGAGCCACCAAAAAACTACGAGTATACTGCAGCCCTTGTCCTAATAAAATCTGAACATTCAAAAGTAATGCGAAAATCTTGTATTCATGAAGAAATGGCGCAATCATTAGGACTAACAAATGATAGCAAATCAGCCAGGCCTTCAATATTTAATGATGATGAGGAGTTTGCTCTTTTAACACGGCATGATGAATTGTTACTAAAAATTCTATATGATAAAAGATTAAAGCCTGGCATGAACAACAAAATCGCCCTTCCAATTGTTAGGCAAATAGCAGAAGAACTAATGGATTTATAATCCTTATTTAAAAATTTACACAGGAAAGATCGAAAGCATGATGGATGAAAAAAAAGCATTAAACAATATTCTTGATCGAAGATTTTCTTGCCGTTCTTTTACAAATAAACCAGTAAGTCGCAAAATTATTGAAGACATATTATCTACCGCCCAAAAAATACCGTCATGGTGCAATGCACAACCCTGGACTGTTACAATTTGTAGTGGAAAAATACTAAATAACCTATCAAATAAACTACTGGAAGCTGCCGACAAAGGCAAAACAAATTCGGATATTCCATTTCCAGTGAAATATGAAGGTATATATCGAGAGAGGCGAAAGGAATGTGGATTGCAACTTTATAATTCTATTGGGATAGAGAAGGGTGACCATCATAAAGCAAAATTGCAAATGCACGAAAATTTTAAATTTTTTGGTGCTCCGCATACAGCTATAATCACAAGTGAAAAACTTTTAGGCGAGTACGGGATGATAGACTGTGGGGCCTACATAACAGCGTTCACACTAGCAGCAGCAGCTCAAAACATTAATACAATTCCCCAAGCAGCTATCGCGTCTTTCTCAAGCATTGTCCGAAATACCTTAAAAATTTCTGAGAATAAAACTATTATTTGCGCAATTTCTTTTGGTTATGAAAATCCTGATCACCCAATCAATCGCTTTAGAACTTCAAGATCTAATATTTCTGAAACAACTCTTTGGCTTGATGACAAGGATTAATAAATCCCATCTTTTCCTGAGTGGTCTTTCAATTCCTTATATTCTGATAACAAAGATTTTGAACTGTTTAAAAACGTACTAACATCGGTTCCTACTGCTACAAACAAGGCACCCATTTCAATATATTTCTTTGCTCTTTCCTGATCAGTCATTAATATTCCTGCCGCTTTGCCAGATGCAATTATTTTTAAAATCGCCTGTTCTATGGCATCCTGAACCTTTACATTATTTGGATCATCTATAAATCCCATACTGGCTGCGAGATCAAAGGGGCCAATAAAAACACCATCCACCCCCTCTACCGCACAGATGGATTCTAAGTTATCTAAAGCAGTCTGACTTTCGGCCTGAACAAGCAAACAGATTTCTTCATTAGCGCTTGCAGCATAATTTGAAGTGACGCCGTAACGAGCAGCACGCGTAATTGAAGCCGCACCACGAATTCCATGTGGAGGGTAAAGCACTGCCCGAACCATATCCTCAGCCTGTTGTGCAGTTTCTACCATAGGAACCAAAACAGTTTGGGCTCCCACGTCTAAAGTTTGCTTTATATCGTGTGTAATACCCGCCACAACTCTTACAACCGCGTTACTATTGGAAGGATCAATTACCCTAAGTAAATTAGCAATATTTTCAATACTGTTTGGTGCATGCTCTCCATCAATTAGCAACCAATCAAAACCAACTTGTGCAGAAATTTCGGCTGTTGTTATAGAAGACAAACTTTGCCAGAACCCAATTTGTAGCTTTTTATTCCTTAGGGCGGCTTTGAAGTTATTTTTAGGAGCAACCATATTTTAATCCTTTAATTTAATTTTTTCTTGGCTTGTTTATGTTTTATTCGATTAGAGTGCAAAATGGGTTCTGTGTATCCAGATGGTTGCACCCGTCCAAAAATTACTAACTCTAAGGCTGCACGAAAAGCTAATCCATTAAATTCCGGCCCCATTGGTTCATAACCCGGATCTTCACTATTTTGTTTATCTACAATTTGAGCCATTTTTTCCATAATCGTTCGAACTTGCTTCTCGCTAACCACACCATGGTGGATCCAATTAGCAATATGTTGACTGCTAATTCGACAGGTTGCGCGATCCTCCATTAAACCAATATTATCAATATCAGGAACTTTTGAACACCCTACTCCATCGTTTACCCATCTAACGACATAGCCTAAAATACCCTGTGCATTATTTTCAATTTCCTTGATTACTTCTTCTGTAGACCAATTATCTCTATCAAAAATGGGAGTTTGCAACAATTCGTCTTTAGAATTTCTTAAACCTTGAGTTGCCAGTTCACTCTGCCGGTTAGAAACATTGACTTTATGATAATGTAAGGCATGCAATGTTGCGGCAGTAGGGCTTGGAACCCAAGCACAGCTGGCACCACTTTCTGGGTGATTGACTTTTTCATCTAACATCTTTTTCATTTGGTCAGGTGCAGCCCACATACCCTTCCCAATTTGAGCTTTTCCCTTTAATCCGCACGATAACCCAATATCTACATTTAAATTTTCGTATGCCGAAATCCAAGGTTCTGATTTTATTCGTGATTTTGGAAGAAATGGCCCCATTTCCATTGAAGTATGAATTTCATCACCTGTTCTATCAAGAAAGCCAGTGTTGATAAAAGCTACTCTAGATCTCGCTGCTCGAATACATTCTTTTAAGTTGAGACTCGTTCGGCGTTCTTCGTCCATAATTCCAATTTTTACCGTATTTCTTTTTAAGCCCAAAGCATCTTCAACTTCAGAAAAAATTTCACAAGCAAATTTCACTTCTTCTGGCCCATGCATTTTTGGTTTTACTATATAAATAGATCCAAATTCAGAATTTCTTTTTAGTGAATTCTCATTATGAAGAGCACATAAAATTGTGAAATATGCATCCACAATGCCCTCTCCAATTTCTTGGTTTTCAGCATTTAGGACTGCTGAAGTAGTCATTAAGTGCCCTACATTTCGAACCAGCATTAAAGAACGGTTTTTTATCTTATGTTTTTTCCCCAACGGACTTTCATAAAACTCGTCATCATTAATTGAACGTAAAAATTCGTTACCAGCTTTTTGAAAAGTTTCAATTAGATCACCCTTCATCAATCCTAGCCAATTTTTATAAGCCAAAATTTTATCATCGACATCAACAGTTGCGACGCTGTCCTCGCAGTCCATTATCACAGAAATAGCTGATTCAAATAAAACATCACAAATTCCAGCTGGATCATCAGCTCCAATAGTATCATTGTTATTTACTTTAATTTTAACGAGTAAATTATTGTTTCTTAGTAATATTCCATTATTAATTTTTCCGAGGTATTGGTTTGAGTCTATTAAAGACTGTCTTACAGACTCAATATTTGTGATATCTTGCCATTTTAAACCATTCAAACCAAAAAACTCATCTAAATATTCCTTAGACAAGGTTACAACTTTTTTGCCACGTTCCCTGGAATATGTAATGCTCTGGACTTGTCCCTCTATTATGTCAGTGCCGTATAAGGCGTCGTAAAGCGAACCCCATCTCGCATTTACAGCATTAAGAGCATATCTTGCATTTGTAATTGGCACCACCAATTGAGGTCCTGAAATTAAAGCGATTTCAGGGTCTACATTTTCTGTATTAACTAAAAAATCATCACCCTCAGGAACAATATAATTAATTCTTATCAGAAATTCTTTAAATGCTTTTAAATTATAAGGTACACTTCTGTTATTGATATGCCAAGAATCTATCTGGTTTTGTAAATCCTTGCGAGTCCTAAGTATTTCTTGATTTTTTGGTCCCAAGCGCGCCACAGTTTTACTAAAAGATTCCCAAAATACTTCTTCAGTTACTTGTAATCCCGGCAAAACATCATTTATTAAAAAATTGTTGAGCTTTTCATCAACTTTTAGATTAAATTTTTGCAAATATCTTGTCATTAAAATCTCATATAGTTTAATTTTCGAATTTATTATTTGAAACACTTAGTAATGATATTAAAGAGCAAAATATCTTAATATACACTGGGCAACAAGCAGCATCTACTATAAAAAAAAAGTATATATATAATTCATTATTAAAAAGAGTTTGTCTCAATGAAAACTGCTGATCCAAAACCTACCTTACTATCCCAATACAAGCCACCTAATCATAGAATTGATAACATTTTTCTAACGTTTAAATTACATCCAACCAGAACAATCGTCACATCAAAAATGACGATTACTCCTAACAAGAAATCAAAACTATTTCTTGATGGATCAGAATTAAAGTTAAAATCAATTAGCTTAAATGGCTTAGACTATTTATCAAAGGCAAACATTCAAAAACAAGGCTTGTATTTTAATTCATCAGACTTGCCAGGTAAGCCTTATATTCTTGAAATAGTTACAGAAATTAATCCTGAGAAGAATACATCCTTAGAAGGCCTATATATCTCAAATGGAATGTATTGCACACAATGTGAGGCAGAAGGTTTTAGGAAAATAACCTACTATCAGGACCGGCCCGATATAATGGCAAAGTTCAAGGTAAGGGTCGAGAGTGATTTGCCCGTGCGACTTTCAAACGGAAATAAAACCAACGAGACAAAGAATTGGAGTGAATGGGAAGACCCATGGCCAAAACCGTCCTATTTGTTTGCATTGGTTGCAGGTGAATTATTAAGTTTTGATGATCATTTTGTTACTAAATCTGGAAAAAAAATTGCTCTAAAAATATGGGTGCGTGAAGAAGATATTAATAAATGTGCCTTTGCAATGGACGCTTTAAAAAGATCCATGTCATGGGATGAGGTAAATTATGGGCGAGAATATGATCTGGATATATTTCAGATAGTTGCAGTAAATGATTTTAATATGGGAGCCATGGAAAACAAAGGATTAAATATTTTTAATTCAAAATATGTTCTAGCTTCGCCTGAAACTGCCACTGATAGCGACTATCAATTTATTGAGGGAATAATCGCACACGAGTACTTCCATAATTGGACAGGTAACAGGATAACCTGCAGAGATTGGTTTCAATTGTCATTAAAAGAGGGATTAACGGTTTTTAGAGATCAACAATTCAGTAGTGATCAAAACAGCTACTCCGTCCAACGTATAAAAGACGTTATACAATTGCGAAATCGACAATTTGCTGAGGACAGTGGCCCTCTTTCCCATCCAGTTCGCCCGCAAAAATATACAGAAATAAATAATTTTTATACTGCTACTATATACGAAAAAGGGGCTGAGTTGATCAGTATGCTCCATAAGCTCGTTGGGCCTAAAGCTTATAAAGAAACATTAAATTTATATTTTGAAAGGCATGATGGAGAAGCCTGCACAATCGATGAATGGATAAAAGTATTTGAAGATTATAACAAAATAGACTTAGAACAATTTAAGTTGTGGTATGATCACGCTGGCACCCCCATTGTGACTGTTAATGAGAAGTTTGAAAACGAAACATATACGTTAAAATTTCAGCAACAACTTAACAAAAAAAATAAAAACCCAAAACCATTCCTAATTCCTATATCATTTGGACTTTTAAATCAGCAAGGAACAGAAATAATTCAAACTAAAGTACTAAAACTACATAAAAAAGAGCAAGAATTCAAATTTGAAAATATTAAAACTAAACCTTTTCCATCTATACTCAGAGACTTTTCTGCTCCTGTAATAATTAACCATAAAACAACAGATGAGCACAACGCCTTCATGCTTAAATATGACACAAACGAATTTAATCAGTGGGAGTTTGGACAAAAGTTAGCCCGCTCATCAGTTCTACAAACTATTTTAAAGGGTGCAAAAATTAACAGTTTATTTGCAAATTCAATTAAAGATATTCTGAATAACACGAACCTAGATTGTGGGTTTAAAGCACTATTATTAAAATTGCCAACACACGACAGCTTAACCGAAGACATCCTAAAGTTAAAAAAAGTCCCCGACCCTATAAAAATTCATCAAGCATTACATTCAACTCAATTAGAATTAGCCCAAACTCTTCAATCCAATTTGGACGATCTATTGAGTGAGTTAATACCATTTAACGACAATGAGTTAATTAAGGTTGGTGCTGGCGAAAGGGCTCTATACGCTTCTTTGCTCAAATTGAATACATTTTTAGATGGTGGAAAACTAGCATATGAAAGATTTAATGAAGCTAAAAATATGACAGATATCCAGGCAGCATTTATTCCATTAATGTCAACTAAATTCAGACCGCAGGCTATACGACAATTTTATAAAGCTTGGAAGACTGATAGACTGGTAATCGACAAATGGTTTGCATTACAAATAATTTATTGCAACCCAAATGATGCAACAGAAATAGCGGAAAAACTGTCAGCTCACAAAGATTTTGACTTTAAAAACCCAAATAGAGTTCGATCGCTAATTTCAAGCTTCTGCTCAGGCAATCCGGCGGGATTTCACGATGTGACTGGAGATGGATACAAGTTTACTGCCGATTGGATTATTACAATTGATAAAATCAACCCTCAAACCGCAGCCAAACTTTGTACCGCATTCCAATCCTGGAAAAATTATGACAAAAATCGCCAAAATAAATCAAAAGAACAGTTAAACCGAATATTACTAACAGCAAATCTTTCTCGAGACACTAAAGAGATGATTGACCGAATAGTCAGTAAAGCCTAAATAAAGTTTGTATTAAAACATTAAATTAACACATTACTAAATTAAATAAGGTAAAATGATGCTTGAATTAAATTATTCGGAGCCATCACCAAAAGTATTTTCTGGTGCCCTGGGCGAATGGGAACTCGTGATTGGAATGGAAATTCATGCTCAGGTTGCATCTAAAGCAAAATTATTCTCTGGAGCATCTACAAAATTTGGAGCTGAACCAAACTCGAATGTGTCATTCGTTGATGCGGCAATGCCAGGAATGTTACCCGTTATAAACAAGTTCTGTATTGAGCAAGCAATCAGGACAGGCTTAGGACTAAAAGCTGAGATAAACTTATTCTCTGCGTTTGATCGAAAAAACTATTTCTATCCAGATCTGCCACAAGGATATCAAATAAGCCAACTGTATCACCCAATAGTTGGTGAAGGCGAAGTTTTAGTTGAAATGGGAAAAGGGCAAGCAAGATTAGTTAGAGTTGAAAGAATTCACTTAGAACAAGATGCTGGAAAATCTGTGCACGACATGGATCCAAACATGTCATTTGTTGATTTGAATAGAACTGGGGTTGCGCTCATGGAGATAGTGAGTCGTCCAGATATCCGAGGACCGGAAGAAGCTGCAGCATATGTGGGTAAATTGCGACAAATTTTAAGATACCTAGGCACTTGTGACGGAAATATGCAAAATGGAAATTTGAGAGCTGATGTAAACGTTTCGGTTTGTAAAAAAGGCCAGTATGAACTTTATCGAAAAAGTAACAATTTTGATCATCTGGGAACTAGATGTGAAATAAAAAATATGAATTCGATGCGATTTATACAGATGGCTATCGATTATGAGGCAAGACGGCAAATCGCGATATTAGAAGATGGAGGCGAGATAAGGCAAGAAACTCGGCTTTACGATGCGGATAAAAATGAAACAAGATCTATGAGATCAAAAGAAGAAGCGCACGACTATAGGTATTTTCCATGCCCAGATCTACTTCCTTTACATTTAGAACCATCATTAATTGATAAAATCAAGAAAAGCTTACCTGAGCTACCCGATGAAAAAAAATCACGCTTTGTAAAAAGTTACGGTTTAACAGATTATGACGCAAATGTGCTCACATCAGACATCATTCAAAGTAATTTTTTTGAAGATGTAGCTAAGAATAGAGATGGAAAGCTCGCAGCAAACTGGATTATCAACGAGTTATTTGGTCGCCTAAATAAGGAAGAATTGACAATTGAGGATACCCCAATTTCATCTGAACAATTAGGAGATATTATCGACCTAATTTCTTCAAATGAGATTTCAGGGAAGATTGCTAAAGAACTTTTTGAAATTGTATGGAAAGAGGGGGGAAACCCAAAAGAGATAGTTCAAAAACTTGGAATGAAGCAAGTCACGGATATATCGGCAATCGAAAGAGAAGTTGACAGAATAATATCGGAGAACCCAGATCAGGTAGCAAAAGCAAAAATTAATCCAAAATTAGCAGGATGGTTCGTAGGTCAGGTACTCAAAGCGACTGGGGGAAAGGCTAATCCAGCTACAGTTAACGAATTAGTGTCGCAAAAAATATTGGGATAGTATTAACTAATAGATATTTCCATTGAGATGGCATGGATTTTTTCAACAAGCTTTGGTGTTAATGCAGCATATACAGATCGATGTTGTTTTAGGCGTGACATCCCCAAAAAATGCTTTGACTTAATCTTAATGTGGAAATGAGTCTCTCCGCTTTCATCCCAGCCAGCATGACCACGATGTAATTCAGATTGATCCTCGACTTCTAAGTAAGAAGGCTCAAAAATTAAGGTTAATTTTTCTATTATCTGCTTTTTTATCAACATTTTTTAAATTTGTTTCCATATTGGGGTTGGCATTACGCCCAAACTTCCTAAACTATGGTGCCTGATTCCAAAAGAAGAGTCTGAAAGATGGATAAAAAACCTTTATTTGAGTTCGATATGTCAGTGTCATCTGATAAAAAACGTAGAACAAAAGGGCGTAAAGCATCTACTGGCGCTGTAGATACTTCTAAACAAGTGTGCGAAAAAGAAGGTTGCAATAAATCTGGAAAATATCGGGCCCCCAAATCTGCTGATAACAACACAGAGTTTTACTGGTTTTGTATGGAGCATGTGCGAGAATATAATTTGACTTGGAATTTTTTTGAAAATCATACCCCAAAACAATTTGATGATCAGGTTAATGCAGATAAAACTTGGAATCGAAAGACCAAACCTTTCAGAGACCAAGGTCGAGAATCTGAGCAGAAAGCATGGGCAAGACTTGGCATCAACGATCCGTTAGATGTACTAGGCGAAAAAGGAACTCGTGAAGATGTACGTGGTGCAATATATTCTAAAAGATTAGGCGCCACAGAACGAAGGGCAATTGAAATATTAGAATCTAGGGATAGTATGTCAAAAGCTGAGATTCGAAAACAATATAAAAAATTAGTTAAAGATCTTCATCCAGATATGAATGGTGGTGAAAGAACAGATGAAGATCGTCTTCAAGAAGTAGTCTGGGCATGGGACCAGATTAAAGATAGTAGAAGCTTTAAGGATTAAATGATGGCCGATGGCAAAGACAAAAGAGCCCGGCGTCGGAAAAATAATAGTAACAGAATTACAGAAATTAATAATTTCCTAAGCTTTGGTGGTACACTAAAGGTCTTGAGTGAGTCTGAATGTGAATCAATTCATAAAACTGTTTTACAAATTTTAAGTGAAATTGGACTAAGTGAAATAAGTAAAAAAACTAAAGAAGTCGCAACAAATGCTGGAGCATTTATTCAAAACGATAGATTGTGTTTTCCAAAGGCAATGATAGAAGAAGCAATTGCGGGACTTTCACACCCCGTTATATTACATGGGCAAAAATCTGAAAATGACCTACAAATAGGTGGTAAGGAAGTATATTTTGGCACAGGTGGAGCAACCCCAACAATTTTAGATCATAAAACCAATCAATTCAGAGAAACGACTCTAACTGATCTTTTTGATAACGCCCGTTTAATTGACAAACTTGAAAATGTTGACTTTTTTTCTAGAACAGTAATTGCAAGAGATATAAAATCTCGAAGAGATTTAGATCTAAATACTATGTTTGCATCCCTGCGTGGTACCACAAAACATGTCATGACAAGCGTATCAAACGCAAACTACGTTAAGGAAATAAGGAAGATTTTGGATCACATTCAATCTGAAGTAAAAGCAAAAAATAATAAAAATTTAATTTCATTAAATACAAACCATGTTGTCTCACCCTTGAGATTTGACCCAGATTCATGTGATGTTTTAATTGAGGGCGTAAAATCTGGCATACCAATAAATGTTAACACGTTTGCACAGGTTGGCGCGTCAAGCGTTGTTACCTTAGCTGGCGCGATAGCACAAACTTTGGCTGAAACGATGGCTGGTATGATTCTAGGCTGGATGGTTGATAAAAATGCAACATTGATATTTGGGCCAAGACCAATGATTACTGATTTAAGGACTGGAGCAATTTCAGGTGGTAGCGCTGAACAACCGATAGCTACCGCTATGGCAGGACAAATGGCTCAATTTTATGGTTTTGCAAATTCTGCAATATCAGGTGCAACAGATAGCAAAGCACCAGATTCTCAAGCTAGCTTTGAGAAAGCAACCAATATTCAAATGGCTGCTCTATCGGGTGTTAATTTAATTACACAAGCATGTGGAAGTTTGGCTAGCCTTATGGCTACCTCCTTTACTGCATCAGTTATAGACAACGATATGCTGGGAGTAATTCGTAGAAGTTGTGGAAAGCTAGAAATAAATAAAACTACATTAGGTCTTGATAGTATAAAAAATGTTGTAAACGGGGATGGCCACTTTTTAGGGCAACCTGAAACTTACGATAGAATGCGTAGCGATTATTTGTATCCAAATATTAGCGATAGACAAAACTATGAAGATTGGATTGATGCTGGGTCACCTGACATCATTGAAACAGCAAAAAATAAAGTATCAGAAATCTTGAAAAAAAATAATGCAGATCACTTACAACCTGACACGATCAGAAGTATTAATGAACTAATTTAAACAATAATTATATTTACACAAATTGTTCTCTTATCAATCGTTCTTCCAAACCATGTCCAGGATCAAAAAGAATTCGATGTCTCGTATGTTTGTCACTACTAATTTCAACGCTTAAAACCTGTGTTGAAAGTCGACTATCCGCATCAGCCATAACTGGTCGTTTTTCAGGGTCGAGCACGTCGAAGCGAACTTTTGCAGTTTTTGGTAAAAGTGCCCCGCGCCAACGTCGTGGCCGAAATGCTGAAATTGCTGTTAGAGCTAATACATCTGACTGAATTGGAAGTATCGGACCATGCGATGAATAATTATATGCTGTCGACCCTGCAGGCGTAGAAACTAAGGCTCCATCACAAACTAACTCTTCCATTCGCACCTTATCATCAACCGTTATCTTTAATTTGGCTGCTTGGGGACCCGCTCGTAAAAGAGAAACCTCATTGATTGCCAGAGCATCAACTTTAGACCCATCAAGACACATTGCTTGCATTCTTAATGGATTTATATCTGCTGCTTCCGCTTGTGTTAAGCGTTCAATCAAATTGTCCTCAGAGAACTCGTTCATTAAAAACCCAACAGTGCCTCTATTCATCCCATAGACTGGCAATGCCATAAATTGACTGTTGTGCAGTATGCTTAGCATAAAGCCGTCACCACCCAAAGCCACAATAGTTTCTGCGCTTTCCACTGAATGACATCCGTATCTTTTGCTCAAAATACTAAGCGCATTTTGAGCATCTTCTGTTTTATCTGCTAAAAATGCAATTTTTTGCATTTTATACTCCTAAATTACAAAACTATTGTAATTATTTGAATTTAAATCGACGCATAGTGTCGCCTTCATTGATTTGTTCTTTTCTATAGCGTAACTCACGCTATATGGAAACTTAATTTCATTTTAAACTTAAAGGTTGCGTCATGAATAATTCATTTTTTACAAAAACTTTGTCCGAGAGTGATCCTGTGCTTCATGAATCGATTGCATCTGAACTGGCAAGACAAAGAAACGAAATTGAATTAATTGCGTCTGAAAACATAGTGAGCCGCGCTGTTATGGAAGCGCAAGGCTCTGTCATGACAAATAAATATGCAGAGGGTTATGCTGGCAGGAGATATTATGGTGGGTGCCAATATGTTGATGTTGCAGAAACGCTCGCAATAGAGCGTGCCTGCAAATTGTTTGAATGCGATTTTGCAAATGTTCAGCCAAACTCAGGCAGCCAAGCAAATCAAGCGGTTGCCCTTGCGCTATTAACACCAGGTGACACGACATTAGGTATGGATTTAGCATCTGGAGGACACTTAACTCATGGTGCTGCGCCTAATCAATCTGGAAAATGGTTTAATGCCATTCAATATGGAGTTCGGGTTCAGGACAACTTGATTGATTATGATCAAGTTGAAGCTTTAGCAAAAAAACATAAGCCTAAATTAATATTTGCTGGAGGATCAGCAGTTCCACGTCAGATTGATTTCAGAAGATTTAGAGAGATCGCAGATATGGTAGGGGCTTATCTGCACGTTGATATGGCTCATTTTGCTGGACTAGTAGCCGCTGACGAACATCCTTCACCATTTCCGCACGCTCATGTTGCAACAACTACTACTCATAAAACTTTAAGGGGACCACGTGGTGGAATGATCCTATGTAACGACGAGACTATTGCCAAAAAAGTTAATTCCGCAATTTTTCCAGGCATTCAAGGTGGTCCATTGATGCATGTTATAGCTGCTAAAGCAGTCGCTTTTGGAGAAGCATTAGAACCAGAATTCAAAATCTATCAAAAGCAAGTCCGCGCAAATGCAGTCGCATTATCTGATGAGTTGATGAAAGGTGGCTTAGATATTGTCACTGGTGGAACAGATACACATGTTATGCTCGTTGATTTAAGACCTAAAGGCGTCAAAGGAAATCAAGCAGATAAAGCCTTAGGGCGAGCAAATATTACAGCAAATAAAAATGGTATTCCTTTTGATCCAGAAAAGCCAACAGTTACCTCAGGATTGAGATTAGGAACTCCCGCAGGAACAACACGAGGCTTTAAAGAAAAAGAATTTAGGATGATTGCGAGATGGATTGTTCAAGTGGTTGATGGCCTTGCGATCAATGGCGAAGCAGATAACGGCATTATTGAAGCTAGAGTCAAACATGAAGTTGAAAATTTTTGTGCACAATTCCCAATATATGATTATTTGTAATTAGTGCTTATATTTAAAGTTGTGCCATAACTTCATCAGAAATCTCAAAATTTGCAGTAACTGTTTGAACATCATCATCATCTTCTAATGCACTGATTAAATTCATAAGTTTTTCAGCTCCATTTAGATCGAGCTCGGTTGTGACATTCGGTTTCCAGATTAATTTAGAACTTTCACTTTCGCCCAAATTTTCTTCCAAGATATTTGATACTTCATTCAGCTCAGAACTTTCACAGTATATTTCATGCCCATCCTCTGAACTATCGACATCCTCAGCACCGGCAAGAATGGCTGCCTCAAAAACCACTTCAGCATTTCCAATATTGGAATTGTAAGTGACAAGTCCTTTTCTTTCAAACATAAACGAAACAGCGCCAGTTTCGGCTAAGTTTCCACCAGATTTTGAAAATGTGGATCTAACCACAGAGGCTGTTCTATTTTTGTTGTCCGTCATTGCTTCTACTATTACTGCCACACCACCTGGTCCGTATCCCTCATATCTGATCTCTTCATAATTTTCAGCATCTCCACCAGATGCTTTATTAATAGCACGCTCAATTACATCTTTTGGAACCGATTGAGATTTAGCTTCTTTGACAGCCAATCTCAAACGTGGGTTTTTTTCAGGATCAGGATCTCCCATTTTGGCTGCAACCGTAATTTCTTTAGCTAACTTTGAGAATAATTTTGATCGAACAGCATCTTGACGGCCTTTGCGATGCTGAATATTTGCCCATTTTGAATGTCCTGCCATTTACCACTCCGATTGCTTGGATGAATACAGCATACTTAAGCTTTTTAAACGTTGCAATTGATTAAGAACATAAAAAATTAATTTAGCTTAATGATGACCGTCTTGAAGGCCTAACCATCATAAGACCCATCAACATCAAAATTACCGCTGCCCAAACAAATAGTGAATATCCTTCACCAAGTAGTATAATTGAAAATCCTATGCCACTAGCTGTATATATATAGGAAACTTGGCTCGCAAAAATGACGCCTGCTTTCCCAATTAACCATATGTATGAAATATAAATAAGAGAATGTATTAAAGATGATGCTGTAATCGCAAACTCTGCAGGTCCCCAAACTCTATATGGAGTTATCCAATATCCATTTAATGCGACAATTGGCATTAAAATAAAAAAACCTAATATCGAAGCCCCTAAGATTACTTCGATCGGATCAAGCTTAGCGATGCCAATTTTATTTATCCAAACCCCTTCTATCGCATAACAAAGTGGCGATAATAACGCCAAAAGAATCCAACCAACCTCTCCAAGATATCCAAGATCTAACTTGGGGAAAACAATAAGAATTATTGCAAAAATTCCAAATAATACACCCAAAAATCGGCGGATTTCAAATTTTTCCATTTTAAGCACCAAAACAAGTAAGAAGGCTATCATAGGAACTATTGAAACTAGAATTGACATTATACCAGACTGTAAATGGAAATAAGCTTTGTACATTATTGAATTGGGTAATATTGTACCTAATAATGCGACTAAAACGTATCTCCAAAAACAATTAAGGTTTAATGGTAGTTTTTTCTTTCTAAAAATTTGTATAAGGCCAAGACTTAAAATCATTATGATTATCTGCCAGATAAGCAAACCTAAATAATGGTGACCTGTCGAAACAGCTATCTTACTTAGAGGTGCGGTCAAACCCCAACTCACACCCACTATCAGTAAAATTATCGTCAGGTTAAACCTTGTGGTCATTATTGACTGTCATATAGCCGCCCACCTATTCGAACCGGCCTTAAGCTTTTTGCTAATCCACTAGCGTCATCAGTTTCTAAAAGCACACCGCTCAAGGTTGCCTCACCACTTGCTGGAGTAAATCTATTTTTTACCATCCCATTGACAAAACGCTGAATAGGTTCGACAGGCTCCATGCCGATAACAGAGTTGTAATCACCACACATTCCGGCATCACTTTGATAACCAGTACCGTTAGTTAATACCATTGTATCGCTGGTTGGAACATGAGTATGAGTTCCAACAACCAAAGAAACTCTTCCATCGCACCAATGACCCATAGCCATTTTTTCTGATGTTGCTTCTGCATGAATATCTAAAATAATCGCATCTGCTCTCTTTGATAGAGGATTTGCTTTTAGAATTTTATCAACATTATTAAATGGGTCTTCAAAAACTCTTTTCATGAACACTTGACCAAGAACTTGAATCACCAGAATTTTTCGACCATCCGGTAAATCAAAGTATTGTGCTCCTTTTCCTGGCGCTGTTTTTGCTAAATTTATAGGCCTAATTATTCTTGGTTCAGCAACAATCCCAGATATCATATCTTTTTGGTCAAAGGCATGGTCTCCTAAGGTTAAACAATCTGCACCAGAATCAAGTATTTCTTTTGCGTGCGAAATAGACAAACCAAATCCTGAAGTTGCATTCTCAGCATTAACAATAACAAAGTCTAATGACATTGAATTTCTCAAGTTTGTTAAGTTTTTATTTATTGCATCTCGGCCTGCCCTACCCATGACATCGCCCAAAAATAATATTTTCATAAGGTTGATTTACGCTTTCATTTTAAAAAAAACAATAATTTACTTATTAATGTATAATATTTCACTTTCAGTTATAACAATATCAAGGGATTGATCTGTAAGTTCAGTTGGGATATCAACAAACTCTTGAGCCGCATAAGCAAAGCCTATAGCGATGGTTGGTCTTTTTTTTCTTAATTTTTCTAACGATCTATCATAAAAACCACCACCATATCCAACCCGGGCTCCTTTTCTATCAAACGCTACCAACGGAACAATTAAAACTTCTGGTTCTAAAAACTCACCATGTTCAGGAATTTCAGCTCCAAAAGGGCCAACCAACATATTTGAATTAGGTGTCCACTCTTTAAATAATAAAGGCTCACCTGCTGACTGAACTACTGGAACACATATAGATTTTCCCGTATTAGACAATTTATTCATAGCAGCTAATGGGTTAATTTCAGTTCGTATAGGCATATAACCTGCAATTACTTGTTTGCTCTCCAAATTAGAAACAACATCTATCAATGATTGCATACCAGCATTTGTGGATGCATTATCAAAGGCTTTTTTTCGAGCCTTGAAGATAATTTCACGAATTAATTTCTTTGTCATTTAGATCCTTTAAGTGACGGGCCCGCACACAGGTGTTGTGCACCTGATCGCAATCGTAAAGAGTTTGTCATTCCCGCGACCTGATTTACAGGTGGGCGCCAGGTAACAAAGCCCAAGCCTTGACAGAGCCAGCTCCCTAAGATTGACTTAAGGCCACCAGAATAGACCCTTATACGCAAAGGGCAGAACCCGCCAATGTCACCTCTATGCCTTTGATATTGATTTGCCAAGTAATTCATTATTAAGATCATTAATTAAAATTAGAATTTAAACATTTCGAAAGTAACAATGGATAAAAATTTAAAAGCAGGGCAATTAATTGCAAGAGGTGTATGCCGGCATTTAAAACAATATAATTTTGAGTGTTTAGAAGAATTTGTGCCTATTCGAGGGTCTAGAGTAGACATAATGGCAATTGGCCCAAAAGGAGAACTTTGGATTATTGAGTGCAAATCATCTCTTGCAGATTACACTCAAGATACAAAATGGGAAAAATATTTACCTTTTTGTGATCGCTATTTCTGGGCAGTTCCAAAAGGCTTTCCAATTGAAATTCTACCTAAAGAAGATGGACTAATTATTGCAGACTCCTATGAAGCAGAAATAATAAAAATGGCAACTTATAGAATGATGAAGGCGTCTCAAAGAAAAAAAATAATTCTAAAAATAGCACGCAATGCCGCAAATCGCTTACGGAAATTTATTGATCCTAGCATAAATAAAAGATTCAATTCTTAAGGTTAATAAATCAATCTTTGAAGCCAACTATTTTGGCTGCTGCTATTAACTCTTGCGCAATATCATTAGCTTCATCTGGTTCAAAATCTAAAGGCAAATCAATGTTTTTACCTTCAACATAAATCCTAACCATTCCCTCTGAAGTAGGACCAATTTGTAAGTTTGCAGATATTTGACTTTGTTTATTAATGCCCATTCTGACGTTCCCATGTAACTATTTTAATATTTACCGATTCTTCCACATATCTAAAATATACCATTTATTTGAATCTATTTTATATACATAGTAATGTAACCGCTATTGCATAAAAGTGTAAGGATGTTTATTCACATCTTGCGTGCCGCCTTAGCTCAGTTGGTTAGAGCGCCTGGTTGTGGACCAGGAGGTCCCCCGTTCGAGCCGGGGAGGTGGTACCATTACTCATTTTAATTATACTATAAAATTGATAAATTTTAATTTGATAGCAACGTCCTATCTTTTTTCAAAACAGACTCTCAAAAAATATTACTATCTACTTGCATAAAGACAGAAATGGTTATTTGTTAATAAAAAGTTTATTGAACACCAAGAAATTAGGAAAGATAGCTATTATGAAAGTAAAGATTGCAGCTACACAAATGTCCTGCAGTTGGCAGTTAAATGAAAATATTGAAAAAGCTAAACGAATTGTGGTGCAAGCCGCGGAAGATGGCGCCAATATCATTTTACTTCAAGAGTTATTTCAAAGCCCATATTTCTGCATAGAATACGATGAAAAAATATTTAAATTAGCGCAAACTTTTGAAAATAATAAGGTGCTCGCAGAAATGTCTGCCCTTTGTAGAGAGTTAAATGTTGTCCTGCCAATAAGTTACTTTGAGAAATCAAATAATGCTTATTTTAATTCAGTGGCGGTAATTGACAGTGATGGAACCATTTTAGGAAACTATAGAAAATCACATATACCAGATGCTGCAGGATACCTTGAAAAATATTATTTTAATCCAGGCAATACCGGTTTTAAAGTTTGGAACACGAATTTTGGAAACATAGGCATTGGTATCTGCTGGGATCAGTGGTTTCCTGAAGCAGCAAGAATAATGGTTCTAAAAGGGGCAGACATACTATTTTATCCTACCGCAATAGGCAATGAATTAAGAAGTGACTATGATAGTTCAGATGCTTGGCAAAGAGCCATGCAAGGGCACGCTGTGTCAAATATTGTACCTGTAGTCGCATCCAACAGAATTGGAGTTGAAGAAGTTCAAAATCAATCAAATGGATTTTATGGTAGATCTTTTATATCTGATCATACTGGAAAAATTTTAAAAGAAGCTAGCAGAGATAAAGAAGAAATTCTAATTGCCGAGGTCGATCTTGCAGAGAACCACCTATTCAGACGAAACTGGGGACTTTTTAGAGATAGACGGACAGATTTATACCAAGAATTATTAAGCCTTGATGGAAAGTTTTAATATAGCGTAATGAACGTTTGTTACACTTAACAAATACTGCAAATATAAATCTTGTTAACATAATAAATTAAAACTGCGACATGAATAGAAGACGGAATAATATGCTCTTGTCTCGCGCTACAAACATACCTAAAAAAAGACAGCTACACTGATCTTAGAAAGATATATTAATGACACAAAATACATCAGAAAGCCTCTTTGAGAGAGGATCGAAAGTTTTAATTGAAGGAGTATCATCTGCTTCTAGGGGGCCTGCAGCGTTTGGCACAACTCCGCGATACATGTCACATGGCGAAGGATCCAGATTATACGATGTTGATGGCAGAGAATATATAGATTGGATGATGGCATTTGGAGCGCTACCACTGGGCCACGCACATCCAAAAATTGTGGAAACCGTCACAAAAGAAATTGCTCGCGGCAGTCACTTTGCAACAGCTTTAGAAGTAGAGGTAGAGGTCGCTGAAATTCTTGTCGATTTACTCCCTCATGTAGAAAAAATTCGTTTTGCAAATACAGGAACTGAAGCAGCAATGGCAGCGATCAGGCTCGCGCGCGGTCATACTGGAAGAAGAAAAATCATAAAATTTGAAGGCCATTATCATGGTTGGTGGGACGCTGTTCTCATAAATAGCAATCCACAACCAATTACAGCGCTGGGTCATCCCAACTCACCAATAAGAATACCTGATAGCTCTGGTATGACCGAAGAAAGCTGGATGGATACAATTGTTGTCCCCTGGAATGATTTAGAGGCTTTAGAACGGGCTATGGCTCTGCATGGTCGGGATGCTGCTTGTGTTGTTACTGAAGGTGTTATGTCAAACATGGGTGTGATCGCACCTGCACCGGGTTATTTAAATAGAATGCAAGAGTTGTGCAATGAATATGGTGCTCTGTTTTACTTAGACGAAACAGTCACTGGCTTTAGAGTTGCAGCAGGCGGATGCGCAGAGTTATATAACCTTAAGCCAGATTTAGTGACATATGGAAAAGCCCTTGGTGGTGGCGTTCCAATGGCTGCAATAGGTGGTTCAAACGAGGTTATGTCAGGCCTGGAATGGGGGAAAGTTTTGCATTTCGGGACGCATAATGCTGGACGCCTAGCTCTGCATATTTGCAAAACAATGCTGACTACTATGTTATCAGATAATCAGGCAGGTTTTAAAAAGATAGAAGACTTAGGATTGAAATTAACAAAAGAAATTCAAGCCATTACACGCAAAAATAATAAACAAAATGTAATCTGCCAGGGTGTTAATTCCATGTTCCAGATTTTCTTCACAGATCAAGATGAAATCGCAAATTATAGAGATTTCTGTCGAAGTGTTGATCGATTAAAATTTAGAGATTTTGCATTAAAACTATTTGATAAGGGTATTTATATGAACCCTTCTGCAACGCTTCATTCATTATCTTCAATTGTTCATAACGAGGACGATATCGAAGTCACTGCTCGAGCAATTTCTGAAACCTTGGACGAAATGTCCATTTAAAAATGCAGCAAATTGAAACAATAGGTATAATTGGAACGGGGCAGTTAGCAAAATATATAATAACTGGAATTCATAAAGTTAGCGCCCCTTACAGATTTATTGTTTCACCAAGATCAAAAGAAATTGCAAAAGAACTAAAGAATAAATTTCAAGTAGACATCGCAAACAACAATCAAGACATAATTAGTGAATGTGAAAAAATCCTTATTTGTCTACCTGCTAAAAACTCATTAATAGAATTGAACAAATTAAACTTTAGAAATGAAAATATACTTCTCTCAGCGATTGGAGGAATTAACCAAGAAGACATTTGTACCGCAACAGATATCAAATCTGTGCATACCACAATGATGCCTGGCTACGCTAATGCTTATAATATAGGCCCTAGCCTACTCTTTCCAGAACAACAGTCATGGCATACATTTTTAAATTTTCTAGGGCCAGTTTTTGTTTGCAAAAATAAACGTGAATTTGAAGTTGCGGCAACAATAGGTGCCATTTCAGGTGCCAGTTTCTCATTTATTCGCTCATTAACAACTTGGTTTGAAAAAAATGGTATTCAACCCAATTTTTCTCAAGATTTAGTGGTCCAAACCTTAAAAGCAAACTTAGAGATGTTATCAAAAGGTGAAAAAAATATTGATGAGATAATTAAAGGTGTAACCACTCCGGGCGGGATAACCGAGCAATTAAACAAAGAATTAGATAAGACTGACGCTATCGCTGCCTGGCAAAATGGCCTAGATAATTTGATTAAAAAAAATAATCATTAGTAAAATATCTTTTCTGAGAAATATTATATTTTTTCAATAAATTATTCACCATAAAGATATCTAACATCAGCCCAACAATCTGTTGGAAAGATCCAATATATTAATAGATTATTATTTCCAATATTCTTCAAGCCATGTTTTTCATTCTCAGGTATGTATATACTTGTTTGTGGAAAGACCTCGCGCTGCTCTGATTTGCTTAAAAGCAAACCTTTACCTTTTCTTATAATGTAAATTTCTTGAGGGCTATGATGATGAAGAGGTAATTCCCCTCCCGGTACCAGCTCCAAAGAGCCAAGTGATAAACCATGATTATCAATTTTAGTTGAATCAATCAGCAATTTATATTGTAGTCCTGGGAATTCAGGGGCGGATACCCAATCACACTCATCCTCTTTAACTATAGTAGCTTGCTCCATATTAGCTCCTTAAATATTTAAAAATAATATATATTAGCAATAACCAAGCTCATGGCAACTCTAACTGGTGTGCTAAAGAAAAATGATAATTCAATATACTATCTAATTGCAAAGTATTTGGTATTACCAGTTTATAGAGTAATTGACCTTTGCATTGGTTTCTCCTGATCTATCAGAAACAACTGCACCTAAGTTTATGATATCATTGCCAAATATATTTTTGTTGATTAGGCCAAGATAAACAGACCCATTTGGCCTTAATGATTTTTCATGTCCTGCATCCCTGGTGACAGTAAAATGCGTTGAGATTGTCATCTTTTTACTTAAATCTCTAGTATAACCAAGAGATAGATCTAACTGTCTTCCTGATGGATTTAGACCCAATGATTTATATTCATATGAGATATTGCCTTTTTTATCAGTTAGCCCAGCAATTTGAACAGCCATTGAACCACTTCGTATACGGTGAGGTTGGCTCAATGAAAATGAAAACTTTTCAACTTTATTCTCGGCTAACACATTATACGATAAAGCAAAACTGTCAGAGATAACATCATCTATCCCTGTAATCACGCCTTCTGCTCCTTTATTAAGAGATGATTTAGATATGCCACTCATTAAACCTAAGTTAGAATTAGGACTCACATTTAAATTCAATTTAACATTCATAACATTTGTTTTGCTTTTAGAATTATCAAGATTAAATGCGCCAGCGCCAGAAGTACCTAAGAAGGAGGAGCCTTCATTTACATTTCCAATCATTAGCCCATAGCTCCCAAATCTCTGCAAACTATGTTCATAAGTACCAACTATCGCGTTTTGGTTACCCAACATATTATTGGAACTTGGTGTCTTTACTGACGATAGTGTAAGAAACCCCTTATCATCCCTCATTTTCAAACCAAGATTTGCTCCAGATCCACCCTGTACATTCGTCATAAACGGTAAAAAATAAGTATCACTACCAAAAGTGTACGTATTACCAGAGTCGAAGAATTCAGTTAAAGCTTTGGATTGTGTATTTACTGAACTATCAAAATAATTATTTTTTAAAGCTTGTTGCTCATGACCATTAGCTTGCTCTTTGTTTTTCCATTCATCTCTGACAGACTTAATATTATTGTGAGCTAATTTAACCCCATTTATGTTAACAGACTTAGAATCCTTCACCATTTGATCTAGTGAGAATTCAAAGCCACCATCTAAAGCATCATAGAAGTAAGTTTTCTCATCTTTTAATGCATTTGTTAATGCGTCGCCAAAAGATTGCGACCCTGATAATTTAGTTGAATTTAGAGTGAAGGATTGACCAAGGTTGTTATCCGCACCAGCATACATAATTTGTGCATAGCTAGTTGATGTAATTGGCTGTAATGCTGCATAAATGTCTAGAAGACCATGCCCTGCCTCATGTGAGTAACCATGAACAACACCATTTCCAAATGTCCTTCTGCCAAGTTCTGGATACCCAATTTTATTATTTGCCGACGCTAAAAGCCTATCCCTCCAATTTCCAGGTGACATATTTGGAAAAGCTTCTGCCATTATGGCAACGGCACCACTTATCATTGGTGCAACAAAAGAAGTACCTGCATGAATACTATCTGGCGCCCCATTGTTATTTGTATCGTATATCCCGTAAGTCCATCTGTTGTTTGAATTAAGTGTATTAATTATTGAACCATCAGCAGCCAAACAATATCTCGCGGCATCTCCACAAGGAGCAGACCATCTACGATATCCAGTGGCACCCGCTACTCCATAATTGGTACTTCCTCCAACATCAATATTTACTGCTGCTATAAATGCCTCTTCTAATTCTGGAAATATTTCAGGTAAAGCTGCAGTAATTTCTGCGTTATCATTTGAACTAGTATTGGAGTTTGAGAAAACAATTACACCATGATCTTGAAAGTCATCCATTGCAGTAATCCAGTTGTCAACAGCAGTTACGTAAACTGAGCTAGTACTACCGTAAAATCTATTTGCAACAAGTTCATTGGAGGACCAACTGTTACTGATTTTCAAAGAAATTTCGTCATCTATAAGGCTGTCGTTAAATCCCCAACTGTGATTTGCCGCCACCGCGGTAGAAGCATTAGTTGACGAATATGCTGCAGTCAGGGTAGCAATGTTCGAACTTGTCAAAACTAACTTTGTACCTGGGGCGACCCCCACTGGTCCACTATCACCTCTATCCGCTGCAATAAGACCAGAAACAGCAGCACCATGGCATGAATCAGCAGTATTAGAACATTCAGTTATAGTGCCATAAGTTGTTACTTTACCTGAAACCCCGTCTAGCGAATTGCTATCCGTATCAAAATTGGAATCACTCACTAAAACTGTGGTACCAGCTCCAGTCAATCCATAAGCCCAAGCCTTATGCACATTAATTAGTTCAAACTCATTTGTAGTAGAATAGTATGATGCATAGCCACTACCCCATGGATTTGTATTTATATTTGAAAATTCTGTTGTTGCTTTGTAATTGTTTGCAGTTGTTTCTTGAGATGATGTTAAAGGTGCATAACCAGAATTTAAGGCTTTATCTGTTATTGTTAAAGTACCCGTCGCATCAGAGATCGTTGCATTACTTGCACTAGAAAGCGTCAGCGTGGCCGTTTCACTAATTTCGTAGCTAGTATCAGCTAGAACAGTTACATTAAAAGTCTTACTCGTCTGACCCGCACTAAACGTCAACGTTGTAGCCGACACAGCTGTATAATCAGAGCCAGCCGTAGCCGTGCCATTAGAAGTCGCGTAACTAACCGTAACTGTTTGACCCGAGGCAGCTGAGAGCGTTACCGTGAAGGTTGCTGTTGTGCTGCTCCCTACAACTTCAGCCTTTGTTACATCATCAATGCTCAGCGATGGCGCCACATCATCATCTGCTATTGTTAAAGTTCCCGTCGCATCAGAAATTGTTGCATTTTCTGCACCTGAAAGGGTCAGTGTTACAGTCTCGTTTGCTTCATCTAGACTGTCTGACAAAACAGCAACTGTAAATTCTTGTGACATATCGCCTGGCGCAAAAGTTAAGGTTGTGGACGCTATTGCGGTATAGTCAGAACCCGCTGTAGCGGTACCATTAGAAGTTAAATAATTTACAGTAATAGTATTTTCTGACACTTCCGAAAGAGTTACAGTAAATGTCGCATTTCCAGCCACTTCATTAGAAGTTGTCACATCATCGATTGAAAGTGTTGGAAGAGAAGAACCAGAATTAGAGAACACTGCTAATGCAGGTATGACAGCTGCAGCAGCAATTGGTATTTTGGCACTTGACGATTTTTCAAAATTTACTTTTGCAATACTATAAACCTGACTTTGCAAGTCGCTTAATGCTGATTTGTTTTCTCCTAATTTTAACCGCTTTACATTAGATACAATGGTTTTCGCGCTTGTAGGTTGAGCTTCAATAAGAGATTTTGAATCTGTGTAATTTTTATGAGTTTTTTTATTTTCCTGAAAAACTTTAAGTGCTTCTTTCACATCATTAGTGTTTAAATCTTCTGACAAAGCCTCTCCCAGGGATTTAAAAAAAACTTTCTCAGAAGAAAACTCTATATTCTGATAGGCTTTTTCTTCACTGTGAACCACTATGGGCGTTAGAAAAAATGAACAAAAAGTAAGAGAAAGTAGCAAGTAGCGCATATTTAACTCCACAGTACTAAAATAATAAGGGCCAAAATTAAATCTTTAGGATCAACTTCAATAAAAAGAGCTTAACAAATAATCTAATAAAATAAAGTCACCAATTATATACCTAATACTGCTGCACACTGCTCCAGTTAGAACAATAAATTGATCCTAGAGGAGATACTTTTTTAAATAAATTTATCTCTCTTTTATCCATATTATAAAAATTGGAACCAAAATTAATACAATCATCAGTGCAAATATGTAAAATGCAATTGCGTAACTATAAATACTTAATAGTAGTCCAGCTATTATAGGGCCTATCACTTTACCTAAATTTCTAAGGGCACCATAAAGACCCATTGCAGCTCCAATGTGTATTTTATTTGCTTTTCTTGACAGCATAGCAACGCTGGACGGAAAAATAAAACCTTGTCCAGCCCCAAATAAACCAGCAGACAATAATAATAAATTTTGAGGAAGAATGTTCAAAAGGCTCAGTCCAAGCGCAATTAAAAACATACCTATGACAATAGCAAGTAAAGTGTGATTACGGTCTGCTAATTTTCCACCAACTACACGAAAAATTATATGGATGAACTCTTGAGTAAAGAAAAACAAACCTGCCTGAAAAATAGTGCCACCTTCTTGAGAGATTATAAAAATGGGCAGAAATGCCTTAACTGCATAAATTGTCAGGTAAACCATTAACTCCAACAGACCAGCCAACCAGATTGACGCAATTTTAATACTTGATGCAAACGATGTATAGAAATATTTAATAATTGAAACTTTCTCTCTAGAATTTTCAATATGATTGTCTGAGAGAAGAAAGATTGGGGCCATTGCGACTAATGAACAAAATCCAATTAACATAAAAACTACTTCAAAATCTAAAAATGTTAATAAGATACCTGCTATTAGAGGAGCAATAAGTGATGCCAACAATCTTGATATTCCAAAGAAAGCAATTCTTGACCCCACATTATTTGAATCTAAGCTAGCTACATATGCTAGGCTGACCGGTCCAAATATAGCCGTTGAAATGCCATGGAAAAGTCTAACCAAAATCAATTCTTGGTCTGTCGTAATGAATTGGTATAAAAATGGAATTCCTGAGAATATTAGAGTAGCAACTAATAACCATATTTTCCTACCCCATCTATCTGAAAGTATTCCAAAAAGTGGCTTTAGCAACATTCCAGTCATAGTAGAAACCGAGACAATAAAACCAATAATTACTTCTCCGGCACCAATTGAGGCAGCAAACAATGGCAAAAGTGGCGTTTTCCCAACTTGGTAAAAACTTCGGACAAGGAAATCAGCAAGAAATAAACGTGCAAGATTACTTTGCAGGAAAATTAAACTTCTAATATTTTCAAGCATTTATCTTGCATTCACCATCCTGTTTTAGGAGCGCCAACACTACTAGCTGAAATCGCTGGAGGGCTGGCTTTGGCGATCAGCACATTAAAATCTGAAATATCATTACTTATTAAATCTTCTAAATTCTTCAATATCCGATCAACCTTCGAAAAAACATCTTCAGTAACTTCTTTTGTTTGCGAAGGTGGCTTAGCATCAGCAATTTTGATAACCCAAAGTAGATTAATCAACGTATCATCAAATCCTGCTGCATGCCGTAAAACGTCTCGAGGAGTTTCCCTTTTTGTATCAATGAGTTGACCTTCAATCATATCTAACTTTTCTACTAAACTATCCACTGTTTTACTTTCATCAGGAATTATCTTGTGCATGTTTTGAAGTTGCTGCTTCATCAACCTAATTCTATTTACTGCAATATGTAATTCAGAAAGCTTAGCCGCAACACTTGTGTAAAGATTGTGCTGCAAAGCAAAGTCTTCTTCAGAAACCTCAATTCTTGGATCACACAAAACTTCCAAACTATGATCAGTTGTGTTTCCATCAATACTTAATATTATTTGGTATTGACCTGGTTCAACTTTTGCACCCGCTGGACCACCACCGTCTTTTGAAAATGGTTCATATTTCTTTACTTTTAAACTGTTGTCTAAAGAAATTGGGCCATCTTCGGTTAAGTCCCACACAAATCTATTAAGGCCCTCATCAGAACTTGGCTTGCGATTTTCTGCAGCTTTTTTGTTTGATGAATCACAATTAGCTACTACTTGACCCGAGCGATTTTTAACTAAAATCTTCACATCCTTACCAGAGGATTTCTTATCTAGCCAATAATATAAAATAGCTCCTAAAGGTGGGTTTTCCCCAGTATCTAAATACTTGCGCTCTTTTTTACCATTAGGTAGCTCAGTCAAATAAGAAGCTCCAGACACTCCGAACGCTGGACTGTAATCCTTTCCATCACCATTAAATATCCCCACACTCCAATGAATATTTTGACGGATAGTTGCTCTTGGCGCAATTAATCCAACACTAGAAGAATCTGAAGATACTAAGCGAAGGGGTGAAATGTCATCTAAAATCCAAAATGATCTTCCATGTGTCGCCACCACCAAATCATCATCTTTTATCTTAAGATCGTAAACAGGAACAACTGGAAATTTCCCTTTCATTCGATCCCATGTATCACCATCGTCATTTGAAACAAAAATACCTGTCTCAGTTCCAACAAACAATAATTTAGGCTGTTTTGTATCCACCCTTATAACTCTTGTAATTTCATCTTGTGGTAAAGATTCTGAAATTGAAGACCAGGTTTTTCCACTGTCAGAACTTTTAAATAAATATGGCTTATAATCAGATAATTTAAATCTAGTTGCAGAAATATAAATGGTGTCAGGATCGTGCAATGAGATTTCCACATTACCTATATAAGCCCACTCTGGCATATCCTTAGGAGTGACATTTTCCCAATTTTTTCCCTCATCTCTAGTAACATGAACTAATCCATCGTCCGTCGAAGCCCACAATTCACCTTTCCTATAAGTTGACTCTACTACCGACGCACAACTCGCGTATTGTTCTGCTCCAGCACTGTCTCTAGTTAAAGGACCACCTGAAAAATCAAGTTTTTCAATATCATTTCTGCTGAGATCAGGTGAAATACAGTCCCAACTCATACCCTCATCTCTCGTTCTAAAGACATGGTTTCCCCCTACATATATAGTACCCACATCATGTGGAGAAAAAATGATTGGAAATGTCCACGCAAATCGATACTTGAGATCTCTAGGAGCTAAGCCAGTAGATTCTTCTGGCCAAACATTAATTAATTTCATTTGACGCGTATTATGATCATATCGTTGCAAAGCTCCATTGCCACCTGGACTTGACCCCACAGCGCCTATGTAAACAATATTTGGATCATTAGGATGAACAGCGATAAAGCCACTCTCACCCGTACCAGGCAAAGTTGTATCACCAAGGGTTATCATACCCCATTCTGTCTGACTTGGGACAGAAATTGAGGTGTTATCTTGTTGAGTTGCGTACACACGGTATGGATATTGATTATCAATATCCATTCTATAAAATTGCGCAGTATTTTGATTGTAGATCGAGGACCAACTACTACCACCATTGTAACTTACACACGCTCCTCCATCATTGCCCTCAATCATTCTATTCGGATCAAGTGGATCAATCCATAGATCATGGTTGTCACCATGAGGCGTTGTAATCTCATGAAAACTCACGCCACCATCTGTAGATTTCCACATCTGATAATTAGTAACATAAACAGTATCAGCATTTACTGGGTCAGAGAAAATATGCGTATAATACCAAGGCCGATGTATTAAATCTCTGTTAGGACACCGTAACTTCCAACTGACTCCATAATCCTCAGACAAAAATAATCCCGTATTCTCTTCATCACCCTCAACTAATGCGAAAACCCTACCCTGCTTTGCAGCAGAGATACTTACACCAATCTTTCCCAACAAACCCTTTGCAAATCCATTATTTAAAGAAACTTCTTCCCAAGTGTCACCACCATCCATTGATCGAAATAATGCGCTGCCTGGTCCTCCAGAAGATAAATGCCAAAATTTTCTATTGGCTTCCCACATGGCCGCAAACAAAATACGCGGATTTGATGGGTCCATTGAAAGATCAATAGCACCAGCTTTGTCACTTTGATACAGAACCTTTTTCCAGTTCTTGCCTCCATCGGTTGATCGATAAACACCCCTATCCGAATTAGGTCCAAAAGCATCACCAAAAGCGGCGACATAAACTAGATCAGGATTATTTGGATCAATACGGATTTCACCAATATGTTTTGTATTTTCCAATCCTATGTGAGTCCAAGTTCTTCCAGCATCAGTCGATTTATACATGCCATCACCAAAAGACACATCAATTCTGATCGTTGTTTCACCAGTACCAGCATAAATGACATTGCTATCAGAGGGAGCAACAGCTAATGCACCAATAGTTGCGCTTGTTAAATATCCATCAGATACACATTCCCAATAAGTTCCCCCGTCCGATGTTTTCCATATTCCGCCTGCACAAGCCCCAAAATAAAAAGTCATTGCATTCTGGTAATCACCAGCGACGGCAACAACCCTTCCTCCCCTTGGAGGTCCTATGCATCGCCAATGTAGTGCATCTGAATTAATCATCATATTTAGGTTGGTCATTTTGGCTTTCCAATTCTAATAAATATACTTTGAATAAGTCATGACAATTTTAGAGTCAGCTGTAAATATTTTTTCTTTAAAAAATAGAATCTATTTACAGTAGAGAGAATCTAAGCTTAGATTTCGTAAGAAATACATAGGAGGGCCCAATGAATAAATTTAATACTGATGAAATCATCACAAACGATGCTCACTTGATACAATCATTCGCTGATCTTAACGGGTTGAAGCAAGCAGATGCACGTACAGTAATTGTCTCAGCGGATGGAGCGCATGTCACTGATAGTGAGGGCAATAAGCTGATTGATGGTATTGGAGGGCTCTGGTGCGTAAATGTGGGCCACGGACGGCGTGAAATTATTAATGCAATTACAGAACAATTAAAAACACTAGATTATTATTCAACATTCTATAATTTTACCCATCCAACTGCCGCAATGCTTTCAAAAAAAATTGCAGATCTGGCACCAGGTAACCTTAATCGAGTATATTTTAGTAATTCCGGCTCAGTGGCAAATGACACTTCAATAAGAATTCTTCATCATTATAATAATAGATTGGGAAATACCAAGAAAAAGAAAATATTATCTAGAATTGGCGCTTACCACGGGTCCACACATTTATCTATGGCAATGACTACACCTGCTTACAGTGATGGCTGGGATACGGAAGAAAATCTTGTACACCATTTGAAATCTCCATATTCCTATCGAGAAGCTGATGGCTTAACAGACGATGAATTTTTAGATGTCTTAGCTGAAGATATGATCACGAATATCAATAATATTGGCGCTGAAAATATCGCAGCATTTATCGCTGAACCGTTAATGGGTGCGGGTGGAATTATCGTAGCGCCAGATGGATATCATAAGAAAATGAGAGAAATTACTTCTCAGTACGATATTAAGTATATCGCTGATGAAGTGGTGACGGCATTTGGACGGTTAGGCCATATGTTTTCTTCTAAAGATAAATATAAAATGCAACCTGATATAATTAATACAGCAAAAGGCTTAACCTCTGGATATCAACCACTTGCTGCAACTATTATTTCAGACGAAATATACGACGTTATATCGGAACCTGGAGCAAAGTTTTTACATGGAATGACATACTCTGGGCATCCAGCCGCAGCCGCTGCAGCCTTGGCAAATATTGAAATATTAGAAGCTGAAAAAATTCCAGAACAGGTTCAAACAACTGGTAAGTATTTTGAAAATACTTTAAAAGGATTGTCTGATTTGGATATTGTTGGAGAGGTTCGTGGTAGCCACTTCATGATGGGTATTGAATTCGTACAAAATAAACAGACGAAACAACCATTTAGTGACGATGAAAATGTTGCGCTCCGTTTGCAACAACATGCACAAAGCCGTGGATTGATTGCGCGCCCCTTAGGAAATATCTTAATCCTATCTCCTACTCTAATTTTAACTATGCAGGACATAGATAAGATTGGCTCTATACTCCATGAAAGCATTGAAGCCGTTACCAAAGAGCTCTTATAGGGGAAATTAAATTTAAGGAAAATAGGTTTACGAATGAAGAGCTCGTTTACACCCGAATACGCTGTTGTACCAAAAGGCTTACATACCGATAAATACAATATCCGAATGCTCACGATTAATGATCTAATTAAAGATTATGAAGCCGTGATGAGCAGCGTTGCTCATCTGAAAGGTGTCTTTGGTTTGGATGATCCTTGGCCCCAAAATCTCACTTTAGAAGAAAATCTCATTGATCTTGGTTGGCATCAGAAAGAATTTGAAATACGGAGCTCTTTTACTTTTACAGTTATGTCAAAAGATGAACAAAAATGCCTCGGATGTGTTTATGTAAACCCATCTTCAAAATCCTCCTTTGAGGCAGAAATTATCTTATGGGTAAGAGAAAGTGAAGCTAATACCGGATTGGATGCTCATTTATTCTCAACAATCAAAGAATGGGTAGGTAAGGATTGGTGGTTTAAAAATGTTGCATACCCTGGCCGTGAAATAGCTTGGAAGGATTGGGAAGACCTACCAGTAAAATAATATGATTAAGTAAAATTTGAAAAATTAAATATTTCGCTTTGACACAATATATTTATTAGAGCAGATTAAAAAAGACAGATGGGGAATAACAGATGACATTAGATGAACAAAACCTTTCAGAAAATTTTAGCCTTAGAAGGCGATCACTTCAAGGAAACACGTCGCCTTTGAACACTTTTGGATTTAAAAATGAAACTGATAAATTAACAGATGTTCTGCTTGGATCACCAGCACATTTAAGACACCTATCAACATCAAGTTTATCTCGAAAACATCTTCGTGAAGCACCATGCAATATTCAAGTAGCACAAGCACAGCATGCAGAGCTTGTCTCTGCTTATGAACATTTTAATGTAAAAATTCATATGTTGGATCCAGAACCAGAACTTCCAATGCAAGTGTATTCAAGAGATAGTTCAGTAATGACTCCATATGGCCCAATCATCACGGCGATGGCAAATTGGTGGCGTAGAGGGGAAAACTACGCGGCTATAAGAGCATATGAGAAACTTGGTATTCCCATCTACGATATGGTTACAGCTGGCACTTTTGAAGGTGGTGATTTTAATGTAATTGAAGAAGGTTGTGTTTTAATAGGTTGTGGTGGAGCCCGCACACAAGAAGAAGGCGCCATGCAGGTAAAGAAGTGGTTTGATGCTGAAGGCTGGGAAACACGATTGGCATTTATTGACGAATACTATGTTCATATTGATTTGATGGTAGTCCCAATTGCTGAAAAACTAACAGCGGTGTGCTTGGCTTGTACAGAGCCAGGGATTGTAGACTGGTTAAAGTCAAAGGGACACGAAATTATTGATGTACCCTTTCAAGATACCATGGCTCTTGGATGTAATTTTATGTCGATTGGAAATGATAGAGTAATTGCACCTACCGCCTCAAAAACGCTTGCGGATCAATTAACAGCACGCGGTTTTGAAGTCGCTTTGGTTGATACTTCAGAAATATCTAAAACTGGCGGTGGAATACACTGTATGGCTCAAGCATTAAAACGAGTCTCTAAATAACTTTAACGGATCAGTATAAAGTTTTATCGTAATTGCGCTGAATTTCATCTTGGGTCAGATTGGGCACTTCGTACTCTTGAACCTGACCCTTTACAATTTCATAAAGATTTGGCACTGGCCGTTTTATTGGCCAGGTCTCAGGTTTCCATATACCGCCCCTTAACGGGGCTTTTCCACAATGCATAAACACTTCATGAATAGTTAGCTTGGTAACAGTTTTTGGAGCTTTGCCATTTAAAGCGTATTTAGAACAAATTTCTGGATTACTAATAATTTCGGCAGATCCATTTACTCTTAATGTTTCATCCACTGTTGGTATGAGAAATAATAATCCCATATGTGGATGTTTTAGCAAATTTAAAAGTCCATCTATGCGATTATTTCCAGGGCGATCTGGGATGACTAAAGTTTTTGTATCCAAAACTTTTATGAATCCGGCGGGATCACCCTTTGGAGAAACATCTAGCCCCTCTCCATCCGATGTAGCTAGCATACAAAAACTTGAGTTATTGATAAATTTAATGCAGTTTTTATCAAGGTGATCTCTCATTTTCACTTTAGCGACAGGGCTGACATCCCCATAAAGTTTCCTTAAACTTTCTTCAGAGACGGATGACATAACTTGAACTCCTTAAAAATAATTTTTACTTTTCTCCCGCATAATAATTCATATCATATTTTATTCAACTTGATACCTCATGAAGATTTGATTTAAGCTTCAATCAGTAAATAAACCTTAGACTTAAAGGGGTCTGTATGAAGATCATAAAATCAGGAAGTCGTCCAACAAAGAAAGCATCAAGTAAATGGTTTACTGGAATAGTTTGGCAAGACAGCATTATGGAAGCGCCAGAACCTGCTCGAGTACGCATACTTCAAGTAAACTTCGAACCAAATGCTAGAACTGCGTGGCATAGTCACCCTCTTGGTCAAACATTGCATATTACGAGTGGAAAAGGACTAATAGGATTGCGTGGTATAAAACCTAAACTAATGAATATTGGTGATACAATATGGATTCCACCCAATGAAGAGCATTGGCATGGAGCCACACACGAGAACGGTATGACGCATCTTGCTATTCAAGAAGCGCTTAATGGTGAAGTGGCTCATTGGTTGGAATTAGTATCTGATAAAGAATATCAAATGTAATAAATATTTCCTTAAAAATTACGAGATAAACTTAACGATAGCTTAACACCTTTCTTTATTCCAGCAGTGTCTAATTCTGACCCTTGATAGTGCATTAAACTTAAAATTTCAGATGAAAATAATTTGAATCTTGCTCCTATTTCAATATCATAACCAGACGACGCTTTGCTACTCAAACGATGGCCACTTAATGAAGGCACATTTATGTCAGTTTTGGAAATAGACCACATAAGGTCATAAAAAGGAAATTTATGTTCTAACGCAACTGTTAGAGCACGACTTGCAGTATCTATCGAAGCACCTAGCACCTTACCATAATGAGTATAGCCAGAAGGATAAGAACCATTATTATAAGCTGTACCAGGACCGCAAAATCCATTCGGTGTTTTTGAGATGACTGTATCTAGACCCTCAATTACAAACTTTGTAGGAATACTTGATATAATAGAAGTCAACTCAAAACCAGCCAGATACATATGACAAGTGGGCAAATATCCCGCTTCATCCTCACCGATTACCTGAGCATAAATTCTACTTTCTGTTCCATTTTTCAGAACACTATAGGCTATCCCCAAACCAGCCAGTTGATTGGGCTCGTCGCCGTTGTCGTCCTGACCTAAAATTAGACCAAATAAAGTTTTTAGATTTTCAGATTTACCTTTTCCACCGAATTGGGCTGTTCGCACAAGATCTATCTCAAGGTTATTAATTGGCTCAAATTTAAATCTAGCACCAACAATTTTCGTATGTTCTACCGATCTATTTTTTTCAAGTGACCCAAGGAACACTTCAGCCTCCCATGAGCCTATCCAACTTAAATATTTGGTATTAAAAGTTTGTTTAGAATCTGTAATTACATAAAATGACTGAAATGGTCTCGCATTACGTGATAAGATTAACGAATTTCTGCCCGAAGGAGACCAATGTCTCTCTTTTAAACCAAAGCCCAAATTCCAACTTCCTGACTTAAATTCTAAGAATGAGCCATCAAGTTGTAGATTTTCTGAAGCAGAATCCTTTGAGACTTCAAAATTATATTTATATCTATATTTTTGATCCGATACAGATAGACTATAACTGCTATTGGAACTATGACCTAAAACCTCTCGTTGCCCCACCCAAGGGCCAGACGAAACACTCAACGAAGTAGTCACTAACTGCTCAGACGAAGCGACCGAACTGACACATAATAGAAAAGCAATTGACACTGCTGAAACTAGAAAATTAAATTTCAAAGTAACTCTCATTTACTGATATTAAAGCAAGAAAATTTAACTTATCACAGTAATGAAATTTGACAACCACTTAAAAAGTTACAAAGTGCTCTTGATCTTATCTTTCCCCAAAAAGATCAATAATCTTTTAAATTTATAAAACCACCTCAAACCCCTCAAACACGGGATGTCCAAGATACATGTCACTATGACTACCAGCACCTTTATGCGCTTCTCTAAATGACACTGATTTTGTCCAGTTAATAAAATCTGCTTTAGAATTCCAAGTGCTGTGTGAGGAGTAAAGAGTATGGTTGCTAGTTTCATCTCCTTTAATTAAATGAAACTTAATAAATCCGGGCACATCATCTAAACGACTATCTCTTTCTCGCCAAATTTTTTCAAAGTCAGTCTCTTTTCCTAAGACTATCTTAAATCTATTCATCGCTATAAACATTATTGCCTCGTTGTTTAAACCGTATAATGCATTATATCTTTATCCTAAACCTTCTCAAAAATTTCTTCTGCATATTGAAAAAATATGAAAATTGACCAGCCAATGTCCCTAAAGTAATTAAAAGAATATTATAACAGATTAGTACTATCACAACTTTAATTATCAAATATACGGGGTAAAACCCCACTATCTTCTTTAAATTAATAAAATTAATAATTGGTTCGGTAACATATACCGACAAACTCCCAGTTATGGCAAAAACTGTAAAAATAATCACTAAGTGCTTTAAAGAGTTTGCATGGAAAATTTTTATTATTCTATTAATCATGTTCTTATCCATTCATTGGATAGCACAAACAATAATTTTTTTTTGAAGTAAACAGTTTAAAGTGCGACAAATAATCAAACCCTGACTTAAGATATACATTTTATTTGATTTAACAGTGACAGATCATCTACCAAACACCATTGCTCTGCTACTTCATTATTTT
>ENA-ORDR01000010-ORDR01000010.1-marine-metagenome-genome-assembly--contig:-NODE-10-length-110782-cov-5.406477_pt1 | contig 110782 bp, 121 predicted proteins | sample MGYA00240993_ERZ508538 | MGnify/ENA primary metagenome ERZ508538 (study PRJEB26207, sample SAMN05421999) | marine metagenome | isolation source: Monterey Bay, California, USA | place: USA:Monterey Bay... | reverse complement strand
CTGGGGAGGGTCTCAGAGACTTACTAGGATGGTTGGTTGGAGAAAGGCCAAAGAACTTCTCTTAACCGGGATAGAAATAGATGGAAAGGAAGCTGAAAGAATTGGAGCTATAACTAAATCTGTTCCTTTGAACGAAGTTGATAGTGAGGTCGATAGGTTGTGTGAACAATTGAAAATATGTGCCCCTGTAGCTTGGGGGTATACTAAGTTAGCAATGAATAAGGTTTGGGAAACAGATCATAGAACTGGACTTGATTTTGAGGTTGAAGCTTGGGGCATGGTAAATAGTGAGAGAGAATTTAATGCAGAAGTATTTGATGATTTTTTAAACGGTAGGCAACCTAAGTTTAAAAAGAGAAAAAAAATTACTTCGGATTGGCATAAATGAGAGAATTATAAAAAATATAAAGCCTCTTTTATAATCATTAGTATTAATAATAAGCCTCCTATACCAAAAATCGTTGCTCTCCAAGAAACATTATTGACAGTTATTTGAATTATTGAATGAATTACTCGTGATAAAACATAAGACCAAGCAAGAAAAACATGTGTAGTATCGGTATGGCCCATGAGAAATATATATGTTGTAGTGGCATAAAAAAGAGTTGGCTGCTCGAAAATATGATTATAGTTGTCAGTTAAATATCTAGCTCTTTTTGGAAGCTTTGGATGAAGGTCAACGGAGTGTTTAGCAAATTGAAGCTTGCCCCACATTTTAAATATACCAGGAACTCTAGTTGAAGCAAAAAGAGCTAAAATTATCCCCGACAAAACAATCATTCCAAACATTGGATATAGTATTTCCATAATAAAATTCTCTCATTGTTTATTCTATAAAAGAATATAACATTAATCTTAATAGATTAAAAATATCCTAAGGAGAATACTATGAGAGCAATAGGAATTATGCGTTATGGAGGGCCTGAGGTCTTAGAAATTATAGATGTGGAAGAGGTAAATGCGGGCCATGAGGAAATAAGAATTAAAAATTTTGCATCCGCTGTAAATCCTACAGATATCGTAGCAAGAAGTGGAATGATTGCTAAATTTAGAAAAGACGATCCAGTATTCCCTAGTGTTCCAGGGATGGATGTTGCGGGAATCGTTGATCAAATTGGAGAGGCTGTTTCAGCCGATATAAAGATCGGTGATAGAGTTATGGGGATGGTTATTCCTAATGGAAATCATGGCGCTTATAGGGAACAATTAATACTTAATCAAAGTGCTGTTGTTTTAGCGCCAAAAAATTCTTCACATGAGGAGGCTTCTACACTTCCTATGAATAGTTTAACGGCACGACTATCTTTAGATTTATTAAATTTGAAATCTGGACAAATAATAGCAGTAACAGGAGGTCCAGGGGCGTATGGCGGATATGTTATTCAGCTCGCTAAAGCTGATGGTCTTATAGTGATTGCTGATTCTAGTGATAGCGATGAGAGTTTATTGAAAGATTTAGGTGCAGATATTATTATTTCTCGTGAAAAGAGTTTTGTTGATCAAATAAGAGAGCATTTCCCTGATGGTGTAGACGGTTTAGCAGATGGTGCTTTATTAAATGAAAAAGCTATTGATGCTGTTAAAGATGGAGGGTCTTTTACTTCAATAAGGGGCTTTAAAGGTTCACCTCAAAGGGATATTAAATTTTCTTCTACCTGGGTTACTGCATATAATTGTAATTATGAAAAATTAGATAAAATTCGCCAGCAGGTTGAGGATGGTTTAGTAACCCTTAGGGTTGCTGACACTGTTGACCCAGAGAATGCTGCAGAGGCTCATAAAAGACTTGAGGGAGGAGGGACAAGAGGACGAATGGTAATTAAGTGGAGCTAATTATAGTTAATAATAAAAAGGAGAAAAAAGATGATAGAAGTACATCATTTAAATAATTCAAGATCGCAAAGAATATTATGGCTTCTAGAGGAGTTGAAAGCCCCTTACGAGATTATTAATTATAAAAGAGACTTAGAAACTAATTTAGCGCCTCAAAAGCTTAAAGAAGTTCATATTCTTGGTAAATCACCAGTAATTGTTGATAATGGAAAAGTTATAATTGAGTCCGCCGCTATTACAACATATATTGTTGATCAATATGCACCCTCCGATTTTACGCCAAATCAAGAGGATGAAGATTATTATAAGTACTTAGAGCTAATGCATTATGCTGAAGGATCTGCAATGTTACCTCTATTACTGCTTCTTTATTCAAGTTCTTTGGGAGAAAATGCAGCTCCATTAATGGATAGAATTTTCTCAGAAATACACCTTCATATAGGATATCTATCAAAATGCTTGGGTGATAATGAGTTTTTTTTCAGAAATAAATTTTCAGGGTTAGATACAATGCTTTCTTTTGTTTTGGAGGCTGCAAAAATATCTGATTCACTTAAAGACTATTCAAACCTTATTGATGCTCTTGATCGCTATCAATCAAGACCTGCATATAAAAAAGCATTAGAAAAAGGTGGTGAATATATATTAGGCTCATAAATTAAAGATAGTTAATATTTTAAGAGGAGATTAATTTGAAACCAGTATGTTTAGTAATAGGAGCTGGTGCCGGAATAGGCGGTAACGTAGCTGATAAGTTTGCCGCCGAAGGTTATCATTCCTATCTTTGTAGAAGAACTGATCAAAAAGGTCTGGATACTTTAATTGATAATATTGAAAAGAAAGGAGGTTCTGCATCAGGGTCTCTAATTAATGCTATCGAAGAAAACTCATTAGAAGATTTAATTATAGATATAGAAAAAAATATCGGACCTATTGAGGTTGTTGTCTATAATCTAGGGGCTCAAACTGGTATGAAAACTCTTGATCAAACAACTCATAAAGAGTTTGAGTGGGGTTGGAGGATTGCTAGTTTAGGTCTTTTTAGGGTGGCAAAAGTTTTATGCCCTTTAATGGAAGGAAGAGGCAAGGGAGTTATTTTAGTGACATCGGCAACTGCCGCTATGAGAGGAAATGCAAATCAACATTCTCATTCATCAGCAATGGGCTCAAGAAAGATGCTTTGCCAGACATTAAATGCAGAATTTTCTTCTAAAGGAATTCATACGGTCCATATTGTGATTGATGGTGCAGTTGATGCTCCTGATACTTTAGGAAAAATTTTGGGTCCAGAGTTGTACCAAAAACTCAGAGAAACGAAGGGAATGGAGCATGATGGTTTGCTATTACCAGAAAAAATAGCTGAAACATATTATCACTTATCACAACAACATAGATCTGCTTGGACATATGAAATAGATCTAAGGGCCTTTTCTGATCCAGCTTGGTGGAATAGCGTTACTATGTTAGAAAATTAAATATTTTTTTAAACATTTAAATATTAGTAAATAATTTATAAATTTAATTTTCCGGGGGGAGAGCATTAGATGGAAGTTAATCTTAAAAATTTTCAAGTCACAGATACAATTCATGGGACAATGGTTTCATTAAAGAATGACGCTGTTCTTGGCCAATGGCTTAAAAAGTACGGAGAATGGTCGCAGGGTGAGAATATTATTATGTCAAAATTTGTTTCCAAAGGAGATATAGTTATTGATATTGGAGCTAACATAGGGACAACTGTACTATCCTTATCTAAACAAGTATCCGATGAGGGTAAGGTATTAGCATTTGAGCCTCAAAGCTTAATGGCTCAATGTCTACAAACAAATCTTTCACTTAATGATATTACCAATGTGATAGTTGATACTGCAGCTATTTCTGATAAAAACGGGTGGACGTTTTTAAATGATGCTACTTTTTCTGGTATTGGTAGATATGGAGAAGCTGGCATTTCTGACGCAGGAACAAGAATAAAAACTATAAAGCTGGATGAAGTAAAAGTTCCTAAATGTAATTTGATTAAAATCGATGTCGAATCTTATGAATGGGAAGTAATTCAGGGTGGACAAAACTTTCTTAAAGAACACAGACCCGTTCTATACATGGAAGCAAAGAATAATGTCGATGGAACTAAAAAATATCTAAAGTGGTTATTTGATAATGAATGGAGATGTTATTGGCATTTTGCTTTTTGGTATAGAAAAAATAATTATAAGAATGATACCAATGATATTCAGCCTGGAACAGGTGACATGAATATTTTAGCGGTTCCATCTAAAGATAATCAACCAAATGATCTTTTGGAATTATCTTCATATGATGAGGACTGGGATCAGAATAAACTAATAGATTTTTACAAATCAAATAATTTACCAATGATTTGATTCTATTAATTTTTTAATTTAACTATTTTTTTGTTGCCAGTCTTCTAAGGGTTGCTTTACAAAAATAGGTTCTTCACCCTTTATTAAAGCAATAGTCCCTGTTACCATATTACTTAAGGCTGTTTTAAGAGCTATACCAACTTCATTTTCATCAACTCGATCATCAGATTTCATTTTCCCAGCCCATCGAATTCTGCAGTTACCCTGATCGATAGGTGTAACGGTCGCAACTACAGTATAATCTTCCATACCAACTGGCTTTCCGTCAGTAAGCTTATATGAAAACATTCGTTTCTCATTATCAAAAGCTATAAGTTCATGTTGCACATAGCCTTGGGTAATTAGATTAATATCACGGATCATACCTACGCCTTCACCTTTGATACTAATTGTACTTTTATCTCCACCTGGTACCCAATTGAGAACACGATCAAAATGTTTCATTTCTTCCCATACAATATCTGCGGAAAGATCAGTATCTCTTACAACTTCGATGTTAATCATTTCTTAGGTTCTGATTCCTCTTGATAATGGTAGTATCCTTCCGTTGGTATCATGACATGTGCATAATCGGTTCCTGGAAACATCACATAAGGTGCTCCGGTTGTAAAATCAGTACTATAATTGTCAAGTGAAGAAGGATTTTTTGGCATTAACATTAAGTGAGGTCCAGATTCTATCCACGCCCCAGGTGTTGAGTCCTTTTTATTCATTACCATTGGTACAAGATTATCTTCGCCAACATCACCATGAAGCATCCACATCCAACCATCTTTATCTAATTTTGGTTTCGTACCATTGGAGTAAGCCATCATCCATTTCATTGCTTGTGCATCATGACATGTTGGCATGGCATCATGAACGTTTTTCCAACCATTTTTAGGAAAAGGTCTTGGGTTTCCTGATTGACAAGTCCAATCATTTGAACCCTTTCTAATAACTTTACCGTTACCACCTATAATAGTTGCATATTTACCAATAAATGATGGTGCAGCCGTTGAATATGCTTTAATTTGCCAATCTTTTGAAGCATGATTTTCCTCTCCAAACGAACTACCACTGCTAAAAATGAAAGCTAAAACAATCATATTTAATAATATAATTTTTCTCATAATTTCTTCTCCTTAAATACTCTATTGTTGACGTATTCCTCTTGAAACAAGTCTATGTCTTGAGATTTTCCAATCTCCATTTACTCTTTTCATATCTGTCTCGTAAGTAGCCCACAATGTAAGAATTTCACCTTCAGGTTCCTTAAGATAATGAAGAGCTTGAACATCTGTTCGACAATGTGCTTCATCTCCATCAATAGTAGCAAATTGTGGGCCTAACATATGCTGAGTAGGACCGTATGCATTTAGAGCTTCTTTAACAAATGTCACCCAATTATCTCTTCCATTTATTGTTGACTCACCAAAGTCTAAAATTTCAACGTTATCCATAAAACAAGATGCATATAAATCAAAATCCCTTTCATCAACGCCTGCTGCATATTTTAACATTACGTCTTGTAGCGCTATTCTATCTGCTAAATATTGTTCATTACTCATATTAACCCTCTCCATAAAATTTTATTACTATTAATTTATTTAAACATAATTTTTATTCAAGAAATATTTAAATCTAAATAAGAGATAGACTCTCTAACTGAATAGCTTGTTTTCCAGATCTTTCAACCATAACTGCAAACATCTCATCACCTCTTTCAGTTCGTTCAACTAACATAGATGATATAACGCCCATTAAAAATCCGATGAATGAACATCTCCGATAATCACGCCACGCCAACTCATAAGGATAAACGCCATCATCTAAATTGAGTTTTTTGAGATATCTAGATACAAGCGACTCTTCATGGATTTTTCGATCATTTGAGTCAGAAAAGCTTGTTGAAATACAGTAAGCAATATCCGCCATAGGTACACCAGCACTTAGTGTTTGCCAGTCAAGAACTGCTACACGTCCATTGTTATCGTAAAAGAGCATATTATCTAATCGAAAATCACCATGTGATAGGACTATAGGTTCAGTTTTGATTTCTATATAAGAATCATAACGATCGATTAAGGATTTACCCATTTCTAGGATTGATTTATCAATACGATCTTTATAGCGAGAGCACCAGTCTGGATATATTTCAATAAGAAATTGTTTTATAAATTTTTTTCTATCTTTTCCATAATTTAAGCATTTTATTTTAGACAAATTATTGTCATCCCAATGGGCTTTATGAAGCAATGCTACTTCATCAAGTGCAAGCCTGATATCATTTACATTGCAACCAGCCATTTGTGATATCTGTCTAGCTGGAGATAAATCTTCCATGAACATTATGAAATTTCCAATATCTTTCTTATCTAATCCTACAAAATAAGCCTCAGGACATCTTATTGGAATTTTATTTCCATATTGGTTATACCAATAAGCTTCAATTTCATAAAGATTCATATTTTTTGCTGTTTGCCTACTTGTAAGATCTTTTGCCGAGCATTTTGCAATAATTGTTTCTGGACCTTCATTATTATTCCAATCAAGAGAGAGTCTGTAGCTATCACCCACTTGTCCTGAACCAACTGCCTGAAAAGAGAAATCTTTTAATGTATTTGGTAAAAAACCTAGTTTTTCTGAAATAAAATTAGTATTAAAGTTTTCTGGATGAACAGGTAATTTATTCATTCAATAATCCTATCAAGGATTCCTTCAAACCCACTTGGTTTGTGACGTCCAATAAAAAGTTGTTCAATAACACCTTGACCAGTAATGAAAATTTCTGGTGTTTTAAATTTAATCTTTGATAAAGTTTGTATGTGTAAATTGTGAATTAGACCTTTTGCTAATTCTGATTCTGCTTTATCTAAATCAATTATATCAAAACCAACCTCTAATTTACCGTGATTATTACCATGGCCCCATTCTGGGTGAGTATAACCCAATCCCTGCATATAAAATACTCTACCGGGTATAAATTCTAGCTCAGCATCTTCTAATTTTATCTTTAAACCATTAATCCTACGGGTATTTTTTTTATAATCTATTTCAATTTTAGGACTTGTTATCTCTAATCTAGAATTTTCCTCTAAATTATCAACTACCGCTCGACAGTTCCAAGATTTTCCCAACGAGTCATCATTTCTGTGATAAAAAATACAATGATTAGGAAAATTCATTGGCGTCCATATCCAATAAAATTGAGGTGCTTCCGTGTGTTTAGTTTCTTTATTATCTTTATTACCTATTGGTCGTAAACCCCAACTCCTATCACGCGTTCCCTTAAAACTATCAATTTTTATAATTTGATCATGAAGTTTAATCTCACCATACCAAGAAATATTTTGAGTTGCTCTTGTGCAATCGATAAAAATTCCAGAATCTTGATTATGTTTGAAGCGGGGCTCTTCAATAGGTTTATGTCTTGCTTTAGCATGGATTTTTCCTGAAATACCATACTCATTTTCCTTTATAATTAAAATTGTTTCCTCTAAAGGCTTTACAATATTTACCTCAATTGGACCAACGACTAAATTAAGGCGATCGCTATTCATTTCTTTTGAAGCACGTAAATTATATTGCTTTTTTCCAATCGACAAACAAAAACTTGCATCCATAATATTTAACTGCGGGTATACACCAAGAGCTGCCGCAAAAAAAATATCACCCTCATCGTTATATCCATTAAAGAAAAATCGGTCATAGAAATTACGATTTTTCCCTGAAATATTTATTGTTTCAGGGGTTTGATGTAATGGATAATCATCTGCAGGTGTAAGCATTTATCTAGTTTCCTAAATTTACGAAAATTAAATTCCTTTTATTATTTAAAAATACTTTAGTATGAAATTTAAACGTAAAACTTTTCTAAAAATTTAGGATAAAAATTTTAATTTTACTATCTTTTAATTTTTATGATTAGTTATATTTATTAATTAAATAGGTGAAAATTTCATTTGTATTTGTTTTTTCTGTTATAAATATAAAATTTTGTGGGAGTAAGATATGTCAGGTTTTAACAAAGTTATAAATAGCTATGAAGAGGCGATGAATGGCTTAGTTGATGGTATGACTATTATTTCTGGTGGATTTGGTCTTTGCGGAATTCCAGAAAATTTAATCAAGGAAATTAAAAGAAAAGGAACTAAAGAACTTACTATTGCTTCTAATAATTGCGGAACAGATGAGCATGGTTTAGGTTTATTATTATCAGATCATCAAATTAAAAAAGTAATAGCATCTTATGTTGGTGAAAATGCATTATTTGAAACTCAAATGATGAATGGTGAAATTGAAGTGGATTTAACTCCGCAAGGAACTTTAGCTGAAAAGATGAGAGCTGGCGGCGCAGGAATACCTGCTTTTTATACTCCCACTGGATATGGAACACCTGTAGGAGAGGGAAAAGAAGTGCGCGAATTTAATGGACGTAAGTATATTCTAGAAGAGGCATTACAGGGAGACTTTTCTATAGCCAAAGCTTGGAAAGGTGATCGTCATGGTAATTTAATTTTTAGAAGAACTGCTCGAAATTTTAACCCAATGGCAATAACTGCTGGAAAAATATCTGTTGTTGAGGTTGAAGAAATTGTTGAGGTAGGTGATTTAGATCCTGATCAAATTCATTTACCGGGTATTTATGTTGATAGATTAATAAAAGGTACGTTTGAGAAAAATATTGAGCAACGTACTATTCGCAGCTCTTAATGCAAATAATATACGGAGAGTAAACTCATGGCTTTAACAAGAGAGCAGTTAGCACAGCGTGTATCAAAAGAATTCAAGGATGGTTATTATATTAATCTTGGAATAGGTATCCCCACTTTAGCTGCCAACTATGTTCCTGAAGATATGCAGGTAGTTTTACAATCTGAAAATGGTATTTTGGGAATGGGTCCTTTCCCGCTAGATGAGGAGGTAGATGCTGATATTATCAATGCGGGAAAACAAACTGTTACTCTAATTAAAGGTGCTTCAATATTTTCTTCTTCCGACTCTTTTGCAATGATCAGGGGTGGTCATGTTGACTTAACTATATTGGGTGCTTTTGAAGTTGATTGCCAAGGTAATATTGCTTCATATATGATTCCTGGTAAGTTAATTAAGGGTATGGGAGGTGCAATGGATTTGGTATCGGGGGCCGATAACATTATTGTTACTATGACTCATGCCTCAAAGGATGGAGTTTCAAAACTTCTCAAAGAATGCACATTACCCTTGACCGGAAAAGGTTGCATTAAAAGAGTTCTTACAGATTTGGCCTTATTGGATATAGAAGATGGAAGATTTGTATTACGGGAGCGTGCTCCTGGTGTTAGCGTTGATGAAATAGTTAAATTAACGGCTGGTGATTTAGAGGTTCCTAAAGAGGTTCCTGAGATGATTTTTGAGACTTAAAAGTATTAATTTTTTTTGGAGGTTTAAATGAGTAAAAGAGAAGTTGTTGTTTTAAGTGGAGTTAGAACTGCTATTGCTGATTTTGGAGGAACTTTAAAAGATCAACCCGCTACTGAATTAGCTGCAAAGGTTGTTGCTGAGGCAGTAAACCGTTCTGGATTATCGCCAGAGGACATAGGGCATTGTGTAATAGGATCAGTATTACATGGTGACCGTCGTGATATGTATATTAGCAGAGTTGCAGCCTTAAAAGCTGGGCTTCCAGTTGAAACACCATCATTAACTGTAAATCGTCTATGCGGTTCAGGACTTCAAGCATTAGTTTCAGCAGCACAAATGATACTTCTAGATGATTGTGATGTTGCTGTAGCTGGTGGATCAGAGTCAATGAGCAGAGCACCTTATTGGTTACCTTCTGCTCGTTTTGGAGCAAATATGGGGGATGGAAGTATGGTTGACTCATTGACCGGAGTTTTAACATGCCCCATAGGAGATGTTCATATGGGAGTCACTGCAGAAAATGTTGCAGATCAATTTAACATAAGTCGAGAAGAACAAGATGAACTTGCTAACCAAAGCCATCAACGTGCACAAAGGGCAATTGAAGAAAATCGTTTTGATGGTCAAATACTTCCTATTGAAATCAAAACTCGAAAAGGTGTCACCACTTTTGACCAAGATGAGCATGTTCGTTTTGATTGTGATATTGAAAGTATGGCTAAATTACGACCTGCCTTTAAGAAGGAAGGTTCAGTTACAGCAGGTAATGCTTCTGGAATAAATGATGGAGCTGCTGCTCTAGTTTTAATGGAAAAAGCCAAAGCTGAAGAAAAAGGTCTAAAGCCCATAGCAAAATTAATTGGATATACTTTAGCGGGTGTTGATCCTTCAATTATGGGTACAGGTCCAATTCCGGCAGTTCAAAAATTACTAAAGAAAACAGGTTTGCAAATTGAAGATATAGATATTTGGGAAGCGAATGAAGCTTTTGCAGCACAGGCTTTGTCTGTATCTAATGAGCTTGGGCTTGATCCGGAAAAAGTTAACCCAAATGGATCAGGTATAAGTCTTGGGCATCCCGTTGGTGCTACTGGTGCAATAATTTCTGTAAAAGCTCTTTATGAGTTAAAACGTATTAAAGGACGTTTTGCAGTTGTCACAATGTGTATTGGGGGCGGGCAAGGTATTGCTGCTTTATTTGAAATGGTTGAATAAAATTATTAAAAATTTATTATAAAACTATAACAAGGGAAGGAATATTATGACATTAGTAACAGTATTAAGTGCAAGTGGTAGGCCAGGTTTAGCTCAAGTAAGGCAGCTACTCAAGGCTGGTTATAAGGTAAGGGCTACTACAAGAAACCCAGAGACAATGAAAAACTTTGAAAATATTGAAGTTGTAAGTGCTGATTATAATGATCCAGATTCAATTTATGAAGCGTGCCTAGGGGCAGATTCAGTTTTTTATACTAGACCATCTTTTGAAGAGTCACATAAAGCACTTGATTTTGCTGCTACAGTTGGTAGTGCTTCTAAAAGAGCTGGAGTAAGACGAATTATTTATAATACTTGCTGTTGGGGTCCACCTGACGAACTTGGTGAAGTTGGTCAAGCTGGTTATGATAGCGTTAAGTTAATGGTGAGCATGCTCATGCAGGCGGGAGTTCAAACAACTACCTTTCAACCTGTTTTATTCATGGATAATCTACTTACTAGCTGGGCAAGAGAGGATATAATGAAAAATAATTTATATACTTACCCCCATAATCCAAGTCTAGAGGCAAGTTGGATATGTCTTGATGATGTAGCAAAATTTATGATAGCAGCAATCGATCGAGACGACTTGGTTGGAAGATGTATAAATATAGGGGGGCCTGAAATTTTTACACCGCCTAGGGTTGCTGACTTATTATCTGGCCATTTTGGAAGGCCTATTCGCTATAAGGAATTAGATCTGAAAGATTTTTCAAATAGGCTTTATGATATTTTTTATAAAGATGAAGATGATGGAAAAAGGGGAGGTCGTTCCTCTGATAGGGCTGCTTTTTCAGAAAGTATGTCTGATTTTTATCGCTTTAATAATATTTCTGAGCATAAGCCTTTTAAGGTTGATATGGCCCCAGTATTAAAAGAGATTCCGATAAAGTTAACTCCATTTAGCGAATGGATGAAGCAACAAGATTGGGATGAAGAGCTTGAAACAACTGCTGGATAAAATATATGGATCCTAATTTTCATGCGTTACAATTAATTGCTGAGATAGCTCTAGGTATTCTTGGTTTTTCAGCAATTTTAATTGGATTAAGTAGAACTAGCGATGGGTTTAGTGCACCTGATAATTTTCGTATTCAACTTTTAACGTATTCTGCAATTGGCGCTATGTTTTGCGCTCTTATTCCATTTGCTGTTTTTGGAGACGATCATCAAATTTCTTGGCTAATTGTTAATTGGCTCCTCTGTTTATACTCTATTTTAGGGTTGTTTATTTTTCCAAGACGCGTAACAAAATTGAGGTTAGAGGGTTATTCAGATTTATTTCCATTACCTTTGGCAATCGTTCAAATGGGAATGCTTGTTTTGAACTTTATTATTTCAGGTTTAATGATAATTAATTTTATAGAATCCAAAGCAAATTTTTACACCGTTTGTTTAATATTATTTTTAATTCAAAGTTCTATAGCATTTATTAGAACAATATTTTATCGAGCAAGCTGATGGAAAATAATTATCCAAAAATAATCAAAACAGATAAAAAAAATAAAGATCAAGTTAAAGCCGTTCTTAAACTCGGCTTTTCTTCAGATGCCTTGTTACGATGGGTTTTTCCTGATGCAAATTCTTTTTTAAATAGTTTTGATTTATGGATGGATGAGTTTTCTAAGAAATCTTTTGAGAGTAATATTGTTTTTTCCGAAGAAAATTTTTATGGTACCTCATTATGGCATCCGCCTGGTTTTGAATTTGACGAAACTGTTCTTTATTCAACTTTTGAATCAATACCTAAGGATCGATTAGAGAACGCTTTAAAATTTTTTGAAGAGTTTTCCGAATATCATCCTGATGATGCATGGTATTTAGCCTTTATATCTGTAGACCCATCAAAACAAGGATTGGGTATAGGATCGTTTTTACTAAAAGAAGCTCTTAAAATGGTTGATGAAAAAAAAGAAAGAGCTTACTTAGAGGCTTCAAGTCCTCGGAATAAATCCCTTTATGAAAGACATGGTTTTGAGTGCATTGGTGAGGTTCAGATTGGTGACTCTCCCACTGCCTATCCAATGATAAGAGATGCTAAGAGTTAAAATATATTTTAAGGTATAAAATTCTGATAGAATAAGTATGGAGATAAAATGACTGAACTATACAAAAGTCCTACTGATTTTCTTCTTTGTGAGATTAGCAATAAGGTCTTAACAATTACCCTTAATAGGCCTGAAGCAATGAATGCTTTGCGACCTGAAATGTTTGATGGAATAAAAATGCTTGTAACTCAGGCTGAAAAAGACTCAGATGTTTCTGTTATTGTTCTTGAAGGATCTGGAAGAGCTTTTTCAGCAGGAGTTGATCTTAAAGTATTACAAGGTTTTGATCCAAAGGCCGGAAAAATAGGGGATATTTTTGATAAACCTGCTGCTGAAGCTTGGCATACAATACGTAATAGTCGTTGCCCTATAATTGCAAAGGTTCATGGGGCTTGTTTTACAGGTGCATTAGAAATGGCATTGCATTGTGATTTTGTTTTTACAACAATTGATACTAAATTTGGAGATACACATGCTAAATTTGGATTAAGACCTACTTGGGGAATGTCTCAAACCCTATCACAAGCTATCGGTGTTCGTATGGCAAAGGAATTATCTTTTTCTGCACGTATTGTAAGTGGAGAAGAAGCAGTAAAAATTGGTATAGCAAATGCAGCAGAAGTAGATAAAGAATCTTTGGATAAACTGGTTAACAAAAGAGCATCACAAATTGCATCAAACTCTCAAGAAGCAGTAAAAGCTTTTAAAAATCTTTACGCTATATCTCAATTAGGACTTTCAATGGAAAAAGCACTTGAGGCTGAACTTGAGAGAGAATTTCCAGAAATTAATGATACAAATGAAAGATTAGCAGATTTTAAATAAAAGTATTTTGCGGGGTATTCATGGATATTAAAAAAATTAATGAGATAAAGGCTCAAATGGATTATGAGAGAACAAGAAACTCTCATCCAGAGGGATTTCCAAAGTTGCCTGAAATTCCAGGAAAAAGATATACTGATAAAGCCCTATATGATCTTGAGATAGAAAATATTTTTCTTAAATCTTGGCTTATGATTTTTCGAGAAGATGAAGTTCCTAATCCTGGTGATTATAAAATGTTCAATAAACTTGGGCGTGAAATTCTTATAGTTAGACAAAATGATTATAGCCTTAAGGCTTTTTATAATACCTGCCAACACAGAGGTGCGCCTGTTGTTAGGGATGAAAAGGGCAATACAAAAATGTTAAGATGTCAATATCATAGCTGGGCTTATGATCTTGCTGGAAATCTTGTTAAGGTTCCAGATATGAGAGATTTTAAAGATTTTGATCCAAATTGTAAAAAATTAAAGCAGGCTCATTGTGATACTTGGGGTGGGTGGGTTTATATTTCTTTATCTCAAGATGATCCAGGTAGTTTGATAGATTTTTTAAATCCTGTTGCTCATGAACTAGAATGTTTTAATAGTTCAGAGCTTATAACTGTTTACAAAAAGAGTGTTACTGTTAAGGCAAACTGGAAAACATGTTTAGATGCATTTATGGAGGTTTACCATGCTCCAACAATTCATAAAGATACCGTTAATATTCTCCTTGATGGAAGTGCTATGGCAGCAGGTTTATTAAAAAATGGCCATTCGAGAATGGTCACTCCAAAAAAAATAAATCTAGATGGCGGTTTTTTGGGTGCAGAAAATGCTGATTATGTTCCTTATATTGAAACATGTGATAAAATTCATGCTGAAACAAATGTTGCCTATGGAATGTTTCCAAATTTTATTACTCCAACAGATACCTCTGGATATCCAGCAATATTATTTTGGCCAAAAGGTCTAAGGGAAACAGAATTTGAATGGATACAGATTGCTCCAAAATGGCCAGGTGATAAAAAACCAGATTATTGGAGGGAGCAGGAAATCTCTTTTGATTTAATTATGGAGGAAGATTTTAAAAATCTTGAGCCTATGCAGATATCTCATGACTCGGGTGTTTTTGAATCTATGCCGCTTAATTATCAAGAAAGAAGAATATATTATTACCATCAAATGATTGATGATTGGATTGGTAGAGAAAATATACCAAAAGATATTCAGGTTCCTAATGTTTTGGATCCATTTATTGAAGCGTAAAACTAAATGCTAAAATGAAAAAAATACCAAATATCGATAATTCTATTTGCGAACAGATTTTTAATAAAACGAAATCAGAAATAAAAGATCTATCATCTAAATTAAAAATTAATAATATTCCTTCAGAATTTTTTAAAGAGATTGTTATACCTCTTGCTGTTTATTTTAATTCTTTAAAAACTAAAGAAAAACCATACTTGATTGGTTTTACAGGGGGTCAGGGATCAGGAAAAACTACTCTTTCAGACTTTATTCAGCTTGTTTTACAAGTGGGTTTTGAAAAAAAAACAACTGGTTTCTCAATTGACGATTTATACAAAACACCTGAAGAGAGGAATATTTTAGCTAAAACTATTCACCCTTTATGTAAAATACGAGGTGTTCCTGGAACTCATAATGTTAAGCTTGGTCTTGATCTTTTGCATTCTCTTTATACTGCAAATTCCTCCACACAGACTTCCATTCCTTCCTTTTCTAAAATACAGGATAAACACTTTCCTAGAGAAAAATGGCAAAAATTTATAGGAAAACCAGATTTTATTTTTTTTGATGCTTGGTTTGGAGGTGCTAAACCAATTTCTTTTGAAAACTGGACACCTCCAATTAATGATTTAGAGAAAGAAGAAGATCCAAATGGCATCTGGTCTAAATGGAGCAATAAAGAATTAGCTGGGGATTACCAAAATTTATTTAATAAAATAGACTTACTTTTAATGATTAAAGTTCCAAATATGAGTGATGTTTATGAAAGTAGGTGGCTTCAAGAGCAAACATTGCTGAAAACAATATCATCTAATAGCTCAGATAATAAAATAATGGATAAGGCTGAGGTCTATAGATTTGTTATGCATTATGAAAGATTAACAAGATATGTCCTTGAGGAAATCCCTAATTTTGCCGATATAGTTCTTTGTAGAGATAAAAACTTTAAATTCTCTTTTGTTAAAAAGCCTTAGATAGGGTAAATAACTGTCCATGAAATTTAAAGTTGATTCAGGTTTAGAGTTAGTTGCTACTGTGTGGGGAAATGAAAATAACCCACTTATTATTTTAATGCATGGCGGTGGTCAAACAAGGCATGCATGGGGTAGTACTGGCGAGATACTAAGTAAATCAGGTTTTTATGTTTTTTCATTGGATTTAAGAGGGCATGGCGATAGCGATTGGCATCCTGATGGTGACTATTTAATTGAGTCATACAAAGATGATTTAATTTCAATTCTAAATCAAATTGAAAAACCTGCTTCATTAGTTGGAGCATCTCTTGGAGGGATGGTTGCTCTTTCATTAGCTAGTGATTTAAACAAAAGAGACATGGTTACTTCATTGGTTATGGTTGATATAGGTCTTTATCCAAATGAAGAAGGCTCTAATGAAATTGTTTCTTTTATGCAGTCAGGTGTTAAAGGATTTGCAAGCCTTGATGAGGCTTCTGATGCAGTATCGGCTTATTTACCTCATAGAAAGCGACCGCGTGATAACCGTGGTTTAGAAAAAAATCTAAGATTAAAAGAGGATGGACGATATTATTGGCATTGGGATCCTAGATTTCTTGATGATAGAGATGATATTGATAGGGAAACCCAAAAAGAAAAAAATACGAGGCTTGCAAAAAATATAAATATTCCAACTTTGCTGATAAGGGGTGCTCTAAGTAATGTTGTTACTCAGAAAGAAGTTGATGATTTTTTAACTATTATTCCTCATGCTGAATTTCGCGAAATTGATAAAGCTGCTCATATGGTTGCAGGGGATAGAAATGATATTTTTGCAAAGTCTGCTATAGAATTTTTAAAAAAAATTAAATAAACCGTAAAAGTGATAATTAAAAAATTGCGTATCCACCATCAACAACAAATGTATCACCTGAGTGATATGAGGATGAGTCTGAGGCTAAATAAACTGATATTCCTGCAAAATCTTTTGGCTCACCCCACCTTCTCATAGGCACCCTTGATATAACTTTATTGGTAAATTTTTCACTATTCTGGCTATCATTAGTCATGTCTGTAGCTATCCAACCCGGTACAATTGTATTTGCCCTTATTCCATATCTTGCATGCTCTACTGTAATGCCTTTGATCATTGCTCTAACACCTCCTTTGGAGGCAGAGTAAGGTTGAGTTTTAGCGGCACCTTCAATACCTGCAAGACTTGCCACCCCTACAACTGAACCGCCAGGATCACCATTTTTTGCTCTTTCAACCATATGTTTACAAGTTTCTCTAAGCGTAAAGAATACGCCATCAAGATTCACAGATAATACTTTTCTATAGGCATTTGTATCCATATCCTCAAAAGATCCTCCGTAAATATTGATTCCAGCATTTGCAAAAACTGAATCAATTCTTCCAAAGTCATCGACCACTTTTCCGATAGTATTTTTCACATCACTTTCTTCAGATATATCAACTTTATAAGTAAGTATTTTTGTTCCAAATTTATCTAATAATTCCTTTGCTGACTGATTTTTTTCTTCATTTCTTGCTAATATAGCTACATCACCACCAGAGGATGCAATACCTTCCGCAATACCAAGTCCTATACCTCCATTTCCGCCAGTTATAACTGAAACTTTTTTTGATAAATCAAATAATTTATTTCCCATGAAATTTCACCCCTTTAAAGTTTTCTGTCGTTAAAAATTATTTTAATAAAATATCGTAATTGTTATAGTAATTTTATATTGCAATTATTAGGCTAATTAAGTTTATTGTATATTAGAAAATTTTTAATAGGGAGAGAAAAAATGTCAACTATCATGATCGTTGGAGCAACAAGAGGAATAGGCCTAGAACTTACAAAACAATATGCTAACGAGGGTAATCAAGTTATTGCTTGCGCTCGCGATACAGCTAATGCATCTTTATTGAATGAAGTTGCATCTGGTTCTGAGAACATTAAAATAGAGCAGCTAGATATAGCTGATGCTGGATCAATCGAATCTGCTTCTAGTCGAATAGGGGAAGAGGCTATAGATAGCGTTATAATTGTTGCAGGTTGGGTTGGCGGAATGCCAGATAATCAAACAATAGATAATATTGATATTGATGAATGGCATAATACTTTAAACATTAATACCATTGGTCCTCTTTTAGTTGCTAAAGCTTTTAAATCTAACCTAGCAGCATCAGGTAATGGGAATTTGATGATTCTATCTAGTCAGTTGGCAGCATCAACTTGGCCTATGGGTGGAATGTATATTTACTCAACCACTAAAGCAGCCGTAAGTAAAGTTGGACAAATTCTTGCTCTAGATTGGGCTGAAGATCCAATTATTGTATCAATTATGCATCCAGGCTGGGTTCAAACTGATATGGGCGGTCCTACTGCAGAAATAACTGCTGAAGAAAGCGCCTCAGGAATACGCAATGTTCTTTCAGGTCTAACAAAAGAAGATTCTGGTAATTTCTATAAATGGAATGGTGATATCCACCCTTGGTAGGAATAATTACAATTTATTATTGTTATTGAGAGATTTAAAATAATTAGTTTATAAGAAATTATAAAACTTCTATTAACGAGAAATTAATGGAACAAAGAAAGTTTAAACCCTTCGGGGAAGTTAGCGCTTTAACTCTAGGAGGTGGAGGCATTGGCCGTATCTGGGGAGAAAGCACGAGAGAGGAAGCTGTTCAAACAGTAAACCTAGCAATTGACAAAGGAATTAATCACTTCGATGTTGCCCCTATGTATGGAAGAGGCGAGGCTGAAAAAGTTATAGGAGAAGCCATAAAAGGAAAAGATTTAGGTGACCTTCACTTTACTACCAAGTGCAGCTTAGGAATTTTACCTGATCATGAAGTTTATGATTATTTAAATTCTTCACTTACTAGGAGTCTCTCTAGCATGGGTTTGGAAAGAGTTGATCTTTTTCTTTTGCATTCTCAATTAATTGAGGATGATCATCAATTATTTCGATTTAATGAATTTCGAAATAAAAACTCTACAACTCTAACAAGTTATTTTAATGCAGTTATACCAGCTTTTGAAAAGTTAAAAAAAGAGGGTAAAATAAAGAGCTGGGGAATTGGTCTTGGCCAAGAAGAAGCCTTAATCAAAGCCATGGATCATACAAATCCACCAAACGCTATGCAGTGCATTGTAAATGTTTTAAATTCTGCTGGCGGTATAGGCTATACAACTAAAGATCTAAACTGCAATTCAATTTTAAATGAATGTCAAAATAGAAATATTCCTATTTTAGCTATTCGAGCTGTTCAAGCAGGTGCTCTAACTTCATCAATGGATAGAAAACCTCATTCATCTGGCCACGATAAAAAAGATTTTGAAGATTTTGAAAAAGCTTCCTTATTTAGAGAGCTTGCAAAGAATTGGGGTATAAGTCCTGCAGATTTAGGTCATAGGTATGCGCTTAGTGTTCCAAAAGTGAGCTCAGTTATTCTTGGGGTTAAAAATAGAATTGAATTAGAAGAATGTTTAAAATCTGAAGAAAAAAAATTGACTGACCAAGAAATCATAGAATTAGAATCTCTTTATTTTTAAGTTAAAAAAATTCAATTAAAAGACCTTCTTACTGATAGGAAATAATAATGATATCTGCGTATTGGCCATTTAATCCTCAAAAAATTCCCTTTTTTTATGGTTGGATTGTATTTGCCTTAAGCACTTTAGGTATTTTATTCAGTATTCCAGGTCAAACAATGGGTTTAGCTGTTTTTACAGACTCTTTTATTGACGTTTTAGGGCTGTCACGTACAGAATTATCACTTGCTTATTTATTTGGAACTTTAGGTTCATCCGTATTTCTCGCCAGAGCAGGAAGATGGTATGATATTTTAGGGGGCCGAACCATGATAACGATGTCTTCTATAGCACTTGCATTAATGGTTCTTTATATAAGTTTAGTTGATTTAATGAGTGGTTTTTTAGGAGGAAGTCCTCTAGCTACCTTTGGATTAATTCTTTTTGGCTATTTTGGTGTTAGATTTTTTGGTCAAGGCGTTCTTACTAGCTGCTCCCGAAATGTACTTTTGTTATGGTTTATTAAAAAAAGAGGTCTTGTAGGAGGTATAAGAAATATATTTATAAGTCTTGGTTTTTCTCTTTCTCCTCTTTTTCTTGCAGGCCTAATTGGTATTTTTGGATGGCGAGAGTCCTTATGGATTATAGCATTAATTGGAGGTATAGGATTCTCTCTTTTGGCTTTAATTTTTATTCGTGATACTCCTGAATCATGTGGATTAAGAGCTGATGGATTAGATAAGGATTCCTCGGAAATACCCTCAATTGAGAAAAAAAGTAATACTTTACAAGAAGTAAGAAAGAATCCAATTTTTTGGATTTATTCATTGAGCTTAAGTATTCACGCTTTATTTGGTACAGCTTTAGTATTTCACATAGTTTCAATTTTTGATGAAGTAGGAAAAGGAAGAGCTGAAGCATTTAGCTACTTTATCCCAGCTGCTATTTTCTCTACACTCTCTAATCTTTTTGCAAGCTGGGTATCAGATAAAATAAATTTAAAACCTATTTTAATTGCAATGTTATTTTCCTTTTGCCTAGGGTCTTTTGGGTTTATTTACTTAATAAATTCTTGGGGTTTTTGGCTTCTAGCATTTGGTTTTGGAGTAGGGGGCGGTTTATGGGGAGTTATTTCTAATTTAACTTTTATTAGATTTTTTGGACCCAAGCATTTAGGTGAGATTAGTGGTTTAAGCGCTTCACTTAATGTCGTTGGAAGCGCGATTGGACCGGCAGCCTTTAGTCTAGGTTTTGATTTTTTTGGAAGTTATGGTGCGCCGGCAAAAATATGCCTAGCTTTAATAATAATTCTTTTATTAGTCGCTATTTTTTTAAAACAGAAAGAAGAATAAATAAATTTATAATTATAATTTAGAATTCAACTATTGAGTGACTTAGATTTTAACTATATAGATTGTTATCTCAGAAAAATAATCCAAACTTTTAAAAGTGATAGAAAAAATGAATTTTAAAAATATTTTATATGAAAATATTGATACATTGGCTCTAATAACAATAAATAGACCTGAAAGTCATAATGCAATATCTCTTGAAACCTTAGATGAACTTAATAATGCCGTTGATTTAGCTACATCTGATGAAAGTGTTAAGGTTATTGCAATAATTGGCGCAGGGGGCAAGTCTTTTGCATCCGGATCCGATTTAAATGAGGTTTTAGATAGAGATTTAAAAAAAGCATTAGAACCTATCATTCAAGGTTTAGCTGAAAAGTTAGAAAAGACACCTAAGCCAACAATTGCTGGCATAGACGGTATTTGTATGGGAGGAGGGCTTGAGGTAGCCTTGGGTTGTGATTTAAGGATTGCTACTCCTGATTCAAAATTTGCTACTCCAGAAGGTAAGTTGGGTATAATTCCAGGCGGGGGTGCAACTGTTCGCTTACCAAGAATTATTGGAAAAGGCTGGGGAATGGAAATGCTATTAATGGGTGACCCGATTGATGCAGAAAGAGCTTTTCAAATTGGACTTATAACTCGATTAGTTGAACCAAAAAATTTAAAATTAGAATTAACTAATATGGCTGAAACTCTATCAAAGTTTGCTCCATTTGTCCCCAGAACTATGAAAGCAATGGTTCACTTTGGAATGGACTCAAGCTTATCAAGTGCTTTAATGATGGAAAAGTATGCACAAGCTTCATTAGTTCAAACTGATGATAAAGAAGAAGGCATTAAAGCATTTCTTGAAAAAAGAGATCCTAATTTTAAAGGTAGTTAGTTAGATAAAAATGTCTATCACCTCAAGATAACATAAGAAGTATAATTAAAGCTTCTAGCATCCAGGTGAGAAAAAAATTTATAAAGGTAGTTCGCAGCAATGGAAAAAATATGAAAATTTTAGCATTAGGCGGAAGTGGAGGTATGGGAAGATTTGTAGTTCGCTCGTTAGTTAATCATGAAAAAATAAAGAAAATTTTTGTTGCTGACTTAAATGCCTCATCTGCAAAAAATTTTGCTTCAAATTTTGATGACAGAGTTGAAGGGTTAGAATTAGATATTACTAATAATGCGGCTCTTATAGATGAAATTTCTAAAGTAGATATTGTCGTTAATACTACTGGGCCATTTTTTAAGTTTGGCTTACCTATTTTAGAGGCTGCTATAGAGACAAATACTCATTATTTTGATATTTGTGATGATTGGGAGCCAACTGAAAAAATGCTTCTAAAGAATAATGACGATAGATCCTCTCAAATAACAGGTATTATAGGTCTTGGGGCAAGTCCAGGCCTTACAAATATTCTTGCTTACTTAGCTATATTAGAACTTGATGAGGTGTCAAAAGTTTATACTGGCTGGAATATTTCTGGAGCAAAACCAGAGGATAAATCCTCACAAAAGGGGGTAAATGCAGCTATGGTTCATGGAATTGAACAAGTAACTGGCTATGTAAAAGTATTTAATAATGGGAAATATGAAATGGTTCGACCTTTGAAAGAGGTTTTTGTTAATTATCCAGAAATTGGAGAAAAAAGAGCTAATATATTTGGTCATCCTGAAGCAGTAAGCTTTCCATATCATTACCCAAATATCAAAGAATCATTCAATTTAATGCATGGTGGTGAAAAGGGATTAGTTGGTATTTTAAAGTTTATAAGACTATTAATTGAAATAAAATTAATAACAAAAAATATGGCCGCAAGAATTTTTACCTGGCTAGATAATTCAATTTCTTCAGAGATAAAAAAAACTGATATAATCGATTTACCAAGTATTTATGGATTTGCTGAAGGAAAAAAAGGTAACAAAAATCTCTCTGTAGGAGTAACTTTTGATGATAGCATTCAAAATCTCTCTATGGGAGAAGCGACATCACTCCCCCTAGCTTGCGGAGTTAAAATGTTCTTGGATGGAGTGATTTCACAAAGAGGTATTCATGCTCCAGAGTCTGGCATTATTGATCCAAAAATATTTCTAGATTATTTTGCAAAAGAAATTGGTGATGGAGTTGAGTTATCTCCATTAATCACAATAAAAGTTAGTTAGTTAGATAAGAATGTCTTACCATTAATGTGGTCTGATATTTTCTCAGCCATCATAATAGTTGGTGCATTTGTATTTCCTGCAATCAAACTTGGCATTAAAGAAGCATCTACAACTCTTAAAGAATCAACTCCATGAACTTGACCGTGTTCATTGGTTACTGATAATTCATCTATTCCCATTTTACATGTACCGACTGGATGATAAAGTGTTTCACTTGTTTCCCTTATCCATTTATCTAACTCATCGTCATCATTTATATCGATATCTTCGCCTGGTTTAAGTTGTTTACCTCTATACTCATCAAAAACTGGTTGCATGAAAACTCTATTAGCCTCTCTTAGTCCATTACGGGTATCAATCAAATCTTGTTCTACTGAAAAATAATTCGGAAACATAAGTGGATCATCAATTGGGTTAGAGCTTTTTAATGTAATATGCCCTCTACTTTGTGGTCTGCATAAATATACAAGATTTGAAAATCCATGATCTTGAGGAACACCAGCCCGTCCATGAACATCTTGCATTGCAATTGAAACATAGTGTATTTGAATATCTGGTATTTCTTTTTCGGGATGTGATTTTATAAAAGCCCCTCCAACACAAGGAGGATTTGCTGCATCACCAGTTCCAGTGACTAGGTACTTAACTCCTGCAAGCATTGTTCCCAAAAAACTAGCTGATCTATGCAGTGTTACTGGTTGTGTACATTGAAATTGGCTAACTACTGAAATATGATCTTGCAAGTTTTTACCTACTCCCTTTAGTTCATGGACAACCTCTATTCCGTGTTTTTTTATTTCTTCAGAATCCCCTATTCCACTTCGCATTAATATCTGTGGTGAATTAACTGCTCCGGAAGATAGGATTATTTCTTTGTTACCCCTGCAAAAAACTCTTTTTCCTTTATCAATATATTCTATTCCAATAGCTTTTTTATTTTCAAATATCACTTTATCGACTGTGATATTAATTTTGGTATATAAATTTTTTCTTTTAAGCGCAGGATGAAGGTAGGCCCTAGCAGAGCTGAATCTTTTTGAACCTTTAATAGTATGTTCATATCGAGAAAAACCCTCTTGTTGCTTTCCATTAAAATCTTTTGTTAGAGGAAAGCCAGCCTGTGAACCAGCTTCAACAAATTTATCTAAAAGTATATCGTCATTTCTAGTAGATTTTTTTACATTTAGAGGACCGTTTTTTCCATGAAATTCTTCATCACCGTCTCCTTCATAATTTTCAGCTCTTTTAAAATAGGGTAAAACATCATCATAAGACCAACCCGGGTTTCCTAGCTGCCTCCAATGATCATAATCAGAAGAATGGCCTCTTGTATAAATCATTGCATTAATAGAAGATGATCCTCCCCAACCCCTTCCCCTTGGCCAGAATAATTTTCTTCCTGCTGTATTAATTTCTGGTTCTGTCTCGAAACCATAATTAAGTTTACTGGAATTTGGAACTATTTGTGAATAACCAGAAGGCATATGAATAAATAAATTGGTATCTTTTCCTCCAGCCTCGATAACTAAAACGGTATTTTTTTTACTTTCTGATAGTTTATTTGCTAAAACACATCCAGCACTCCCGGCGCCAACGATTATATAATCAAAATTTTCTTCCATATTCTTATCTCAAAAAGTAAATTGAATTTAAATCATGTACTAGCTTTTGCCATACATCAACAAAGAATTTTTAAAACTATTATATAGATTCTATAAAATAGTTTATAAGCCGATAAATATTGAATTTAGAATCTGACTTATGGGAAAAATTGTGAATAAAAAAATAGTAAGAATTTCTGAAGATCAAGTCCCTGAGCGCCTGAGGGGAGGTAGAGGAAGGTTTCTGAAGTGGGTTGGAAGGCTGGGCATAAATTTATCAGGCTGGACAATTAAAGGTAATGTTCCTGATGAGGAGCGTATAGTAATTATTGCAGCACCCCATACCTCAAATTGGGACTTTATTTTGGCTATGCTAGCTATTTTTGGTCTTAATATTAAAATCAAATGGCTTGGGAAGGATTCTATATTTAAACCAGGCTTAAAATGGTTCTTTCGTTGGCTTGGTGGAATACCTGTTAATAGAGAAAATCCGTCCTTTTTAATCGATAATGTTGTTAATATTGTAGAAAAAGAAAAGGCGATTGTAATCGCTATGACACCTGAGGGAACAAGAAAGAAAGTAAGCAGATGGAAGACAGGTTTTTTAAGAATTGCAAAACTCACTAAAGCAAAAATTTTATTAATAGCTATAGATTTTCCAACTAAAAGTATTCAAATAGGAGATATTTTTGAACCAACCGGAGACGCTGAATTGGACTTGGATTTTATTCAGAATTATTACCAAAGTTTTAAAGGTATAAATCCTGAGCAATCTTGATTTTAAAAATTATAAGGAATAGAAATGTCAAATTTTAAAAATGCCACTATTACAAAAGAAGCAAATGTTTATTTTGATGGTAAAGTAATTAGCTATACCTTGTCTTTCGAAGATGGATCAAAAAAAACCCTTGGAGTAATGCAAATTGGAAAATATGAATTTAATACTCAGGTAAAAGAAATTATTGAAATAACTTCTGGTGAAATGAAAGTTTTGCTTCCCAATGAAACGATATGGAAAGATTTGAAGGGTGGAATGACTTTTGAAGTCCCTGCTAATTCGAGTTTTAAGCTAGAGGTTAATCAAATAATTAATTATTGTTGCTCATACATCGAAGAATAATAACTATGGTTGAAAAAAGTTTACTTTTAATTCTTGGTAATCAATTATTTTCAATTGAAGATATTAAGAGTTTAAATCCTGAAAAAGTTTTTATGGCTGAAGACTTAGGTTTAAGTACTTATGAAAAACATCATAAATTAAAAATTTTAATGATTTTTTCTGCAATGAGAGAAAAGAGGGATGAGCTTAAAAATAATAATATTGATGTAGATTACATAGAGTTAGAAGATTCTGACTTTAGCTTACCCTTTGAGGAAAAGCTGGAGAATTGTATAAAGCAAAATGGAATCAAGACTATTAATATTTTTGAAATAGAAGATAAGCCTTTCGAAAAAAGAATTTTTAATTTTGTAAAAAACCATAATCTAAATTTAATTATATCACCCTCACCAATGTTCTTAATAAAAAGAGAAGATTTTTTAGACTTAAATGGAAAATCAAAAACTTTAAGAATGGGAAATTTTTATAAAAATGTAAGAAAAAAGTTAAATATTTTAGTCGATGAAAGCCAGAAACCAATCGGAGGAAAATGGTCCTTTGATGAGGAAAATAGAAAAAAAATACCAAAAGGCCTTGATGTGCCTGGATTATTAGAAGTAGAAATTTCAAAATATGTAAATGAACTAAAGCCCTTAATTAATAAAAAATTTAATAATCACCCTGGAAAGATGGACGATATCTGGATGCCTTTTAATAGAGTTGATGCTTTAAAGAATCTTGATTATTTTATTAATGTTAAGTTTGGCAATTTTGGAGCTTATGAGGATGCAATATTATCAAAGGATAATTTTTTATTTCATAGCGTCATAAGTCCATCTATGAATATTGGATTGATTACTCCTCAGGATGTTGTCGATAGAATTCTTGATTATACAAGGGAAAAAGAAATTCCTTTGAATTCTGTTGAAGGCTTTATTAGACAAATAATAGGCTGGAGAGAATTTATTAGGGGGGTTTACCAAAATCATAGTGAAGAGCAATTAAAAAGTAATTTTTTTAACTTCTCTCGGCTTTTGAAAAAATCTTGGTATTCTGGTGATACTGGAATCCCACCACTTGATGATGCAATAAAGTTTTCTGATAAGTTTGGATATACCCATCATATTAATCGGCTAATGGTTGTATCAAACCTTATGACATTAACTGGAATAGACCCAAAAGAAATTTATAAGTGGTTTATGGAGATGTATATAGATTCATCTGAATGGGTAATGGTTCCTAATGTTTTTGGAATGGGAACGTTTGCAGACGGAGGTATTTTTTCAACAAAACCTTACATTTGTGGATCAAATTATTTGTTAAAAATGAGTAATTATAAAAAGGGAGAATGGTGCAATACAGTTGATGGTCTTTATTGGCGTTTTTTAGATAAAAATATGCCGAAGTTACAAAATAATCCTCGCCTTTCATTCATGAAAAAGACTTTAAGCTCAATGGATCAAGATAGAAAAGACTTAATATTTAAAAGTGCAGAGCTATTTATTGAAAATAATTCGTATCAATAAGTTCTGGGTATCTAAAAAATAGCTAAGGCTTTAGAGGGCCTTTGGCAATATATTTATCTATTGTTTGATGATAATGTCGTAATCTACTTTCTTGATAGTCTGCATAAGTTACGGCACCCTTTTTTGATGCCCTCATTCCTGCTTCAAGCTCAGGTATATTCGCCATATCCTGATCAAAAATAAATCCAATCCCAGTTAACTCTTCTGCATCATCCCAATTTTCATCTTCACTTAGGTAATGAATAGGGATGGGCTCATATGGTTCTTGTTTTTCAGGGTCTATATGGTTTCTTTGAAGGAATATTGCTTCCATAATAGATGAATCATGTCTATTACCATTAGGTCTAAAGCGATAAACAAGATTTCTAGGAAATCCTCCCCAAGGTGAAAAATTTGGGAATACATTATAAACTATAGCATCTAACATTTCCGCGTCAGACTTGTCAGAGTAATCACGACCATCATTTTCCTTAAATGCATCTCTCATAGTTTGAGCAGCAACTTTTCTTGCTTCTTCGCCTTCAGGAACGACAATTTTGTCTTCTGTTTCAACTCTTCCTGAGCCATAGAATATTGTATCAAAAATTTCCTGTTCATCAGTATCCCAACAATTAGGACTTGGCTTACCAACAAGTGCTATATTTCTATTTACATGATCACCATAAACATCATATCGAGCATTTTCATCGGCTTGAAAAGGCATAATTTGAGGGTGAATTTCAGTTGCATGAAATGCTTCCATAAAAGCTTCTTGAACTATTTTCCAATTCCCAGGAACTACTTTTGAAACATGTATAACCTTTCTACACTCGCCGTGATCCCACCTTTCATGATGCTCTGGAAGTGGAGCAAGGAATTCTTCAAGAGGTTGAGCATTGTCGTCGATGTTTATAAAGACATAGCCTTGCCAAACTTCAGTTCGTACCTGGGGTAAATTCCAATCTTCTGGCTTAACATGAGGGAAATCCCAAGCAGCAGGTGTGTGTTTAAGAGTTCCATCAAGATTCCAGCAGTATCCATGAAATGGACATTTTATTTCATCACTATTTGTTCTCTCTGTTTTTAATTTTCTAGCTCTGTGAAGGCACGAATTATAGTAGCCTTGAATTTTATCTTTTTCGGTCCTTACCATTACAAAAGAATAATCTAAAATATCATATACTAAGCTATCGCCAATTTCAGGAATATCCTCAACTCTACAAGCGAACTGCCAAACTCTTGTCCACATAGATTCTGCTTCTTTATCAAAAAATTCTCTAGAGGTATAACGATCAATTGAAATATCCTCAGAACCAAGATAAGGAGCACTTTCATCTAACATAAACTTAGGAACTTCTTTGCTATCCTCATGTAGATATTCTGTATAACTTGTATCTGGTGTTCTTGCAGAACCTGGATCCATATCTTTTTTATCTTTTATAATTTCACTCATAGATATTCCCCTAAATAAAAACTAAATATATCATTATTTTACAAATAAATATCTATTTTAGTAAATGTTTTTTTTAAAAGAGTGAAGATTTTTTTAATTTTCTTTTACTTTTTAATTAGTATCAATAGAATTTAAAGAGTTTAAAACAAAGAGGTAAAAAATTGGAAAATTCTAATAATCTTGAAAATAAATTAGCAATCCGTGAGCTACTTGATAGATATTGTGACGGAGTAAATCAACGTGATTCAGAAATTTGGGGAAGTACTTGGTCTAAAAATGCTGTTTGGGAAATACCTCATTTAGAAATTAAAAATGAAGGAAGGGACAATATAATTTCAATTTGGAGCGAAGCAATGAAGGGTTATCCATTTGTCCATATGATTGCTCAGCCTGGATTTATAGAAATCAATGGTGGTGAAGCTACTATGAGAAGTTATACTCTTGAGACAGCTGTCTTACCAGACGGAACTGAAATTCACCCATGTGGTCAATATGACGACAAACTCATTTTAGAAGATGGTAATTGGAAATTCTCTCACAGATCTTTTAAAAATTTACACGGTGAATAGTATAAAATAACTTTACTAAAGTTAGCTTTGGATTTGTAATGAAATTTATAATATTTGATTTAGATGACACTCTTTTGTGCGGAGACTGTGAACGTTATTGGTCCAACTTTATGATTAATAAAGGTCTTTTAAAAGAAGATGATCATTTTGCAAAAATTAATCAGTTTGATGAGGATTATCGAAACGGTGTTTTAAATTTTGCTTTATACTCATCATATATTCAGGGGCCTTTAAAGGGGAGTAGTCAAGATGAGGTTAATTTTTTTTTAAAAGAATTTATTCCAAGTGTAATTAATGAGCTTTCTGATGATCTAACAAGAAAGTTTATTTTAGAGTCACGATCAGCCGATAAAGTTTTAATTGCCTCTGGTTCCCATGATTTTTTAGTCAAAGGGTTTGCTGATTATTTTGAAATTGAATCAAGTATCGGAACACCTGTTGAAGTAAAAAATAATATTTTTACTGGAAACTTATCAGGTGAACCAACATTTAAATATGGAAAGGTTAGTGCTGTTAAGGAATGGTGCTCTGAGAATAATCTTAAAATTTCTGACTCGATTTTTTATTCTGATTCTATCAATGACCTACCAATGTTTGATGTTTGTGGTGAACCAATAGCAGTTAATCCAGATAAACTTTTAAAGGAGATTGCAATTAAGAGATCTTATGAGATTATTGAAAGATAGTTTTTCTTAATTTTTAAATTAAATTTTCAAAAGGAGAGTAAAAAATGTTTAGTCATATTATGGTTGGTGCGAACAATATAGAGGAATCAAAAGAGTTTTATGATGCTGTTTTAGGAGCTATTGGATATAAACCTGGGGTTATAGATCCTAAAGGTCGTTGTTTTTATGCAACTAGTTCAGGTATTTTTGCTATTAGCGTACCTATTGATGGCGAGCCGGCTGGACCAGGTAATGGAAGCACGGTTGGTTTTGCGGTTGAAAGTGTTGAAGCCGGAGATGCTTGGCATGCTGCAGGTATAGCAAATGGCGGAACAACATGTGAAGACCCTCCTGGTATTAGAGAAGATATGAATATTTATCTTGCTTATATGCGTGACCCTGCAGGAAATAAATTATGTGCTCTTCTTAGAATGAGCTAGGAATGAGTATTACTGAAAATAAGGAATTAATACAACGTTGGTATGAGGCTCTTGCAGATGGTGATTTTGAAACCATTTTTGATATGCATCATGATGACGTTGTATATAATATGCTTGGTAATACACCAGTTTCAGGAAGAATTTATGGAAAAGATGCTTGTTGCAATGGAATGATTGGTCAAAAGCTCCTTGAAAAACTTATTCCGGAAAAGATTAAATTTTCAAAAGAATGGAAAATTATAGCGGCTGAAAATGATAGGGTTGTAGGTCTCATGAAGGGTGGTGGACCATGTCAAAATGGTGAAGATTACGAACAAACATACTGTGAAATTTTTACCATAAAAGAAGGAAAGATAATTGAGTTACATGCTTTTTTTGATACGGTTTTAGTAGAGCAATGTTTATTTAATAACCCTTTATCAAGCAAGCCAAAAACTATTGAAGATCCATTTCAGATTAAGTAAGGAATTTAAATATGACAATTGAAGGAAAAAGAATAATAGTTACTGGTTCAGCAAGTGGCATGGGTGAATCAACTTTAAATGCTTATGTTCAAGCAGGCGCCCATGTTATTGGCATGGATGTATCTGATGAAAAAGGTAGTTTAATTTGTGATAAGGCTAATGAATCCGGCCTAGGAAAATGTTCTTATATTCATGTTGATGTTTCAGATAAATCAAGTGTTATGGATTCTTTTTCAAAAGCTAACGATATTCTAGGAGGTCTTGATACTCTTGCTCATCCAGCAGCCATACAACGTTCATCTGATGCCTCAGAAGTAACAGTTGAGGATTGGGATTTAATGTTTTCTGTAAACGTTAAGGGTACAATGCTAACTAATCAAACCGCCCGATTTTATATGAAGAATAATGGGGGCGGCTCTATCATAAATTTTGGATCTATATCTGGATTAAGACCTGAACCATCAGCCTCAGCATACTCCGCGGCAAAAGGGGCTGTTCACTCATGGACAAGAACTGCGGCAGGCACTTGGGGTAAAGATAATATCAGAGTGAATGCAATTCTTCCTGCAATGGCCACACCTATGTATCGTGCTGCAAGAGAGAGATCTTCAGAGGAAGAAAATTTAGCAAGCCATTGGAGAAATTCTGTACCGATTGCCCTTGGTCAAGAATACGGTGACCCGGATAAAGATCTTGCTCCTGTAATGATATTTTTTGCATCAGATGCTTCTAAATTTATAACTGGTCAGTTAATACCTGTTGATGGAGGACAAACAGCTGGCCTTTAAGATTAAGCAAAATCCATATGCTATTTTAATTCTATTCATTGTTATTATTTTATTTATTGGAAATGCTGCTTTAGCCGTATTTCTTGGGATTTTATTTTCTTTAGCTGTAAAACCAAAAAAAACCTTTCTTTCTATTAAAATTGGAACCTTACCATTGCAGGCAGGTATAGTTTTTTTAGGTACTACAATCAGCCTTCCTTATGCTTGGAGTGTTGGTTCTGATTATTTTTCATGGATAGCAGCGTTTGTAATTTTTACTTTTTTCCTAGGCTTATTTCTTGGTAAAATCTTAAATGTTCATCATAGGATTGCATTTTTACTTTCTGCTGGGGCTGCAATATGTGGTGGAACTGCTATTGCTGCTGTTGCCCCTATTATAAAGGCTAAGCCCCAAGAGGTATTATTATCTATTACAATAGTATTTTTATTAAATGCTATAGCAATTGTAATTTTTCCTATCCTTGGAAGCTTTTTAAACATGAGTAATTATCAATTTGGCGCATGGTCTGCATTAGCCATACATGATACGAGTTCTGTAATAGGGACGGCTTTATTGTACAGTGATGAGTCGGCACAAGTTGCAGCAACATTAAAGTTAGGAAGAACTTTATGGATTATTCCTCTGCTGTTACTCTCTAGTTGGTTTTTTAAAGGTGAAGAAAAAAATATAAATTTCCCAAAATTTATAATTTTCTTTTTGATAGCGATCTTAGCAAATACATTTTTTGATTTTTCAAATAATTTTTCAATAATTTTAAAAAATATAAGCCAAAATTTATTGTTATTGGGTCTTTTTTGCATAGGAACTCAATCGAATATTACCGATTTAAAGTTTTTAAACCAAAGACCTGCATTATTAGCTGTTGGTTTATGGTTGGTAGTTATTCCATTGTCTTATATAATTACCTTAATTTAATAATTATTTAATAAAAGGATTTCTGATGAGTGAAATGGAAGTAAAAAATAGATTCTGGGTTATGAAAACTTTGCCTGATGGCAATGATTTTGAGAGCTCTCTTGAAATAAGAGAAGAAAATAAAATTGAAATTCCAGAAGGGTGTTTTGCAACAAAAAACTCATTTCTATCAATGGATGCCGGAACAAGAATGTATATGACTGAAAGAGAAGACTCATATCAACCTCCTATACCTACAGGTGAAAAATTAATGGGTACTGTTCTTGGAGAGGTTGTTGAAAGTAATCACCCTGATTATAAAATTGGCGAGATATTAAGATCTTATGGTCAATGGTCAGATTACTCAGTTGTCGATCCAAACGCTATGTACCCAAGTAAAGTAGATACAAGTGATATAGAATTGGTAAATTATGTAGGTATATATGGTGCAAATGGTTGGACTGCATATGTAGGAGTTATTAATACAGGTCGGGTAAAAGCCGGCGATACATTTGTTGTTTCTGCGGCAGCTGGCTGTACAGGCTTAATGGCAGGGCAAATAGCAAAAATTTCAGGGTGCAAGGTTATTGGTATTGCCGGTACAGATGAAAAATGTGAGCTAATATGCAATGAGTACGGTTTTGATGGAGCTATTAATTATAAAACTGAAAATATTTCTGAAAAATTAAAAATGTTGTGTCCTGAAGGGGTTAATGTTTATTTTGATAATGTAGCTGGATCAACCTTAGATGCAGTTTTGGAAAATATGGCTAATTTTGGTGTTATAGCTGTTTGTGGCTTGTTAGAAAATTATGCTTCCAAGGAACGTCTCCCTGGGCCTTACAATTATGACCTCATTCTTATGAAAAGACTTAGGTTTGAAGGTTTTTTCTCTCCAGATTTTTATCATCGTGAAGCAGAGATAAATCCAATCCTAAAAAAGTGGGATAAATCTGGACACTTAAAGTTACCTATTGAGATAACTGACGGACTGGAAAATTTAGTGAGCGCATATTCAAAGCTTTTTGAGGGCAGTAATATTGGAAAAGTTGTAGTTAAGGTGTAATCTAAAATTAAAAAAGGTTAAAAAATGAAATCATTATTAATTATTTTATCAATATTCGTATCATTAATTTCTCCAACTCTTGCATCAGACCATGTCGAACAGGCTGCGGGAAAAGGAAAGGTAATTGTTGTTTACTCCGGTCAATGTCCTAGTGATGTAAAGGAGGAGGCTATTATTAAGATAAAGGAATTAATTGCGTATGAGGCTGAAAACAGTCCTATACCTTTTCCTTCGTCGCCAGGTATTTGGTCTAATGGTAGCTTGGGAGCTGTAGACCTGCATAATTCAATTGAGTCAATGAAAAAAGTCTTTAGATGGCAAGAAACTAATCCAAAGTGGTCGAAATTATACTCTTCTATTACATCAATGTGTGGAATTGAAGATTTTGATATTAATACCTTGGAAGTACAATAATAATGGAGCACTTTGATCATATTACTAATGATCTTCAGAAATTTATTGAGAAACAAAAAATATTTTTTGTTGGGACGGCGACATCTGATGGTCTAATAAATATTTCCCCAAAAGGTCTTGAGAGCTTAAAGGTAATAGATAAGAATAGAATTCTTTGGATGAATCTTACTGGAAGTGGTAATGAGAGCGCTGCTCATACACAAGAAAATCCAAGAATGACTTTAATGTTTACTTCTTTTGATAAAAAACCCTTGATTTTAAGAGTCTATGGAGAAGTTAAAACCATTCACCGTCTCGATAAGGATTGGGATATTTTGTCATCCTATTTTCCTCCATCGGATGCTTCTAGACAAATTTTTGATCTTTCGATTTCATTAGTTCAGACTTCTTGTGGATATGCTGTTCCTTTTTATGACTTTAAAGGGGAGAGGGATATTTTAAAAAAGTTTAATGAGAAAGCTGGGAAAAAAGGCATACAAAAATATTGGAAAGAAAATAATGCTAAATCACTTGATGGAATAATTACTAATATAGAAAAGAAAAATATAGAGAGTTCCTGATTTTTTATTAGCGTTGAATTTTTTTAAGTTATTTAAATATTAAAATTATAAAATATCATTTTAATTAAAAGTTAAGGTCAGGATGAGACTTATAGGTACAGATTTTCAAATTTTGGTTTGGAAAGAAATAAAAAAAATTCCTAAGGGTGAAGTTCGAACTTATAAAGAATTAGCTATTTTAATATCAAGACCTAGATCTGCGAGAGCTGTTGCCAATGCTTGTGGTAAAAATCCATTACCTTTAAAAATACCATGCCATCGTGTTATTGGTTCAAATGGATATATTGGCGGATATAGCGGGAAGGGCGGAGTGAAGAAAAAGATAGAGCTCTTAAAGTTGGAGAAAGCATTAAAATAATGAAAAATGAAGATAATATATATGATGTAATTATTCTTGGTGCTGGTGCCGCAGGGTTAATGAGTGCTATTACTGCAGGTAAAAGAGGTAAAAAAGTTCTCATTCTTGAGAAATCGAATAAAGTTGGAAAAAAGATACTTATGTCTGGTGGGGGGAAAAGTAACTTTACTAATCTAAATGTCGAGCCAAAAAACTTTATTTCTGCAAACTCTCATTTTTCTATTTCTGCTTTAAATCGATATAAGCCAGAGGATTTTATTGATTTGGTAAAAAAACATAATATTCCTTTTGAGCAAAAAAAACACAATCAACTTTTTTGTGTCAATTCGTCAAAGGATATCGTGAATATGCTTTTGAAGGAATGCAAAGATGTAAATGTTGAGATCATTACACATTGTGATACCCAGCTTATAAAGAAAACAATGCAAGAAGAAAAAAAAGAAATTTTAAATCAAAATAGTAAATATCGTTTCGAACTAAAAGGTTTGTTTTCAAATACAAATAGTAACTTTTGTTTTCTTGCGGGATCTTTAATTATAGCAACAGGGGCTTTATCAATTCCTACTTTAGGAGGAAGTGGTTATGGGTATGATGTTGCAACAGAGTACTCTTTAGAGCTCTTAAACCGAAGAGCAGGCTTAGTTCCCTTTATGTTTAATGGTCCTATTAAAGAAATTTCAGATAGACTTTCAGGTACCTCATTAGATGTCGAGGTTTCGTGCAATGGTTATAGTTTTTTGGAAAGCCTACTGTTTACTCACCGAGGAATTAGCGGTCCTTCAATTCTTCAAATATCAAGCTATTGGCTACCGGGTGACTCCATCATTTTAAATTTAATGCCATATAATGATGCTCAATTATTATTACTTAATGCAAAAAAAGAAAAGGAAGGAATCTTACTTAGAACTTTTTTAAGTAAACTTCTTCCAAAGGCATTAGTACTTGAGCTTCAAAACTTATGGTGGTCAGATTTTTCAGACAAACCTTTTGCAGAATTAAGCAACAAACTTCTTAAAGATATTGGTGGGAGACTCAACAAGTGGGAGCTTAAACCTTCAGAAACAGAAGGGTATAGAACAGCAGAGGTTACGCTCGGAGGTGTTAATACAGATGGTATTAGTTCCAAAACAATGGAGGCAATAGAGCATCCTGGCCTTTATTTTGTTGGGGAAGTTTTGGATGTATCAGGTCATTTAGGTGGTTTTAACTTTCAGTGGGCTTGGGCGTCAGGATATACTGCAGGATTATACGCATAATTTTCAATTAATTAACTTGCTTCTTATTAAGAATGATTATTAACTAAAATAAATTAATTTTAATTATTAACTTATAAGGAGGGATTATTATGGAAGAATTTCAAATATGGAGTATATGGAGCTCTAATAGAATTGGATCAGGGTTGGTTGGCATTGGATCAATACTTGGTGTATGGCTGTCAATGAGAATAGCTGTAGCCTCGCGCAATTCAGATGAGAGTAATTTATTTTCTAAGATTGTTTCGAGTGCTTTTGGTTTAGTTACCCTATCCTTTTGTTGGATAAATTTTACTACAATTGCAAATACATGGATTGCCGCAGCAAGAAATCTCACTGATCTAAAGGCTTCTGGTACTGAAATATCAAGTACAGCAGATGGTTATATCTCCTACGTAGGAACAACAGATGCTGTAACTATGCCCATTCCCCTAGGAATTGCCTTTATAGTAGTCTCAGGGATTATTATTCTTGGACAAATCTGGATGCCAAAAAAGTAAATAAAAATAAATATATTTTAAAGACGCTCGTTTATTCGGGCGTTTTTTTTATCAAAATTTATAGTATAATAAATTTATAAAATTAAGGGGGAAATATGATTAAAGTTATAATGCTTATGAAAAGACGACCAGGGATGACAATTCCAGAATTTAGAGAGTATTACGAGAATAATCATAGAGTTATCGGTGAAAAATATCTTAATGGATATGCTAAAAAATACATCAGACGTTTTACCAATCCTTTAATTGACAGATCAGGAAATTTAACTGATCCAGAGTATGACGTAATCATGGAAGTTTGGTACCCTGATGAAGCTACATTAAAAGCTTGTGGAGAGAAATTAAGTCAACCTGAAATTGCTAAGGAAATTCATGAGGATGAGGAAAAGATTTTTGATACTAGATATATGAGATCTTATACCGTTGATGAATATGAATCTGAGCTTCAAGCATGAATCTGAGTAAAGATTTTTCACTTAATAAAAGACTGGAAAGTGATACTGTTTTTATAGATGATCTTACTCTTTGTAAGTTTTTATTAATGAACGATTCTAATTACTATTGGTTTTTATTGGTGCCAAGAATAAATAATATAAAAGAATTATATGATTTATCTCAAAAAGATCGAATTCAACTTGATTTTGAAACAGTAGAGGTAGCAAAATTTATTAAGTTATCTTTTAGACCAGAGAAAATAAATATTGCATCCCTAGGAAATATCGTATCTCAATTTCATACGCATATTATTGGAAGATTTGTTGATGATCCAGCTTGGCCAGGAGCGGTTTGGGGGAAAGTAGGTTTTAATCAATATAAAAGTAAAGAATTAAATAGCATTATAAATTTATCTAGAAGTTTTTCTAAAACATTAAAAAATTAATCTATTTTATAATCCGCACTCAAGGTTTAAAGGAATCGCTATATCCATCAATTTTGGATCGTCTAACTTGAGATTACCCATAAACTCAATGAAGGTTTTTTTATCCATATGAAGTCTCTCATTAAATTTTTTTTCATTTTTGACTGATGATGATTTTGCACCATTGTAGTCGTGTGCTGGATAGATAATTGTTTCATTATCTAAACTAAGTATTTTATTATGAAGGCTATCATATAGCAAAGAAGAGCTACCATTTTGAAAATCTGTTCTTCCATTTCCTTTTATTAATAAGGTATCGCCGGTAAATAAAAACTGATTGGTTTCAGATTTTAATAGATAGCAATATGAATCATCAGTATGGCCAGGGGTATAAATAGCCGTAAAGGTCAATTCATCAAATAAGATATCGTCATTGTCATCAACCGTTCTAGAAATACAATGAACTTTTGACTGGCTACCCATAATAGTTTCGCATCCAAATTTATCTCTTAACTCTCCCAACCCTGTAACATGATCAGCATGAATATGAGTGTCAAAAGCAAAGATTAAATCTAAGTCTAATTCTTTTAATTTCTTCTCATATTGTAGAGTATTTTTTTTAACGGGATCAATTAAGGTAGCATTTCCATTTTTATTACCAACTAGGTAAGTATAGGAGGAAGTCTCATTATCAAAAAATTGTTTTACTATCAATTTATTTAGTCTGCCTGCCACTGAATAATTTCAACAACATAATTATCAGGATCACGGCCTAAACCAACCAAACCACCCTCTATTGTATAATGGGGTGTTGCTTCTCTGTCTATTTTTCCACCAGCTTTTCTAATTTTATTCATTACAGATTTAGCATTTTCAACTTCAAAGACTACTTTTACAATATCACCATCATATTTCTTATTATCATTTGGCCAGTTCATGAGCACTAAAAGAGTTCCTGGTTTATCTTTGTAGCCCAGGACAACTTCATCTAGAAAACTTTCCGATCCGTCTGCGTTATCAACTGTTATATCGTCATAAGTCCCAATAATATCCAACCCAAGAATATCTTGATAAAATTTTGTTGATTTTTCTATGTCAGAAACACCTATTCCAACAAATCCTAATTTAGCATTTGATGGGAACGATGACATAAAGACGATGAATGTTATAGTTAAGAAAATATTCAAATAACGCATATAATTGCCCCTAAAATTATTAACTTTGTTCATATGGATTATTATAATCATATTAAAATCAAAATAGTAGATATAATAATCTAAGTTTAAATGAAAAAGTCTAATTCAATTATTTTTTTATTTTTTAATTTGCATTAAACTCTCTTAAGGTGCGATAATCGCAGAATTATTAATAAAAGGGGAGGATTTAATGAAGATTACTTCATTTTTCACAGCGTTTTTTGCGCTTACTTTAACATTTAATTCAGCTTTTGCTCAAGAGTCAGCACCTATTTCTAGTGATATAGAAGAAATAGTTGTTACTGCTAGAGCTAAAGATGAATCAATCAGAGATATTCCTGTAGCTATTACAGCCTACACTGAAGAAGAGATGGAAAATCTTAATATAAATACTTTAGACGATCTTGCAGCTTCATCTGCATCACTTGAAATCAATAGGATTAATAGTGGTAGTGGAGTGCAAATTGCTATTAGAGGTATTGCATCAAGTCCAGGTAGTTTAGGTATTGAGCAATCTGTAGCTGTTATGATCGATAATGTATATTTTCCCCAAGGAAGGGTAATTAATGAAGGTTTATTTGATACTCAACAAGTAGCCATATTAAAAGGGCCACAAGCTCTTTACTTTGGTAAAAATGCAACTGCAGGGGCGGTTTCAATAGTAACAAATGATCCTACCGATGAATTTGAAGTGGCTTTAAGTCTTGGTCATGAGTTTGAATATAAGACTGACACTTATGAGTTTATGATTTCTGGTCCACTTAGTGATACATGGGGTGCCCGTTTAGCTTTATATGAAAGTAATATGGATGAGGGTTGGATGCAAAATGTTGCTGGTGACTCTACTTATACAACTTTAGATGCAGCAAATGGTTTTGCAGCCACAGTACACCAAAATCCTGCGCCAACACAAAAATTTTATCCAGCTACTGAAGAGAGTTTTGCAAGACTTACATTAAAAGGCGAGCTATCAGAAAGAACAACTTTAACTCTTAAAGCAAGTATGGCTGAAACTTTCGTAGCTTCTGCAACTGTAGCTGAATTATACAGTTGTTATTTAGGTGACACTCCTCAGATTAATACTGGTGGTGTTGCAAATCCAAATCCTTTAGGTGGAGATTGTAATAAAGACAGAAGAACAGGTTTAAATAATATTCCTCCATCTTTTGCCAATGATTATGACACTGCTGGAGTATTTGGCGGAGGTTTAGGTGATCAATATGAATCTAAAATCTATACTGCAAAGCTTGAGCATGATTTTGATGCTTCACAATTAACTGCTATTTTCAATATGCATGAACAAGAAGTTGCTTGGGTTATCGACGCCGATTATAATGCTGCAACAAGCGTTTTTGCAGGCGAGGCCAATGAATTTGAAAACACTTCAATGGAGCTCAAATGGGTATCAACAGATGGCGGATCTCTTAATTGGGCATTAGGTGCTTATTGGCAGGAAACAGAAAGATATTTCATTCAAGAAGTTATGTTTGCTGGTGCAGAAAATTCTGCAGCTGATCCATCCGATAGATATGTAGCTTATGATAAAGTATCTGAAACAGATGGTGAAACATTTTCTATATATGGTGAGCTAATTTGGGATTTAAGTGATGTTATTCAAATAACAGCTGGTGGACGTTATATTGATGAGTCAAAAGATTCATACTTTACTCAGCCATATGTTAATCCTGCATTTGCTGGACTATTTGTTCAAGATAGAATTTTGGCTGTGGATCAATCATTTGACGATTTTGTCCCAGAGCTAACTATAAGATATCAGCCTACAGATACTCTTACTTACTTCTTGGCCTATAAAGAAGGTTGGAAATCAGGTGGTTTTGATAATGGTTCAATTGATAGTACATTAAATGCTGATCCTATTGGTGATATCACCTATGAACCTGAAAACGTTACTGGTTTTGAAGCAGGTGTAAAAGCACTTGTTGCTGACGGAAGTTTAGAGGTAAATTTTGATATTTATTCTTATGAATATGACGATCTTCAGTTAAATTATTTTAACTCTGCAACTTTTGCATATAGAACATTAAATGCTGAGGAATCAGAATCAGAAGGTTTTGAACTTCAGTTAACCTATCTTCCTCCTACAATTGACGGTTTAAGATTAACTGCTGCTTATGGGTATAATGATTCAAATTATGTTAAGTTTGTGGGTCCTTGTGCTGGCGGTCAATTACCTTCAGAAGGTTGTAATATTCCTGATGGTGGTCTTGTTCTTCAAAATCTTAATGGAAGTAAAAGAGCACTTGCTCCTGAAAATAGAGCAAACTTAGGTTTTAATTATAATAGTATGCTGAGTAACGGTCTTGAGTTAGGTATAAACGGTAATATGAAATACTCCACTAAGTATAAACTTAATGATGTTATTCCTGATGCTTATCAGCCTAATTATAAAACTATTGATGCAGGTATTTACCTTTCATCACCAGATAAAGGTTGGAAACTAGCATTAATTGGTAGAAACCTTAATGATGAATATGTTCAAACTCGCGGAACAGACGCACCTTCAACAGGCGGTGGTACTGGTACAGAAGCTGGTTTTAAAGGTGACAGATATGCTTATGTTAAACCTGGAAGAACACTTGCTTTAAAATTATCTTTCCAAAGATAAACAGCAAGTAACTAAAATAATGGCTCTGACTCTGGTAATTTTTTCTGGTGTCAGGGCCATTTTTTTATATACTAAATAAAATTCATAAGGATTTTAGATGTTAAAAGTTCATTTTGCTCCAAACTCAAGAGCTGGTCGTATTATTTGGCTTTTGGAAGAATTAAAATTGCCTTATGAGGTCAATAGAATGGATTTTCATCCAAAAGATCTAAAATCTGACGAGCATCGCTCTAGACATCCGTTGGGACGTATTCCAGTCTTGGATGATGGTGATATAAGAATTTATGAATCTGGAGCTATAGTAGAGTATGTTTTAGAACGCCATAAAAAAGGAAACCTTAAGCCTGACGTTAGCAATGATAATTATCCTGAATATTTGCAATGGTTTCATTATTGCGAGGGGATGGTTATGCCTCCAATAAATACTATTATTGTTCAAACATTGTTATTGCCAGAAGAAAGACGGGATGAAAATGTTTTAAATCAAGCTAGAAAGTTGTTATCTAAATCACTTGAGCCAGTTAATCAAGCTCTCGAGGGAAGAGAATATCTAATTGGTAACTTTTCAGCTGCTGATATTATGTTAGGGCATGCGTGTTTTATGAGTAATAGACTGGGCTGTGTAAACGAAGAAATGTTAAACATGAAAAGTTATGTAGAGAATATTAATAAAAGACCTGCTTTTCAAATTGCTATAAGCATGAGTTAGATTTGTTTTATTTTTGGACTGTAAAAGTAATTAGATTTGTTCCTATCTTTTTTGTTTTGGCTTCAATAATTGCGGCATATTTTTATGCCGGAGGTAATATTCACAATCCTTCTCAAGTTGGATACTCAGTAACTCATAATTTTCTGAGTGATCTCGGTGGTTTTAAGTCTCATTCCGGTAAAGTAAATATTTTGTCAGCTTTATTATTCAATATTTCTATGATTATGTTTATTCTGGTAGGTGTTTCATTTTTATTTGTGCCAAGGCTTTTTAAAGAAAATAAGACCAATTATTTTTTATCAATTTTGGGGTCAATATTTTTTTTCTTAGGGACAGTTTTTTTTGCTGGGGTAGGCTTTACTCCTTATGACCTTTACCTTGATATGCATGTTTTTTTTGCAATAAACGCATTTAGGTTTTTAATTCCAGCATCAGTACTTTATTTCACTGTTTTGCTTAGAAGCTCGATAAGCAACAAATATGCTTTAGCGATAATAGTACTATTTTTATTCACTTTTTTTTATGTTGTATATCAAATTGTAAGCGCAAGCCCTTTGGAAAGTTTAGAAAAAATGGTTGAACAAGCAACCCTTCAAAAAATAATAGCGCTTATTAATGTTGTGAGTATTTTCATTCTCAGCTTTGCCTTTGAGGAGCAAATTAGAAAGTTAAAACTCGATTAATTTAAGAATTTTTGATATACAGATTAAATTCGAATGTATTTAATTAAGAAGGCTGAGGATTGTGGAAGATAAAAATCAAAATGGTGCATTAACCTCAATTACTGAGAATAATAAAAATTATACTGAAATTTTTGATAAAGGTGATTTGGCTTCAAAACCCTCTAAATCCATAGCTATACTTACATGCATGGATACTAGAATAAATCCTTTAAAATTATGCGGGCTAAACATCGGCGATGCTCATATAATACGTAATGCTGGAGGAAGAGTAACAGATGATGCTATTCGATCTTTAATTATTTCTTATAAGTTATTGGGAACAAAAGATTGGTTTATTATTCAACATACTGATTGCGGATTATCTAAGATAAATGATAAAGAAATTGCAGATCTTCTAGAGATTGATCTTGAAACATCAACTTTAGAAAATGGAAATTGGAAAAGTAATAAAAATAGTAAATCTGAGGCTGGTTCAAATTATGGGCATAAGATAAAGTGGTATACTTTTTTAAATTTAAAAGAGAGTATTTTAGAAGATTTAGAAAAAATTAAAAATCATCCTCTGATACCTAAAAATATAAATATATATGGCTTTATATACGACGTTAAAACAGGAAGATTAGAGCCTTTAGAGACCTTTAAGTAAATTCCATACATTTATTAAAAAGTTATTTAAGCAGAATTTTTGCTTGAAATTATGATCGTTTTTTGTTTCTTACAGCTAATATTTTTATTATTTTTTAGGGTATAAATATCATGTTTCGTTTAATTATTTTATCAATTCTAATCTTATTTTCCAATAATCTATCAGCTAGTGCCATTAGCCATGCCCCAATAGGAGTTATGGCAGATCATTTTCATAAAAAAGGAGAATGGATGGTTTCTCTTAGAGTTACTCACATGGAAATGAAAAAAAATATTTTAAACGGAGAATCTATTTCAAATGATGAAATTTTAAAACAACCTAACCCATATGCAACTATGCCTATGATGATGAAAATGCCCATGAACTTAAGCGTTATTCCTCAAAAAATGACAATGAAAATGATTATGCTTGGGGCTATGTATGCTCCATCCGATAAAGTTACTTTAATGGGTATGGCAATGTTTAATGATAAAGAAATGACTTTAGACACCTATCAAGGAATGATGCAAAGAAAATATCTTGGTTCTTTTGAGACATCTTCATCAGATTTATCAAAAGTTTCATTTTCAGCTTTATATAATTTGCATGATTCTGATGATTCAAGATGGCATCTAATATTTGGTCTTGAAAAAAGCATAGGAGAAAATTCTAAAAAAGGTATGGTTTTAACCCCTATGAATATGAAGTCATCTATAACTCTCCCTTACGGAATGCAGTCAAGCGATAGTGCTTTTCGTTTAATAACTGGTATAACTAATGTTAGAAGTATAAAGGATTTTATCCTAGGAAATCAGCTTCTAGTAAAAAAAGTGATTGATGAAAAAGATTGGAATTATGGTGATGAATTTGAATATAATATTTGGCTTCAAGGTGCTTTCAGTCAAAGTACCTCTTATTCCGTTAGATTAAATTATAAAGACCAAGATTCAATTGATGGAAGGGATGAAAGAATTATGGCGCCTGTCCAAACAGCTAATCCATTTAATTATGGCGGTGACGTTTTAAGTATAGGACTAGGATTTAATACAGTTTTCGATTTATTTGGTGGTAAGCATAAGGATCGATTTTCTTTTGAAATAATAAAGCCAATTGACCAAAATAAAAATGGTCTTCAAATGAAAGATGATCTTACTATTCAAATAGGCTTCCAAAAGATGTTATAAATTAATATGAAAAATTTTTTTATATTTCTTTTTGTTTTAATATTTCTATCAGTAGGTTTTTTAAGTTCAGGACCTTTTTTAACTCTTTATTTAATTAAGGAGAGTATTGAAGAAAAAAATTCAACTAAATTAAGTAAAAATATTTATTTTCCGGAGTTAAAATCGAATATAAAGGTTCAGATAAACTCATCTATATCAAAAAGTATTTCTGAAAAATTTAATGATAATCCTATAAAGTTTTTAGCCAAGGGATTAGGTGATATATTTATTGATGAGGTGCTTGATGTTTTTCTTACACCTGATGGACTCGAAAGATTAATTAATGGAGAAAATCCATCTTCAATAATCAAAAATAAAGAGAAATCAAACAAAAATGATGACCAAATTAAATTATTTGAAAGTTTTGAATTTAAATATCAGTCACTAAATAGGTTTATTGTATTTATAAATACAAAAAATGGAAAAGTTATTATGCTTCATTTAGATAGGTTTGGTTTAAGATGGAAACTGGTAAATATTATTTTACCTTAAAAGAGAAAATAGAATTTAAGGATATTTTGTGAGCAATAAAAACATAATAGTTGTTGGAGGTACAGGGTTAATTGGCAATTCAGTATTAGGATATTTAAGTAAAAAAAAGCCAAAAATTTTTGCTCTAACTCGCAACAAAATTCCAAATAAACCAGAAAATGTTGAAGAAGTTTTTTTTGACTTTGATACGCTTGAATCAATTAATGAAATCAAGGATTGGGATCATATTTATATATGCCTTGGAAGAAAATTAAAGGTTTGGGAATTAATTTATATAAGAAAAAAAGATAGAGAAAATCATTTGAAAATTGAGCATGATTATATCATCAGTATTTTAAAAAAAGGTAAATCATTAGGGGCCAATAAAATATCTTTAATATCTGCTGTAGGAGCAAATTCAAAATCTTCAAATTTTTATTTAAAAACAAAAGGGTTGTTGGAGGAAAGCATTAAGTTGCTGGATTATGATTGTGTAAATATTTTGCGTCCATCTCATATTATTACAAACAAACCCTTGAATAGCTCTGGTCTTTTAGTTTTTTTAATTGATTTTATATCAAAAATTTCAAATTCAATACTGATTGGATCATCTCGTAAATATAGAGGTATTGAACTTGAAAAAATATCGAAATTTATGGCAGAAAAAAATAGTAAAGGATTGAATACCTTTTATTATGATGATTTTATATTATGAAAATTAGGAGCGAAAAATGAGTGTGTTAGTTAATTTAGAGATACCTGTTAAGGAAGAGAGATTAGAAGAGTTTTTTGATTTTTTACAAAATGCCTTAATTGAAACTCGAGCTTACGAGGGTTGTTTAGGTTTAAATACTTATCACGAAATAGGGTCCTCAACTGTTTTATTGATTGAGGAGTGGGAAAAAATAGAAAACCAAGAATCCTATATGGATTGGAGGACAGAAACAGGAATGGTTGAAGCCATGTCTGGTTTTTTAGATGGTGAACTTGTGATAAAAAAATATAAACTAAAAAAGGATGTTTAAAAGTGGAAAAAAAATTTGATATTATAATTTATGGAGCAACAGGATTTACAGGAAAATTATGTGCTAAATACCTTTCTGAGAATGCTAGTGATATAAACTGGGCAATAGCGGGAAGAAATAAAGAGAAACTAGAAGAGGTAAAAAAAGAGTTTTCTCTTAATGTTGATATTTTTATTGCAGAAAGTAACGATGAAAAGGCCCTTGATAATATTACTCAAAATACAAAAGTGGTTTTATCAACCGCAGGACCTTTTCATAGGTACAGTTCAAATCTAGTTAAATCATGTGTTAAAAATTCATCTGATTACGTTGATATTACAGGTGAGTTTTTTTGGATTAGGGAAATGATCGATCTTCACCATGAGGAAGCATCATCTAAAGGTGTAAGAATTGTACCTGCTTGTGGATATGATTCTATTCCATCTGATTTAGGCACATTTTTTGCAAGTACTAAAATAAAAGAGCCAATCAAAAGAATTGAGTCATTCCATGCTGGTCAAGGAGGGGTTTCAGGTGGAACAACAGAAACTGGTTTTTCTATGGGGGATCTTAAATTAGGAAAAAAAATGAATGATCCATTTATTCTAAATCCAGAAAAAACTGTATCAAATGAACAAAAATTACTTGGATCAGACTCTGTTGGCATAAAGAAGAATAGCCTTATTAATTCTTGGACTGGCCCATTTATTATGGCTGTTTCTAATACAAGAGTTGTTAGAAGAAGCGCAGCTCTTTTGGAGTTAAATCAAGAAGGTTATGGTGTTAATTTTACGTATCAAGAGCATGCTTTTTATAAAAAATTTCGAACTGCTCTTTTAGTCACTTTTGTAACACTCCTATTTGGTTTAATCTTGAGCACACCTATCCGAAAATTGGTAAGACCTCTGTTGCCTAAGCCTGGCGAAGGACCAAGTGAGGAAACTATGGAAAATGGTTTTTTTGACAGCTTCTTTACTGCCGAATTAGATAATAATGAGAAAAAGTTATTTCGCGTTCACGGTAAGGGTGACCCAGGATATAAGGTTACATCAAAATTTGTTTGTGAGAGCGCATTAACTCTTGTTAAAGAGCGCGAAAAATTACCAGGTGGTAATGGATATGGAGGTGTTCTTACTCCTGCATCGGGCCTTGGACAACCATTAATAGATAGACTTTCTTCAAATGGTGTTAATTTTGAAGGACCGCTCTAGTTAAATAGCTATAACGCCGCCATCAACCGATATAGAGTCACCTGTTGTGAAGGATGAATCTTCTGAGGCAAGAAATAAAACTGCTCTGACAACTTCTTCAGGCTCTCCAACTCTGTTCATCGGATGTGAGGCTGCAAAATCTGCAAGCTGTTGTTCGGGATTTTCAGCACCCTCAACATACCTTTGCATCATTGGTGTATTAATAGCGCCTGGCTGAACAGCATTGCATCTTATTTTATAACCCATTTGGGCACAATGAAGCGCTACTGTACGTGTTAAAATTAAAACCCCGGCTTTACTGTAATTGTAAGCAATAACAAATGGCTGCGGCCTAGTAGCTAATGAAGAAGCAAAGTTTACAATTGAACCAGATCTATCCTTCATGGACTTTACAGCAAATTGGCAGCCTAAGAATACTGAAGTTCCATTTATAGCATGCGTCCTGTTCCAATGATCAAAAGTTTCATCTTCAATAGTTGCAGGCTCACTTATACCAGCTGCATTTATAACAGATGTGATTTTGTTGAATCTATCACCTAAATGCTCTTCTAGTGAATTCCATGATTCTGGATTTGTTACATCAGCCTTAAAAAACTCACAAGATTTTCCAATCTTATCTGCAACTGATTTTCCCATTTCTTCATTTATATCGAGAGTTACAACTTGACCCCCTTCATTGACAACATGTTCTGCAGTTAAAGCTCCCATTCCTGATGCTCCACCAGAAATAATTACTAATTTATCTTCAAATCTAGGCATACTGATCTCCGTAAATGCTAAGAAAGCTAACGCTTTCTATTTTTTTCAAAATATTCTTGATCTTTTTTTATTTGTTCTTTTAATTTTTTATTTTCTAAAGTTTCTTTCGAATTTACTTTAGGGGGTGTATTACAAACAGAAATTCCCATATCATTCCTTCTTAACAAATAAGAGATTATAAAATTAAATGAATAATATAAAAGATAAAGATAAAATTAAAGTTTTTTACAATGATACTTGCCCAATTTGTAAAAGAGAAATAGATACTTATAAACTTAGATCTAGCAATATTGAGTTTAGTGACTCCTCATTGATGGACGATAAGTATAATAGAAGGATGCATGCATATAAAGACGGTGTTGAGTATGTCGGTGCAGAAGCTTTTCTTATTGTTTGGAGAAATACAAGGGGGTTTAAATGGCTTTCATATCTTTTTAACAATAAGATTAGTATAATTATTATGAATCTTATTTATGAGCCATTAGCTTTAATTATATACAAAATGCATCTCAAAAGGTTGAAAAAAAATAAATGAAATTAGTTTCTTATGAAGAAGACAGTTCGATTAAAATTGGAGCCCTTAGGGGAGACTTGGTAATTCCATTTTCTAACGATCCAAATATTCCGAACGATATGCTTTCCTTTTTAGAATCTGGCGAAGCTGTAATAGATTTAGCTAAAAATGTTATTGAAAAAAATCAGAATACTATTTCAATGGATAGCTGCAGATTGGTTAATCCAGTTTTAAGACCGCCAAAAATAATTGCTATAGGTCTTAATTATCAAGATCACTTGGAGGAAATTAGAGCAATAGGCAGGGAGGTCGAAGACCCCAAAGTTCCGATGATATTTAACAAGCAGTCTACCTCAGCTTGTGGACCATACGAAGATATACATGATCCAAAAGTTTCTGATAAATTAGATTATGAAGGAGAGCTTGCTTTTGTAATTGGAAAAAGGTGTAGGCATGTCCCAAGGAGTGAAGCTCATAAAGTTATTGCGGGGTATTGTGTTTCGAATGATGTAAGCGTTAGGGACTGGCAATTAAGGGTGCCAACTTTTACGATAGGAAAGTCTTTTGATACTCACTGTCCTTTTGGACCAGCAATAGTAACAACTGATGAGATTTCTGATCCACATAACCTTCAAATTAAAACCGAGGTCAATGGAGAAGTAAGACAAAATTCTAATACCAAAAACCTTATTTTTAACTGTTTTGAGTTAGTTGAGCACTTATCTACATCCTTTACTTTAGAGCCAGGAGATCTAATTTTATCAGGTACACCAGGTGGAGTAGGTGTAGCAGATGATAAATTCTTAAAAGATGGTGATGAGGTTAAAATTAGTATCTCTGAGCTAGGTTATATAGAAAATAAGGTAATTAACGAGCCTCCATCAACGGTTACTTATTGATTAATTTATTTATCATTACCGGATATCATTAGGCGGTTTTCCATAATTTTTATAATTGGTTTATCTATAACTTTTCCTTTAAAGGAAAATACGCCCTTATTACCCTCATTAAAGGCTTGAATGATTTCTTTGGCCTCTTCTATTTCCTCATCAGTTGGAAGAAAATATTTTTTAACAACATTAATCTGAGATGGATTAATTGTTGCTTTTCCATTAAATCCTATCGATTTAGACAGCTTGCTTTCAGATTCAAGACCTTCTGTGTCTAAAGTATCCATAAATGGACTATCAATTGAAAAAATATTATTAATTGAACACTCGTTTATTATTTTAGAGCGAGCATATAGCATCGAATCCCAATTCATTTCCGACCCAATAATACTACTTAAGTCAGCAGCTCCAAAAGCAAGACCAGTAACATTTCTTCCAGAAGCTATTTTACCTAAATTTTTAATTGCTAAGGGTGTTTCTATTAAGGGAATAATTGATAATTTATCTGGTATTTTTATGAAATCTTTATCGGATTCAAATTTTGGGATTATGATTCCATAATCTAAATCTTTAAAAAAATCTAAATCTGTTATGCCAGTTTCAGTATTTAGATCATTAATTCTGATATAGGACAATATATCTAATGAATTTTTAACAAGAAAAGCATATAAATTATCTCTAGCGGATATTTTATCTTCTTGCAGCACAGAGTCCTCTAAATCGAATATAATTCCATCCGCACCAGAATTTAAGGCTTTATCAACATACTCTAATTTATTGGCAGGTATAAAGATTGGTGAAATAGGAAATTTAGTCATTTAAAGCTCACTTATATTTTAAGCAATCTTATCATTAAAAATTAAAATGTAGTATGGAAAAGCTATGTATAGTAAAATTACTGCTCAAATGAAAAGAAAATTAAATTATGTTTAATATTAAGAATAAAAATATTTTAATAACCGGTGCAACTTCTGGTATTGGTAGGTCGACTGTTTTAGCATTATCTTCAATGGGAGCTAGCGTTACATTTATTGCGCGTAATAAAGATAAAGCAGAAATTCTCTTAAAGGAACTTAATACAAAATCCCAAAATAAGGCAGCCTACATACTTGCAGATCTTTCATCTCAGAAAGAAGTAAAGAGTGCAGCAAAAGAATACTTGAAGATGAACAGGCCTCTAGATATTTTAATTAATAATGCTGGCCTTATTAATTTAAAAAGACGTGAAACTATAGATGGTTTTGAAGAAACATTTGCAGTAAATCATTTAGCTTATTTTAGTTTAACCAACCTTCTGATTGATAAACTTAAGGAATCCGAATCTGCTAGAATTATTAATATTTCTTCCGGAGCACATCAATTTGTAAAAAGAATGAATTTTGATGATATACAATCTGAAAAAAACTATAAGCCATTTAAAGTTTATAGTTATTCAAAGCTTGCAAATATTTTGTTTACAAGAAAATTATCAGAAATTTTAAAAGATGATAATATAACGGTTAACTGCCTTCATCCAGGCGTAGTCGCTACAGGTTTTGCCAGTCAAAATGACTCAAAGTTTCAAAAATTTCTATTTAAACTAAGCAAACCTTTTATGCGTTCAAGTAATAAGGGCGCTGAGACTTCTATTTATTTATCCTCATCCGACGATGTATCAGATGTTAGTGGTAAATATTTTTATAATTCTAAAGTCTCTAAAATATCTTCAGGTGCTTCAAACGAAGAGGATACAGAAAGGCTTTGGAGGATAAGTATGGAGCTTACAGAGCTAGTATAATGAAGGGTATTGTTTTAATAAATTTGGGTTCACCAAAAAATTTAGAATTATCTTCTGTTAAAAGTTATTTAAGAGAGTTTTTATCTGATGACTATGTTTTAGATATTCCAAAATTAATTCAAAAGATTTTGGTGAATTTTATTATTGTTCCTTTTCGCTCATTAAAAACAAAAAAGGCATATGAGAGTATTTGGACCTCTAAAGGGTCTCCATTAATTATTAACACCAATCTTATTGGAAAGAAATTAGAAGAAAAATTAAACTTACCGGTAGAAATAGCAATGCGTTATCAAGAGCCATCAATAAAAGATTCTATCTTGAGGTTATTAGAAAGTGGTTGCGATGAAATTACTGCTGTACCCCTGTATCCTCACTATGCGCAAGCAACCTCATTGACTACAAGTATTGAGGTAGAAAGGGTTATTAAAGATATCGATCCTGATATTAAATTTTCTATTACACCACCATTTTATCGTGAAGAGGGTTATATAAAGTCTCTTTCTAATTCTATTAAAAATTATTTACCTAATGAATTTGATTACCTTTTATTTAGTTATCATGGGATTCCTGAGAGACATGTGAAAAAAATGGATCCTACTTTATCTCACTGTTTAAATAATAAAGATTGTTGCAGCGTAAGTTCTGAAGCTCATAAATACTGTTATAAGCACCAGGTTTTGACTACTTCTGAACTGTGTGCAGAGCAACTAGGTTTGAATAAAGATCAATGGGGTGTCTCTTTTCAGTCTAGAATTGGCCCTGGATGGTTACAACCTTTTACGGATAAGGTATTGGAAGAGTTTCCTAAACAAGGAGTAAAAAAAATTGTGGTAGTTTGTCCTGCATTTATTGCTGATAATCTTGAGACTTTAGAAGAGATGGACATTAGAGCAAGAGAGACCTTTTTAGATTATGGGGGTAAGGAGTTTACTTTTGTTCCCTGTATTAACGATAACGGTTTATGGATTGATTTTTTAGCTAATTTTATAACAGAATAACTTTTTATATTCAGTGCATTTAGGAGATTTAAATGAATGATTTTGTATATCCAGGTATCTTAAGTAGCCTTTCTCTTCTTGTTTATTACTTTACTTTATTTAAAGCTGGAACAGCCCGAGTTAAGTACAATATCCAGGCACCCTCACATGATGGACCCGAAGAGTACGTTAGAAAAGTTAGAGTTCATCATAATACTTTAGAGCATTTAGTCCTTTTTCTTCCTGGTTTATGGCTATTTTCATTTGCGGTTGATCCTGTATGGGCTTCACTTATAGGAATTTTATGGCCAATTGGAAGAATTGGTTATGCTTTTGGATATTATAAAGATGCCAATAAAAGAGGCTTAGGCTTGTATATAAGTATGCCTCCAATTTATATTTTTATAATAGGTTCATTAGTAGGATTTATTTTAAAGATCTGAATATTATTTTATTAAATATGATTTTAAGTAGAGGTTACAAATGAATAACTTAGGAAAAAATAAACAACTAATTCTATCAAAACATCCTACTGGATTGACAGAAATAGATGATTTCGAGGTAAGGGAAGTCGAGGTTCCCGAGATTAGTGATGGTGAAATTTTAATTCAAACTCATTATGTTGGTGTTGATGCTGCGCTTAGACTTATCGTTAGAGATAGCGATGAGTTTTTATTTAGAGTTCAACCCGGGGATATAATTCATGCAAATGTAGCTGGAAAAGTAATTGCTTCGAATAATTCAGAATATAATGTTGGTGAATTTGTGAATGGTTCTTTAGGAGTTCAAAATTTTGCAATTTCAGATGGTAGTGATTTAGAGAAGTGTAATACTGATCTAGCTCCATTGGGCTCTTGGCTAGGAGGTTTCGGTGTTTCTGGATTAACTGCTTATTTTGCTCTTTTTGACGAATGTAAACCTCAGCCTGGGCAAACTGTTTTAGTGACTGGTGCAGCAGGAGCGGTTGGTTCAATGGCTGGTCAATTAGCGAAATTAGCCGGAGCAAGGGTTATAGGTACAACTAGTAGTGCAAAAAAATGTAAATGGTTAATTGATGAGTTGGGGTATGATGTTGCTATAAATTATAATGACCATGATTGGATTGAGCAATTAGAAAAAGAATCACCAAATCGAATTAATATCATTTTTGATAACACAGGTGGCGTTGTTATGAATGAAAGTTTAAAATTAATTGCTATGCACGGTGTAGTTTTACTGTGTGGCTCTACATCACAATACACTGAAGATAAAATGGATGGTCCATCTAATTATATTTGGTTGGGTAGTATGAGGGCGAGATTACAAGGTTTTGTAATTTTTGATTATATTGATAGATATCCTGAAGCAAGAGAAAATATGTCTAAGTGGATAAATTCTGGTTTACTTAAAATTCCTGAATATTGTTGTGAAGGTGATATTGATGATTTTCCTGAAACCTTTCGAAAGCTTTTTGAGGGGGAAAATTTAGGGAAAATGCTTTTAAAGCTCTCTAATATATAACGATAAAAAAAGTTTATTAATTTTTTTAAAATAGTGCCTTGTTATAATTTTTATATTATAATTTTTTTATGGAAAATCATTATGATGTATTAGTTGTGGGCGCTGGAATTTCAGGTATTGGCGCAGGTTATCATTTACAAACAAAATGCCCGAAGAAGTCTTATGCAATCTTAGAGGCCAGGGATACAATTGGCGGTACGTGGGATTTGTTTCGCTATCCAGGAATAAGGTCTGACTCGGATATGTATACCTTAGGATTTTCTTTTTATCCCTGGAAGGAAAAAGAAGCTATAGCTAATGGACCTTCTATTCTTAAATACCTTCATGAAACATCAGAAAAATTTAATATAAAAGAAAAAATAAAGTTTGGTCATTATGTTGAGAGTGCATCTTGGTCTACAGAAAATTCATTATGGGAGCTAAAAGTTAAATCCAAAGAGCAAGTTCAAAAGATGACCTGCAATTTTATCTTTATGTGCTCGGGGTATTATTCTTACAAAGAGGGATATACGCCAGATTTTAAAGGTATTGATAATTTTAATGGTCAGATAATTCATCCTCAAAAATGGACTGATGATGTAAACTATAATGATAAAAATGTAATTGTTATTGGAAGTGGTGCTACAGCAGTTACAATTGTTCCTGAAATGGCTAAAAAAGCTAAACATGTAACTATGCTTCAAAGGTCACCAACATATGTAGTCTCAGCTCCAGAAAAAGATCCTGTAGCTAAAATACTTCAGAATTTTTTGCCAAATAAAGCTGCTTACTTTTTTGTTCGATGGAAGAATATTATAAGGCAGCATTGGTTTTTTACTCTTTGTAAGAAGAATCCAAAAAGGGTAAAAGATTTTATTTTAAGCCAAATTCGTAAAGAGCTTGGTCCGAATTACGATATCAAAAAACATTTTACACCAAACTATAATCCTTGGGATCAAAGAATGTGCTTAGTTCCAAACGGTGATTTATTTGAATCAATTAAAAATAAAAAAGCATCAGTTGTTACTGATCAAATAGATCATTTTACTGATAAAGGGATAAAATTAAAATCAGGGGATGAGCTAGGTGCTGATTTAGTTGTTACTGCAACTGGATTAAACATGGAATTGCTTAGTAATATTGAATTAATAGTCGATGAAGAAAAAATTGATTTATCAAAAACTATTACTTACAAAGGAATGATGTTTAGCGGCGTTCCTAATCTTGTTTCTACATTTGGTTATACCAATGCATCCTGGACTCTAGGTGCAGATTTAACATCCGAGTATGTTTGTAGGTTAATAAATCTTATGGAAAAAAAATCTTTAAAAAAATGCTGTCCTGAGGCCAACGATAACATTGAGCAAGATGAAAATTACTTAAATCTTTCATCAGGGTATATTGAAAGATCTAAAAATATTTTTCCAAAACAAGGTAAGAAAAAACCTTGGAAAAACAATCAAAATTTTATTAAAGATGTTTTTCAAATTCGTTATGGAGAAATAAAAGACGGCGATATGAAGTTTTCATAATAATAAAATTAAGATTTAAATATTTATTCAATAACCATTTATCAAATATTAAAGTTTAGGAAAGAAAATGAAATCAAAAATATGTGAAATGTTAGGTATAGAATTTCCTTTATTAGCTTTTTCTCATTGTAGAGATGTTGTGGCTGCAGTTTCAAAAGCTGGTGGTATGGGTGTTTTTGGAGCAGTTAATTTGCCGCCAGAGCGTTTGAAAGAAGAATTGACTTGGATTGATGATCATGTCGACGGAATGCCGTATGGAATTGATCTAATTGTTCCAAATAAATTTGAAGGTAAGGGTGAGGAGGTTTCTACTGAGCAGATATTGAATGCAATTCCTCAAGGTCATAGAGATTTCACTAAAGGAATTTTAAATGATTATGATATTGATACCGATGGCCTAGAAGATTTAAAAGAGGGGGCTAAGCAATTCAGAATGAATCTTTCTGATGAAGGTGCCGCAACCTCACTTGAGGTAGCCTTTGAGCACCCCATTAAGTTAGTTGCAAATGCTCTTGGTGTTCCTCCAAAAGTTATGCTTGATATGGGAAAAAAACATGGTGTTGCTGTTGCAGCTTTAGTAGGGGCAAAAGAGCATGCAATAAAACAAGTTGAGGCAGGAGTAGATATTCTAATTGCCTCGGGCGGAGAAGCGGGAGGTCATTGTGGAGACGTTTCAACAATGGTATTAATTCCAGAAGTTTATAAAGCGACTCAACCAATTAGGGATGTCCCAATTTTAGCAGCTGGTGGCATTACTACTGGTTCTCAGATGGCAGCAGCTATGTCGATGGGCGCATCAGGTGCCTGGTGTGGTTCAGTTTGGCTAACAACTTCAGAGGCAGAAACAAACCCTGTAGTTAAAGAAAAGATGTTAGCTGCAAGTTCTAGAGATACTGTTAGATCAAAAAGCCGAACAGGTAAAAATTCAAGGCAACTTAGATCTCCGTGGACTGATGCTTGGGAAAACAAAGGTCCAGAACCATTACCTATGCCTTTACAGTCTCTTGTTAGTGAGCCCGCACTTAAGAAAATTGATAAATTATCTCAAAGCGGTCATGAAGGCGCTAAAGAGTTAGCAACATACTGGGTTGGTCAAGGTGTTGGCTTAATGAATCAATCAATGTCATCTGGTGCTGTTGTTCAAAACTTTAAAGAAGAGTTTATTGAAGCCTATGAAAGGCTTACAAATTATTTAAGTTAATTGTTAAATCTTAATTATGTATAAACTCATGACTATTTTTTTAATTTTTTTGATATTACTAGCTCTAACTATTGGATATCTGTTCTTAACAAAGCCAAAGAATATGCCATTTATGGGTCATTTTGCAGACAAAATTTTATATGGTTCTCTTTATTATTTTGATAGCCCAGATTTTAGCTATACTTACGCAAAAAAGAATAAAGTTAGTTTAAAATTACATTTCTTTCTTCCAAAAGAACAAGAAGTTAAGTCAAGTTTATTGCTCTTTCATGGGGGTGGTTGGGCTTTTGGTTCGTCTTATTCTCTTTTTAAGATATGCAGAGATTTATCCAAAGCAGGAATAGTTTGTGCAAGTGCAGATTACCGTCTTGGTTTAAAGCATAATACAAGGGTTAAAGACTCGATGTCAGATGCGCATGATGCATATAACTGGATGATTGAAAACTCTGATAAATTAAGCATTGAAAAAGATAAAATTATGGTTGGTGGAGCATCTTCCGGAGGTCAGCTTGCCGCATCTCTAGCAATGATTCCAGACGAAAAAAACAATATTCATGATAATATTAAAGCAATGGTATTTTTTAATCCTGCCTTAAATACTTCTTTTTTAAATACAGAAATTCCTGAAAATATCGATGAAAGAAGAAAAAAATTATGGCTGTATGTGAGAAAATTATTTGAAGGAAAATCAGATGATTTTTCGCCTTCAAATTTTATTCGCAACAACCTTCCTCCTTCTATTATTTTTCATGGAGAAAAAGATAAAACAATTCCCATTTTCTTAATAGATGAATTTACTAAAGAGATGAAAGAGCAAGGTAATTCAGTTAAATTGTTTAGATGGAAAGATAAAGGGCATCAATTTTTTAGATGGGATAAAGAGGCTTATCCTGAGGTAATGAAAGAATTAATAGCTTTTATTAAGTTACAAGAAAATTAAAGGAGAATTTTATGCCATTAAAGACATCAATTTTTGGATCAGCTGTGAGTATTTTTTTGGCAGGATTTATAGCACTTTTATCCAGTGAAAACAGCTATACTGTGATGGGTATTCCATCATTAATTTTTTGTGCTATTTATTCTTTTGGTATCCATTGGATATTTTTTGTTCATGCTTACTCATATCAAACTGAGCATTACTTCGATGCTACTGGAAGCTTTACATACATTAGTCTTTCTTTAATTTTAATCATTAACTCTATCAATAATTACAGTGATAATGGTTTAAATATCTATTCTCTTATCATTGGCTCTATGGTTATTATTTGGGCCATGCGCTTAGGATCTTTTTTATTTAAAAGGGTAAAGGAAGTTGGACAGGATATTCGTTTTATCGAAATGAAAAAAGATTTTTTTTGGTTTCTTATGACATGGACTTTATCAGGCCTTTGGGTTTTCTTAACTTATGCCGCGGGTCTTTTGGCAATGACTTCTGTAAGTATAGAGAATTCATTTAGCCATTATCATTATTTTTGTCTAATTTTAGGTAGTTTATTTTGGGTCATAGGATTTTTAATTGAGGTAATATCTGATCATCAAAAAAAGGTGTTTCGAAGAAATGAATCTAATAAAGGAAAATTTATAAAAACTGGGTTATGGGCATGGTCAAGACACCCTAATTATTTTGGAGAAATTATTCTTTGGACTGGAATTTCGATAATTGCACTTCCTACCATGGAAGGTTTAAAATTCGTTGTTTTGATTTCTCCAATATTTGTATATGTACTTTTGACAAAAATCAGTGGCATACCGATGCTTGAAAAAAGCTCAGATATTAAATGGAAAAATGACCCTAGCTATATTGAGTATAAAAAAAACACACCTGTTTTATTTTTAAAAAAACCTAATTTTTAATTAAATCTTCTTTTAAATATTTTCCAGCCATATAGTAATGAAAGGCACACCATAATTTTAAGAAAGCAAAAATAAGAAGGCTGTATCTTAAGGAGTCTTTTCCATATTCTGAGTGTAATAAATCACTAAGAATTCCAACAGATTGAGGACCAAAACCTAGACCTATAATATTTATAATAAATAGTAATATTGCTGCTGCAACAGATCTCATTCTTAGTTCCACTAAGCCTTGTGTTTGACTAAATGTGGCTGCTTGATAAAAGTTACCCAGAGCAACAGGTATGATTAGCCATAAAAACGACATCGTTGCTGTTGGGCTAAGGTATACATAAACATTAAATGGTACGGTTAAAGCCATCGCTATTGCGGCAACCCAAAGAGACCATTTGACATTTTTTGCTCCAAAGTAGTCTGATAAATAACCACCTAGAAATATACCTAAACCACCAGGAATTCCTAAAATTAAGCCAAGATACCATCCAACATCGCTAGTTTGCATTCCATACGATCTTTGAAAAAAGGAAGGTAGCCATGTTATTGCTCCATATCCAACAAAAGCAGCCAATGCTGCTGCAAACACTAAATGTCTAAAAGATCTTTTCTTTATTAGATAAGAAATTGTCTCAAAAATACTTGGTTGATTTTCTGAGTCAATTTTGCCTTCTGCTTGCCCTCGAATAGGCTCCTTAACTGTGAATCTAAATATAAAAGCAAGTAATATGCCTGGTATACCTACAACAAAAAAAGCCAATCGCCAGCCAAATACCTCATTTATCCAGCCGCCAGCAAATAATCCAAACATTATTCCAAAAGGTATACCTAAAGAATAAATTCCTAGGGCAGTTGATCTTTTATTTGCTGGAAAATAATCGGCAATCATTGAGTGTGCAGGTGGACTACAACCTGCTTCTCCAACACCAACTCCAATTCTAGCAAAAAGAAGATGGAAGAAGTTTTGAGCTAATCCTGATAAAGCTGTCATAAAACTCCAAACACCTATTGAAAGTGCAATAAGATTTCTTCTATTTCCTTTATCTGCATATTTAGCAATTGGAATACCTAGGGTTGCATAAAATAATGCAAAAGCGAATCCAGTTAGAAAACCTAAGGATGTGTCAGAAAGTCCTAGGTCTGTTTTTATTGATTCTAGTAAGATCGATAAAATTTGCCTATCAATAAAATTAAATGTGTAAACTACAACTAATATTCCTAATGCATAGTTTCTGATTGAGTTTGATGTTTGTGTATTATCAATTAGTGACATTTTTTTCCTTTAAAAAATAGAATTTAAATAAATATATTTAATTTAACAATTAATACTAGAAAAATTTATTTTAAAGTTTTGGAGGTTTTTTAATACTATCATCAACATAATAATCAACGTACTTGTGGAAGAATTGATTTCCTCTTTCATTCCTCCCGAAAAGAACGCTATTATTTGAATTTGAGTTAAGACCTTTTTGTATTTCTATTCCTAAAAGATAATCTTCATCATTAACAACATCTCTTAAGAAATTCATATTATAATCAAGATCATCAATTTCTTTTTGGTTCTTGGGTTTTTGAGGGGCAAGGTAATGAAGTATTGTTGTGTTTGTATAGGGATCTTTTCCAGGAAGAATTTGAGCTATTTGTCCTATTCCTAATCCAAGTGATACTGCAATATTTGGAAAGAGTGTTCTTACAAAATCCACCCCGCAACCCTCTTTTTTCCACCACTCATCTTTAGGTAAGTCATGAATTTCGGCAATATTTGTAGATGCAAAAGCAATTCTTAAATGAGGTCCAAATGAAGTAAAATCCATTATATCATTCATTGTCATAGTTGCTATCGTATCTTTATGAGCAGTAGTAAAGTGATAGCCCTCTAGATAACCATCGAAAGCTATCTTCCAATTTGCTCCATCTATTACTTTAAATCCATGATAATACCAATTTTCTAGGTCAAAGTGCTCCATCTCTGGAAGCATTCCATCAAGAAAATCTTCAAAATCAACATTATCTTCCTTAGAGAGTGAAACAAAAATTAAACCGGCTAATTCTTTGCATTGTAACTTTTCTAAACCAAAACATTTATTGTCTATATCTCCAAACTTAGGTTTATCTGTGACTCCTATTAGATCTCCAGAGTTTGAGTATGTCCAACCATGATATGGACACGAAAAGCGACTTCTGTTACCTATTCCTTCCTGTGCAACTATAGCACCTCTATGAGTGCATACATTTCGAAATGCATTAACTTTATTACTTTTATCTCGAGTAATTAAAACAGGTATACCCGTAACTTCCATTGCTTTATAATCACCTGGATTAGGCATCTCTATTGAAAGAGCAAGCATTAAAGGTAGGTTTTGGAATATATCTTTCATTTCAGAAGACCACCTTTCATGGGATGTGTAGTCTGATGTAGGAACCTTTAAAATTTCAGGAGCTTGATCTGTGGTTCCATTTTCTACATGGCTGACTATTTTTTCTGCAATTTTATTGTATTCTTCTTTTCTATCCAATTTGTCCTCGTATTAAATTTTTTTGATCAGTTTGCTTATTATTATTTACAAAACTAATTTTATATTCTCTAATAATTTACATTCTATAAATAAAATAATTATATAATGTTTTAAGTAAATACATATTAATAAATATATATTAGTTATTAATTTATATTTTTCTATCAAGCTGAGGATGCGTCAAAAATACAATGGATTTAATGGGATACCTCTGATAAGACAAAAGATCGAAAATTATAGTAATTATGTTTTTACAAAATACTGAAAAATTAAATTGAAAAGAAAAAGAGTGATAATATGGATTTAGAGTTTACTAAAAGTGATCAAGAATTTCGAGAAGAAGTGAGACAATTTATAGCAAGTAACTTCTCTCAACCCAATGCCAGCGGACAAAATATAGAAAAATACCATGAGGTTACCTCTGATCAAATGAAAGAAGGTATTCTTGAATGGCATAAAACCTTATACAAAAAAGGTTGGCTTGCACCTCATTGGCCTGAGGAGTATGGCGGGGTAGATTGGTCAATAACTCAGAGATATATATGGGATCAAGAATGCGCCAATGCTGGTACAACACCTCTTATTCCATTCGGCCTAACAATGCTTGGCCCAGTAATTATTGCCTATGGAAATGATCAACAAAAAGACTGGGTACTAAAAGGGATATTATCAGGTGAAGATTGGTGGTGTCAGGGTTATTCTGAACCAGGCGCAGGTTCCGATTTAGCAAGCTTAAGAACAAAAGCTGAAAAAGTAGGTGATCACTATATTGTTAATGGACATAAAATATGGACTACACTTGCCCAATATGCAGACTGGATGTTCTGTTTAGTTCGAACCTCCTCTGATGGAAAGCCTCAGGAAGGAATCTCTTTTCTTTTGATTGATATGAAGACTCCTGGAATAGATGTTAAGCCAATTATCACTGTTGATGGTGGCCATGAAGTTAATGAAGTGTTTTTAGAGGATGTAAAAGTTCCAGTTGAAAACCTTGTTGGCGAAGAGAATATGGGTTGGACAATAGCCAAGTTTTTACTTGGTAATGAAAGAACTGGTATAGCCGGCGTTGCAAGATCAAAGAAAGCAATCAGTAGATTAAAAGAGATAGCTAATGCAGAGTATAATGATGGAAAGCCTCTAATGGTTGATCCATCTTTTAATCAAAAAGTTACTGAATTAGAGGTAGAGTTAACAGCCCTTGAGTATACTGAGTTAAGAACTTTGGCAAAAGAAAGCAAAGGTGAAGGTCCTGGGGCTGAATCTTCAATATTAAAGATTAAAGGTACTGAAATTCAACAAAAGATATCTGAGTTAACTCTTGAGGCTATCGGTAATTATGCCAGCCCATATCTTACACCCTTAAGTGTAAGAAGTTTCGGATCAAATTATCCCGAGGTTGGGCCAGATTATTCCCAAGGTGTTGCTCAGAATTATTTTGGGATGAGAAAAACATCTATTTACGGTGGATCAAACGAAATACAACGAAATATTATAGCAAAAATGGTTTTAGGACTTTAGGGAGAAAAAAATGGATTTTTCATTTAGTGAAGAGCAAACTTTATTACGGAATACAATACAATCATTCCTTCAAGATAATTATGATTTCGATTCAAGAAAAGCAATTATTCAATCTGAAGATGGTATGAGTAAAGAAAATTGGCAACAATTGGCAGAACTTGGTTTACTTGGGGTACCGTTTTCGGAAGCGGATGGAGGCCTTGATTTTGGTCCTGTTGAAACAATGATAGTAGCAGAAGAATTTGGAAAAGGCTTGGTCATTGAGCCTTATATCCAAACTGTAGTAACATGTGGTGGATTTTTAAGAAGAGCTTCAGAAAGCCAAAGGCAGGAGCATCTTTCAAAAATTATTTCTGGAGAAGAGATTTGGGCTTTTGCACATGCTGAACCACAAGGAAGGTTTAATTTATCTGATATAAAAGTTAATGCATCTAAAAATAATGATGAATATTCGTTAAATGGGCATAAGTGTGTTGTATCTGGAGCACCTTGGGCTCAAAAACTAATTGTATCTGCTAGAACATCTGGTGATCAGTCTGATAAAGATGGTATATCATTGTTTATTGTCGATAAGTCAGCCGAAGGTGTTTCTTTAAGAGACTACAAAACAGTTGATGGAAGTATGGCTTCTGAAGTGACTTTTGAAAACGTTAAGATTGATTCAAGTTCGATTATTGGCGAAGAGGGTAAAGCTTACGATCTAATAGAGCTAGTTGTTGATGAAACTATTGCAGCTTTATGTGCTGAGGCGATTGGAGCAATGTCTGTCTTAAATGATGCTACAGTTGAGTATTGTAAAACTAGAAAACAATTTGGCCAACCAATTGGAAAATTTCAAGTATTACAACACAGAATGGTTGATATGTTTATGCAATATGAACAATCTGTCTCTATGACCTATATGGTAAATCTTAAATTGAGTGAAGATGAATTAGAAAGAAGAAAGGCTGCATCAGGAGCTAAGGTTCAGATTTGCAATGCTTCTAAATTTATTGGTCAGAGTGCTGTCCAACTTCATGGTGGAATGGGTATGACTGATGAGTTAAATGTTGGTCATTATTTTAAAAGACTTGCTATGATTGAGACACAGTTTGGAAATGCTGATCACCACCTTAAAAAATACTCTTCAGCTTCTTAAGGTTTTGTTAGAATGAATGATTGGTTAAAATTTGAAAAAAAAGATTCGATTGCTACATTAACAATGAATCGTCCGGATATTCGTAATCCTCTAGGGGAGCCAGAGGATGTCATAAATTTTGAAGAAGCCTCTGATTTAATTAATAATGATAGGGATATCCGTTGTGTAATTTTGACTGGTGCTGGAAAAGCATTCTCTGCAGGCGGAAATGTTAAAAATATGCAGAATAAATCTGGAAATTTTTCAGGTTCTTCTGTTGCCTTAAGGGAAAGATATCGTTTTGGAATTCATAAAATTATTAAGGCTATTTGGAATATAGATGTTCCAGTTATAGCAGCCATTAATGGACCCGCTATTGGGCTTGGAAATGATGTAGCATGTTTAGCAGATATGAGGATTTCTTCAGAGAAAGCATTATTTGGGGTAACATTTTTAAAAATTGGTCTCATTCCTGGAGATGGCGGAGCTTGGCTTTTACCAAAAATTATTGGAATGGCTAGGGCATCAGAATTATTATTTACTGCAAAACTAATTGATCCAAAGACAGCAAAGGAATGGGGGTTAATTAGTGATTTTTATAAGGATGAAGATCTTATGGTAGAGGCTAATAACTTAGCTTTATCAATAGTTAAGCAACCACCTGATGCGCTAAGAATGAGTAAAAAATTATTAAGAGAAGGTATGGGGGTTAGTTTTGATAATATCCTTGAAATGTCAGCTAATATGCAGGCATTAATGCATCTTACAGATGATCACCAAGAGGCTCTTTCAGCTTTTTTTGAAAAAAGAGATGGCGACTTCAAGGGAAAATAATAAAATAACAGGAGATAGTTATGGATTTGAATTTTAATCAAGCTGATATAGATTTTCGTAATGAAGTTAGAGATTTTATAAAAACCTCATACACCTCTGAAATGAAGGCTGAATTAAGAAGGTCGAAAAATGGATCTGCAAGTAAAGATCTTCATGTAAAATGGCAAAAATCACTTTATGAAAGAGGGTGGATAGCTCCGAATTGGCCTGTTGAGCATGGTGGACCAGGCTTTACAACTACTCAAAATTATATTTTTGAAACTGAAATGGCTCACGCAGGCGTTCCTAGAACTGTTCCTTTTGGTTTATCTATGGTTGCTCCTGTACTTATGGAATTTGGAACTGAAGAACAAAAAAATAAATATTTGCCAGATATATTGGCGACTAACGTTTGGTGGTGTCAGGGATATTCTGAGCCTGGTGCAGGGTCAGATTTAGCATCTCTTCAGTGCAAGGCTGAGGATAAAGGTGACCATTATTTGGTTAATGGAACAAAAATATGGACCACAATGGCCCAGCATGCTGATATGATTTTTTGTTTGGTTAGAACATCTAAAACAGACAAACCACAATCCGGTATTTCTTTTTTATTAATTGATATGAAATCAGAGGGGATTGATGTCCGCCCTCTTATTACATTGGATCAGTCTCCTGAGCCTTATCAGGAAGTTAATCAAGTATTTTTTGAAGATGTGAAGGTTCCTAAAGAAAATCTTGTTGGCGAAGAGAATAAGGGTTGGACATATGCTAAATATCTTCTTGAGTTTGAGAGAGGTAACTCTTACTCACCAACTCTTTACAGAGGTATAGAAAAGCTAAAGTCTATTGCAAAAGAGACATCAATAGGGAGCGGCGTAAACCTTATAGATGATTCTGATTTCTTAAATAAATTAAATAAGTGCGAAATAGAAATTCAAGCACTTGAATTTGTCGAACTAAGAATATTTTCTGCTTTATCAGCAGGTCAAAGAGTTGGCCCAGAATCTTCTATTTTGAAGACCAGGGGTACTGAATTGCAGCAAAAACTTCAAGAGCTCTCAGTTGAGGCAATTGGTTATTGGGCATCACCATTTGTTTATGATACTTTTGCAAATATCAATGAACCTTCAATTGGTCCTGATTATGCAATGACAATTGCACCATCATATTTTAACGGAAGAAAAACAACGATATATGCTGGGTCAAACGAGATTCAAAGAAATATCATATCAAAGGCAGTTTTAGGTCTATAAAAATCTAATATTTTTCAAAGAAATTTCTTACCGACTCGTATAGTTTGGTCTTATGTCTGTTTGGGGTAAACTTGCTGGTGTTACAGCTGGCTATTTAGTCGGTGGTATTTTGGGTGCTGTAGTTGGAGCTGTTGCCGGGCATTTTGTCTTGGACAAAAATGATGAAGATGTCGCTTTTGCTATAGCTCTAATTGCTCTTTCCGCAAAAATGTCTAAAGCCGATGGAAAAATTTCTGATAAAGAATTTATAGCCTTTAAAGAAATTCTTCATGACATTCCTGAAAATGAACTAAAAAATGTTCTTAAAATTTATAACTTAGCGAAAGAGGATATTTCAGGATACGATGTATATGCTACTCAAATAGCAACAATTTTTGAAAATAATCTTCACGTATTAGAAAATGTTTTGGATGCTTTGTTTCATGTGGCAAAAGCTGATGCTCCAGTTAATAAAAATGAATTATTTTTTTTAGAGAAAGTAGCCGGTATTTTTGGTTTTACTGCAGCAGAATTTGCAAGAATTAGAGCAAGTCATATGACTGCCCAAAATGATGATCCTTGGCTGGTTCTTGGATTAGAGAGTGGATCTGATATTGAAAAAACAAAATCTCAGTGGAAAAGGCTAGCTGCTGAAAACCATCCGGATAAATTAATTGCAAAAGGTGTTCCTAAGGAACTTTTGGGTATGGCAAATGAAAAACTTTCTGTAATAAATGGTGCCTATAGTAAAATATTAAGAGCTCATGAGATAAAAGCTGGATCGGAGATGTAATTTATGTCACAAAAAATGAAAATAGTTGCTGCAAAAGAAGCAATTAAATATGTTAAAAATAACATGAAGTTAGGGTTGGGAACTGGCTCTACTGTTGATGAATTTTTAAAGCTTTTGTCAGTCGAGGTTAAAAATGGTCTTAATATTTTAGGAGTAGTAACTTCAGAGAAAACAAAAGTATTATCAGAGAGTCTCAGAATACCTCTTACAACCTTAAGTGACGTTAAGGATCTTGATTTAACTATTGATGGCGCAGATGAGGTTGATCCTGACCTTTCCCTAATTAAAGGAGGAGGAGGGGCGCTTCTAAGAGAAAAAATTATCGCCTATAACTCAAAAGAGTTAATTATTATTGCTGATAAAACAAAGCTGGTTTCAAAACTTGGTGATTTTATGATTCCTGTAGAGGTTTCACCTTACGAGCATGAGGCCACAAGCTCAAGGATAATGCAAAAACTTGATGAGATTGGGTATAATGGTTCAATAAAATTAGGAAAATATGAAGGTGATATTTTTTTTACAGACGGTGGGAATTTTATTTACGATATATCAATTGGCCTTGTGGGCGAACCATATATAATTGAACAGTTATTGAATTCAATACCAGGTGTTTTTGAAAATGGGTTATTTATTAACCTTACAACAAAGGTAATTATTGGGAACGAGAATGCAGTAGATGTTATTGAGAGATAACCTAGATTGCACCAGCTTTTTTTGCATACTCCCAACCAGCTTCCGCAAGAGGCCTTACTCGATCACTTTGTGCCTCAGCATGCTCGCTGGCAGCTGTACCATCTCTAACCCTACCAAGGATACCTTGAAGAATACCGGCTAATCTGAAAAAATTGTAGGCCAAATAAAAATCTATATTTTCGATTTCCTTCCTATTTGTTTGTTCGCAATACATTTGAATATATTCATTTGCAGATGGAATTCCTAATTCTTTAAGATTTGCATTTGAAAGTGACTGTGTTCCTGCTCCATTAGCTACATCAGGCATAAACCATTGCATTAAATGATAGGTAAAATCCCCTAAAGGGTGCCCTAGTGTAGATAACTCCCAATCAAGAACAGCTAAGACTTTTGATTGCTCAGGGTGTAAAACCATATTATCTATTCTGTAATCTCCATGAACAATGGAGGTTTCATCTTTACCAGGTATATTGTTTGGTAACCATTCTATTAGAGATTGCATTGATTTTATTTCTTGTGTTTCTGAGGCAAGATATTGTTTAGACCATCTTGAAATTTGACGAGCAAAATAATTTCCTGGCCTTCCAAAGTCTCCAAGTCCAATTTTTTCATAATCAACATTATGGAGTTTTGCTAAAGTTTTATTTTTGGCTGTAAATATCTCTTTCCGTATTTCTTGTGATGAATTTGGTATGGTTGGGTCCCAAATAATTCTTCCTTCGACCATCTCCATAACATAAAAAATTGTTCCAATAATCGATTCATCTTCACATAAACAAAATGTTTCAGGAACAGGATAATTTAAAGAATTTAATGCAGTTATAACTTTGTATTCTCTATCTACAGCATGAGCTGAGGGTAAGAGTTTTCCAGGTGGTTTCCTTCTTAAGACATACTTTTTATTAGGAGTTATTAATTGATATGTTGGGTTTGATTGCCCACCTTTAAATTCTTTAACACTCAACGGTTTTTCAAAATTTGGAATAATATCTGATAGGTATTCCTCTAATTTTTTTTCAGGGAATTTTAATTTATCCTGAACATCCATAGTTCCAGTAAACTTTTCTGTTGATGTAATTTCATTATTATTATTCATTGTCCTCTCTTTTAATTGCTCTCCATCCTATATCATTTCTATAGTATGAATCATTCCATTTTATAAGGTTTATAGCATCAATAGCACTTGAGTTTGCCTCTTTTACAGTACTTCCAAAACTTGTAACGCTTATCACCCTGCCACCATTTGTTAAGATTGAATTATTATTTTTTTTTGTACCAGCGTGAAATACGGTTATATTTGGATCCTTCTCAGCTAAATCAATACCAGTTATTAATTGACCTGTTTCATAAGATTCTGGATAACCGCCTGCTGCCATAACAATTGTAAGAGCGTACCTTTTATCCCACTCAATAATAGATTCGCTAAGTTTATTTTTACAACAATTAATCATTAAACTTAATAAGTCAGTTTTTAATCTTGGAAGTATTACCTGACATTCAGGATCTCCAAATCGAACATTATATTCTATGAGTTTAGGTCCTTCATTCGTAATCATTAAGCCTGCATACAATACCCCTGTAAATGGACAGCCTAATTCTTTCATAGCCTTTAGTGTTGGCTTAATTATTCTTTCAATTGTCTCTTTCTTTAATTTACTTGTCATGATTGGGGCCGGTGAGTATGCGCCCATACCACCAGTATTTGGGCCTGTATCATTTATTCCAATTCTTTTATGGTCCTGAGCTGATGTTAGTTCTTTAAAGCTATTTTCATCTGCCAATACAAAAAAACTAACCTCTTCACCAATCAAAAACTCTTCAATTATAATTTCTTTTCCAGCCTCATTAAAGGCACCAGAAAAATTTTTTTGAATAGCACTAATACCTTCATCGAGATTTTCTGCAATAATTACACCTTTTCCAGCCGCGAGACCGTCAGCTTTAATAACTATTGGAAATTTCTGCTTTTTTAAAAATTCAATTGCCATAATTTCTTCACTGAATGAATTAAATTTAGCCGTAGGAATTTCATATTTTTTACATATTTCTTTTGTAAATTTTTTTGATCCCTCTAATTTTGCCGATAACATTTTAGGGCCAAAAACCAAAATGTCGTATTGAGTAAGAAAATCTGCCAATCCTTCAACCAAAGGAACTTCTGGGCCTATAACAACAAGGTTTATATTATTAATATTACAATAATTTAACACCTCATTGTGGTTTGAGGTATTAAGCTCTATAGATTCTGCGAAATTTTCAATTCCTGGATTACCAGGTGTACAAAAGATTTTTTTTAATCCTTCGCTTTCATATAACCCCTTAGCAATTGCATTTTCTCGGCCACCTGATCCTATTAAAAGTATATTCATTTTATTTTTGACTATTTAAGTATTTTAAGAGATTAACTGATTAATTTATAATAAAGTATATAAATATGAATTCTACAATAAAAAATACATTAGAGCTCTCGGTTTCTGAATTATCTGAATCAATCAAAGGTTTAATTGAAGATAATTTTGAATATGTTCGAGTCAGAGGCGAAATTGGAAGGGTTTCTAAGCCAAACTCCGGACATATATATTTTGATTTAAAGGATAATGATTCGGTTATATCGGGAATTATTTGGAAGGGTAATGCCTTAAAGTTAGAAATAAAGCCTGAGGAAGGCTTAGAGGTGATCTGTATTGGAAAGGTTACAACATATAAAGGTCAATCTAAGTATCAAATTATTGTAGATAAGATTGAACCGGCAGGTGTAGGGGCTTTAATGGCCTTACTTGAAAAAAGGAAAAAAAACTTACAAGGAGAAGGTTTATTTTCTGATAGCTGTAAAACAAATATTCCTTATCTTCCTAAAACAATTGGGGTTATAACGAGTCCCTCTGGAGCTGTGATTAGGGATATAATTCATCGAATTGAAGAGAGATTCCCTTTGGAGGTAATAGTTTGGCCTGTTCGTGTTCAGGGGGAGACATGTCCTGAAGAAGTAATAGATGCAATAGAGGGGTTTCATTTGGTTGACCAAAGTAATATTTCGAGACCTGATGTTATTATAGTGGCTAGAGGTGGAGGTAGTTTAGAGGATTTATGGGGCTTTAATGATGAGGGTGTCGTAAGAGCTGCCTTTAACTCTAAAATCCCAATAATTTCTGCAATTGGTCATGAAACAGATAATACATTGCTTGATCTAGTAGCTGATATGAGGGCCCCAACACCAACCGCAGCAGCTGAGAAAGCTATTCCTGTTAAGGCAGATTTACTATCTAACTTGAACGATCTTGGGTTAAGATTAAAAAGTTCAATTCATCGCAAGATGAGAGAAAAAATTGAAAAAAGTAAAATAATTAGCAGTACTTTCCCATCTATATTGAAAATAATTCAATTTCCTGAACAAAGAATTAACAATATTAACCTTCGCCTAAGATTGTCTTTGAGATCTACTCTTGAGCATTCTAATCAAAAGTTTATGGGTATTTCAAAATTATTAAGAAAAGACCTTCTCTCAATAAAGTCTGATAATAATGATAAATCACTCGAATTAAATTCTCAGCTTCTAGAGGCTAAATTCCAATCCTTTATAAAATCCTCAAAAAATAGATTAAATTTATCGACGGGTATTTTAATGGCATTAAGTCATGAGAATGTCTTGAAAAGAGGCTTTGCAATTATTAAAGATGGGAATAATAAATTAGTGAGATCTTCAAAGAGTTTAGAAAAAAATCAAAGACTAAAGGTATTTTTTAGTGATAATGATATTATTGATGTAGACATTAATTAAGAAATTAAGAAAAAATTTAAATGGAAATTTTAAAATGAATTTTGATGAATCTAAGGCAATTATTTTTTATGGAGATAGTACTTTTAAGGTTATAGAGCACGGAACTTATGTTTTATGCCATGTTAGCGATAAAAAAATTCCCTTATCTGAATTAAAATATTGGTCAGTTGAAAGACAGGAGGCTTATTGCGATGCCGAGCATTCTTTTAAAAGAGATTTAGAGGTTAATCGAGATTAAATCTTTTATCCCATCTGTTGTGTATCCAAAACCAATCCTCTGGCTTTTTTCTAATACAATTTTCTAAAAATTTATTTATTTCTTCAGTGAATTTTTTAATATTATCTTGATTGTTATCCGAGGTATTTATTTTAATTTCATCATGGAATGTTACTTTAAAGTTTGAGCCTTTCTCTCTTTCAACATTCATTGGGATAACCGGATATCCGTACTTAAGTGCTAGTGAAGCCGCACCATCAGAAGTCATAGATTTTACTCCAAAAAAATTAACCTCAACTCCACTTGAAAGTTTTTGATCAACAAGCATTGCTATAGTTCCATTTTCTTTTAATAGGCTTAACATTTCTCTAGCACCTGAAGAACCTTTTTTTATTTGATTAGGTGTTGTATTTTTTGCTCTTTGTTTTACGACCCATTGATTGACAAAAAAATTATTTGAATGTCTATATATTCCTCCAACATTATCCCTGTAATCTCTAAGGATTAAAGGAATTATTTCCCAATTAGCAAAATGACCTGAGACAAAGATTACTCCTTTCCCGGAGTATTTTTTTGCAATTTCCTCTCCTTCAACTTTAATTCTAGTATTTTTTTCTTTTGATATCTTTGATAAATGGAAGAATTCCGTTGCAACCATTCCTAAGTTTTTCCACATATTAAAAATTATTATCTCTTTTCTCTCATTGGAAATTTCTGGTAGAGCTATTTCAAGGTTTTCTTTTGCCTTTTTTGTAATCTTTAATTTTGGACCAATGAATGACAGTGCTGAGCTCATTAGAATTCTTGATAGGTTTAAACCTAAAATTTTAGTAAAGATTAAGAAAATTAATCCTAGAAACGCTTCAAAAAGGTATCTTATGGTTTTTATTGTAATCATAGGGTTGTTATATCACATTTTTAGCACTAATTTCCTTGTATTCAATATTAATAAGGAGAATTAATTGTCTGAACCTCTTGAAGCAGAAGTTAACGAAGAAATACGTAGCCAGCAACTTAAATCTATTTGGAATAAGTTTGGTTTATATATTATTGGGATAGCCATTCTTATCATATTTTCGGTCGGGGGGTATGAGATTAATAATTACTGGGATAGTAAGACTTCTCAAAAGGAATCTGATTTATTTGATTCCGCTATTTTAATGATTGAGGAAGGTGATCAAGATCAAGGTTATAATAAGTTGATAGAGCTATCAAATGGTAAAACTGGATATAAAGGATTGGCGCTATTTCGACTTTCGTCTGAAAGTTATAATGCAAGTAACTATGTCCAAGCAATTGACTTCTTAAAGAGAGCATCAGAAGATTCATCTTTAACTATTAAACTAAGAGAATTTGCAAGACTTAAAGCAGGTTTAATCTTAGTAGATCACGGAAGCCTTGATGACGTTAAAAATCTTTTAAATCCTTTAACAAAAAAAAATGGACCGTTTTCATTTCATGCAAAAGAAATTATAGCGCTTTCATTGCTTGGTAATGATATGGTTTCTGAAGCAAAATTAATTTTTGAAGATATTGCTTCTGATGTAGCTGCGCCACCTGTATTAGCAAGAAGAGCAGAGATTTTTTTAAAATAAGATTTAAGATTAAATAATAAACATAGGATTAGTATGAAAAATATATTTTTTATAATTTTTATTTCATCAATTATTTCAGGCTGTGGAAGTATTAATAATTTTTTTGATGGAAATGATATAGATAAAGATAGAATTCAAGGTGATCGTATATCAATTCTAAGTTTAGAAAAGAACTTAGTGTCAGATCCAAAGTTACGTGATAATAGAGTAATTCTTCCTCCTGCCAAAAAGAATTCTTCATGGCAATACCCGGGTGGCTCTTTAAGTAATTCGCTTCACAATATTTTAGGGCCAAATTTCTTGGATCAAAATTATAAGTTAAATATTGTATCAGGCTCATCTAAAACATCGGCCTTAATGAGTTCTCCAATAATTGTGAATGGAAATGTATTTGCCTTAGGGTCTGATGCTAAAGTAAGCGCCTTTAGTCTTAAAACTAAAAAAAGATTATGGCAGAAGGATATTTCTATAAAAAAGGAAAAAAAGTCGGAAGGATTTGGGGGTGGTATTACCTATGATGATGGTGTTATTTATTCCACAAGTGGTTTTGGTAACGTTATTGCTATAGATTCTTCTGATGGTGATGAATTATGGAGAATGGATTTAAGAATACCAATTCGCTCGGCTCCAATATCACACAATAATACAGTTTTTGTGATAACTCATGATAATCAACTGTTTGCTCTTAATAATAATAATGGAGAAATTTTATGGAGTCATAGAGGTATTCTTGAAACTGCTTCAGTTTTATCTTCGAACTCTGTAGCTATTGATGCGGGGCTAGTTTTTGTACCTTATTCATCTGGCGAAATTTATGCAATTAGAACTTTAAATGGATCAGTTGTTTGGACAGATTCTTTATCAAGAACGGGTTCATCTACCTCGTTATCTGAGATTAACTCTATCACAGCTAGGCCTGTGGCTGATAATGGAAGGTTAATCTCAATAAGCCATGCTGGTCGAATGGTTTCAGTTGATATTGCAACTGGTGAAAGGCTATGGACTTTGGATATTTCTGGTACAGAAACACCTTGGGTATCAGGGGATTGGGTTTTTACTCTTTCAACAAATTCCGAATTAATAGGTATTTCAAGAAGCGCCGGTAATATTAAATGGGTTACACAATTAGAACAGTATCTTGATGAGGATGAAAGGGAGGGCGTAATTAGATGGAGTGGACCAATCTTAGTTTCTGATAAGTTATTAATTATTTCTTCGCATGGTGTAGCGGCCTGGGTATCTCCTCAAACAGGTGAAATTATTGAAACAACCAAAATACCTGGCTCTTTTTTCATTGCTCCAATCATTGTAGATGAAGTAATTTATTTGTTAAATGATGATGGTGCTCTAATAGCCTACAATTAAGTGATAGAATGTCTGAGGTTTTGGCTATAATAGGAAGACCAAACGTTGGTAAATCAACTCTCTTTAATCGATTGATAGGCAAGAGGCTGGCTTTAGTCGCTAATGAACCAGGTATTACGAGGGATTATAGGGTTGAGTCTCTAGAGATAGATGATTGTTCTTATGATTTAATTGATACAGCTGGAATTGAGGATTTATCATCAGATAATATTTCACGAATTACCAAGCTGTCTTCGATAAAAGCAATCGATAAGGCTAATATTCTTCTATTTGTAATAGATGCAAGGGCCAATCTTACATCAGACGACCTTTCTTTGGCCTCACTTATTAGGAAGAGTGGAAAAAAGGTTATTCTCATAGCGAATAAGTGTGAAGGGGTTGCTGTAAAGCAGGGTGAGATTGATAGTTTATCTCTTGGATTTGGAAATCCTATTTTAATTTCCTCTGAGCATAATTTAGGAATAGGTGAATTACTTCAATCTGTAAAAGAAATTTCTAGTAATGAATCTTATGATCATGATGATGAGGATAATCATAAAAAAATTACAATTTTAGGAAGACCTAACTCAGGAAAATCTACTTTAATAAACCAATTAATCGGCGAGGATAGACAGATTGTTGGTCCTGAGGCAGGTTTAACTAGAGATTCTGTTTCAATATACTTTCAATGGAAATCTTACAAGTATCAAATATGGGATACCGCTGGTATTAGAAGAAAGTCAAAGGTTATTGACCATGCTGAGAAACTTTCTGTTATGAGTTCATTGAGCGCGACAGAGAGTTCTGAGGTTGTAATTTTAATGATCGATGCTCTGCGAGGATTTGAAAAACAAGATGCAAATATTTCTAACCTTATAGAGAACGAAGGAAAACCTTTCATAATAGTTATTAATAAATGGGATATGGTTAGTAATAAAAAAATGCTTAAAAATCAAATCGAAGAGCAGATAGAGGAATTCCTTCCACAGCTTGGCAGGATAAAGACATCATATATATCAGCCCAAACTGGAAAAGGTGTTGATAAGATGATGGATTCTTTAAAGGAAATTAGCTTAATTAGTGAGAAGAAGTTAGGAACATCTGACCTTAATAATTTTTTAGATAATGTCTCGGCTAAACATCCTCATCCAAATAAAAATGGAAGGCAAGTTAAGATAAAGTACATAACTCAAATTAGCTCAAAGCCTCCTTCTTTTGTCATTTTTACTAATCATCCAGATTTTATAAAAGAGTCGTATAAGCGTTATCTTATAAACGAAATAAGAAAAGAATTTGGGTTTGAGGGAATTACAATTCGTCTAGATATTAAAGGATCTAAAAATCCGTACTCAAAATAATTTCAAGTTAAAATTTAATTAATTTCATTATTGTTTCTGAAATATCTTCAGGATTATTTAGGTTTTTATTTTTCTCACCAGGCATAAAACTTGCTCTCATAGCTGTTTTCATATCCCCCGGTTCAAATATAATAGCTTTAATGTTTGTCCGAGTAATTTCTTTTTTCCATATTTCAATTAGAGTTTCTAAACCTAATTTTGATATATTGTAAGGAGCCCAAAATGGCTTTGATAATTTAGAGTTATTATCAGATATAAAGATAGCATAAGATTGATTAGATTTTTTTAATAATGGCTCAAAAGATCTTATTAATCTAAAATTAACACTAAGATTTAAATTTATTACCTTATTCCATATTTTTGGATCTAAATGGGATACTGGAGTGACTTCACCAACTGTAGCAGCGCTACTTACTAAAATATCTAATTTCCCCCATTTTTTATGAATCTCTCCACCAAGAATATCAATCGCTTCGTTATCCTCTAGATCCATCGGAACAATTGTAGATTTTGATCCAATTGATTTTATTTCATCGTCTAGCTCTTCAAGAGCGCTAATTGTTCTTGCAACAAGTATTAATTCAACACCTTTTTTTGCCAAAGATTTTGCAACAGATCGACCTAACCCTCTTGATGCACCTGTAATAAGAGCAATTTTATTTTTCATATCTTTTTGCATGTTTAGATAGAGGTTTCGTTATCGGATAAAAGCGACAGCTGTTCCTGAAGATTTTTATCATTATAATCTTTAAGGTCTGTTGGGTAATCACCTGTAAAGCAATGATCAGTGAATTGAGGATTTTCGTTATCTCTTCCTTTTGAAAAACCCATAGCTTTATATAATCCGTCTAAAGATAGAAAGCCAAGACTATCTGCTCCAATAAAAGCACACATATCATCAAGATTATGATTTGCAGCAAGTAATTGTTCTGTCTCAGGTGTATCTATACCATAAAAGTCAGGAAACATTATTGGAGGACAAGCAATTCTAAGGTGAACCTCTTTAGCACCAGCGTCTCTCATTAATTGAACGATTTTAACCGATGTTGTTCCCCTTACAATGCTATCATCTATAAGTATTATTTTTTTTCCTTCAACTGAACTTTTATTAGGATTATGTTTCATTTTAACTGTAGAATGACGTGAAGATTGGGTTGGTTGAATAAAGGTTCTCCCAACATAATGATTCCTAATTATTGCTAATTCAAATGGTATTTTTGACTCTTCAGAAAAACCTAATGCAGCGGGTACTCCAGAATCTGGAACTGGCACGACAATATCTGCATTTGTTGGAAATTCTTTTGCTAAAACTTTTCCAAAGGATTTTCTACAATCATAAACTGATTTACCATCAAGAACTGAATCAGGTCTTGAAAAATAAATATACTCAAAAAGATCAGGTCTTGATTGTGTTTTTGTAAATGGATTAATGCTCTCAATACCTTCCTCGGTTATAATAACAACTTCACCAGGGTTTATTTCTCTAACGAATTCAGCACTTATAATATCTAATGCACAAGTTTCTGAGCAAAGAATATATGCGCCGTCCAATTTTCCTAAAACTAATGGTCTAATTCCAAAAGGGTCTCTAGCACCTATTAATTTCTTATTTGTTAAAATTACTAATGAATAAGCACCTTCAATTTGTATCAGTGCGTCAACTAATCTTTTTATGGTTCTATCAGCTTTTGACTTTGCTACAAGTTGAAGGATAGTCTCAGTATCAGATGTAGATTGAAAGATTGAACCGTTTTTTACCAGATCGTATCTTAGGGATAATGCATTAGTTAAATTTCCATTATGGGCAATCGCAAATCCTCCACCCCACAAATCAGCAAATAATGGTTGAATATTCCGATGAACAGTTCCACCTGTTGTAGAGTATCTATTATGCCCAACGCTATTTCTTCCTTCTAATCTTTTTATTACAGAGGGCCTTGAAAAGTGATCACTTACAAGCCCCAAATGTTTTTCTGATAAGAATCTCTCCCCATCAAAGGTAACGATACCTGCAGCCTCTTGCCCCCTATGTTGAAGAGCATGAAGACCCAGGGCTGTTAAGGCTGCAGCATCTGGATGATTGTAGACTCCAAAAACACCACACTCCTCATGAAGTTTATCTTCATCTATATCATTATTTTTTCTATTCATTTTTGTTAATACCATTTTCCTCAGGATTGATTATTTCTGAAGAAGTTTCCTGTCCCCTAGAAATATAATATTTTAATTGAGGGATATTATTAAGGGTCAAGTTAACTGATTTTTCAATTATAGGTGAAATATTAGATACTTTAATATAATCAGGTCTATCAGTACTTTCTAACGGAAGAATGAGAATTGCGAATGCAATTAATAATAAAATATAAACTCTTAAAACTCCAAAAATAAAACCTAAAATACGATCAATATAGTTAATAGATGTGATTTTTAATAATTTGATTATCATTAAGCTAATAACTCTCCATATCAATAGAGTTACTATAAAAATCAATGCTATTGTAATTAAATCAGATAGCGATTCTGAATCTATAAAGGGTTTTAAAAATTTACCTGCTTCAGGCATTAAGATTGTTACAGAAATAAATGAAATTATCCAACCAATAAGAGAGAGTATTTCTTTAATAAATCCTTGAGTTAAGGCTAATAAACCCGATATTAACATCGATGAAAGTAAAATTATATCTAGCCAATTAATATCCATTTATATCTCTTAGTTAAAAGATATCTATAGTTAAATGTTTATTTCGTAAATTGCTATAATTAATTATTATGAAGTCCGATTGGCCCAATTGACTCACCTTTAATAAATTGTAAAATAAATTTGTTATCAGTTGTTTCTAATTCATTAACATTGCCATCCCATATTATATTACCTTCATGTAACATATATATTTTATTGGCTATTGTTCTAGCACTTGCCATATCATGAGTTATGGTAAGAGCAGTTGCGCCAAGCTCTTTTACTCTATCTAAAATCAAATTATTTATAACATCTGCTGTAATAGGGTCTAATCCAGTTGTTGGTTCATCAAAAAAAATAATATCAGGCTCAGGAAAAATAGCTCTTGCTAAAGCAACTCTTTTTTGCATACCCCCTGATAGCTCGGATGGGAATAAATTTAATACCTCAGGTCCTAGACCAACTTTCTCAAGAGTTTGTTCTGACTTAATTTTACATTTCTTTTCAGATACTTTTTCTTGAAGTGCTGTAAAGCTTACATTTTTCCATATTGGGAGGCTATCAAAGAGAGCACCACCTTGAAATAGCATTCCAATTTTTGTATTATTTTTATTAATGTATTTTAAATTTTTATCATAAATTTCTTTATTATTTATTCTTATAGAGCCCTTATCAGGATTTATTAAACCAAGTAAGCATTTAAGCATTACTGATTTACCAGTCCCTGATTGACCAATTACAACTGCTGATTCACCTTTTTTTATTTTGATATTTAAATTTTTAAGTACATTGTTGTCTTGAAACTTTTTATTTAAATTTTTAATTTCAATCATCATTAATCCTATCAAGAAACAAAAAGAAGATTTGTCATTATATAATTTGTTGCAAGTATCAATATTGAAGAACTTACAACGGCATTCATAGTTGATTTACCGACACCCTGAGCCCCCCCTTTAGAGTGAAAGCCGTGAAAACAGCCCATTAATGTTATGATAAAACCAAATGCTGACGCCTTAATGAGACCAGAGATTATATCTTTTGAGTCAAGGAATATTTCTGTATTTTGTAGGTAAGCTGTTCCATTGAAGCCTAAACTTTGAACGCCTACAAGCCACCCTCCCATAATCCCAATAATATCTGCAAAACCAACTAAAATAGGTAACGCTATTATTCCTGCAATAACTCTAGGTAATACTAAGTACTCGAAAGGGTCGGTTGAAAGAGTTTTTAAGGCATCAATTTGCTCTGTTACTTTCATTGTTCCTAGTTCGGCAGCGATAGCAGCCGAAACTCTACCTGCAACAACTATACCACCTAAAACTGGTCCTAACTCTCTTGTTATTCCGAGAGCAACTATTGATGAAACAATAATCTCTGAATTAAATTGGTTTCCGCCATAATATATTTGTATAGCTAATGCACCACCTGTAAAGAAGGAGGTGAGGGCAACAACCGGAAGAGATAAGTAGCCAATTGATAATAGTTGAGTAAAAATATTTTTTAGATACCATCTTGAAAAAGCAGCTTTAAATATATGTACAATAAATATAGAAATTTTTCCCGTTTCTTGAAAAAAACCAACAACAGATGAACCAGTATTAATTAAGATTTTCATTTCTATTTATTCCATTCTTTCTGGAATAAATTCATCACGTGCAAGATCTGAAAACCTAGTAAACTTTTCTGTAAATTGCATGTCGACTGATTTAACAGCTCCATGCCTGTGTTTTTCTATTAAAACGGATGCCTTTCCATGAGCCTCAGTCATTTTGTTTTGCCAGTCTATATGTTGCTCTGTTCCAGCATCAGGTTCGTCTCGCCTCAAGTAATACTCCTCTCTATATACAAACATTACTATATCGGCATCTTGTTCAATTGCTCCAGAGTCCCTTAGGTCGGATAATTGTGGTCTTTTATTGTCTCTTGACTCAACGTTTCGTGATAGTTGTGAAAGAGCAATTACAGGTACATTTAATTCCTTGGCAAGAGCCTTGAGGCCTTGGGTGATTTGTGAAATTTCTTGAACAACATTACCTCTGTACTTATCAGATCCTGTAGTTGCCAATTGAAGGTAATCAACAACTATTAAAGATAGTTCTTGTTTTTTTTGTTTTAGGGTTCTTGATAATCTTCTTGCTCTAGAGGATAGGACACCAATAGGTATGGCACCTGTTTGATCTATGTAAAGAGGAACATTTTTAAGATCTTCAGCTACCTTCATGTAATTACTGATTTCTCTTTCATCGATCTTTCCTTGTCTAACATCACTAGATGAAACCCCAGCCTGATCAGAAATAATTCTAGTGCTTAATTGTTCTGCAGACATTTCAAGAGAGAAAAAAGCAACTGCACCAAACTTATTTTCATCTGAATTTTCTTTTACGGTAGTTATTTCATTATTATTTATTTCATCACTAAATTTCTTAGCAATATTGAAAGCTATATTTGATGCTAAAGATGTTTTTCCCATAGCAGGTCTTCCGGCAAGTATAATAAGGTCAGACTTTTGTAATCCTCCTAAGGCTTTATCTAAATCAGAAAAACCAGTTGCTAGACCTGCCAATCCATCATCGGATGCATAAGCATTTGCGGCAGCATTTATAGACTCTGCTATAGAATCCTCAAAATTATAAAAACTTTTACCAGATTGTCCTTTTTGATCAATTTCATAAAGTTGAATTTCAGTTTCTTCAATAATTTCAGAAACTTCTCTATCTTCACTTAGGGCGTACGAAGAGTGTTCTAAAGATTCTGCTGTTTGAATTAATTGCCTTCTTATAGAAAGTTCATAAATCTCATTTGCAACATCTTTTATAACTAAGCTATGGCTGGCATTAGCTACCAAACTAATAAAATAGCTGTCTGAATCAAAAACATCATTAGTCTCAAAAAGTGTTTTTAGAAAAAGAATGGTTACAGCCTTGCCATTATTATTCATTTGTATAATTTTTTCGTAGATCTCTTGGTGAAATGCCTCGTAGAAATGAAAATCCTTTAATCCAAGTTGTGAAATTCTATCAATAAGCTCGTTATTTTTTATTAATGCGCCCAATAACTGTTGTTCGGCTTCTAAATTATGAGGTAGCTCTTGTTGATGATCATTAACTTGATTCTGGTTTAATATAATTGGGGATGATTGCTCCATATAGGCAATCTACATCTTAAACGAATATAAAATAAAGAAAATTATCTGTGGATAAGTGTGAATATTGGGGTTAAGTTTTTAACTATCTGTTTCTTTTGATTCTTGTTGTTCAATTTCTTCTTCCAAAACGACTTCTTCATTATGGTTGTTAGAGTCGTTTGGCTTAGAATCTTCATTATCAGCCGCCTCAACTTCGTCTGAAATTGAATCATTTGGCAAGGCTCCTTCTTCAAAGATTTCCTCTAGATCAATTGACTCTTCTTCTTTTGACTTTTCAGGCTCAATATTTTGTCCACTTATTAATGCTTCTGCTTCTTCTATACTTCTTGAAATATAAATATCAATGCTTGAGGTAACCTCTGGATGAAGTTTAAGTCTTATTTCATGGTAACCAATTTCTTTAATAGGTTTATCGAGAACAATTTGATTTTTTTCTAATGAAAATCCTTCTTCCTCAAGCTTATCCTTGATGTCTCCAGAATTAACTGAGCCATATAATTGTCCCGTATCACTAGCTTGTCTAATAACAATATAGTTATCTTTAGTTATTTTATCAGAAATTGCTTCAGCTTCACTTTTAAGTTTTAAATTTTTTGCTTCTAAGTTTATTTTTTCTTTTTCAAAATATTCAAGATTTATCTTATTTGCTCTTAATGCTTTGTTTTTGGGTAATAGAAAATTTCTTGCAAAACCATCTTTTACAACAACAACATCGCCCATTTGGCCAAGACGTTCAATTCTTTCAAGTAATATTACTTCCATTTTTATTAATCCATTTGGTAGGGAATAAGGGCAATATAGCGAGATCTTTTAATAGCCTTTGCTAGTTCTCTTTGTTTTTTTGCCGAAACAGCTGTTATTCTACTAGGTATCATTTTACCTCTCTCTGAGAGATATTTTCTTAAAAGCTTAGTATCTTTATAATCTATTTTTGGTGATTTATCTCCAGAAAAGGGACATGTTTTCTTTCTACGAAGAAAAGGTCTCTTTGTTGGAATCTGGGTAATATTTGGAATAACATTATTCATTATTAAGCACCCTTATTAGAGCTGTATGAGCCCTCTTTTTTAACAGAAGCTTTCATCACAGGAGATGTTTCCTGACTTAAATCTTCAGTTTTTGTTGTTAAAAATCTCAAAACATCCTCATTTAATTTTTGAATTCTTTCTAATTCTTGGATAGCTACGCTTGGGCTATCTATTCTTAATAAAGAATAGTGACCTCTTTCACTTTTTTTAATCTTATAAGCAAGGTCTCTTAATCCCCAATATTCCGTATAAACGGCTTTACCGCCGTTATCTTTAATAATAGTCTTTATTTCATCAACTAGGTTCTCAACTTGCTGAGGAGCAATCTCTGGTCTAGTTATAAATACATGCTCGTAATATGGCATTCATGTTCCTTTTAAGATTATATTTTAAAAACTAAGGAATTCTTTAATGCATTAAAGTTTAATTTGCAAGCTTGTTATAATGTCATTAATTGAATTATATACGAGATATATAAGGAGTTTAAAATGAAGGCAATTGTTTTTCCTGGACAGGGTAGTCAGTTTGTAGGAATGGGGCATGACTTATATGCTTCTTTTTCTGAAGCTAAGGAAGTTTTTGAGGAAGTGGATGACACGCTTGAGCAAAATTTATCTAAAATAATGTTTGAAGGACCAGAAGAAACCCTTACTTTAACTGAAAATACACAACCGGCTATAATGGCTGTTGGTATGGCTATTATAAAAATTTTAAAATGCCGTGGTTTCAGGATTGATTTAATTTCCGATATTTTAGCTGGCCATTCTTTGGGTGAATATACTGCGTTAGCCGCTTCAGAGAGTTTATCCTTAAAGGATGTTTCTTTACTATTAAAGGTTCGCGGTAAAGCAATGCAAGGTGCAGTGCCAAATGGTCAGGGCTCAATGGCAGCAATATTAGGTCTCTCAATAAAAGAAGTTATTGATATAATTGACGAAAATCAATTAAATGACAAGGTTTTTCCAGCGAATGACAATGCCGAAGCTCAGGTTGTTATATCTGGTCTAAAAAATAATATAGAGGGATCTTTGGATATTTTTTTAAAAAATGGAGCAAAAAAAGCTCTTCAGCTCTCTGTTAGTGCCCCTTTTCACTGCCCATTAATGAATCCTGCAAAGGAAATTATGTCTGAAGCTATTAAAAGTGTTGATTTACTAAAGCCAGTTGTTCCTGTTTTATCAAATGTAAAAGTTAATTCAGAAGAGAGTATCGACGGAATAAAAGATAATTTAATAAATCAGGTTACAGAAATTGTTAGGTGGAGAGAGATAATGATTAAGCTTGAAGAAGAGGCGGTTACTGATTTTTATGAGATAGGTAGCGGTTCAGTTTTAAGTAACCTTGCAAAAAGAAGCTGTCCATCATTTAATAGAAAGTCCATTAATAATAAGTCTAGTGTCGATGACTTTCTTTTGTTACTAGATAAATGAGGTGTCGAATGATTAATTTGGAGAAAAAAAAAGTTTTACTAACTGGCGCTAGTGGCGGTATAGGAAAAGCTATTGCAATTGAACTTGCCTCGCTAGGTGCTGATATATGCCTTACAGCTAGAAATGAAGAAGAACTAACAAAACTAAAAAATGAATTAGGTGGAAATTCTGATTATGTTTTAGCTGACTTATCAAATCATCATGAAATTGACGGACTTGTCAAAGAGGCAGAAGATAAATTAGGGCATATTGATATTTTAGTAAATAATGCTGGAATAACAGATGATAATCTTTTTCTTAGAATGTCTGATGATCAATGGAGTAAAGTTATTGATGTTAACTTAAGTTCAACTTTTAAAATCACTAAGGCGGCTGTTAAGGGAATGGTTAAAAGACGTTATGGGAGAATTATAAATATTTCCTCTGTAATAGGTGTTCTTGGTGGTGCTGGGCAAGCTAACTATTCTGCCTCAAAGGCTGCAATAATAGGAATGTCAAAATCATTAGCCCAAGAGTTGGGCTCAAGATCAATTACTGTTAATTGTATAGCGCCTGGCTTCATTGAAACAAATATGACTTCTGAATTAAACGATTCACGTAGAGATGAAATATTAAAATCGATTGTATTAAAAAGATTAGGATTACCAAATGATATTTCTGGAGCTGTGTCTTATTTAGCTTCAGATAGTGCGAGTTATATAACCGGGCAAACTCTCCATATAAATGGCGGAATGTTAATGGTTTAATTTATAGCTTAATTAATCAGATTCTTGTATAAGTAGATTCAATGTGCTAAGTCGCATTAATGTGATTCAGACTAATCAAATCTTGTTAATATTAAGAATAATTTAAAAGGAATATAAAATGAGCGATACACTAGAAAAAGTTCAAGCAATAGTAGTTGAACATTTAGGGGTTGATGCAGATAAAGTAACAGCTTCTGCAAGTTTTATTGAAGATCTTGGAGCTGATAGTTTAGATACTGTTGAGCTAGTAATGGCTTTTGAAGAAGAATTTGGTATAGAGATACCTGATGATGCAGCCGAGAGTATTCTCTCTGTTGGAGATGCTATTAGCTTTATTGACTCAACTAAAAGCTAGCATTTAATATAAATTGAATTCTTTATTACGTAGAGTTGTTATCACTGGTGTTGGGGCTGTAACTCCACTTGGAGGAGATACAAAATCCTCTTGGAAGAATTTAATAGATGGAAAGTCTGGCGCATCCTCGATTACTAGGTTTGATGCTAATGGTTTCCCATGCACCATTGCATGTGAAGTTCCATTAGGCGGAGGAATATCTTCAAGCGATGGCACTTTTAACCCAGACGATTGGGTTTCAACTAAAGATCAAAAAAAAGTCGATACTTTTATACTTTATGGAATTGCTGCTGCTGAAATGGCATTAAAGGACTCTGGTTGGCTTCCTGATGACGAAAATGATCAATACAGAGCAGGTGTTGGTGTTGGTTCAGGTATAGGAGGTCTTGCAAGTATAGAGAAAACATCACTTCTATTAAAAGAAAAAGGACCAAGAAGAGTTAGTCCTTTTTTTATCCCGGGCGCTCTAATTAATTTAGCTGCCGGGCAAATTTCAATTAGGAATAATTTAAAAGGCCCTAATTTAGCTGCTGTTACAGCATGCGCATCAGGTTCGCACTCAATAGGAGAGGGCGCGCAAATGATTAAAAGCAATAAAGCTGATTTAATGGTTGTTGGAGGCGCTGAAGCAGCTATTTGCCCTGTAGGAATGGCTGGTTTTTCTGCAAGCCGTGCATTAAGCACTAATTTTAATGATACACCAAAAAAAGCCTCTAGGCCATATGACACTGATCGAGATGGTTTTGTTATGGGTGAGGGGGCTGGTTTTATTGTCCTTGAGGAACTTGAGCATGCTTTGTCAAGAAATGCAGAAATTTATGGTGAATTAAAAGGGTATGGTGTTTCAGGTGATGCATTTCATATTACCTCACCTGCTGAAGATGGAGATGGTGCTTATAGATCTATTTTAATGGCTTTGAATGAATCCGGAATTACAGCTGGGGAAATTGATTATGTTAACGCTCATGGTACTTCTACTCCTTTAGGTGATGAAATAGAGCTAAGAGCGGTAGAAAAAGCTTTTGAGGGTAAAGTTGATGGTTTATCAATGTCATCTACTAAATCCTCAACAGGACATCTTCTTGGAGCTGCTGGAGCTGTTGAGGCAGTATTTAGTATAATGTGCTTAAAAGAAAATATTATACCGCCTACATTGAACTTAGATAATCCCTCTGTAAAAACAAAAATTGATTTAGTACCTCATGAAAGTAAAAAAAAGGAAATTAATTCTATTTTATCAAATTCTTTTGGATTTGGAGGAACTAATGCTTCCTTAATTTTCTCACGCTACTATAATTGATTTTATGATTAATAATCTGAAAAATGATAGAAGGGGAATTTTGTTAGTTTTATCATCTCCTTCTGGAGCTGGAAAGACTTCGTTATCAAGAGAACTATTAAAAAGGAATAAAAACCTTTTTTTGTCAATTTCATATACAACTCGGCCTCCAAGGCCAGGAGAGGTCGATAAAAGTGATTATTACTTTATTGATGAAAGTAAATTTAATGAAATGTTAGAGAACAATGAATTTTTAGAGTCTGCAAAAGTTTTTAATCATTATTATGGGACACCAAAAGAACCTATATTAGAAGCTGTTGATAATGGTAAAGACGTTCTATTTGATATTGATTGGCAAGGAACACAGCAGTTAATGAATTCACTTCAGGATGATTTAATTAAAGTTTTCGTATTACCTCCAACTGCCAGAGAGCTTGAAAAAAGACTTTTAAAAAGAAACCAGGATACTGATAAGACGGTAAAAGATAGAATGTCAAAAGCTTCTAACGAAATAAGTCATTACGCTGAGTATGACTATATTATTATCAATGAGGATTTTGATGATAGCTTGGTTAATATAGAATCTATACTTATTGCCGAAGGATTAAAAAGATCTCGTCAGCTTAATATACAAGATATTATTAATAATTTATTGAATGACCTTTAGTTTTTCATATACATCAGATAAATTACAAAAGTCATCTATCGTTAAGTTTTGAGCTCTTAACTTTGGATCAATTCCTGCTTTCTTAGCTAGCTCCTCTCCATCTATTCCAAGCTGACCCAAGCTTTTTTTTAGGGTCTTTCTTCTAAATCCAAAAGCGGCAGATACAATTTTTTTAAAATTCGCTACCGAAGGCTTTACTATATTATTCTTCGGTCTAATTTTTATAACTGTAGACATTACTTTTGGCTCAGGAATAAAGCAAGTTGGCTTTATATCACATATTTTTTCAATATAAGCCCTCCATTTAATTAACACACTCAATCTTCCGTATTGTTTAGAGTTTACTTCCGCTAACATTCTATCGGCCACTTCTTTTTGTACAGTCAGGGTTAAGGTTTCCCATTTAACAGGCTGATTTTTTTCAATCAACGATGTAATAAAAGGAACGGATATGTTGTAAGGTAGATTAGATACAATAGAATAACTATCTTTCATTAAATCATCTAAATTAACTTTTAATATATCTTGAATTATAAAATTAAATTTTAATGGATGGTCTTCTTTTATCTTATTTAGAATTGGTAAAAATGACTCATCTGTTTCTATCGCTAAAACGTTTTTTGGTTTTTCATCTAAAAGAATCTTTGTCATCAACCCTGGGCCTGGACCTACTTCTAAGATATTTTTATTTTTAGAATTAGATGCTTTAACTATTTGTTTAATTATATTTTTATCATGAAGAAAGTTTTGTCCAAATCTTTTTTTTGCACTTATATTATTGTCTAAAAGAGTTTTCCCTAGAGTTTCATTGACTCTACTTCCCATAAGATTGCCTATTTTTTGCTATTACTTTTGCTTGCTTAATAGAGGATATAAGGCTGGTTGGGTTAGCAATATTTTTTCCAGAAATATTAAATGCTGTTCCGTGATCTGGAGATGTTCTTATAAATGATAGCCCTGCGGTAAAATTTATACCATTAAAAAAGTCTAATGTTTTGATTGGGATTAAAGCCTGGTCATGAAACATACATAATCTAGCATTATATTCATTTAGATTTTCTTTATTAAAAAGGGTATCTGCAGGTAAAGGACCAATTACAGTAATATTATCTTTTCTTAACTGTTTTACGGCCGGAATAATAATATCAATTTCCTCTCTACCAATTTTTCCCTCCTCACCAGCATGAGGGTTTAAGGATGATATTGCTATTTTAGGGGAACTCACTTTAAAATCTCTAACAAGGCTATCATTAAGGATATTAATTTTTTTTATAATTAAAGATTTATTTAAAGATTCTGATATTTTTTTTATAGGTATGTGAGTGGTTACGGTTGCTACTTTAAGTTTTTTATTCATTAAAATCATAAGTGGTTCTGAGTTATCTTTGTATGACAGATACTCAGTATGACCTGGAAATTTAAAACCATCTTCAATAAGATTTTTTTTATAAATAGGAAGTGTTACTATTCCTGAAATTTTTTTATTTTTTGCAAAATAAATTGCTTTGTCAATTGACTCAATAATAGCATTATTATTTCTTTTATTTGGTTTTCCGAGCTTAAAAATCACATTTTTTTTAGTTGGAAATATATTTATATAATTTTCTTTTGTATCTAAATTCTCATCGAGAATATTAATTGGCATATTTTTATTAAAAAATTTTAAGGATTTTTCAATCCAAGAAGGATCACATATTATAAAGTTTTTAATTTTATTTACTTCTTTGATTGCCTTTAAAAAAATTTCGCTATTAATTCCTCCGGGTTCCCCCATTGTAATAGCTAAAGGCAAATCACTAAATTTTCTATCTATACTCAATGACTGCATCACGTCTTAAATCTCGTAAATGCCTTCGAGACATCATACCCATTTTTTGAGAATAAATATTATCCTCAATAGCATCTCTATTAACCTGAACGCCAACATCATCTTTTCTATCGCAAATTAATATTATATCTAAGTTATCATCTGAATAACGAGGCAAGAGGGCATTTCCAGCATTCTTTTCTAAAAGTTCATTGTGAAGTTCAACCGGAAGTTCTTGAAGAAGCCTATCTCCAATAACATTTATTTTTTTTTGATTATAACCTTCTAAAAGAGATTCCAATCTTTTGCATGATACAAAATTTTTAGAAAATTCAAGCGCAGAGTCCTCATCTTCCTTTGAGAAACTTACAGATGTTAGGTTATATTTATTTCTCATAGGATTCTTACCCCCTTCTTCTGCTCTTCCATTTACCTTTATGATGTAATATCCATTAACTGTTTTTATAGGTTCGGAAATAGAGTTAGTTGAAAGATTCTTTATTCCATTAATAATTTCTTTGTCAAGCTGACCTTCAACTACCCAGCCTATATAACCGCCTTGCCCTGAAGATGCTGATTGACTAAATTGCTGTGCAACAGGTTCAAAAGATATATCATTTTTTAGTTGTTCAACTAATTTGGTTGCTAAATCATTGGACTCTTTTTCTTCCTTTTCATCTTCAAATCCCAAAAAAATCTCTGAAATGTCATATTGCACTTTATTAATACTATCCATTGTTCTTTCATAGACTATATTAATTTCTTCATCGCTAATATTTATATAAGAACCAAATCTTCCTCTAACTATCTTATTCCAAAGAAGTTCAGATTTGATTTGATCTATTAACGTATCAACATTAACACCTTGACTTGTTATGTTTTCAATAATGCCTTCAGCAGTAGTTTGGTTTCCTTGCGCTATTCTATCAAGTGTCATTTGAATTTCTTCTTGAGATTCTGGCACTTCTAATTTTGAGGCTTCTTGAAGCTGAATTCTTTCATTTATTAAAGCCTTAATTGATTGATCCTCAATCCTTTTAAGGTTTTCTTCTGTAGCCGGTATACCCGATGTTACTAGTATAAGCTTTATTCTTTGATTTACATCATATCTTGAAATCACTTCATCATTAACTATTACAGAAATAGCTTGAATATTTTGGGCAAGAATCTCCCTGTTAAACAAACAAGAAGTAAGAGCTATGAATGCTATTAAAATATATTTATATTTTTTCATAATATTTAAAATAAATAAGCTATTTAAAAACAATTTTAGTTTTCCCATAATTTTGATATACGATCAGAACTATCTAACGTTCCGCCGCCAAAAGTAAATACATTAAATTTAATCATAAATGAATTCGATGGTTTTAAGTCCCTGTATTCTGAAAATTTCCTTCTAAACCCTATTTCAAATGACATGCAATCGTCAATATAAACTGCAGAAATTCTATTATTAAGAGAATTTCTTGAAACTACGTCATAACGCAGTGCTGCCTGAATAAGCCATTGATCTGTGAGATTAAAGAAAGTTGCAAACCTTGCCTCTCTTTGTTCCTTAAAATTTAAAATTTCGACATTATTTAATAGTACATGCCCTGCTCGAATACCCCATTTTGGATAAGTTATAAGCATATCAAATTCAGATCTTCTTAAATTTATATCATTATCGTCAAGTCTCCCTCTGTAAGATAGGGTTATCTCTTTATTCGGTTTAAAAAGAAAATCTACAACAAAATCAGATAACTTTTTCTCTAACCCAGACCCTTTTTCAAATGAATCAGGATTTTTGAATTTATAGCTTTGTCCAATTAATCCTGAAAATACACCATTTTTATTGAAAAAATGTGAAAATTTAAAGCCATAGTTTATCCTACTACCTGTTTCCCATAGGTCTATGCCTGGCATTCTATTTCTAGAAAAAATATTATGTGAATTTAGTTCAAAGCCTATACTGTCTTCGTTAGGAATTTCTATATTCTTATCATTATCTGAAGAATAAGAAATTTGAATAATTGGTTCAATTATAGTATTTGAAAAATCATATTTTAGAGGTAATTTCCATTCTATTTCTAGTGACGGAAGAAGACGATAAATATTTTTTGTTTCTCCTAAGGGATTAGATAAAAATAATCTTGATGAATTATTAGGCGCCCACCTTTTTGTTGATCTATAGGCATCACCTCGTAAATTTAAATTTAATTTAAATAAATGACCTCCTTTTTTTATAAATTGTCTCTCCCAATTGATTTCACTAGATATTCTATAAGTATTTCCATCTGTTTTTCTTACAATACCAAGCGTATTTATGGATAGCTTTGATTTTCCTCCAAATATTACTTTCTTCGGGTCCCAAGAAAATTTTATTTCTGGTAAAATTAATGGCTCAGACCCATCTCTCTCAGGAAGTAGTGTTGAAAAATAAATTGAATTTATTTCTAGCTGTGCATTTTTCCAGTACCTTGATAGTGATAAGTAAGATTTGATTTCTGTTTCGTCATCTAGATCAAATCTTCTCAAGAATGTATCATCAGAGACAAATTTCCCACTAAAATTTAAATCCCAATTATTCAATTGAAAGTTTCCGTAAGCAGAAAAAGAACCTCTGAAATTATACCCTATAGCATCTGCTATTGATGAGGGACGTGTATCATCAAGTTTTGCTACTTCAACATTTGTAATAGAATGTGTATTATCATCATAATCAAAAACAAGTTTTTTTCCTAATTGCTTTAAATCACTTGGATTATTAAAAGGAGAGCTTATTACAGCATTCCAATCATCATTAATATTTACAGTTTTTGATTTAAATTTATCAGTCAATGAGGCTGCAATAATATGAAAGTTAATTTTACCTCTTTTAAATCTTTGCCTCCATTCCCCTTCACCTACAAGAGCTCCTTTTGTTACAATCCATGGAGTTATTGTGAGGTCATAATTTGGAGCTAAATTTATAAAATATGGTGCTTTAATATTTAAACCAAGATCGCCAGAGCTTGTTATTGTGGGAGCTAGGAAACCGCTTCTTTTTTTTATATCCGGACTAGGATGTGTTGCAATAGGAACATAAAGCACTGGAAAACCAAATAATTCAAATCTTGCACCTTCATAAATTATATTTCCATTTTCTTCATCGTAAATAATTCTATTTGCTTTGACTTGCCAGGATGGTTTTTCCTTTGATTTTTTACAATTCTGACAAGGTGAAAAGATACCTTTTTTTAGAACAATAGATTTACTTCCACTTCTAATTGCGTAGGCGGATGAAATCTCTGTGCCTTCTTTAGTCAGTAATGTTGGCATTTCTATAATACCATCGCTTAAATCAGACGATAACTTAAATTTTGATGCTAGAATAGTTGATCCACTTTTTTCTTTGATAATAACATTTCCAATACCTTCGATAATGTTATTTTTTTGATCAAATGAGACCTCATCAGCCTCAAGTTGATAGTCTTCTCTAGTAATTTTTACTGAACCTAAGGCTTTTAATTCACCAGTTTCGTTTAGATATTCAATTTCATCAGACTCAATTGAGTTCTTTATATTTTCTTCAGAAAGAACTGGAGAAACTGATAAAATAAAAAATGAAATAATTGTAAAAAATTTCACTTAACCTTCCTCTATAAATATAAGAGCGCTAACCCCTAAAAGTATCGCCAATAAAGGAGGAGACCATGCAGACAAAATAGGGTTGATGCTTCCAGAGGCTCCAAATGCTGATATTACATTGGATAAAGTATAAAGTAATAAACCACATAATAATCCTGATAAAATCAAAGTATTTGTTTTTTCAGATCTTATGAATCTAACTGAAAAAGGGGCGGCTATAATTAGCATTGATGACAGAAAGAGAGGAAAAATTAAAATTGAATAAAATTTTGTTTTATGTCTTGTCGCAGTAAAGCCTGCTTGCTCTGCAATCTTAATAAATCTTGGAAGATTCCATACAGATATCGTTTCTGGGGGTGCAAAATTTTCCTGAATTTGATTAGATGTTAAATTAGTTTTGATTGTTATTTTATTTTTGAACTCTGGTTTTTTTTCTCTTTCATATATCCAAATATTATTGAGCTCCCATGAATTATTAATCAGAAGAGCGCTCTCTGCGTCAAATCTACTAATTAGTTTACCGCTTTTTGAATGATTAAAAAAAATGACTTTTTCTAGATTACTTGCTTGTTTTTCTAAACCTAATGAATTTATAATTCTATATGTGTTGTCTGCTTGATTAATATCTTTAAGCCACAAACCATTTTCTGATAAGGTCACAAGACTTGGCTGACCTCTAACAAATCTTGCCTCAAGTTCTTTAAATTTATAGGTTGATGTTGCTATCAAGGGTTGAAGTACAATTACTGTAAATAAACCAATTATCATTATTAAGCTAACACCAGGAAATAAAAGCCGCCATATTGATATACCGCTTGCTCTTGCTATAATTAATTCTGAACGTCTAGCTAATACAAAAAAAGTACTTAAGGATGCAAAAAGAACGATAAATGGGAGTATTTCAAAAATCATCCCTGGTAGCTTTAAAAAAGCAAGTTTTAAGGCAAGTATTATATCACTATCATTTGATTTAGAAATTCTTCGAGACAATTCTATAGAATCTATCAAGAAAATAAAACCTGATGAGATTAGAGTGCAAAAAATAAGAGAATTTAGAAGGCTTTTTGAGAAATAGAATGACAATATATTATTAATTTTCATAATTTAATAATCTCCTGCCTTCAAAGTATTTTTTTTGATTAGTATAACTGAAGATAATATTAATAATAACGGGAGTATATAAAGTAATAAAATTGCTAATGTGTTACTTTGAGCTATAGATGCAATAAAAAAATCAAAAATTTGAAATATTAAGATACTACCAGTTAATTTAATAATATTTTTATTCCTATCTCTTCTATCAAATTTTCCATTTATAAAAACTGAAAATGAAAAAATTATAAATGCGAGCGGGTGTATTATTTGAGCTAACTTATGATTACCTGCAGACTGTAATATTTTTTTTCTTGATTTTGCATATTCATCATCATCTTTAGGGAATAATAAATCGCTGATATATCTCTGACTTGAATCATAGTTAAAGTTATTATCTTGATTTAAAAAATCTGAAAATAGATATTCATTTTTTTCAAAACTAACTGTAGTCATTCCCGGTCCATCCAATGATAAATTTCTGTATTGAATATTTCCATTTAGAAGAATTAATTTTGGATTGTTGTTGTCATTAATTAAGTAACCTTTTTCTGCAGAGTAGGTAACAGTAGATGTTAGATCTCTATTATCATGAACCAAAATTCCATCTATTGAGGTATTGTTATCTTTTTTATGTGCATAAACAGTAAGGCCTTTAGCCGGCATAGAAAACATTCCATCCCTTACTAGCGTTCCCGATAAATCGTGCCGGATTTCATGTATTTTAAATTTTGTATACCTCATTCCGCTTGGACCTAAAAATAAAGAAAAAATTATCAGTAATACGGTAGCCGCTATACCAAAGATAAAAAATGGTTTAAAAAATCTCAATGGTTTCATTCCAGATGTCAGTAAAACAACCATTTCTTTATCAGATGATAGAGTTTGAAGAGCAAAGGATGAGGCGGCAAAAACGCCAAGAGGAATAATTTGCGATATTATATTTGGAAGAACAGTTAGGGTTAATATAAAAAAAGACTTTAAATCTGCGCCTCGCATAACAATCTCATCTAGCATTTTAAGGACTTGACTTAGCCACGCTAGTGAAAGCATTCCTATCAGAACCATAGTAAAGGCAAACAAAATTTTACTAATTATATATTTATCAATATTTTTCATTTTATATCGTATTATATACGACAAACTATACCCATATGCGATAAATAATGTTAACAGATGATAAAATGATTAATTTTGGAGAAAACTATGAAAGTAAGTTTTGTTAACAAACTGTCTGAAAAAAAAGAAACTTTGGTTATTGTGAGCGATAAAAGCTCAATGCCAAAGATAGCCGGGTTAGGTCAGAAAACTTTAAATTCAATTAATTTAGCAATTAAGAATGAAAATTTTAAATTTAATAAACTTCAGACATTGGAAATTATTTCTTCAGATAAGCTAGGTTACTCTAAAATTATTATCATTGGCCTAGGAGAAGATCCAAGTGTATCTTTAAGAGAATCAGACCTTATTGGGGGTAAGATCACTCAGTTAAATTCTAAAACTAATAGTAATATAGATGTTTTAGTTTCAAAAAATATATCAAATGATGAATCAATGCTTAGAATTGGCTATGGATCAATTCTGGCTACTTATAAATTTGATAAATATAAGTCAAAAAAGTCTAAAACAAATTTCTCTAAAACAATTAAATTGGTATCAAATAAAAATTCACGATCACTATCCAAAAAATTTAATCATAACAAGTCTGTTGCACAAGGGGTTTTTCTTGCAAGGGATTTGGTAAATGAACCTAGTAATATTTTGAATCCTGAAGATTACGCAAAGCGAATAAAGGGCCTATCTAAATACGGTTTGAAAGTAGAGGTTTTGAATGAAGTAAAAATGAAAAAACTAGGAATGGACTCCTTGCTTGGTGTCGGTAGAGGTAGTCAATATGACAGTCAGCTAGTAATAATCAAATGGGATGGACTAAAAACTAAAAAAACTAAGCCACTATGTTTTGTAGGGAAGGGTGTTTGTTTTGACTCAGGTGGTATTTCATTAAAGCCTGGCAATAAAATGGAGGAAATGATTGGAGACATGGGTGGCTCGGCGGCAGTTGTTGGGCTTATGAAGTCTCTCGCCTTAAGAAAAGCAAAGGCCAATGTCGTAGGTATTGTCGGATTAGTAGAAAATATGCCAGATGGAACTGCTCAGAAACCTGGCGACATTGTCAATACTATGTCTGGTCAAACAATCGAAATTCAAAATACTGATGCGGAAGGACGTTTAGTTCTTGCTGATGCCTTATGGTATGCTCAAGATAGATTTAAACCAGAATTTATGATCGATTTAGCAACTTTAACGGGTGCTATCGTAATGTCTCTTGGTAATAAAATGGCTGGCATATTCAGTAATAATGATAGTCTTTCTGATAAGCTTTTTATTGCAGGTGAGGAGTCTGGTGATTTAGTTTGGAGGCTCCCACTATCAAGCTCTTATGATAAAATGATTAATTCTCAATTCGCTGATATGAAGAATATTGGAATGGGGGGAGCCGGATCAATAACAGCCGCTCAGTTTTTAAAAAGATTTGTCAATAAAGTTCCATGGGTTCATGTAGATATAGCCGGTACGGCAACAGGAATGGAGAAAAATTCTATTAATACGAGTTGGGCAACTGGTTTTGGAGTTCATCTTTTAGATACACTTGTTTCAAAATTTTATGAGTAAAGATTGACTGAAATTTTTTTCTATAAATTAAAAAACTTAAGTATTGAATTATTTTTAATTTCGCTAATAGAAAAATCAATCTCTAAAAATTGGAATTCTTTAGTGCTTTTGGACAATATTGAGAGGATGGAAGAAATTAATGACTTGATGTGGACTTTTAATGATACCTCTTTCATACCACATGGTAGCCAGAGTGACTTAAACCCTGATAAACATAATGTTTATTTAACCTGTAATGAAGAAAATCTTAATAATTCAAATATTATTTTTTCTATTGATGGGATCATTATAAATCAACCAGATAATTGGAAAAGGTGTATTTATATTTTTAATGAGCAAAATCTGAAGGTTACTGATGAGTTAGAATCATATAAACGAGGAATCGAAGATTTAAACTATGACTTAAAATCTTTTGAGCAAGATAATAATGGAAAATGGATTAGCAATAATTAAAGGAGAATATTATGACGTTACAAAGAACTCTATCAATAATTAAACCTGATGCAACTAAGAGAAATATTACAGGAAAAATCATACAAAAGTTTGAAGATGGCGGCTTGTTTGTTGTTGCTCAAAGACGGATACTATTAACTCAGGATCAGGCTGAAGACTTTTATTCTGTCCATAAAGAAAGACCATTTTATAATGACTTGGTAAACTTTATGACTTCCGGACCAGTTGTTGTGCAGGTTCTTGAAGGAGAAAATGCGATCCAAAGAAATAGAGATATTATGGGTGCAACCAATCCTAAGGAAGCTGAGAAAGGAACAATTCGAGCAGACTATGCTCTAAATATTGAAGCCAACTCGGTACATGGATCGGATTCTGAAGAAAATGCCGCTATAGAGATTGCTTTTTTCTTTGATGAAGGCGAAATTAATTCATAGAATTAAATTTTGAAATCTTCCAACTTTTTTATTGCTTTTTCTTTATAGTTAATTTTATCAAGATTAACTTTTATTAAATCTTCAGCGAACAAATGAAGACAAACAGGGTATAGTCTGTGTTCAAGCTCAAGAACTTTTGCTGCTAGTAATTTTTCGTTATCACTTTGGTTTACTGAAGTAACTGCTTGACCAATTATCGGACCCTCATCAACTCCAGATCTAACCATATGAACTGTGCAGCCTGCAAACTTAACACCTGCTTCTATTGCTTTTTTATGAGTATTCAAACCTTTGAATGAAGGTAAAAGAGACGGATGAACATTTAGGTGTTTATTAAACCATTTATTTACAAAATCATCGCTATGTATTCGCATAAAACCAGCATTACATATAAATTCTATATCGTGATCTAGTAAGACCTTATTTACCTGATTATCAAATTCAATTCTACTTTCGTAACTATTATGGTCGATTGATACTATTCTTATTCCTTTCGATTCAGCATACTTTAAGCCTTCTGCATCAGGATTATTTGAGAAGACTAGTTCAATAGAGGCTTTGCTATCTTTATTTTCACAAGATTCTATTAATTTCATCATATTAGAGCCAAAACCTGATATTAAAATCCCAACTCTCATTTTTATTTAATCCCTTTTGTAAGTAATTCCAGAGTTATTTTTTTTATTATTAGTAATTTCACCAATCACGAAGTGATTTTCATTAATCTTATTAAGATAGCTTGATATATTCTTAGCATTACTAGGGTCGACAATTACAATTAAACCAATTCCACAATTTAAGGTTTTTAAAATTTCATCTTCATCTATATTGCCTAAGCTTTTTAGCCAATTAAATATTTCAGGTCTATCCCAGGAAGATAAATTAATTTCAGCATTAATTGATGTGTTAGGAAAAACCCTAGGAAGATTTTCTGTAATTCCACCTCCTGTAATATGAGAAATAGCTTTTATTCCCTCAATATTATTCAATAAATCTAAAATTAATTTCACGTATATTCTTGTAGGTTCTAAAAGTACTTCAGATATCGTTTTTTTACTATCATTTGGCATAGGAAGAGATGTTTTTATATTTTTTTGTTTAATAATATTTCTTACTAGTGAATAGCCATTTGAATGAAGTCCATTTGACGGAAATCCAATTACAATATCACCTTCTTGTATATTTTTACTTGGAAGTAATAAATCTCGCTCAACTATTCCAACCGAAAAACCCGCTAAATCAAAATGTTTTTTTTCATAGAGTCCAGGCATTTCAGCGGTTTCTCCACCAATTAAAGCACAATTTGATTGAATACATCCTTCTGCTATACTTTTTATTATTCTCTCTGCAACTTCATTTGAGAGTATACCTGTAGCAAAATAATCTAAAAAATAAAGTGGCTCAGCACCCTGAACAATTAGGTCGTTAACACACATTGCTACAAGATCTATACCAATATTATCATAAAAATTATGATCAATAGCTAAAAGTAGTTTTGTTCCAACACCATCTGTTGATGAAACAAGGAGGGGATCTTTATAGTTACAATAAGAAAGGTCAAAAATTCCACCAAAACCTCCAATCTTTGTGTCTGCACCAGGTCTTTTTGTTTTTTTAACAATAGGTTTAATATTTTCAATTAGATCATTGGCTTTTTCTATATCAACTCCAGAAGAGGAGTAGGTAATTTTTTCTCCTTTATTGTGTTTCTTGTTTATTTTTTCTTCTGACAATTTTTGACCTCTAAGTTAAAATAATATTAATCACAATAAACTCTTTTATTATAATTAAATAAATATATCATCATTATTTTCCTTTAAGGATAATTAAATGAACTTTGCTAATATTATTACTATTGGTAGATTATTGTTTACCCCAATAATTATATGGTTAATATTTTCGAGTTATTATTCCTTAGGGTTAATATTTTTTGTATTAAGCGGTCTATCTGATGCATTGGATGGCTTTATTGCAAAACAATTTAATCAAAGTACTATTTTAGGAAGCTATCTTGATCCAATTGCTGATAAGACACTTATAGTTTCATCTATTTTAGCTTTGGGTTACATGGGGGCGATTCCATCCTGGTTAATAATTTTAATTGTTTCCAGGGATTTAGCTATTCTTGGAGCGGTAATAATCTCATGGTTAGTTGAGCGAAGCTTAAAAATTGAACCTATTATTTCGAGTAAAATTAATACTTTTTTACAAATATTTTATATAGGATTAATTCTTTTTAGTCTCTCTTACCAACAAGGAATGATATATTTGGATATGTTTATTCTTCCAGCTTTTTCTATTTTGATTGCATCCTCAACCCTATTATCATGGTTTTCTTATCTCATTTTATGGTTAAGAAGTATGGGTATTGTTAATAAATAATGGTTTATAAGAATGTATAAAGATCAACTCACTATTGAGATGCCCAAACGATCTGCATTAGGCAGGGAGGATTTTATGGTTAACGAGTGTAATCATGAAGCTATTCAATTTATTGATACCTTCTATCAGGGAAAGATGAAGTCAGGATTATTGATAGGACCAAAAGGTAGTGGAAAATCTCACCTTGTTAATGTTTTTTGTAAAAATTTTGAGAAAGAAAGATGGTTAATCTCTCAAAAGGGGGATAAAAATATTTATAAGATTTTTCAAGAAAATAATATGATAATTATTGAAGATATTGATTTGATATCTTCTGTAGAGGAAGAGGAATATTTATTTCACAGTATCAACTTATCTAAAGAATTAAATAAAGTTCTACTTTTAACCTCTGGGGTTAATTTGTCCGATATTAGTATAAAAACTCCTGATTTACGATCACGGCTAGATTCTATTCAGAGTGTAAAGATTTTAGAACCTAATGACGATCTTATGAATGCATTAATACTTAAGCTTTTTCATGATCGACAGATTTTAATTAAACCAAATATAATTAGCTACTTAATGCAAAGGATTGAAAGATCTTATTTAGGTATTTCAAGTATTGTGGATCTAATTGACAATGTTTCTTTATCAAAACATAAATCAATTTCAAAAAATTTAATTAAAGAATTATTAAAGTAAATTAAATTTGTTTCAAAACTACATTATTCTCTTCCATGGATATTGCTACTTTGCCATTTTTGAAATCTAAAGCTTTTTTTCCAAATATGTCATAACGCCATCCCTTTAAAGTTTTAATATCCGCCAAATCATCTGCAATCAAATCTTCAAGATCTTGAGTCGACGCTATTAGTTTTTGAGCAACCCCTTTTTCCTCTGAAACTGAGTTCAAAAGAATTTTCAATAAAGCTACCCTACTATTTGTTCCATGAGGTAATTTTCTTCTTTCAGGTAATTTTGGAAGGTTATCTTCTTTAAAAGAAAGCCCGATTAAAATTTGTTCATGAATTTCATTAATCATACCTTCTTTCAACCTTAATCCATTAGAAAAAGATCTAAGATTCATAATTTCATCTATTGTTTTTGGCTTCATTGATGATAATTCATAAATTATATCGTCTCTTAAGACTCTTCCTCTGGGAAGGTCATATCTCTGAGCTCTTTCCTCTCTCCACTTCGCCAATTGAAATGTAATACCTCTAGTCTTAATATCATAGCTTCTTATTTTAAGTCTTTTATAAGCCATTTCTGGATTTGTATTGTACGTATCTTCTGATGTTAAAACTTGTAACTCTTGATCCAGCCATTTTGTCCTTTTTGTTTCTTTTAGTTTATTGTTAAGAATTGGATAAATCTGGTGAAGATGAGTAACATCGCCTATTGCGTAATGAAGCTGTTTTTTTGTAAGAGGTCGTTTTGCCCAATTTGAAAATCTTGAAGATTTATCAATCTTTTTTTTAAGAACTCTATCAACTAATTTTTCATAACCAACAGAATCACCAAAACCACAAACCATTGCAGCTACCTGTGTATCAAATATTGGGTAGGGTATTTTACCAGATATTTTATAAAAAATTTCAATATCTTGCCTTCCAGAATGCAAAACTTTTAGAATTGATTTTTTATTTAAGATTTTAATAAACGGAGTTAAGTCAATACCATCCTCAAGAGGGTCAATAATAACTTCAATATCCTCGGAACATACCTGTATTAGACATAATTGAGACCAATAGGTTTTTTCTCTAATAAATTCAGTATCAATAGTAATAAATTTAGCTTTAGTTAGTATCTTACATACCTCTTTAAGCTCTTTATTTGTTTTGATTAATTCCATTTAAATCGTATACATTATAAATGTTTAGTTGTCCTTGACAAAACACTTTTAAATTGTCCTATTGCGTCAATAAATTATAGGTTATTAAAATGAATGAATACAGAAGTCATAAATGTAATGAGCTTGAAATTAAAGACGTTGATAGTGAGGTATATTTATCAGGATGGGTTAATCGTAAACGTGACCACGGTGGCCTTCTTTTTATTGATTTAAGAGATCATTATGGCTTAACCCAATTAGTTTTTGATCCTGATAGCAATGCATTCGCTGAAGCTGAAAAAATAAGCTCTGAGTCAGTTATTAAGGTTTCTGGACGAGTGGTAAAAAGAACTGACGACACAATAAATTCAAATCTACCTACAGGTGAAATTGAAATTTATGTTGAAGAAATAGAGGTTTTATCAAAATCAGAAGAATTACCTTTACCAGTTTTTGGTGAACCGGATTACCCTGAGGATATAAGGTTAAAATATAGATTTTTAGATCTAAGGAGAGAAACTCTCCATAAAAATATTGTCATGCGGTCCAAGATTATTCAATCAATTCGAAAAAGAATGATTGAAAAAGATTTTTTAGAATTCCAAACACCAATTATGACCGCTTCTAGCCCTGAGGGAGCTAGAGATTTTTTAATTCCTTCCAGAGTGCATCCTGGTACTTTCTATGCATTACCTCAGGCTCCACAACAGTTTAAGCAAATCTTAATGGCATCAGGATTTGATAACTATTTTCAAATAGCACCATGTTTTAGAGATGAGGATGCTCGTGCAGATAGATCGCCTGGGGAATTCTATCAGCTTGATATTGAGATGAGTTTCGTTAATCAGGAAGATGTTTTTGAAGTTGTTGAGCCAATCTTACGAGACCTTTTTAAAGAATTTTCGCCAAATAAAATGGTTACTGAGAATTTTCCTAAAATTCCTTACCTGGAATCAATGTCTAAATACGGAACCGATAAACCTGACTTAAGAAATCCTATAGAAATGTCGGACGTTACAGAAATTTTTATAGACTCAGGTTTTAAGATATTTTCCGATTCTATAAAAAAAGATAATAATGTTAAAGTTTGGGCAATTCCTGCTAAAGGTGGTGGGACTAGAGCCTTTTGTGACAAGATGAATTCATGGGCGATAAAAGAGGGTCAGCCTGGACTTGGTTATATATTCTATAAAGAAGGGTTGGGCTCTGGTCCTATAGCGAAAAATATTGGAGAAGATAAAACTCAAGAAATAAAGGCTAACTTTAATTTAAGCGATGATGATTCAGTATTTTTTCTATGTGGTATCCCTAAGAATTTTATGCAATTTGCCTCAAGCGCAAGAGATAAAATTGGTGAAGATTTAAGCTTGATAAAGGAGAATAGCTTTGAGTTTTGTTGGATAGTAGATTTTCCAATGTATGAATGGGATGATACAAATAAGAAGATTGATTTTTCTCATAATCCTTTTTCTATGCCTCAGGGTGGTTTAGAATCTCTAGAAAATAAAGACCCCTTAGATATTAAAGCATTTCAATATGATATAGTTTGTAATGGTGTTGAATTGTCTTCTGGTGCTATTAGAAATCATAGACCGGACATTTTAGTTAAAGCTTTTGAGATTGCCGGATATGATAAAGAAGAGGTCGAAAAAAGATTTGGTGCTATGTCTAGTGCCTTTAAGTTCGGCGCTCCTCCTCATGGAGGAATAGCGCCGGGAATTGATCGAATAGTAATGTTATTAACTGGAGTTGACAATATTAGGGAAGTGATAGCTTTTCCTATGAATCAACAGGCTCAGGATATTCTTATGGGTGCGCCATCAGCTATACCAGAAGATCAATTAGATGATTTAAGCATTAAAATTGACAAAGGAGACGACTAATAAGTTGTTCAAAAAATGAAAGAATTTTTTCTAGAAATTTTCACATGGTGGAATGGTCAAACATTAGGGACTAGAATTCATACTATTATTCATGGTCGATTAGTTGGGACTGATTTAGATGGAAATAGGTATTATATTAATAAAAAAAATAAAGATAGCCGGTGGGTTGTTTATAACGGTCAAACCGATGCTTCTAAAATCAACGCTAATTGGCATGACTGGATTCATTACAGGACTGATGAAGTTCCAATTATAGAAAAAAATCAAAAATCTTGGTATAAAGAACATTCTATGAATTATACTGGGACAGAAAAATCCTATAGTCCTAGAAATTCATCTAGTAAAAAAATTAGATCAGTTTCTAAATCATATGAATCATGGTCACCGGGAGAGAGGAAATGAAATCTAATACTTTTGAAGCTATTGTAGGTGCTTTTGTAATAATTATATCTGTAGTTTTTTTATTTTTTGGTTTTTCAACTATGAAAATACAAAATTCTGACAGCTACAATGTTTCTGCTCTTTTTAATAGAATTGATGGGATAAAGATTGGATCAGATATTCGTATGTCCGGTATAAAGATTGGAACAGTAGTAAGTCAAGAATTGGATAATTCTTCTTTTGAGGCAAAGGTTCTTATGTCTATTGATTCAAAAATTTTGATTCCAGATGACAGTTCTGCAAAAATAACATCTGATGGTCTTTTGGGCGGTAATTATATATCCATTGAACCAGGCGGAAGTGATATTTACCTTCTGAATAACGAAGAAATATTCTTTACCCAAGGTTCAGTAGATTTAATCGGTCTAGTTGGAGAGGCTCTTTTTTCAGTAGAAGATGAAAAGTAGTTTACTTTTTATCTTTCATTTGATTTTCCACCCAATGAATATCGTAAGTTCCATCTAAAAATTCTTTTTCTTTAATTATTTCGAGATAGAAAGGTATTGTTGTTTTAATACCTTCAACAACAAACTCATCCAAAGCTCTTTCAAGTCTTGCAAGGCATGAATCTCTACTGTCACCAAAAACAATTAGCTTTGCTATCATACTATCATAAAAGGGCGGAATAGTTATTCCGCTATAACAACCGGAATCTACTCTAACGCCCGGTCCACCAGGTGTATGAAAATTTTCAATTTTTCCAGGACTTGGAACAAAACTTTTTGGATCTTCAGCATTAATTCTACATTCTATTGAATGACCGAAAAATTTTATATCACTTTGTTTTTTTAACAATTTATGATTTGAAGCAACTAGTATTTGTTCTTTAACTAAGTCAAAGTTTGTTATTTCCTCTGTTACAGGATGCTCAACTTGAAGTCTTGTGTTCATTTCCATAAAATAGAACTTATCGTTTTCATATAAATATTCTATTGTTCCTACACCTGTATAGCCAATTTTACATAGAGCTTTAACTGTTAAATCACCTATATATTTTCTTATTTTTTCGTTGATTACTTTTGAAGGTGTTTCCTCTAAAAGCTTTTGATTTCTCCTTTGCATAGAACAATCACGCTCGCCAAGATGAATCATATTTCCAAAATTATCACCAATAATTTGTATCTCAATATGTTTAGGATTTTGAAGATACTTTTCTATATAAATAGTATCATTATCAAAAGATTTATCCGCTTCAGATTTAGCTTTTTTTATTGAAGCCTCTAATTCATTAGCGTTTTGAACAACCACCATTCCTCTTCCACCTCCACCGGCAGAAGCTTTTATTATTACTGGATATCCTATCTTTTCTGATGTTTCTATTGCTTCTTGTAGATTTTTTATTTCTCCATCAGAACCTGGAATAACAGGTAATCCATATTTTTCAGCAGTTTTTTTTGCTAATATCTTATCGCCCATCGTTTTAATGTGATCTGATTTTGGCCCTATAAATGAAATATTATGAGCATTGAGTTTTTCAACAAAGCTTGCATTCTCTGAAAGAAAGCCATAACCAGGGTGAACTGCATCCGCTCCAGAAATTTCGCATGCTGAAATTATTGAAGGTATATTCAAATAAGAATCTTTTGATTGGGGAGGGCCAATACAAACACTTTCATCGGCTAGCTTAACGTGCATAGCATCCTTATCAGCTGTAGAGTAAACTGCAACAGTCTGTATTCCTAGGTCTTTACATGCCCTTAAGACTCTAACGGCAATTTCACCTCTATTAGCTATAAGAATTTTTTCAAACATTTTATTCAATAATAATTAAAGGATCGCCAAATTGAATTGGTTGTTCGTTTTCTACTAATATCTTTTTTATAGTCCCATCTCTTTCAGAGGTAATATTATTCATTGTCTTCATTGCCTCAACAATTAGAAGTGTTTGACCTTCCTTCACCTTATCACCCACATTAATAAAATTAGCTGAATCTGGATCAGGTTTTAAGTATATAGTCCCAACCATAGGTGATAAAACAGCATTTTTATTTTCTTCATTTGTTTCTGATGATTTATTTTCTAAAGAATCAATTTGATTGTTTATATTTGGAGTAGGCGCTGCATATGATTGGGTAATATTTTTTGCAACCTTTACTCTTCCTACTTTCTTATTTTCTATTTCAATTTCACTTAGACCAGTCTGATCTAGAAGTTTTGACAGTGAGATAATTAAATCTTCATCGAAATCTGACACATTGAATCTCCATTTCTTAATTATTATTTAAATTCTTGACCATGCTTTCTAGAGCAATAATATAACCATCAATACCTAGTCCACTTATTACACTATTTGCCGCCATTGATACATAAGAAGAATGTCTAAATTTTTCTCGCTTATAAATATTTGATATATGAACTTCTATTATCGGGATATGAAGTGATAATAAAGCATCGTAAAGGGCTATAGAGGTATGTGAATAACCAGCTGGGTTAATAATGACACCGTCACCAATTTTTCCAGCCTCATGAATCAGCTCTATAAGCTCACCCTCATGATTTGTTTGTTTAAAGACTATCTCAATGTCGTTCTTATTAGAAAATTCTACTAAAGTTTTTTCAACATCCTTTAGTGAAGATGAACCATAAATATCTGGCTCTCTTTCCCCCAAAAGATTTAGATTTGGTCCATTAAGTATGTAAATTTTATTTGCCATTTTTTAATATTTCAATCATATCCTCTTTTCCTATAGCACCAGGAATTAATTCTTTATTAATAATGAAGGCGGGGGTCCCTCTCACCCCAATTAAATCTGCTAACCTATAATTTTCTTTAATTAATAGTATAGTTTCTTCTTTATTCATATCAGTTTTGAGTTGTTCATAGTTAATTCCAACTTTCTTTGAAATGTTTATAATATCATTTATCGTTATTTGTCCTGAAAAGTTAATTAATTCTTGATGCATAACAAAGTATTTATCTTGTTTTAATGAAGCTATCGAAGCTTTTGAGGCTAGTATTGAGCTTTCACCTAAAACTGGTAATTCCTTTAGAATAACTTTGATGTCTTTATTGTCTGATATGAGTTCCATTAATTCTGGAAAGCTTCTTTTGCAGTAACCACAATTATAGTCAAAAAATTCTATAATAATTGTTTCGCCATTTTTATTTCCTAAGAAAAATTCAGGATTATTTTTTATTTCATTGTAGTATGTGTATATTTTTTTATTATTATTGTCCTCTTTTAATGAATTGATTTTACTTAATACATTTTCTAAATTAGCTGGATTCTTCATAAGAAATGAAACAACCTCTTCTTCGTTGGTTTTTTTTTCATTAATTGCTAAATAAATAAATATATTAAATATAATAATAATTAACGAAATAATTACTATTGAATTTTCAAAGGCTTTTTTTAAACTGGGCATCTTCTTTTCCATTTTGCTTTATTTTCAGAATCGAGAACAATATCTTGTGCGCGTAATTTAGAGATACTAGAATTTTTATTATATTTTAATGATTTTTTTGCATGAAATGAAGCCATTTTTACATTTCCTGTAAGAAAATGTCTTTCTGCCGAAGCTAGTTCTGCATTTCCTATGTCATTTATTCTAGAGTAGGATATTGCTAGTTGAAACCAAGTTTGAGTATTTTTTTGATCATGCATGAGTGATTTTTTAAGCAAGCTAATTGCTTCAATAGCATTATTCTTATTTTCCAAAGCATTTAAAGCTGTTGCTAGTGCTACCATTAGCAATGGTTCATTAGGGCTAATTGATAGAGATTTTCTGTAAGGTATTATTGATTCTCTAATTTTTCCCGATTCGTATAATACCTGACCTTTTAATTCGTAAAACCATGGATTATTAGGGTATTGATTTATCATTTCATTTAGAGCTGAAAGAGATTCTTTTAAGAGGGCCTTCCTGTAATATGCGACTGCAAGTGAATATTTATTAAAAATTAAAGAAGAGTCTTTTTTGGCTTTTCGAATAACATCATTTGGATTATTTAAGAATCCATCTAGTTTTGCTTGAATCATTTTATATTGAAATAATATTTTTTCATTATCTCTTTCATTTATAAATTGAGATTTATTAACTTTTTGCTCTAGAGATCTTATTCTATCTCTAGAAATAGGATGACTTCTTACTCTAACACTCTGTCTATTTGAGCTTAAAGCCTCCTGATTAGCAAACTTATAAAGTACTTCGAGCATTCCGTTTGAAGATTTTTTTATACCTTCTAAATACTTTATAGCAGCCTGATCAGCAGCTGATTCTTGACTTCTAGAATATTTTGCAACCATACCTTGTGCTATTTGTTGGCTACCCAATAATAAGGCTTGAGCTGCATCACCATCTCCAGCAATTGCTGCTCCTATACCCAACAAAAGACCTACTATCATTGGAGTCTGTGCTCTTTCAAGAGCCTCATCTGACCGAGCTAGATGACCTCCCGCTATATGACCTGTTTCATGAGCCATTACCCCTCTTAGCATTGATGGTGTTTCAAAAGATTGAATTAAGCCTGTATTGACAAAGATTTTTTGGCCACAGGCAACAAATGCATTTATTGATTTATCGTTAAAAATATATATATCAACGGAATTTAAATTAAGATTAGCTTCACTAAAAATAGGATGAGAAATCTCTTCAAGAAAATTTTCTATTTCTGCATCACGAATAATATTTGCAGATACTAAAGTGCTAAAAGTAATTAAGCATAACAAGAAGATGCTTTTGAAAAAATAAGATATTCTATAAAACAAGTTCACTTTTCTATATTAACCCAAATTTATATGATTAATATTAAATATTTTTAATCTTTATTCCACCATCCAGCCTTGGTCTTTGCCTTTTTAGTCACTTCTTTCTTATTTTTTAAATCTTTTACAGGCGCACCTATATGATTAATATTTTTTGGTTCCTCTACTTTTTTTACCTTAATTGGCATTTCTTTTTTTTCTAATTTTTTTTCTATTTCGTTTGTTTTTTTTGACTTTGTGCTTTTTGATTTGTCCGAGTCTTTAGCATTTTTGAGATTTTTAGAATTTTTTTGAACTATTTCATTCTTTGAGTTCTCGGTTTCATCAGCATTTGTTTCCTTCCTCTTATTTTTCTGATTATTTTTATTATTATTTTTTCCTTTGATTTGCGTTGAGTCACTTTGCTCATTTAAGTTTGTATTATTTTTATTATTCTCATTGACCTCTTCTTTATCTTTATGATTATTTGAACGATTTTCATTTGATTGTTTTTGGTTTTTATTCTGATTATTCTGATTATTGTTTTTATTATTATTTTTATTTCGATTTTTATTATGCTTGCCTTGTTTTTTATCTTTTGAGTTATCAGTATTTTTTGAGCTATCAGAAGCTTTATCAATTTTTATTTCATTTCCATTAATATCATATGCCTTAATACTATTTTCATTACCTCTAAGTGAAGAGTTACCATAAAAATTAATTGATGTTTCTTTATCTGATTCCAAATCAATTAATAGATTTCTTTTTTGATTTACTAAATAATTTAATATTTCGTTTGGTATTTCAGCCTCTACTTTCTTGATATTTTCTCTATTACTTACATCACTAATATTTCTTAAAATTTCTAGAGCTCTTGAATCTATAGATCTTACTAATCCTGTTCCATCACAATGAGTGCAATTGCTATATACTCCCTCTTGAATACTTGCCCTTATTCTTTGCCGAGACATTTCAAGTAATCCAAAAGAGCTGATTTTTCCAACTTGGATTTTTGATCTATCAGACTTAAGAGATTCTTTTAATTTTTTTTCTACCGATCTTCTGTTTTGAAATTTTTCCATATCAATGAAATCAATTACAACCAAACCCGCCATATCTCTTAATCTTAATTGTCTTGCAATTTCCGTAGCTGCTTCAAGATTTGTTTTGATAGCTGTTTCTTCAATATTATAATATTTTGTAGAGCTTCCAGAGTTAACATCAATCGCAACTAAAGCCTCAGTTTGATTGAGAACTAGAGAACCTCCTGAAGGAAGATATACTTGATCTGCGTATATGGAGCTGAGTTGATTTTCAATATTATTCTTTTGAAAAATAGGTGAAGAATCTTTCCATTGTTTAACCTTCACAGCATGACTTGGCATTAAAAGTTTCATAAAATTTTTTGTAATTTTGTATACTTCAGAGCCTTCCACATAAATATTATCAACATCTTTTGTGTATAAGTCTCTTAATATTCTTTGTATAACGCCACCGTCTTCATATATTAATGCCGGTGCATTTGAGGATAGTGTGTCTTCCTTAATTTTATCCCAAGTTTTTGTTAAATATTTATAATCTCTTTTTATTTCAGTTGATGTTGTTTTTGCTCCAGCAGTTCTGATAATTAAACCCATTTCATTCGGAACATTTAATTTTTCTAAAGTAGTTTTTAGCTTTTTTCTCTCTTGAGAGTTCTTAATTCGCCTACTTACTCCTCCACCCGATGTACTGTTTGGCATAAATACGCAGTATCTTCCTGGTATTGAGGTGTAGGTGGTTATAGCTGCTCCTTTATTACCTCTCTCTTCTTTTACTACCTGTATAAGAAGTATTTGATGTTTTTTTATAACTTCTTGAATTTTATATTTTTTTATAAGGTTGAAATTTCTTTTTTTATTTATTTTTTCTATATCCTCTAAATCATCACCTCCTAAATCCTCTACTTGAGATTGTTCATCGGATTCTTCTTCCGGTTCATCATTGGCTTCGTCTAATTTTGATACATTTTTGCTTTCTTTAATTAAAGCTTCTTTATCTGCTACTGGTATCTGGTAGTAATTTGGATGTATCTCAGAGAAGGGAAGGAAACCATTTCTATTTCCTCCATAATCAACGAAAGCTGCTTGAAGAGAGGGCTCAACTCTCGTCACTTTTGCTAAATATATATTTCCTCTTATTGGTCTTCTTGAGTCAAACTCAAAATCATACTCTTCTAACCGACTGTTTTTTAATACCGCAACTCTCACCTCTTCCTGGTGGGCTGCATCTATAAGAATTTCGTTCGTCATTTAATTTTTCTCCAAAGGCAGGAAGTAATTTATTGTTTATTATTTCAATATTGATATTTTTCATCTTTTTATCTTTCATACTTCCAAGTATTTAATTTTTTATAAAGAATGGAAAACTGGTTTCTGTGTTAATTTTTTTCATAGCTACCGAATCCATTAATAATTTGTTAACTATCATATAAATTTAAATTAGATTTATATAATTAATTGAGGTAAATTTATTTACCATGTTTACTTTTACATTTCATTTGAGGACTTTGGCAAGGACGTAATCAAAATAAATATAAACTTATGGTTTTCTTAAAAAAAATATCAAAATTCATTTTATTCTTTTTCTTGGCATGGGTTCCCGCCTCCCTTCTTTCTGACGATGATATAAATATCTCAAAATTAAGGGTAAGCTCATTACAATCGGGGGTTAGAATAATTATTGATGCAGATAAATCACCAGTTTATGAGGTGTTTTCTTTGCAGAAACCGAATCGTTTAGTTATTGATTTAGCAAAAGTAAAGTTCACTGAGGATTTTTCTTTTCCTTCTACGAGTGGATTAATTCAAGGGGTAAGATTTGGATCATTTAATGGCGATGTATCAAGAATAGTCTTTGACTTAAAGTCACCTGTTAAAAAAATAAAAACAAAAATAAGAAAACCCTCAAGCGGAAGTAGGCGAACTTTAAATATAGACATCGAAAGTCATAAAAAAATAAAAACCTTAAACAAAAAAAATAATAAACT
>ENA-ORDR01000009-ORDR01000009.1-marine-metagenome-genome-assembly--contig:-NODE-9-length-116035-cov-9.063825_pt1 | contig 116035 bp, 107 predicted proteins | sample MGYA00240993_ERZ508538 | MGnify/ENA primary metagenome ERZ508538 (study PRJEB26207, sample SAMN05421999) | marine metagenome | isolation source: Monterey Bay, California, USA | place: USA:Monterey Bay... | reverse complement strand
GGTTCAATCCCCGTCGTCCACCCCATTATTCCCTCTGAAAGTCAGCATGTTTTTATTTTTTCGAAAGAAACGCCATTCTTTGACCTGGGTGTGTATCCGTCTCAGTCTAGCAAGACGTCTAACGGATACAGACATCTCTTTTCTCGATCGTCAAATATCGCCCTCGCCCGCTTTGATTAGACTACTTATTAATCTATGATAGTTTTCAAATTTTTGAATTAACATATCTGTTGGTAAGTTATGATCCATAGAGGTCACCGGTATGAAAAACGTATTATTCTTTACTTTACTATCAGTTCTATTCTCTCTAAGTACGGTTGCAAATACTGTGGAAATTAGAGAAAGCTCCAACCACACGGGTGAATGGAGTATCTCGTCACCAGAAACTAAAGGTGTCAGCGCCACAGACCTAGAAAAATTACATCAAGAGTTTGAGAATGGGGATCACGGATATATAAATAGCTTCTTGGTTGTTAAAGAGGGAGATATCATTTTTGAACAGTATTACGACGTTGATTACATCGCTCTTACTAAACTAAGCAAGCTAGAGCAAGCAGAAATCATGCAAAAGAATTACGGCGATCTTGCTATCGCCCAATACAATTATCATGATCCAGATTGGCACCCCTTTTACAGAAACACTAAGCTCCACACTATTCAGTCCGTTACAAAAAGTGTTACCTCTGCACTTTTTGGGGTTGCAATTAGTCGTGGCGAAATTACTGATCTAGATGCAAAAATCGTAGGATATTTCCCGAAATATAAGTCTCTGTTCAGCGATCCCATCAAGCAGTCAATTACGATTAGAGATCTGCTAACCATGACCTCAGGTATTAAATGGGATGAATTTACCCATGCATACACCGACCCATCAAACGATGCCGCAAGTATGGAAAGCAGTGATAATTGGTTGAAGTTTATCTTGTCTTTACCAATGGATATGGAGCCAGGACAACAATTTGTTTATAACAGTGGTATCACTATTTTGCTGTCCCATATTCTTCAGACCTCAGTAAGTATGCCAGTTGATGAATATGCCCAGAAGTATCTCTTTGACCCTATGGGCATCCAAGATTTCTACTGGAAAAAAACGCCAAAAGGGCTAACCGATACTGAAGGTGGGCTGTACCTATCTACTAGAGACTTCGCAAAGATCGGGCTTTTATACCTCAATAATGGCCGATGGCTAGATCAACAAATACTTCCAAAAGAATGGGTTACCTCCACCATGACACCGGCCACTGATACTGGATTTAGTGGCAATCATTATGGGTTTCAATGGTGGCTTGCGCCCTACGAAGGTGGGAAAGAGAAATGGATGTTTAGTGGTAGCGGATACGGCGGCCAATACCTGCTAATTATTCCTGAGCATAATCTCGTCATGGTTTTTAATGGATGGAATATATTCGATATCTCGAGACCAACAAAAGAATACTTGTCATCGAGGGTTCTTAAAGCTCTTGCAAGCTAAAAAGGATCTTTGTAACCTAAAATTTTGATTATTTAATTTGAGTTGAGATGCTATGAAAACTTGGTCGACCTTACTGTTTCTGTTTTTACTGCACATTCAAACCTTTGCTGAAGCAAGAGTGATTATCAGCAATGGAACCTTAATTGATGGCCATAATCCCGACCGGCCAAATATGACAATGATAATCTCCGGAGATGAAATTTTATCTATACAGCCTAGTGCAGAGGCTTTTGATATCGAGCCTAACGATCATCTCATCGATGCTACCAACAAATTTATTATTCCTGGCCTTTGGGATGCCCATGTCCATCTGACGTTCATTCCCGATCTGGACCATGTCACCAGTTATCGTCTATTTGTAAGTCAAGGCATTACAAGCATCAGAGACACTGGTGCCTTAATAACAAAGCTGCAACCCGCAATTGACTATGTAGAGGCCAACCCTGATATAACACCTCGGTTGTTCTTCTCAGGCCCGTTAATTGATGGAAAGGATCGAGTTTATAAGGGTGAGGAATCGGGCTTTCCCAATCTATCCATAGGTATCGACGAGCAGGACAACGTTGAAGATACTGTGGATCGTCTAGTATCGGATGGCGCTACATTCTTGAAATCTTATGAAATGTTATCTCAGCCCACTTACCTTGAACTGCTGCGCATCGCTAAAAAGAAAAATTTGCGTGTCACCGGGCACATACCGCTGAGCATCGACCTTAGCAAAGCAGTCAAAGCGGGACTAGGAGGTATGCAGCATATAAGGAATATGGATTTAGCCTGTTCAAATAATGCTGAGTCCATGCATGAAATCCGCCAAGTAAAGCTTCAAAACAAAGATGGCATACCAGGCTCAGCTCTTCGAACAGCGATTCATCAGGCGCAACGATTCCCCTCCATTGCCAATTATGATCAAGCCCGCTGTGAAAAAATAATCCAGCTATTATCAGATTATGGTGTTTACCAGACACCAACACTGACTATTAACACCTATGATGCCAAACGTTATTTTGCAGACCCCAACTGGAGGAAGAATTACAACCACCTACCGGATTCAGTGCGGAAACGTTGGGAGCAGGAATCCATCTTGGCGGCAAAGGAACCGGTGAGTGAAAACGGGCTTATTTTCCAAGAATGGAGTATGAAGTTAGTTAAGTTATTTGATGATAATGAGGTGAAAATTTTAGCTGGCACGGACACTCCCATCGGCTATTTAACACCGGGATTCAGTCTCCACAAAGAATTAGAGTTATTGGTGGAAGCTGGTTTATCTGAGAAGGCTGCGCTGCGAGCGGCGACTCTGTCTCCTGCTGAATTTTTTAACTTAGAGTCCACCATGGGTACCTTAGATGAAGGAAAGGTAGCCGACATCCTGATATTAAACCAAAACCCAATTGAGAATATTCAGCATACACAGGATATTTTTCGTGTGATTGTGAAGGGTTCTGTCGCCAATTTCGGCTCATAAATGTAACGGAAACCCCCACTATGAATCACTTTAATTTTATTATCTTAACTCTGACCGTTGTTGTCGGTTTAAGTGCCTGTTCTGAGGTAGAAAAATCTTTTAATAATGATCAGATTATAACTAGCTCATATGAAAAACCAACAAGCATTGACAGCCAGCGCTTATCGAACATTGTAAAGGTTTTAGCTTCAGATGAGTTCGAAGGTCGGGCCCCTGGCGGGCCTGGAGAGGCTAAAACCATTGAATTCTTAATAGATCAGTTTCAGTCACTGGGTCTCGAACCTGGAGGTACCGATGGGACTTGGACGCACGCTGTGCCCCTGATACACACTCAGCTGGCAAGTGATGGTCGTTTAAGTGTCTCGGTGGGCGATATGAGTCAGAATTGGGTACAAGGACTTGACGTTGCTGTGAGCACAGTTAGACCCGTAGACAAGATAGATATTCAATCTGCTCCACTTGCATTTGTCGGATTTGGTGCCAGCGCTCCAGAACGAAACTGGGATGACTATGGAGAGATTGATTTAACGGGAAAGATTGCCATATTTTTGGTGAATGACCCAGATTTCTCAGCAAACGAAAGCGAGCCTGTATGGGGACGATTTGGTAACAAGCGCATGACCTATTATGGACGCTGGGCTTACAAATATGAAGAGGCTGCGAGGCGCGGTGCGCTTGCGGCACTTGTTATTCATGAAGACAAAGCTGCTGGCTATGGCTGGAATGTCGCCTCATCTGGCCCAGGAAGTCAGTTTGCATTGGCTGAGTCTAGTGGCCCTACACCACCAATATTGCAGGGTTGGCTACATTATGATGCAGCGAGCGCGTTGTTTGCAGCGGCCGGCATGGATCTTGTGGAACAGCGTCGACTTGCTAGAAGAGATGACTTTAGTGCGTTCGAGCTTCCTCAAACCTCATTGAGCGCAAGCTTTAATGTTTCCATGGAAAAAATTGAATCACAAAATGTTCTGGCAAAATTGCCCGGTCATAGTCAGGCAGACGAAATTTTGATGGTATCCTCCCACTGGGACGCCTATGGTCAGGGTGAGCCAGATTCATTGGGCCGAACTGTTCGTCCAGGAGCGAACGATGACGCCCTTGGTACCGCTGGCGTAATAGAATTGGCGCGTGTTCTTAAAGCTGGCGAACCTATGGCCCGCAGTGTTGTATTCGCAGCATGGACGGCAGAGGAAGCTGGTCTTCTAGGCTCAGCCGCGTATGCAGCTAAACCGATTTATCCGCTACATTCTACTGTCGCTAATTTTACTCTCGACATCCTCCAGACCGCTGGCTTGGCAAAAGATGTCATTCTAGTTGGTGAAGGACAAAGTGACCTAGAAGAGGACCTGATCCGAGCCGCTGCATTACAGTCGCGCGTGGTAACACCAGAAAACCTTCCAGAAAATGGATTGTTCTTCCGTGCTGATCATTTTTCTCTGGCAAGACAGGGAGTACCGGTGCTTTTGCTAATGGGAATTGCTGGTGGGGCCGATTTGATTGAGGGAGGTCGTGTAGCGGGTGATCAGTGGATCGCTGATTATACAGGTAACTGTTACCACCAAACCTGCGACGCCTGGAGCGCTGACTGGGATTTGCGCGGAGCTGTGGAAGATATCGAGTTATTTCATACGATTTTGCGAGATTTAGGTGATTCGACCCGGTGGCCTCAGTTGAAGTCTAGCTCTGAATTTAAGGCGATTCGGTCTGAAACCGACGCCAAGCGGACCCTGCGCTGAGTTAACTGGGCTAGTATAAGCTCTTATTTAGGGATAAAAAAAGGCCACGTAATAAGTGGCCTTGAGTAGCTGTTAAAACCAGTTACTTCTTTGGTTGCATCCAAAGTGGTAAAAAAGCAATCAAGAAGCCTGACACAGTTAGTGCCATAGCAATCGGTGGAGGCATGGTTAAAAGATCGCCGCCATACTCAGCAACAAAACTTTTTGCGATTGGACTGGCTTCATCTCCTAGCGATGCTAAAGCGTTTGTATGAATTATCCATTGATTTGCGATGTTAGTTAAGATTGTCCAATTCATTGCAAAAACTGATAGCGAAAAAACTGAGCAGATAACCTTGCCACTTACCGGCGCTTCTTTTTCAACCATAACGCTACAAAACCTAGCTGCGACCCAAATAGCTACTACAACAGCAAGTAGTAAAGTGGCATTGGCACCACGTGATGCTTAAAATGACGTCCAAATTTCTATTTCCATGATATTACCCTCTTATATTTTCATTGAGTTTTTAGCTTAGACCAATCAAAGCTAGCCACGAGTGAATAGCCTAAGCCTCAAAACAATTGCCTCCGACAAAACAATAACAAGTTTCCATATCTGTCGAGGCTGCCTGTAGTGCCCAATTTGACTGTCTAGGGTATTCAGTTATGATTGGAGGTGTCCCTCAATAAACTTGGAGAAAACTATGAAGAACCTAATTATAACAATCGGACTTCTCTCAGCCTTACTGTGTCTAAATGCTACAGCGGATGGACATGCCGTAGCCGAGCAAAATAGAGGCGCCTTCACGACCTTAATGGTTACAGCAAAAGATACTGAGAAATACCTTAAAGCAGTTAAATCAAATCCTGCGCTTTATAAAGCAATTGGCGCTGACGCCGGAGGCTATTGCGAAACTAAATCTGGCCAAGACTACTCAGGCCAATTGATGATGTGGACTGCATTCCCCAATGTGACAGCAGCATTAGAGGGCTCTAGCAAATATGACCCCACTAAAGCGCCACGAACAATGTCTAATATGCGAGAGTTTAAGTACGGAGCAACGTGGGCACCTCTCAAGGGATTTCCTAGGCTTGACCCGGGCTATGAGAGAGCCATGAGAATTAAAGTTGCACCTGCCAACGTACCCGCTCTTGTTGCTGCCCTAACTCAATTAGAAAAAGAAATACAGGATGCAGGTCATGACACCTTTATGAATGGCCTCTTTGTGGCGATCGGCGGTGGAACTCAAGAGGCAGGTACCCTATACCTGAAATCCATAACCTCTGATGTTACAACTCACGGCGCAGTCATAGATGATTACTTTGCTGGGGCAGCATGGGGCAATGCTTATGCCCAAGCCACAGCATTAATCGATGAAGTCGTTAATGATCAGTTCGAGGTGTGCGAGCAATTTTATACAGCTGATTGATCTGCCTATCGGGAGCGATGGACTTCATCGCTCCTGATATATTTTGTGAAAAAAATATAGCTAGTATTTTAATTACCCATGTAATTGAGTGTCGCAAAAAACCCGTAAGAACACCCCTGAAAAACTCAGCTAAGTTGCGCTTCTACCCATTTCTGATTTAATGGTTGGTATCATGTAGTTCCAAGCAGACGAAACGTTGCAGAGGATAAAGATATGAAAATAATAACAAAATTAATGAATATTAAATCTGCAGATAGTGTGTTTGGCTCAATGTGGATAATTGGGTCGTTTGTGGGCGTTGTCTTATTTTTCCAAGCCTCATTTTACGGTGAGAGTTGGGCTCCTTTTGTGGTTGCGGTCATTATCGCCAGCTCTGGAAAAGCCCTTCTAAGGCATTATGAAGCGCAACAAGACAAATCTTCTCCGCAGTAACCAAACCATAAGGCTAGATACGTAGGCGTCCTGAATTTACTTACTCTAAATCACTACCAGATGTTTCTGAGAGTAACGAGACACACACTATCGTCGCCACTGCCGCTACTGCCATATAAACGGAAACATAAAAAATACCATAGGTATTCCACAGCATTACAGCGATGGTAGGAGCAAGTGCTCCTCCGAGAATGGCGCCTATTTGATACCCCAAAGATGCTCCTGAATAACGGACCTCGGTACTAAAGAGTTCAGTAAAAAAAGCAGCCTGAGGACCATATTGAAGACCGATAAAAATAAGGCCAAGACTAATCGCTCCCGTAACAATGTAGACATTACCAGTATCGACCAATGGGAACAAAGCGAAGGCCCAGATACCTGATAGAGCTGCACCCCAGAGATATACTCGCTTACGTCCTATTCTGTCCGATAACCCAGCGGCCCAAAACTGAGCGGGAATCATTATAAGAGCCGCAATAAGTACAGAGGCGAGCATCGTATTTCGAGACAGCATAACTGAGGGTGAGTTGACACCATAAGCCATAATAAAAGCTATTAAGATATAGAAAGTCACCTGAATAGAAAGAAACGCCCCTGCAGCAAGAAAGATTCGACCTGGATGACGGGATAGCACCTCAATGATAGGTGACCTCTCAACCACTTTATCTGTGCTTGAATCTTTATCTTGGCTAGCTGCTAATTTTTTAAATGCCTCTGTGTCTTCAAGATTTAATTGGACATACAAGCTAACAAGAATCAATAGAATGCTGGCAATGAACGGGATACGCCAACCCCAATCCATAAAGGCTTCTTCACTCAACCCACCACTGACACCAAGAAACGCCAAATTAGCAAGAATGACACCAATAGGTGCGCCCGCTTGAGCGTAGGCTCCGTACCAACCACGTTTCTCTGGAGGTGCGCTTTCGGTTACCAGAAGCATTGCACCACCCCACTGCCCGCCAATAGCTAACCCCTGGACGAAACGAAGAAACACCAGTATGAGAGGGGCTAAATAGCCAATGGTTTCATAGGTGGGAAGTAGCCCAATTAACGTAGTTGAAGCACCCATTATCATTAAGGCAATGACTAAGGTTTGTTTGCGCCCAACACGATCGCCAAAATGGCCAAAAACAATTCCACCTAACGGCCGAGCTAAGAAACCTACCGCAAAAGTGCTAAATGAAGCGATAAGCGCGACCATTGCTGGCATGTCTGCAGGGAAAAAAGCTTTAGGAAAAATGATAGCGGCAGCGGTACCGTAAAGGAAAAAGTCATACCATTCGATACTAGTACCAGCGAGTGAGGTGAGTGCAACTTTACGAATATTATTGGGTTTTGATTCCTGCATATCATTATTCCTGTGTTTTCATAATCATAGCTGAATAACTTGTCTAATCAAACTCTGAAAAGCCTGAGGTTGCCAATGCATAAACGGAATGAGACTATGCATTAAGCACAACTAAAGAGACAATTTATGACCACATTAGATATAGAGTTTGTTAGAAATCAATTTCCAGCGTTTAGTGAACCCACCCTTGAAGGCTTTGCACATTTTGAGAATGCTGGAGGCTCCTACGCCTGTAGTCAGATGATAAATGCTCTACATCACTACTACTCAGCAACTAAAGTTCAACCCTATTATGGTTTTGAACCCTCCCATGGTGCGGGTATGGAAATGACCCGAGGACGCGAACGTATGGCGTCTTGGCTCAATGTTGATGCTGAGGAGGTACACTTCAGTGCCTCTACCTCACAAAATAGCTATGTTGTCGCTCAAGCACTGCGAGATCACCTCAAAGTCGGCGATGAAATCATTGTTACCAATCAAGATCACGAGGCCAATATTGGTGTTTGGAGAAAGCTGGAGGCACAGGGTATTGTCATTAGAGAATGGCAAATTAACCCCGAAACTGCTGAACTTGAAATCGAAGGGCTAGATGCATTGCTAAATGAAAACACCCGCATTGTCGCTTTTACGCATTGCTCTAATATTGTAGGCAGTATTAACCCAGTGCATGAGTGGACAGATAAAATCCATGCTGCCGGTGCGCTTGCATTTGTTGACGGGGTTTCTTATGCGGGTCATGGGCTACCTGATGTCGATGCGTTAGGCGCTGACATCTATTTTTTCTCGCTTTATAAAGTCTATGGTCCGCACCTTGGGGTCATGGTAATGCGCCAAGCAGTCAACGAATTACTGCCTAACCAAGGCCATTTTTTCAATGTAGATCACGCTACAAGCCGATTTACGCCTGCAGGACCGGATCATGCCCAGATTGCCTCAGTCAATGGTGTGATTGACTACTTTGAGGCAATAGATGCCCACCATTTTGACGCAAGCGCTGATTCAACTAAAACCAGTCGTGTGGGGGCTCTACTCCATCGTGCTGAAACAGAGAACTTAGAACCGCTGCTAGACTTTTTGAAGCAACGCAAAGGCATTAATTTAATCGGTAAACCCACAACTGATAATAGAGCACCAACGGTTTCCTTTACCGTGGATGGCGTTGATCCAGAGATTATTGCTGAGAAGCTAGCAAAACAGCGCATCGGGATCGCCAATGGAAATTGCTATGCTTACCGTCTTATGGAAGCACTTGGTATACCCCCTGAGCAAGGAGTTGTGAGACTGTCGTTTGTCCATTACACCAGCAAAGAGGAGGTCAGGCGCCTAATTGATGCATTGGCCGATATTATCTGACTTTAGTACAACGATTTATTCGATATTTATTAAGTCATCTGGATAATCAACGTCAATTGCCGCATTGGGCATTGGTACGGCTATTATCTTAATATCTTCGCGCTGCAACAAAGCTTTAGCGCCTGTATCTCCAGATAGTCCAGTCAGGTGTTCAAAGTGCTTTTTTGGGAAAATAGCAGGTACACCCCTACTTCCGTTGTAATCCGCACAGATTATGGCATCTCCAACACATGAATCTAAAAGCCTCTGAATATCTCTAGGAGTGATCTGTACCTGGTCTGCCAAAATAATCATGATCTCGTCGTATTGATTTTCCAAGACCTGAACCCCAAAATTAATTGACTCACCAATACCAAAGGCCCAATTTCGATTATAGAGAATCCTTGACTGAGGAATACTATTGGCGGCGGTTAGCTCTTCTAAGATCGTATTACGATGCGCACCAAGTACCACAAAAGTATCATCAGGAAAAAGCTGCGTAGCACAGTCATAGGCTCGCTGAATTAGAGTCTTTGATCTAATCCTAGCCAGTTGCTTCGGTGTTCCAAATCTTGAGGAGGCGCCAGCAGCCAAAATAAGAATAGCTTTTCTTAACATTTGGAAGCTTCAGCGCAATCTAATTCTCGTCGTTTATAGAGCACCATGTGGCATTCTGTAAGAATTGACAGTGCTATCTCTTCAGGAAACTCACCTTGAATATTTATGCCTGCGGGTCCAGACACATGGGTTCTTAGAGCATCTTCTGTCAGTCCGGCCTTCTCCAGCACCTCAGTACGACGATGAATCGGCCCTAAAAGACCAATATAGCCAAGGTCCAATGACTGCATGCTACTTAAAGCTTGAGCATCCATAATTATGTTGTGGCTCATAATAATTGCCGCGTCCACTGACTGTACGTCCGCCTGGTCGTGAATTTCTTCAGCAGGGCAACGTATGATTTGATCAGCCGTTGGGAAAAATTCGCGTCGCGCGTTAGCCGGCCGTGAGTCCCATACGGTAACCATCCAGCCCATTATCTTCGCCATCTCAACTAGAGGCCGAGCATCGACGCCACCACCTACCACTAATATATGTGGAGCTGGCGTTTGATAGCTTACAAGCCAGTTTTTATTATGACTATCCATTAACCACGCTCGCGAATCCGAACCTGCAAGACCATCATCAGTTAACAGCTGTTGGTGTGCTTCAACACTTTTCCAAGAGGCATGCGCCTCTTCGCCATTCTCTATTGACTGCCAATAATAACCCTGATTTCGGCTCACTAAACTTTCGTAGACTGTGACTAGATCCAAATAGTTATTTTCAGGTAACACAGCTTGCAGAATAATGTGAACAATGCCCCCACAACCAATACCGAGCTGAAATGAAATATCATCCTCATCAGCTCCGTCGTAGCATAGGGTAATAGACTTCTGCGTACTCATGACCTGAGCAGCTCTCTGTTGAATGTTTGCCTCTAAGCACCCGCCACTTAAGAGCCCAAACTGCTGCCCTATGCTATTGAAAAACATCATTGCTCCGGGCTTGCGGTAGCATGGGCCTTCAGTTTTATAGACAGTGCCAAGCACCCACAAACATTCGTCTTTTTGCGGATACCAACTCGCTAAAAGGTGTTGTAAATGGCTAGTGCTATTAGTTGTGATGGCCATAAAAACGTCTCTACCTAAGGTACACGAAGTCTACCACAGAGACACAATGATCTACATGTAGATCTTTAGGCTTGGCAAGCTAGAATGGCAGTTTGGGGCAGTAAAATCATATGAACACAAAACCATGACAAGAGATATTTATCAGCATCCGACCAATGGTTACTTATATCACCTCCTAGCCTATAAAAAAGGTTGCGTTCTGGTCGTGGCTTGACTATTTTGTGCACCTAAAAATGAAACCCCTGAAAAAGGAACTAAAATGTCTGCTCTCATCCTTGATGGTAAAGCGCTCTCCTTAGAGTCAGAAGCTGATCTCACACAGCGTGTGGCGGCGATTAAAGAACAAAATAACGGTCAAGCGCCTATTCTCGCAACCATCTTAGTTGGTGCTGATCCCGCATCGGCAACCTACGTAAAGATGAAGCAGAATGCTTGCAAGCGTATCGGTATGGAATCAATAGCCGTAGAAATGCCTTCAACTACCTCAACCAGAGAGCTACTAGCAAAAATCGACGAACTCAATATCAACCCAAACTGTCATGGGATTCTGCTGCAGCACCCTGTTCCATCTCAGATTGACGAGCGCGCCTGTTTTGATCAAATTGATATTGCGAAGGACGTCGATGGCGTAACCTGCCATGGATTTGGTCGAATGGCGATGGACGAAGAAGCCTATGGCTCAGCAACGCCTCAAGGCATTATGAGAATTCTTGAAGCCTATGATATTGATCTCACCGGAAAGCATGCTGTGGTAGTGGGTAGAAGCCCAATTCTTGGTAAGCCAATGTCCCTGATGCTCTTGAATGGTCATGCAACTGTTACCATTTGCCACTCGCGAACACAAAATTTGCCTGATCTAATCAAACAGGCCGATATTGTTGTAGGAGCAGTTGGAAGGCCTGAATTCATTCAAGCTGAGTGGATTAAAGATGGTGCAGTTGTTATTGATGCGGGATATCACCCAGGTGGGGTGGGCGATATTGAGCTAGGCCCGCTGGTAGAACGCGTTGCAGCCTATACACCAGTGCCAGGTGGCGTTGGTCCAATGACTATTAACACCTTAATTCAACAATCGGTAATAGCGGCTGAAAAGAGTCTCTAATCGACCTGAGGGCTCATCCGAGCAGATGAGCTCGCCAAAATTCTCTATTGCAAAGGACTGCATTCTACCCTGTTACTTTACCGTAGAAAGCTAGCCAGCCAGCTATTATTGCGCAACACAATCCCGGTATAAAAAGACCAAACTTCATTGGTGTAACTAATATTTTCAGCGTAATGAAACTTTCATGGCCTAAAAGCAGCATAACCTGAGAAAAACCTTCTATAAGGTCGACGGGAATGCAGAAGATACTGAGTAAGGCTGCCCAACGGCCTAGGTTTCCTAAATATTTATAAGCCATACCAGCTTGAAAAAAACCGTATATAAACGGATAAACGACATCCAAGGTTGTGGTCAATACTATGTGTACGTACTTTTGCTCTGAGCTCAGCATCGCTAAGTGAGTTAGTATTTCATCCGCATCATACATTTCATCAATTATTTGAAAATCCCAATAATACATAGCTACTACAAATAACAGCGTCGATATAACATAGAGTACAAATGTGAACTGGAGAGTTGATTTTCTAGTAATGAATTTTTCAAATCCTTTACTAACAGAAGCTAGATCAAAGTACATTTAAATTCCATTTTGCCAAGACCTCTCAGCAGTCATCTTTGGTTAGAATATCCTGTGCCACTCTGAGTTAGCGAGAGCTGCTGATTTTTTCCATCATTGCATCTATAGCATCTCGAGCAAAGGGTTGCTTGATAGACCAGACTTGCTGTGCTGTCTCAAGATCAACAATTTCGCTATGACTATTTGTAGAGCCTGCCTCGCGCAATGTCTGCTTGGTCCTGAGTAATAGCTCTTTAGGCAAGGACCGTATATTTTTGGTGAATGCAAAGGCCTCATCGACTAGCTCATCACTAGGCACACACTTCCATGCAAGTCCTTTATCGACAGACTCTTGTCCACTAATGGACTGAGAAAAAAGCAACATTCCAGCCGCTGTATTCCAGTTCGCAAGTTGACGTAACATCCAGGTATTACCTCCTCCAGGATGCAGGCCAAGGCCAAAGAACCTTGGCTCAAAACGAGCCTTATCTGTCACAATTCTTACATCACAGCCTACCGCCATATTAAATCCTGCCCCTACTGCAGGGCCGTTGACCGCTGCTATGGTAGGCAATTCACATTGTGCTATGCACAGAAAGCCACTGTAGATATTCTCAAGCATGAGCTTGTCGGGTGTTATATCGCTAAGTTGTCCTCCCGCGCAAAAAGTAGGCCCGTTTCCGGTAACTATTAGAGCTTTCACATCTGGATGCTTCTCAGCTTGATCTACGTAATCAACAATCATTTCACAGACCTCGAGGGTCAACATGTTGCGCTTGTCTGGATTATTTAGTGTTAGTAGAGCAATATTGTCACGTATTTCGAACAGCACCAGAGACATGAGTTAGTCCTTATTGTTAAAGTCTCTTAAGGATAACATCGAATGCCGTCATTTTTGTACCAGCGAGGAATTAATCAATGGATCTAGAGACATTCTCAGCATCACCCATTAACGCCAATGAATTAGTAGCACACCGTGGATTTCGTGGAAAATACCCTGAAAATACTATCTTGTCTATCACCAAAGCTATTGAAGCTGGTGCCCTCTTTGTGGAACTAGATGTTCAGTTCAGTGAAGATAAATTACCCATTATTTATCATGACAGCGATCTTTCTCGAGTCAGCGGAGAAGCAAAGTCGGTGTTTCAAATGAGCAGAGCCTCACTCCTTAAGGTATCTGCCTATGAACCCGATAGACTGGGGAATAGGTATGCTGATGAGACTATAGCTCCCCTAGAGGCCTTGGTGGCGGTTCTGGTGCGTAACCCAGCTGTTATTGCCTTCGTCGAAATAAAAGACGAATCCATAGCTCACTGTGGCCGAGAGGCTATGCTAGAAACGATCGAAACAATTCTCGAACCAGTTGCAAAACAAACGGTGATTATGAGTTTTGATTATGAACTATGCGCTAAGGCCCGCGCGTCTGACTGGCCATTAGTAGGTGTTGTCCTAGAAGCATGGCAGGATCTTGAGTCAGACAGAATTCAACAAATTGAACCTGACTTCATATATGTAGATCATGAGATCATTCCAGAGAACTATGATCTCCCCGCCAGCGAATTTCTTGCTAATTCAACGCTTGTGGCCTACGAAGTAGGCAATCGATCTCTGGGTTACGCCCTCCTCGCTAGGGGTGTTGATATGTTGGAAACCTATGAGATAGAGGCCATGATGGCCTCTGATTAGCGGCGAGTTACCGTTAATTACGCCGCCAGGTTGTACCCTCGCGACTGTCTTCAAGCACCACGCCGCGGTCAAGCAGCGCCTGGCGAATCTCATCAGCACCGGCGTAATCTTTGTCTATCTTTGATTGCTGACGCTTCGCTATCATGTCTTCCACTTCTTCTTTGGTTATGTCGTCAGAACCTCGAGCGTGAGTAAACCAGCTCTCGGGGTCCTGCTGCAGTAAACCCATCAGTCCAGCCAAGCCTAACAATTCGGACTGCAAGGTCTGCTGTTCTATACCCTGGGCACTATGCATCTTTTTAGCTATCCGATGCAGTTCACTGATCGCCATTGGCGTATTCAAATCATCAAGTAGTGCTTGATAACCCTCGCCGGTTTGATTTAAAGACGGTGTGCTGCTTTCCATACCCCGCAAATAACCATAGAGGGAGTCCAGGCTGCGCCAAGCACTATCAAGCAGATCTTTACTGAAGTTTTGCTCTGACCGATAATGGGCAGACAAAATAACAAAGCGCAGTACTTCTCCCGGATAGTGTCCTAGCAAATCCTTAACTAACCGAAAATTGCCCAAAGATTTGGACATCTTTTCCCCATCAAAATTAATAAACCCATTGTGCATCCAGACATTTGCCATGGCCTTGCCGTCGTGGGCACAGCAGCTTTGTGCTATCTCGTTCTCATGGTGGGGGAAAATAAGGTCTTGGCCACCTGCATGAATATCAATAGTTTCTCCAAGATGCTTTTCGCTCATCACCGAGCATTCTAAATGCCAGCCCGGTCGGCCTCTACCCCAGGGGCTATCCCAACCCGGCTCATCATCAGACGAAGGCTTCCACAGAACAAAATCTCCCGCATAGTTTTTATAGTCAGCTACTTCAACTCGAGCACCCGCCAACATGTCATCCAGTGAGCGGCCTGAGAGCTCTCCATAGTTCTCCATTGTTTGTACTGCAAACAGCACGTGGCCTTGGGACTCATAGGCATGTCCTTTCTCGATCAATAGGCTAGTCATATCAATCATTTCGGGTATGTGCTGAGTCGCATAAGGTGTAATGGTAGGCTCAAGATTCTCAAGAGCCGCCATATCCTCGAAATAAGCCTCGGCATACCGTTTCGATAACACCGAAATATCTTCATTGAGCTCCGCTGCGGCCGTCATGATTTTATCGTCGATATCAGTAATATTTCGGGCATAAACCACATTGGGATACATGGTTTTAAGCAGACGGTATAGGGTGTCAAACACAACTACTGGACGGGCATTGCCAATATGTACGCGGTTATAAACCGTTGGGCCACAGACGTACATAGTAATCCGGTTTGGATCGATGGGCTGAAACTGTTGCTTCGTTTTCCCTAGAGTGTTGTAAAGCAACAACTTTGGTGTCTCTATGTCGGTCATATTATGCTTTCCAATTATCCCGCAGCCCAATAGTGCAATTGAACACTAAGGCATCTTTTTCTATGCTGTCGCGAGTGAAATAACCCTCTCTCTCAAATTGATAATGGTGCCCCACTGCCGCATCAGAAAGACTCGACTCTGCTTTACAGCCTGTGATCCTGACAAGAGAGGCTGGATTGATATGTTCTAAGAAGTTCTTGTCGCCTTCATCAGGAGCAGCTTCGTTGAACAAGCGGTCGTAGAGGTTTACCGTACATTCAATAGCGGTGGCCGAGTCAACCCAATGAACGACACCTCGAGGGCGAATTCCCTCGGGAGCATCTGCGCCGACGGTATTGGGAACTATAGAGCCCACCACTTCAACAATATTACCAGTGGAATCTTTAATAACTTCATCAGCTCGAACAATATGGGCACCGCGCAAACGCACATAATCACCGATAACGAGCCTCTTAAACTTTTTGCGCGACAATGTTGTATCTTCACTAAAGTCCGCTCGATCAATAAACAATTTATTACTAAAATTGAGATGACGAGAGCCCAGCTCCTCTCTATTGGGATGGTTAGCAGCGCTAAATAGTTCACAACTGCCTTCCTCTACATTAGAAAGTCTCAATAACAGGGGTTTTAAAACACACATGGCACGATGGGCGTTAACATTTAGATCATCCCGAATGAAGTGCTCGAACTGGGCCACATCGACAATACCATCAGTTTTCGCCACCGCTAGACTGTCACAGAAGTTACGAATTGCCTGAGCACTAACACCACGTCTGCGTAACCCTGATATTGTTGGCATACGGGGGTCATCCCATCCAGCGACGTGATTATCATCGACTAACAGTTTCAATTTGCGCTTACTCATTACTGTGTAGTTGAGATTCAGACGGCCAAACTCATATTGCTTTGGCACAGACGGCAGTGGCAAGTTAGCAGTAAACCAATCATACAATGGCCTATTAGCTGCGAACTCAAGTGTGCAAATTGAATGGCTAACTCCTTCTATGGCATCTTCTTGGCCATGAGCAAAATCATAAGACGGATAAATATTCCACTTGTCACCGGTTCTCTGATGCGCCATCTTTTTTATTCTGTAGAGCACAGGGTCCCGAAGATTAATATTAGCTGATGCCATATCTATCTTGGCTCTCAAGGTCATAGCGCCCTCATCAACCTTGCCATCTCGCATTTTTTCTAACAGACTCAGGCTTTCTTCAGCCGACCTTTCTCTAAACGGGCTATTGGTTCCTGCCTCAGTCAGAGTACCCCGATACTCTCTCATCTCCTCAGCGTTAAGCTCACAAACATAGGCTTTGTTTTCGCCGATTAAATATTGGGCCCAAGTATATAATTGATCAAAATAGTTGGAGGCATAGCAAGCATCCCCCTCCCAATCAAAACCAAGCCATTTAACGTCCGCTGTAATAGCATCAACAAATGCTTGATCTTCTTTTTCAGGGTTAGTGTCATCGAACCGTAAATTACATTTACCGTTATATTGAGCCGCAAGACCAAAATTTAGACAAATAGATTTAGCATGTCCTATATGGAGATATCCATTGGGTTCAGGGGGGAAACGCGTAATGACGTTATTGACTCGGCCGGCATCTAGGTCAGCGCTAATAATCTGTTGAATGAAATTTGTCGGTTTATCAAAATCGGTCATGATATCGCTTAAGGCAGTTCTGTGATCTGCGCAAGTATACCGACCCTACGGTTTGCGATAAACAAAAAGCCGAAGATCAAGCCATTTTATTTATGTATTACACGATTAAGCATAAATATCACTAAAGATTAGTTTAAATCACGACCGATAGCGCCTAAAATACCGGTATAACTTTTCAAAACCTAAAGGACTACTGATGATTACATTTCGAACCAACATGGGCGATTTCTCAATCGAACTTGATTTTGACAAAGCGCCTTTAACTGCGGCCAATTTTTTGCAGTATGCGCGGGACGATTTCTATACTGGAACTATCTTCCATCGAGTAATCAATGGCTTTATGGTGCAAGGCGGCGGCATGGACTCAGACATGAACCAGAAAGCTGGTAGAGCATCGATTGAAAATGAAGCTGATAATGGCCTCAAGAATGAAATCGGAACCCTGGCTATGGCCCGCACTGGCGAGCCTCACTCAGCATCTTCGCAATTTTTCATTAACGTAGCAGACAATGGTTTTCTGAACCATAGTGGGAAGAACATGCAAGGTTGGGGCTATGCCGTGTTTGGTAAAGTGGTTGATGGAATGGACGTCATTGACAACATTAAGGGTACTGCGACGGGAAACCGTGGGGGACATCAAGATGTGCCTGTAGACAGTATCGAAATCACTGAGACGACTATTAGCGATGCTTATGCCGACAGATAGAGCCTGCCATTAATGTCCGTGCTATTTGTTTCAGACATACACCTTTCACCTGAACGCCCGGCTATTGTCCGGGCGTTTTTGGATTTCTTATCTCAACCGCATACTGAGACAGAAGCTTTATACATACTGGGTGACCTTTTTGAAGCTTGGATTGGAGACGATGATCCGTCAGAAATGGCATTAAATGTTAAAAATGCACTGAAAGCTCTTTCAGAAAAAGGGGTGAAACTATATGTCCAACGAGGCAACCGGGACTTTACTCTTGGTAAAAACTTTGCATCTCAAACTGGCGCACAACTGCTTGATGACGAACACGTCATTGATTACTTTGGATTGACGGCATTAGTAATGCATGGAGATTCACTGTGCACCGATGATTTGGATTATCAAAAATTTCGACGAAAATCTCGACATCCAATTTATCTGTGGTGCTTGATTCATCTACCACTGAAAATACGTCAAAATATTGCTTCCAACTGGCGCCGACAGAGTGCGGCTGCCAATAGTAATAAAGCCAGTGAGATCATGGATGTTAACTCGCAAGCAGTCATTGAAGTCATGTCCAAGCACAATGTGAGCACTCTTATTCACGGACATACTCACAGGCCAGACACTCATCACATTGATATAGGCCGACGAATCGTCCTCGGTGATTGGGATCAAAAAGGCTGGTGTCTAACGCTGAACGAACAAGGGTTAAATCAAACTTCATTCACAATAGTTTAAATTCATAAAATAGACCCCATTTAGTTTATTATGCGTAGGTTTTTTGTAACAATTACGTATCGAGAACCGCTAGAAAATATTTTCATTATGTTTTAAAGGAGACAAAAAATGGAAACTGACAAATATCGAAGCAGTACTACCACAGGTGGAATTCAGTCTACCGGACTAAGCCCTGAGGTAACAAAAGTGCTTCGTAGCACCTACATGCTGTTAGGCACTACCATTGCATTTAGTGCGATTATGGCAGGTATCTCAATGGCAGTGGCCGCACCTCACTTTGGTTTATTTACCTTACTCCCCTATTTCTTGTGTCTTTGGATGACCGAGAAGAATAAAAACAGTAGTAAAGGGCTGTTTTGGGTGTTTGCGCTGACAGGTTGGTTAGGCTTTACTCTAGGGCCGATTCTTAATATGTATATGGCAGTGAAAGGCTCTGAGCCCATTATGTTAGCATTAGGTTCTACCGCTTTAATCTTCTTCGCAGCCTCGGCTTTTGTGCTGACCACACGAAAGAATTTGAGTTTTATGACAGGCTTTTTGATGACCGGAATGCTCGTCGCATTTGTCGCTGCAATTGCCAATGTCTTTTTACAGATACCGTTACTATCACTGACAGTGAGTTCTGTCTTTGCGCTACTGTCTGCGGGTATCATCATGTGGCAAACCAGTGCGATTATCCACGGTGGTGAGCGTAACTATATTTCAGCAACAGTAACCTTATTCGTCATGGTTTATAATTTGTTCCTTAGTCTATTACAAATCTTTGGGATAATGGGAGATGACTAATTAAATGGGTGTACGTTTGATTCAAAGCCCTGTTTAATGACAGGGCTTTTTTTATGGGCCTTTTCGTATGGCAAAAGTGAAACACCATTTATCCGTACTACCAGCCTGGTCAACTGACCTTGCCACAGATATTGCGGTGCCTGAAGGTATTGAATTGGGTCCTGAGCACATTGAAATATTGCATATTTCCCGTGCTTTTTTCGATGAATATGGTTTTTCTCCCTCAATGAGGCCCTTGTGTAAATCAATTGCCGTCGTTTTAGGTTCAGAAAAAGCTCGGAGTCTCTATCTAAATCAATTGTTTCCCGGCAGCCCTGCGAAGCTAGTTGCTCTTTTAGCAGGTTTACCAAAACCTAAGAACTGTTTATAAGTGGAGTCTTGCATTGCATTTACTAGCCCAGCAAAACATTTCAGCAACTCCTAAAACTGCAATACAGCTAACTAGCTTGGAACAAGCAGAATTATCGGTACAAGTACCTGGCTGGGAAGTCATTGTATCTGAAGGCATCGAGACGCTACGCCGAGTATACAAACTCAAAACTTTTTTAGCGGCCATGGAATTTGCCAATCAAATCAGCACAATTGCAGAGCAAGGTGATCACCATCCAGCACTCTTGATTGAATGGGGCCGAGTCACCGTTACCTGGTGGAGTCACAGCATAGGAGGTCTGCATTTAAACGACTTTGTGATGGCTGCCAAAACTGATGAGATTTATAGCACTTTATGAACACAAGCAATGATCTTTACAGTGATAAAAATTATCAACTGCAACTGGACAATAAGCTCAATCGCTTTAAAAGAGATCTCAGTCAGCTTGGTGATTATTCTATCGAAGTCCATCAATCTAGACCTCTGCACTTTCGAATGCGGGCGGAATTTAGAATCTGGCATGAAAGTGGTTCCGCACACTACGCGATGAATCGTCCAGGCGAGAAGAAACCCTACATTATCGATAGCTTTCCAATCGGTGGGCCGCTTATCACTGAAATGATGGCCCCGCTTTTAAAGGCTGTTAATAGAAATGAGTTGCTAAGCAAGCGTCTGTTTAGCGTTGAGTTTCTAACTACTGAGAGCGGAGAAACCCTAGTTACCTTGATTTACCACAAGCCTTTGAATGAGGAGTGGGAAAAAGAGGCTCGAGAATTACAGGCAGATCTTTCCATTTATATTATCGGCCGGAGTCGCAAGCAAAAATGCGTTTTAAGCCAAGATTTTGTGACCGAAGGCTTAACTGTTGATGGTCGGCTATACCATTACCAACAGGTGGAATCGGGATTCACTCAGCCCAATGCCTATATCAACTCCAAAATGCTTGAATGGGCTAGTCGCTGCTGTGCTGACTATGCTGACCAGTCAGATTTACTGGAGCTCTATTGTGGTAATGGCAACTTTACCGCCGTCTTAGCCCAGCATTTTAAAAAGGTATTAGCCACTGAGGTATCCAAGGTATCTGTTGCGTCTGCCAAAAGAAACTTTGACTTAAATGGAATCGACAATGTCACCGTGGTGCGTTTGTCTAGTGAGGAGATAACTCAGGCATTAAACGGCGACAGGCCATTTCGTCGTTTGAAAGATGTGGCCTTAGATGCATTTAATTTTTCTACGGTATTTGTTGACCCACCCAGAGCTGGTCTAGACCAGGGGACAGAAGCATTAAGTGCACGGTTTGATCGTATTCTTTATATATCTTGCAATCCGCTTAGCTTAATCAAAAATCTGAGCGAATTAACGAAAACTCACAGCATCGAAAAGGTCGCTGCTTTTGATCAGTTTCCTTGGACCGATCATCTCGAAACAGGCATATTTTTAAAGCGCAAAGCTTAACCCAGTCGTATCTTTGACAACTTAGCCGCACTATCCTGGACGAACTCACTATACTTCGATTCAATGCCTTCCCGTTCAACGGTCAAACGGCGTTTTTCAGTTCGTTCAAGGGCATTCCAATCCTCCAAGATGGGGATATGCGCTGTAGCTTCTGCTAGCTGTTGAAATATCAATAAAGCAGTGGCTTCATCTGAACTAGGAGTCAGTTTTTGCGCTAGAAAAGCAATACGCATAGCGGCCTCTGTCTCGGAAAGATCTTTTTGTAGTAGCGCTCTAGAAATAATTTGAATGGACTGCCGGGCATCTTTTTCTCCCTCTAAGCGATCGCTATTTAGATTCTTAGCCAGTTCACGTTCTTGGCGCTTTTTTTTGACTAACTTAGACGCCAGATAAACTGCATAAATAGCTAGAGGTATAACCAGGATTGCCCCCGATAGGATGACCAACATGAGACTCACTTAGAACCGTCCTCATCCTTACTGACATCGGCCAGTACATCTTGTTGGCTTGCGATAGAACGAACATTATCGGGAATGCTCTTTTTTGCCTTGGCACCAAGTTTCTTCAACTCTTCACTTCGCCGTACTAAATTCCCACGCCCACTCACAAGACGTTTGTGTGCTGTATCCCAAACTTCTCGGCTCTTGTCCAAATGTCGGCCGACATCCTCCAAAGCTTCTATATAAAGAACAAACTGGTCATACAAGCCTCCGGCTTTATCCGCAATGACCTGTGCATTAAGATTTTGATCTGCATAGCGCCACAAATTCTTAATTGTTCGCAAAGTCACCATGAGGGTACTAGGACTGACAACAATAATACCCCTGTCGTAGGCATCTCTCATCATATCTGGCGCCTGATCAAGCGCCAGCATGAAAGCTGACTCTACAGGGATGAATATAAGAACAAAATCAAGACTATTTACACCTTCAAGGCTTTCGTAATCTTTACCACTCAACCCTCTAATATGGGCTTTTAAAGATGCCAAATGTTGGTTTAAACACTGTTGCTTTGTATCCTCATCCTCAGCATGAAAGTAACGCTCGTAGTCAACTAGGCTCACTTTTGCATCGATAACAATATCTCTACCTTCCGGCAGGTGAATTACTACATCAGGATTACGACGTCTTCCATCTTCATCTTTTAAAGCGACCTGGGTGTCATATTCTCGTCCGTTAGTAAGGCCCGAATCCTCTAGTAACTTCTCAAGCACGAACTCGCCCCAGTTGCCCTGGGCCTTGTTGTCACCGCGCAACGCATTGGCAAGGCTGACCGCGTCAGCTGAAATTTGCATCGTTTGTTTCTGAAGTTCACTAATTTGCCCGACAAGCTTATTACGATCTGCGTTCTCTTTGTCATAAACAGATTCAACCTGTTTTCGAAAATCTCCAATATCACGGCGCAGCGGACTCAACGATACTTCCAGAGCCTCCTTGCTTTGAGCAGAAAATTTGGTTTGTTTCTCATCGAAAATACGATTGGCAAGATTCTCAAACTCTTGAGTTAGTATTTGCTTGGCATCTTGAAGAAGTTTCAGTTGGGATTCGAATTGCTGTTGTTGGCTAGAGAGTTTTTCTTCAAGTACTCGCTTGTTAGCTAAAAGCTCAGGATACGCGGAGTTCATCTCACTTCCGGACTTTACGCGGCCAAACAAATAGCCAATAACGACTCCGATCACTAGACCGAGCAACACCCACAAAACAAAACTATCGCTAAAAGAAGTATCCATAGAGTTTATTGTATCAGCCTGCTGTTAATTACACCGATGTTTTGCGATTATATACGGGTGTTTCTAAATAAAGTTGCAGATCTTCCGCTAATGTTACCGCCGCTCATCGATATAACGTTATTTAAACAAGCTATTAATGATAATCAACTCATTATTACGCCCAACCATCGATTGGCGGCAAAAATTACTGAAGCCTGGGGAATTCATTGCCAATCCACTCAGCGCGTATGGCACTCACCTAGGGTTTTTTCTATCGACCATTGGCTAAAGTTCTGCTGGGAAGAGCTACAAGATCAAAACGATGAAGCAATATCTGGCAAGGCTATCGTTGGATCTCAGCAAAATCGTTACTACTGGGAACGCTCGATTAGCGAAAATGATCCGGAAGTTAGTAGTAAATATGCAAAGATTGCCAGCGATACCTACACATCGATTCAGCAATGGAATTTAGCTGTTGAGCAGATTCAAGATGAAACACCGGCATTGGTATTGTTTAAGCGGTGGGTTAAGTCATATAAACGGCTATTAGCCAGAAATTCTCTCATCACGATTCCGGATAGCTGGCAAGCCATTATTAAAGCGTTTGAAACTAGCTTGTTTCACCAAGAAAAAGAAATCTTGACCTACGGTTTTCAATCAACTCCCCCACTTTTAAAGAAATTACTCAATAGCGCTAGCGACCAGGTTAGAACAATTGAGGCTATACCAAAAGAGACTCTAGGTTCTGTAGTTTCGGCCGAGGACCCTGATCATGAACTCCGCAGCGCTGCTAACTGGGCCGCACAAAAATTAAAATCTAATCCTGATCAACGTATTGGGATCGTTGTACCAGACCTTAGCAATTCTCTGTCGAAGGTAGCACGAATTGTCGATGAGGCTCTTAGAACTCATGATGTCGAATCTTTAGTCAATATCTCAGCCGGCACACCTTTGAGTCAAACTAGTCTTGTTAATAGCGCCCTAGGATTAATCGAATGCTTAAGCGTTAAGAAGCCTCTATCTGAATGGCTAGACTTAATGTACAGCCCTCACAACCTTTTAAGTGAAGTGTCTCTACAATCCAAAGTCAATGCTGAGCTTGGTTTAAGAAAAACACGACGTTTTGAACACAGTTTTTCCGAGTTTTGTAACGTAATTATAGATGAGCTTGAAACAGGATCAGCTCCCGACATTCTAGAACCTCTAGCTGAGTTACGTGATCACCACACAAATTTCAATCGTGAGCAGCAGAGATTTTCTCAGTGGGCTAAGTCTTTTAGCACGTATCTTACAACCCTGGGCTGGCCGGGAAAACGAACATTAAACAGTCTAGAGTATCAGCAGAAGGAGCATTGGCATCGAGTGCTACAAGAGTTTTCAGAGCTTGATAACTTGGGAATTGAGATTGGATATACCACCGCACTGAAGCATCTTCGCCATCTTTCTAAAGACGCAATATTTCATCCGAAAACAGCGGACGCTCCTCTACAACTTTTGGGGCTTCTAGAGGCCTCGGGCCTATCTTTCGATAGCCTGTGGATCTCAGGTATGGATAGCCAGTCATTCCCTGCCTCAGTTGCAATAAATCCATTCCTGCCGGCACAGTTCCAACGCCTCCAGAAAATGCCCCACTGCTTACCTGAGAGAGAACTTGAAATTGCTCGGCGATTACTCCTTGGATATATCAATAGTAGTTGCGAATTATTTTTCAGTTATTCAAGTACCAAAGGAGAAGAGGCACTCCAGCGAAGTGCCCTACTTCGAGATATGCCTTCCATCGAGGTTAAAGATCTTATCGGAAATATTGCTGCCTTCCCTCACTGGCTTAGACAAGATAATCAAACGTCTCTTCATGAAGACAAAGCTCCGCTGTTTGATCAATCTATAGAGTCAATCAGTGCAGGTAGTGCCCTATTTAAAAATCAAGCTGCTTGCCCTTTTAATGCGTTCGCCATTCATAGGTTAAAAGCGCAACCCTTAGAGCAACCAAGCCACGGTCTTAACGGCATGGATCGCGGAACAATACTCCATGAAACTTTATTTGAGGTGTGGGATATCTGGAAAAGCTCAGCGGAGCTGCAACGACTATCCGAAAAATCTATTGCTAACCAACTTGATACTTCAGCCTCAAAAGTACTTGATAAATGGGCGATGCACCACCCAATTCTGCGTGGCCAGCATTATCGGATGATTGAAAAAGATAGGCTCACCAAGCTGTTAATCGAGTGGATAGAAGAAGAGAAAAAAAGGCCGGACTTTATTATCGAAGATCTTGAAGTTAAAAAAACAGCGTCTTTTGGCAATCTTGATATCTCTCTTCGCATCGACAGAATAGATAGAATAGATGAAAAGTTGTTAATTATTGATTATAAATCAGGCTTAATTAATCCATCCCACTGGGATGGTGAACGCCCGAAGGACCCGCAGCTGCCTCTTTATGTTTCTGCTTGCCGCCCACCAGTGAATGGCTGCGCCTTTGCACAAATTAAGGGAGGTAATATTCGATTCTCTGGCATCAGTGACAGTCAATTATTAGACAGCGAAAAAGGGAGTCGCAGTTGGAGTGAATCAGTTGCCCTGTGGCATGAGTCAATGGAGGCCCTTGCTAGTGAATTTACAGCTGGCATTGCGCAAATGGAAGTCATACACCCCAGTGGTGTTATCTATCAAACTCACTTATTGCCACTTAACCGCTGGCCGGAAGAGCCAATGGTTAATAAGTCTATAGAATCTAAAGCTCTCAAACCAAAAGTGAGATCCCTGTGACTTTAGTCGTCGACCACACAGAGCGTCTTAAAGCCATCGACCCTGAAGAGAGTTTTATTGTTTCCGCCCCTGCTGGATCGGGCAAAACAGGACTCATTACTCAACGTATTTTATGCTTGCTGGGTACTGTAAATCATCCAGAAGAGATACTTAGCATTACGTTTACTCGCAAAGCGGCTGCAGAAATGGCCGCAAGAGTTCATTCAGCATTACAAACAGCTGCCAACGAACCAAGACCTGAGAATCAATATGAGGCACAGACCTGGGACTTCGCTCAGAAGGCACTGCAACAAGACCAGAGTTTAAACTGGAATTTGTTAGACATGCCAAATCGATTGCGCATCCAGACCATTGATAGTTTTTGTCGCTATATTGCTCGCCAGTTTTCCCTAGAAACTAAGCTTGGGGATCTATCTGAGCCGAGCGATCAACCGGAGGTGCACTATGAAAGTGCAAGTCGCTCACTTCTACAAAAACTGGAAACTGATGATGCATTGACTCCTCATCTCACGGTGCTGCTAGCTCACACGGGAAACGATTTAGCTCGATGTGAGCGGCTATTATCAGAATTGCTCGGTAAGCGTGAAGAGTGGCTTCCGATCATCTATGGCATTAAGGACAATCACCATTATTTCGAACAGGTAATCGATCAAATCGTCGCAGAAAATATCATTGATCTGCAAGACCGTCTAATGCCCGTAGCAGGAGAACTCATTGAGCTTGCAGACTTTGCAGCGACTCACGTACCAGAGGGCAAAAACCCAAGCTTAACTCAATTGGCCGGTATCACCGAGCTTCCTGATGTAGGTCTCTCAGGAATAGCTGATTGGCAAACCCTCTTACGGATGTTGGTTACCAAGGACGGAGCTATTCGTTCGAAAGTAGATAAAAATGGTGGCTTTCCATCTGACAAGAAAGAGCATAAGTCTCGCATGGAGACACTGCTAGATTGGTGTAGAGTGCAGGCTGATCTTGTCAGTCAAATCAATAACATTTTGCACCTACCGAGTAAATCGATAAATGTCAGTGAACAGCTGATTCTTAATGCCCTAGCTCAACTTCTACCGCGTTTAGCGGCAGAACTTGATATTGAATTCAAGGCGCATGATCAATGTGATTACTCCGCTATTACATTAGCAGCATTAGAAGCTGTTTCTCCAACATCTAACGAGGTAGTATCTGACATCACGCTGCGCTTAGATTACCAATTAAGGCACATATTAGTTGACGAATTTCAAGACACCTCTGGATCCCAGGTAGAGTTGCTCGCGCAATTGGTCAGCGGCTGGCAGCCTGATGATGGAAGAACGCTATTCCTAGTAGGCGATGCTATGCAGTCTTTATATGGTTTTCGTAACGCCAATGTAGGCTTGTTTATAAACAGCCAGCGCCACCCCGTTGGAACGGTCCAATGTACACCTATAAACCTAACTACAAATTTTCGATCCGAAAAGGGAATTGTCGATTGGGTAAATAACGCATTTACGGAGGCCTTCCCCAAAAAAGCCGATATTAGCCGCGGTGCGATACCCTACTCACTTGCAGCAGCGTTTAAATCTAAGAGCGACCACACCGCCGTTCATTTTCAGGGTTTTACCGGTGATTTAGCTGAAAGCGAAGAAGCTAAGCATATTGCCAATACCTGTTTGCAGATTAATCAGGATGATCCTGCCCAATCAATTGCTATTTTGGTTCGTAGCCGAGGCCATTTAAAGCATATTATTCCTGCGCTTCAAACAGCTAGGCTTAACTGGGAGGCCCACGACATCACTCCTCTGGGAACAAGAATGCCTGTTTTAGATATGATGTCGCTGACACGTGCTCTTGTGTCCCCCGCCGATAGGATTGCTTGGCTAGCATTATTACGAACACCTTTCTGCGGCCTTGGTCTGGAGGATTTATTAACAATTTCAAATAGCACGATGATAACTCCCTACAACGGGGACGCGATTCTTGGGCAATTGCAAAATTTAATGGCGTCTTCCTCAGCTGCAAAACTAACTGATTACGGACGGGTGGCGCTGGAAAGAATCATTCCGATACTTCTAAATGCATGGGGTGAACGAAGAAGAGTAGATATCCGCACCGAGGTTGAGTCCATCTGGCAGAGCTTAGGTGGAGCTGAAACAGTTTCTGGTGATGCCGATCTCAGTGACCTTCGCAGTTACTTAGACCTGCTTGAAACTTGGCAGGTAGCAGGATTGGTGAGGGACTGGTCTCTCTTTGAACTTGCCGTAGAGAAACTCTACGCAAATCCCTCTCCCCACTATAGCGCTGATCAGCTGAAGAAAACTAAGATCCAAATAATGACCATACACAAATCAAAGGGGTTGGAGTTTGATCATGTAATCTTGCCGTCTTTGACTAGTAAGTCCGCCTCAGATAGTAAACCATTACTTCGATGGCAAAAGATCATTGGCGAAGATAATCAAAGCGCATTAATAATGGCTCCTTTGGGTGCACACGATGAAGAGGATGATCCTGTTTATGGGTACCTTAAATACGAATCTAATCTAAAGAAACGTCTCGAAGATACGCGAGTATTATATGTGGCTGTCACACGCGCTATCAGTAAGCTATATCTCTATGGGAAATTAATACCTGGGAAAAAAGAAGGGTGGAATACACCTGGTAAAACAAGCTTGATTAGCCCCATTTGGCCATCAGTTCTTGAGGGACTTAACGCAGAAGTCTACAACGTGATTGCTACGCCAGAGCATGAGTCACCCGAAGACCAAAAAAAGCAGCTACGCCACATTCGAAGACTTCCCTCAGATTTTGTTACTCGAAATAACCATCAATATGCATTACTAACTGTTCCAGCAACAAAGTCCTCAGATCTCGAATTAACTCCTGATAGTGACTTATCTCTGAGAGCCCGACACTTTGGCACGGTTTTACATAGAAGTCTGAAGCAAATAGCAAACGACGGTCTTAGAGCTTGGCCCAACGATCGAATACATCGACTACCCGCGGCTTGGACTGGACAGTTAAAAGAACTTGGCATTCTGGTGTCTGAGCAAGAGCTTGAGGACCTCAGCAAAGCTATTTATACCATTACTCAAGAAGCCAAAGGACAGTGGATTCTGGGAAATCATGAAGAGGCTTATTGCGAACAATCGCTCAGTCATTCTCTTTCAGGAAGCGATAAAGTAGGCGTTTCTATAATAGATAGGACATTTATTGATGGTGGTTTCCGATGGATTATTGATTATAAATTTGCCCAACCAAATGATAGTGAAAGTCTAAGCCAGTTTGAACAAAGGCAAATAGACAGATACCTACCCCAGTTGGCGCACTATGCCAACCTTTACAGGCAGATTGGGTCAGAACCAGTGCGCTGTGCTCTATATTTCCCTCAGATAGGACTCTTTAGCGAAGTAACTGTGGATTAATCTTCAAAAACGTCTATTTTTCAGTACAATAGCGCACCCTGAGAATCTAACTTAGCTAGGAAGTCCAAAAATGGATCGTAAAGCCGTAGACAATATTAATATCGAGCAACCAGAAATACTGGTGACTCCAGCCGAGCTAAAGCGAGAAATACCAATATCTGACAAGGCGAGAGAAACCATATTTAGCGGCCGTCGCGCTATTGAGAAGATTTTGGAACGCAAAGACCACCGGATATTTGTTGTAGTAGGGCCTTGCTCCATCCATGACCTAAAGGCAGCTCACGAATATGCGACTAAGCTTAAAGCCCTAGCGGACAAAGTTAGCGACACCCTTCTTATTGTTATGCGAGTTTATTTTGAAAAACCACGCACCACGACGGGCTGGAAGGGTCTGATTAACGATCCGTTCATGAATGATTCATTCAAGATTACAGATGGTCTTCACATTGGCCGGCAGCTGCTCCATGATGTTCTCGAAATCGGACTACCTACCGCAACTGAGGCCCTAGATCCGATCTCTCCCCAGTACATGCAAGATCTCATTGCGTGGTCAGCTATTGGAGCGCGCACAACAGAATCTCAAACACACAGGGAAATGGCATCTGGATTGTCCTCGTCAGTGGGCTTTAAGAATGGCACAGATGGGAGCCTAACTGTGGCCATCAATGCTTTACAATCAGTGGCGAGTCCTCATCGCTTTTTAGGTATTAATTCGGATGGCAAGGTATCTGTCATTACGACAAAGGGAAATCCCTATGCCCACGTTGTTTTGCGCGGTGGCAACGGTAAGCCCAACTATGACTCCGTAAGTGTCTCGATTTGCGAACAAGAGCTTTCCGCTGAAGGAATAACACCAAATATTATGGTTGATTGTAGTCATGCCAATTCCAACAAAGATCATAATTTACAACCTCTAGTATTAGACAATGTTGCTAACCAAATTCTAGAGGGAAACACATCTATTGTTGGGGCGATGATCGAGAGTCACCTGAAAGCTGGAAATCAAAAGCTTTCTGGCAATCCTGATGAGATGGAGTATGGCGTTTCTGTCACAGATGCTTGTATTGACTGGGAAACCACCGAGTCTAGCATCCTAGGAATGGCTGATAAACTACGAGAAGTTCTTAAAAAGCGTTAGATTTATCACTCAAGGGTTTGAAGGATCTTTCCTATTACACTAGGATGATCATATCCTGCTTATCTGCTTAATGGAGCCAATCGGCGATGCCTAGACTTATTATTCTGCTTATCTTCATACTGGCAATTTGGTACTGGTGGAAAACAGTTAAACGGCTGGAGCCAGAGCAAAAGCGAGCCTTTTTATGGAGAAGTGCTTTTTGGGCTGTATTGGCGGTGACTGTCGTCCTAGCTGTTACAGGAAGAATGCATTGGGTCGGAGCTGCAGTCGCAGCATTACTGCCCCTTGTTAGCTTCTTATTTAAGTGGGGACGGCGTGCCCTACCCTTGATGCAAATTCTCAGTCGATTTAAAACGAGCCCATCGCATTTCAAAACATCATCACTAAGCGTATCAATTAATTTTGCATCTAAAAAGATGGATGGCACTGTTCTAACTGGCGAATTCTCAGGTAAAACTCTATCCGAACTGAGTTCCGAGGAACTCGACAGTTTAGCGACTGACCTAAGAGAAAATGATCGAGAGTCATATGCCCTGCTTTACGCCTACCGAATGCGCACAGGTAACTCAGGACAACAAGCAGGAGGAGACTTTCAGAATGCCAACTTTACTGGCATCTCAGAAGAAGAAGCCTATGAAGTATTAGGCTTAGAGCTGAATGCGTCAAAGGAAGATGTACTCAAGGCGCACAAGCGACTAATGCAACGTTTACATCCTGACCGAGGTGGCAGTGATTATCTTGCGGCTAAAATAAATGCCGCTAAAGACAAACTGGTCTAACGCCGTTCAATTTTTTAATAGTAGTAAATGGATATATCTACCAAGCCATTTATAAGGCTCTATTTCAGAATATTTTAGCTCAGTACCAATCATAGCTTTATCATCATTGTGGCCGCCTCTCTTTGTCATTACGTAATCATGAAAAACTCTGATTCCTGAGGACTTTAGTTTATTTAATGGAAGGTCGGAGATCCAGTCATCTATTTGTTTAGGCTCAAAGGGTGTATGAGGAGTAAGGCTTCCGGGGTCAGCAACAAAATCATTTTCCAGTACTTTAAAGTTACCACGAATAAGGTTTCGATAGACCAATGCTTTTTGATTATAAAAAGTCAGCGAAAGTACTCCAGACTCTGCCGTAAACTGAGATAAAACTCGGAGCAGATCCTCAGGCTTTGCAAGCCACTCTATAAGCGCATGACAAAGAACGATATCAAAGGTCCCAAGTTCGTCTCTACTTAAACTTTGATAAGGACACTGATACCAGTGAATTGATTCTATCAGGCCCCGATCAGTCGCGGTCTCTTGCGCAGCTTCGAGCATCTTTCTGGACATATCATTGTAGGTGACCTCATGGCCCATGGCGGCAAGCCACAAGGAAATCTGTCCCAAACCTCCACCGATATCTAGCACACGCAAGCGCTTTGAGGTATTGAGATTCGGCAATATAGTTGACAGATCACGTCGAATAACGGCAAGACGTATATCACCCTTGAGACCGGCGTAAACCTTGCGTGAAAACTTTTCAATCAAGTCGTCAAAGTTACGATCATTAATGATGGAATCGGCCATTTTTCTTCTACAATAATCAGCAATTTTGCATTAAAACAAAAAGTCGCCCAGTGTTATATAGCCTGATTAGGCTTTGAGTATTACAATGACACCCAATTCACCTCAGGCCGAACCCATGTACACTCCAACACCCACAGTAGAACTGGCGATGCAGTTAATATCCCTTCCTTCGGTCACTCCTGAAGATGCCGGCTGTCAGACAATGATGATTGATCGACTGGACGCCGTTGGTTTTACTATTTATCGCTTGCCCTACGGAGCCGTGAATAATTTTTGGGCGGTACATGGCTCTCAGGGCCCTATCTTCTGTTTTGCAGGACATACTGATGTAGTGCCCACGGGACCCGTCGAGCAATGGACCAATCAACCATTTAAACCGACGATCATGGATGGCCAACTCTATGGTCGCGGTGCTGCAGACATGAAAGGTTCTTTAGCTGCCATGGTTGTTGCTGCTGAGAAGTTTGTCGTGGAGAATCCCAATCACAAAGGTCGCCTCGGCTTTTTGATTACTAGCGATGAAGAAGGTGACGCTGTGGATGGAACAGTCCGTGTTGTTGAGTGGTTGAAATCCAAGGATATGATTCCAAAATGGTGCTTAGTTGGAGAACCATCAAGCTCACTTCGCTGCGGTGATACCATTAAGAACGGTCGCCGCGGCTCTCTAGGGTGCTGCATGCGGATTAAAGGGGTCCAAGGGCATGTAGCCTATCCAGATCTCGCATCTAATCCGATTCATTTGGCTCTTCCAGCACTTTCAGAACTAACGGCAGAAATTTGGGATACTGGCAATAGTTTTTTCCCAGCGACATCATTTCAGATATCAAATATAAATAGTGGGACTGGGGCAACAAATGTAATACCTGGGCAAATCGAGGTGTTATTCAATTTTCGATTTTCAACAGAAGTCACTGATAAAGAACTTCAGGAACGAGTGATCGATATCCTAAATAGGCATAACCTCGACTACTCTTTAGATTGGAACTTAAGCGGTCAACCCTTCTTAACCCCTGAAGGGTTGCTAGTAGCAGCAACTGTTGAAAGTATAGAGGCAGTAACTGGACTAAATTCTCAACTATCAACTGCAGGGGGAACCTCCGACGGCAGGTTTATAGCCCCCGCAGGCTCTGAAGTGGTTGAGTTGGGTCCCATTAATAAAACTATTCATCGTGTGGATGAAAATATCTCTGTTACAGATTTAGATGATTTAGCATTGATTTATCAACAGGTCGTTTCGAAATTGCTTTTGTAGAGCTTAACGTACCATTTTTTAAACGGCCTTTTAATGAAATATAATCAGCTATTTTTGTACTTTTCTACAGTGACTATCTGGGGGTCTACCTGGTTCGCTATCACTTTTCAGCTGGGCGAGGTAGAACCAATAATCTCTGTTATTTACAGAATGGGGTTGGCTTCGGTCCTACTGTTCATTCTGTGTAAAGTTCGTACTATTTCGCTACATGCGACTAGGCGTGATCATCTGTTTTATGCTATTCAAGGAATTCTCAGTTTTGGACTCAATTTTTGGTTCATTTATATGTCTGAAATGTATATTACAAGTGGGATTATTGCTGTTATCTTTTCTTTAATAGTCTTCTTCAATCTGATTAATAGTAGGATCTTTTTAAAGCGTCCGATCGAAAAAAACACCGTGATTGGCGGATTAGTAGGGATCTCAGGATTGTATTTTCTTTTTTATCCTGAACTTTCCAATGCAAGCTCAGAGTCAACCGCACTAACCGGTTTTGCACTCGCATTAACAGCGGTAGTTTTAGCTTCCCTCGGCAACATAGCAGCCACTCGTAGCGGGCTTCTTGGGCACTCGGTATGGAAGATCAATGCTTGGTCTACCTTCTACGGGACTCTAGCACTTGGGATAATAGCCAAAGTCTTAGATATCGAATTTAGCTATGACTACAGATTAGAGTACACCGCCTCACTTATCTACCTATCCGTATTCGGGACCATTCTAGCCTTTGGTGCATATTTGAAGTTAATGGTGCTTATAGGACCAGAAAAGGCCAGTTACGGAGCCCTTATGATTCCCTTTGTGGCGATTTTATTGTCCACAATATTTGAAGATTACCAGTGGACCGCTCCTGCGGCTATAGGCTTTACCCTGGCCGTTATAGGCAATTATCTAGTGATGCGGAGACCAGGCTAGCTGGGGATTTTAGATAAGGCAAAAATATCAAACCTAGTACTCTTGCCTTCTAAAGAGTAGGTAGGTTTTTTGTCGCCTAAAAATTTGGCCACAGAGGGCCTCTTAATGACGACTCGATACCTCGCTATTTCAAGCGCTCTTTCTAAAAGACCGTCAGAATCTATATCCGAACCTACAATATGCTGGAATGCTTGCATCTCCTTTTTAACCTTTGCCGACTTTTTACGATGGGGAAACATCGGGTCTAAATAAATAACATCAGGTCTTTGATCAATAGTTATATCTGAGAGAATTTCCAGACTGTCGCACTCGATGAGATCTAAACGATTCATTAAGTCTCTTATCGAAGGGTCTGACTCCCCTTCTTCTCGAGCCCTATTGATACCATCACGAAGTAAACTGCAAATTAGAGGATGACGCTCTACAAGACTTACTCTACAACCAAGAGAGGCAAGGACAAAACCATCACCACCTAATCCCGCCGTAAGGTCCAGAACTCTGGGCAAGAAACGTCCTGACACACCCACCGCTTTAGCTATAGCTTGGCCATTTCCACCACCAAACCTACGCCGATGATTGTTAGAGCCGAACATAAAGTCGACTCGTATCGGCCCGTGTAGTCGCCGATTACTAGGAAATAGACTTAGCCCATCTTCGCCGACTAAGAGCACATATGCGGGATCATTCTGGTAATCATCAGGGGATCCTATATCTGTAACTAGAGGGTAACCAAGAACTGAAGATAGCTCCTTGGCTTGCACTAAATAATGAGGGCTATCAGAGGAAACTTGAATACTTATCATGTTACCATTAAACCATATATCCACCGCCTCTAGGCACTATAAGATGCAACGATTTCGCTTTGTTTTCCCATTATCTCTATTGCTCACGGCCTGTGCCGATTATGTCGTCACTTTAAATAATATGACGATCAGTGAACCTAAGCCCCTCTATCAGCCACTTGAGATCCTTGACGAAAATCTGAGAATCTGTGTCTCAGAAACTATTAGATCGAATTTAGTCAGGGGGGTAGGCGATTTAGAAATGCTTTCCTGTAGCTATGCTGGAATTACTAACTTGGCTGGAATTCAGCAGTTCACTCAGCTATCGCACATCAAACTCGACCATAACAATCTGGTTGGAATAGAGCCTTTACTTTTCTTAGAAAATTTACGCTTAGTGGACATAACGGGCAATAGTGAGGTGGCTTGTAGAGATATCGCAGAACTAAAAAAGCTCATAGGCAAGGATCTGTTGATCTCAGACACTTGTTCTCGTCAATGAAGCAACATAATTTAGCGACATAGATCTCAAAATGGCTTAAAAGTTACTCACAGATTCTGTGGATAACTTTGTGGATTAACGGTTATTTTGTCTCGTAAATCCTTAAAAAATGCAGGTATCCCTTAAATTGATCATTTTTTAACCAGTTAAAAAACATCCATATAATCAATGACTTACTGTACTCTCCATCAACAATCAATGACTTACAACCGTTACTTAAAATAAGATTTAGAACATTAGGCTATCTGTGGAAAAAATATTTATTCGATGAGTAATAAGTTGAAGTTTTTGCAAATAACTCTTGCCATTTATTTTAATAAATGCTTCGTAAAAGGACTCCTATTTTATCTCCATCCAGGGACTGCCGGACTCTTGATCAGCAAAAGATAAAACTATATCCTCGCCACATAATGGCTCAATAGCTGCTTTTATGAGGGAAACGTCGTTATTCTTAGCACTAATATGACCGATCACAAGAGTTTTTAGTCGAGACAAGTCAAGCGCCAAGAGCAAGTCTGCTGCCTGTCTATTACTCAAATGGCCATACATCCCACTAACCCTATCCTTTAAAAATCGCGGATAAGGCCCATCTAAAAGCATGTCTTCGTCATAGTTACATTCTAGTAGTAAAGCGTCACATTTAGAGTAACTGGAGACAACGTGAGGAGTAAAGTGGCCAAGGTCGGTGAGAATTCCTAGCTGAACCTTACCGTTGCTTAAGATATATTGTATTGGCTCTCTCGCGTCATGAGGGACAGGAACAGGTTTGATACAAATATCGCCCACATAAAAATCTTTATGGCTATCAATACAATTAAATAGAGCCTCACCGGACTGGATCTCTTTTGCCTTAAGACTTCCTGCAGATAGATACACAGGAATATTATACTTTGCGGACAAGGCTCCTATACCTTTCCAGTGGTCACTATGCTCGTGAGTGACAATTATTGCAGTCAAATCTTCTGGAGATTTCCCTATCCTCTCAAGTCTTGTGCATGCATTTCGCAAACCAAAGCCACAATCTACCATCACACATGCCGTATCCGACTCTACAACTGTTGAATTACCTTTGCTCCCACTGCCGAGCGACGCAAAACGCATCGACACGTCTATGACAAGTTACTGCGAACAATTGCCAGTAACTTAAGCGATTCAGCCTTTGGCAGACTGTTACCCTTAGAGTCCACTAGCCGAACTTCCACATTTTCTTTAACCGACTCAACAAGAATTCGATAATTCACCTCTATGATTTCATCATTAGACCTACCACCTCCAAATAAGCTCGCAAAAAAGCCTGGCTCCTCCTTGTTCGGTTCGGTGTAATTAACAAAAAGCACTCCCTCTGTACGATCTTTATCGATAGTCGTGAAGCCCGCACGTTCAGCTGAGTATACGATAGAGGCCCACGATCTATCATAACCTAGCTTTATTTCTATAAAGGGATCGGCTACTTCAGGGGATATTATTTGAACCTTGGACGAACCTCCAATTTCTTGTGCGAGTAATGAGACACTTGCAAAGTCTTCAGTGCCTGCTAAATCATTTGCTACGAGCGTTAACATATCGAGTTCCCGCTGATCGCTATTTGATTCTTCAGGCCACTCGCCTGCATCTTCCTCTCCACGTAAAGCCTGGTTATGGACCACCGAAATTTCAGTACTCTCCAATTGAACGCCGGGGGAAATATTAAAACGGAAGCGATGAGAGTTGTCGTTGTCAGAGTTAAAGCTAACCCACACTGTTTCAATAATTCCTGAAGACCCTTCCGCCCTGGCGGATGGAACACCGTTACGGTTTAAAACATTACGGAGTCTAGGCCAAAGCTCACTTGGAGAGATGTTTATCAGTACCCATCGACGATCATCAAAGCTTTGAATCTTAACTAATTGCTCAAAGGTATTTATCGACGCTGGCTGAGGCCTTGGCACATCAAACGAAACGAGTTGCTCACTACCCCCCTGGGCTGGCGGTAGCGGATATAGCTGCCCTAAAGGTATGCTCTTGCTTTCTACTGGTATAAATGTAGGTTCTGTCTCCTCAGCCAACAGATAGTCGCTACTGCGATCACGAAGACCAAACCAGCCACAACCTGCCAAATTGACAGTTAACAATATAATGATACCGGATGAAATTATTCTCATTTTTAAGTCAGGCCCTTAAGTAGACTATTGAATTTATATAACTTTTGCTGCTTTCAAGGCAACTTCAACAACTTTTTTGTGCTCTTCACTCAAAGCGGTCATTGGCAATCTAAGCACATTTTCCATCATGCCCATTTGGCTGACAGCCCATTTAACTGGAATAGGATTAGCTTCAACAAAAAGAGCAGAATGGAGCAAGTTAAGGTTTAAATCGATCTCTTCAGCCCTATTACTATCACCTCGTAAAGCCGCCGCACACATTTCGGACATTAATTTGGGGGCAACGTTCGCCGTGACCGAAATATTTCCATGCCCTCCCTTAACCATAAACTGCCGCGCCGTTGCGTCATCACCTGAGTAAAACGCAAAATCGGGAGCACAACTAGCCTTGAGTTCATCGAGACGGGATACATCTCCTGTGGCTTCTTTAATACCGACTATATTACTGAATTTACTTAATCTAGCCACGGTATCTGGAACCATATCACAGGCCGTTCGCCCTGGCACATTGTAGAGCACTTGATCAATATCTACTGCCGTAGCGATAGCTTTGTAGTGTTCAAACAGCCCCTGCTGTGTGGGTTTGTTATAGTAGGGGGTAACCAAGAGACAGGCGTCAGCACCTACTTTTTTTGCTGTTTGCGTCAACTCTATTGCCTCTGAAGTTGAGTTCGCACCCGTACCAGCAATAACAGGTATTCTTCCGCAAACTTTGTCTACCACAAACTCAATAACTTTACCGTGTTCTGAAACATTTAGTGTAGCTGATTCCCCAGTTGTCCCTACTGCAACGATTGCGTCTGTTCCCTGCTCCACATGCCATTCAATTAATACCTCTAGAGCAGCCCAATCTACCGTCATGGAACCTGACTGCATGGGTGTGACCAATGCAACGATACTCCCAGTGATCATTTTTCTCTCCAAATTAGACGGCGCGACTGCGGCTTCATGGTACTGATGCAGAAGATCAGGCACAAGTAAAACTCTGATAATGGCTCAATTTTAATCATCCTGCACACCATCAGAGTCATAAATATCAGCTTCTCCCTCGGGCCTATTTTTAAATCGCCGGTGAGCCCACAAATATTGGTCTGGTTGCAAAAGAATAAACTTTTCTATCAGCTGGTTAATTCTTGTCGCATCAATTAAATCATCGCCCACTGGAAACGACTTGAGTTGAGGATGTATTGTTACTTTATAGCCTCTGGAGCCTGGAAGCCGAATGTGGGTAAAAGGGACCACTGCTGCTCCAGTTTTCTCAGCAAATCGAGCCGTGGCGTATACAGTTGCCGCCTGAACACCAAAAAACGGTGCAAATAGCCCTTGTACAAGGCCATAGTCTTGGTCGGGGCCGTACCATAATGTTCGTCCGTTTTTAAGCGCCCTCATACTACCCCTAACATCCCTTCGTTCAAATACCATAGTGTCTCCACTCCCCTTAGATATTCGCCCACAGGCTTGAACGTAATCATAAACTGGGTTGCCATGCGCTCGATACATACCGTCCATTTGCGTCGCCATTGCCACAGCGGCGCCACCGATCTCCAAGCTCGTAAAATGAATTCCAAGTAGCATAGTTCCCTGACCACTAGGCACGGATGTCAAATGCTCAAGTCCATCGTAAGTAATCAACTTTTTTAAACGACGCTTCGACCACCACCAGGCCATACCAACTTCCATGATGGCAATACCCATACTGATGAAGTTTTTGCGCAATAAAGCGTATTGCTCGTCTGAACTCAGGTTTGGAAAGCACACTTCTATATTTTTTTGTGCAATTCTCTTGCGACTGCTAGGCAAGCTAAATACCAAAAGGCCCATCCCGGTTCCAAGAAAGACTAATATCGGAAAAGGAAGCATGGTTATTAGCCGCCATAACCCTAAACCAAGCCAAAGAAGCCAGTGCCTGGGATGCAGAAGTTCTGCTCTAAACTTGGTCCCCTTAGATGCTTTATCAATCAAGAGGCTAGCCTTTCACCAGATTGGCAATTGCGACCTCTGGATTAACATCGGCTTCATAGTCCACACCAGCAATATTAAAGCCAAACAAACCTAAAAAATCCTGCTTGTAACCTTCAAAATCCGTCAAACTATGGAGATTTTCAGTGGATATCTTAGCCCAAGATTCAGCTACTTTATCCTGTATGTTGGGTCGCATTTCAAGCTCATCCATCCTCAAGCGGCCTTCATTATCCAAGCGTGGGTTATCGCAATATAAACCTTCTGTAAACAATCTATAAAGCTGTTCAATACAGCCCTCATGACTTCCTTCTGCCTTCATTTCTTTGAACAACATAGCCAAGTAAAGGGGCATAACAGGAATTGCTGAACTTGACTGAGTAACGACGGCCTTGAGTACTGAAACTCTAGCATCACCTCCTGTCTGGGCTAGTTTCTCCCTGATTGAGAGTACTTTGGTGTCTAAATCCTTTTTTGCTTGGCCAATAGTCCCATCCCAGTATAGATCCCAGGTCATTTTCTCGCCAATGTAGGTAAAAGCAGTAGTTTTTGCACCATCAGCAAGGACCCCTGCCGCGCTAAGTGCATCCAACCACATCTGCCAGTCTTCTCCCCCCATTACAGCGACAGTATCTTCAATCTCCTTGGTCGTGGCTTTCTCTAAACTAAACTCCTGGATAACCTCTTTGTCGGTGTTAATGCCGAGCATCGTTATATCTTTCCCCACCGGTTTTAATGTTGAGTTAAAAACTTCTCCGGTAACTGGATGCTGTCGCCGAGGTGCGGCCAGACTATAAATCACAAGATCAACCTGACCCATATCTGATTTTATTGTTTCAATTGCGGTTTTTTTTATGTCATCTGAGAATGCATCGCCATTGATACTTTTGGCATAGAGACCATCTTCTTCAGCATATTTATGAAAAGCGGCGCTATTGTACCAACCTGCAGTGCCCGACTTCCGCTCCGAGCCCGGTTTTTCGAAAAACACACCAAGGGTAGAAGCACCTGAACCAAAGGCTGCTGTAATTCTAGCGGACAGCCCATAACCCGTTGAACTGCCTATGACTAGAACTCTTTTGGGAGCATCAATACTCTCTTGAGCTCTAATATAATCAATCTGGTCACGAACATTCTTTTCACAACCAGATGGATGGCTAGTAATACACATGAAGCCGCGAACGCGAGGCTTAATAATCATTCAAATATCTCCGCTGATAGCTAATTTATCGTCTTATCCGACTCTGCCTATGATAACCCAATGGTCGCCCTTCTCGTATTATTAGCGCTAAAAAAGTCACAAAAGCAGCGTTTAAGGAATAATATTATTTGATCATAATTGGATCTGTGGCCGTAAACTTTAAGAATGGCCGAAGCTTTTTTAGCACCAAAGCTATTATACTTAATCATGGCGAACTAACCCCATATATCCCCTTAGATATTAACATTATTGGATTAAATGAAATGAAGGATTTGTCTTATCCATTTCTCCGCGATACCTTTTTGCAAGCTCTTGAAGATAGTGGCAGTGTTTCTGCAGAAACCGGATGGACGCCAATCCATCTTGAACTTAAAGACAAAGAATTAAATTGTTTCATGCCCCTGTATTTAAAAGATCATTCAATGGGTGAATATGTGTTTGATCACGCCTGGGCCAATGCATACCATCAGAACGGATTAGATTACTACCCTAAATTAGTCACTGCCATTCCATTTACTCCCTCAACTGGAAGTCGCCTTCGAAGTGAGCAAGTTGTAACTCAAACGCAATGGGGCCAACTAGTTGATGAAGTCACTAATATTGCGGAAGAGACCCAGGCATCAAGTTGGCACATTCTTTTCCCCAATGATAGTGACCTATCCCTGCTCCACGACCCCAGGCTATTGAAAAGATCTGGGGTTCAATACCACTGGTTTAACAAAGGTTATGACTCTTTTGATGACTACCTTTTGGCAATGACTTCTCGCAAACGCAAAATGATTAGAAAGGAGCGTCAGGAAGTTATCAATCAAGGGATTGACGTCAAAATTTTGTGTGGCGACGAGATCACTACCGATCTATGGCAGCTTTTCTATCGACTATATGAGCGCACATATGCCAAACGGAATGGAACTCGAGGCTACTTAACGTCTGATTTCTTTCGACAGATAGCGATCAAAATGCCCGAGCAGATAGCGATGGCTGTCGCAAATATCGAATCTCAACCCATAGCGTGTGCACTTTACCTCTTTGACAACGACACCCTTTATGGTCGCTACTGGGGGAGCCTTGGGGAATATCCGTACTTACATTTTGAGCTCTGCTACTACAGCGGCATTGAGTTAGCCATTAAAATGGGGCTGCAGCGATATGATGCCGGAGCTCAAGGAGAGCACAAGTTAGTGAGAGGGTTTGAGCCGGTAAGAACCGTTTCATTGCACTGGATACGGCATCCTGAGTTCAAAGACGCTATCGCTCGCTATCTTGAGCAAGAAAACGTTGCTATCCAGCAGCATATTGATCAGGCTTTAGAGATGTTGCCATTTAAGAAAAGCTTGTAACAAGACCACCTCTTACCACTCTCCAGTGTTGCTCATGGATGCCCAAGGTTCCGATGAAGGCAAAGCCTTTCCAGCTTGTAGTAGCTCAATAGAAATGCCATCAGGAGATCTAACAAAAGCCATATGCCCATCTCTGGGAGGGCGACTAATAAGAACTCCGTGATCCGCTAATCGAGAACAAGCTGCATATATATCATTTACTCGGAAAGCTAAATGGCCAAAGTTTCTGCCACCCTCGTAGGGCTCTGGATCCCAGTTATGCGTCAGCTCTAACAAAGGCGCATCTTTTTCAATGGCTGTTTTTGAATCGTCCGGTGCGGCTAAAAAGATTAGTGTAAAGCGACCTTTTGCAACCTCATATCGCGAGATTTCAATCATACCGAGCGCATCACAATAAAATGCCAAGGAACTTTCGACATTTGATACACGCACCATAGTGTGCAAAAACTGCATGTTAGCCTCCTCGAGGGTCTTCGAAACTATAGAGCTAGGTGCCTAATATCACTTAACAATTTAACTATCTGAGTCATAAATCGACCCGCATCACCACCATTGATTAATCGGTGATCATAGGAAAGTGCCAAAGGAAGCATCAAACGTGGTTCAAAGTCATGCCCGTTCCAAACAGGCTTCATTTGAGCTTTAGACACACCAAGAATACCCAATTCAGGGGCGTTAACAATTGGCGTGAATCCATTTCCACCGATGGCTCCTAAGCTCGAGAGCGTAAAACAGCCTCCTTGCATATCGGAGGGCTTAAGTTTTCCTTCGCGCGCTTTTTCTGCCAACTGTGCCACTTCCCCAGCGATCTCCCAGATCCCCATAGATGAGGCGTTACGAATCACCGGAACCACCAGTCCACGCGGTGTATCTACGGCCATTCCGATATTACAATATTGCTTTTGAATATAACTCTCGCCGTCTCCTGCAAGAGACCGGTTAAAGCCAGCATTATCTTCCAAAGCAGTGGCAATGGCTTTTACAAGAAAGGCTACTGGTGTCACACGAACACCACGCATCTCACCTTCAGCTTTCAGTGATTTACGAAAACTGTCCATCTCAGTTATATCAGCATCATCAAACTGGGTTACGTGAGGAACATTCAGCCAATTGCGCTGCATATTGTTGGCCGTGACCTTCTGAATTTTGGTTAACTTAACCTTTTCGATGTCACCAAACTGGCTGAAATCGATCTGCGGGATTTCAGGAATTCCAGCACCAGTATTTTGACCACTCTCAGTCGCGCCACCAGACAGTGCTTGCTTCACATAATCATTGACATCATCCTTCAAGATGCGTCCTCGAGGACCACCACCTGGAACACACGTCAGATCTACACCTAATTCTCTAGCCAGCATTCTGACCGCAGGTCCTGCATAAATATCATCCCCACTCTCTGAATCAACAAGAGGTAAATCAACCGCGGAAGAAGATATAGCGACATCAAACTCAGTCGTCTTCTCTTCTATTTTTGCTACTGGCGCAGCTTCCGGTGCTACAGTAGCTTCTGATGCATCCTCGACTTCAGCATCCAAAGATTCAGCAGCCTCATTCGACACTTCTTGGCTTGTATCAGCCTGAATTTCGAGCTCTGCTATGGGGTCGCCGACTTTGACAGTGTCACCTTCAGCAACCAAATACTTAACTAACTGACCCTCGTGAGGGCTTGGTACATCCATGGTGGCCTTGTCAGACTCCAGAACCAGCAACGAATCCTCCACCCCAACAGTGTCGCCCTGGGCTAGACTTAATTCAATCACATCTACAGATTCGGCCCCGCCAAGATCTGGAACTACTATCGTTTCTATTGCCACTAACAAATCCTCGTACTCGTAAATTTCATGCTACCTTACTAAAGCCTTGATAAACAAGATTTACATGTAAAGCGGGTTCGTTTTCTCCGGGTCAATAGAAAACGATTCAATTGCCTCAGATACTACAGATTGCTCAATAATCCCTTTATCAGCCAAACCTTTCAGCGCTGACACGACAATAAAGTAACGATCTACCTCAAAAAAGTGTCGCAACGTCTCGCGACTATCACTCCGCCCAAACCCGTCTGTGCCTAACACATGCAGGGAACTGGGTAAGTATCGCCTCAGTTGTTCAGCATAGGCTTTCATATAGTCAGTCGCGATAACAATAGGATCTGAAATATTACCCACCTGCTGTTCCGCATAGCTGAGCTTGGGTTTTTCTGTAGGATGAAGTAGATTCCAGCGATCAACCGCTTGACCTTCTCGAACTAATTCATTGACACTGGTTAGACTCCAAATATCGGCTTCTACTGAGAATTTTTCTTTGAGTATTTCCGAAGCCGCAACAACTTCATTAAGAATAGTACCTGCGCCCATTAAGGTAACCTTCTTTTTAGACGTCACTTCTTGGCTACGTTTTAAAGGATAAATACCTCTAACAATTCCTTCCTCAACACCGTCAGGCATAGCGGGCTGAATATAATTTTCATTCATCGTAGTCAGGTAGTAAAAACAATTTTCTTTGTCCTCAAACATACATTTGAGACCACTTTGAATAATCACAGCCAACTCATAGCTATAGGTAGCATCATAACTTTTGCAGTTAGGGATGGTGTTGGCCAATATTAGGCTATGGCCATCTTGATGCTGAAGCCCTTCTCCGTTTAACGTAGTTCGCCCAGCAGTAGCGCCGATTAAAAATCCTCTGGCCTGACAATCTCCCGAAGCCCAGGCAAGATCTCCTATACGCTGAAAGCCAAACATTGAATAGAATATATAAAATGGAATCATTGGACGAGAGCTAGTACTGTAGGCCGTCGCCAAAGCTAGCCAAGCTGACATTGCACCCGCTTCGTTAATACCTTCTTCTAGAATCACACCTTTTTTGTCTTCTTTGTAGTACATGATCTGCTCTCGATCATGGGGCACGTATTTTTGTCCTGCAGAGGTATATATACCTAATTGGCGAAACATACCCTCCATCCCGAATGTGCGAGCTTCATCGGGAACAATGGGCACTACGTACTGGCCTATATCTTTATTTTTGATGAGGGTAGACAAGATTCTCACAAAAGCCATGGTCGAGGATATTTCTCTCTCGCCACTACTATCCAGCTGTTTATCAAAAACTTTTAGTGCGGGAACAGACATCTCTTCAAAATCAGATTTCCTAGAGGGCAGTGGCCCGCCAAGAGCTGCTCGTCTTTCGTTCATATAAATCAATTCAGGACTATTTTCCTCTGGACGATAGTACGGCACTGTTTCCAACTGATCATCTGAAATAGGAATTCCAAAGCGATCCCTGAATATCTTCAAATTTTCAACATCCAGTTTTTTAACTGAATGCGTGTCGTTGGCGGCTTGTCCACCTGCACCAAGACCGTAACCTTTTACGGTATGGGCCAAGATAACGGTGGGATGTCCTTTACTCTCAACAGCTTCAGAATATGCTGCATAAACCTTATAGGGATCATGTCCACCCCGGTTTAAAGCCATAATCTGGTCATCAGTCATATCTTTAACCAGCTCAAGTAACTCAGGATACTTACCAAAGAAATGCTCTCGAGTGTAAGCACCTCCGTTGTATTTATAATTCTGGAGTTCTCCATCACACACTTCATTCATTCTTTGCAGTAACAAGCCACTCTTATCTCGCTCTAGAAGCTGATCCCAATGTCTGCCCCAAATAACTTTGATAACATTCCAACCCGCTCCTCTAAAAACTCCCTCTAGTTCTTGAATAATTTTACCGTTACCACGAACTGGTCCATCCAATCGCTGTAAATTACAGTTGATGACGAAAATCAAATTCTCCAGACCTTCTCTACCGGCCAAAGAGATAGCTCCAAGGGTCTCGGGCTCGTCACATTCTCCATCCCCTAGAAAGGCCCATACTTTTCTATTTCCTCGTGCAACTAAATCACGAGCTGACAAGTAACGCATTACATGGGCTTGATAAATAGCCTGAATGGGGCCTAGTCCCATCGACACTGTAGGAAACTGCCAATAGTCAGGCATTAACCAAGGGTGGGGATAGGAGGATAGTCCTGTTCCATCCACCTCGCGACGAAACTTATCTAGTTGATCAACACTCAGACGACCTTCTAAAAAGGACCGTGCGTACATACCCGGTGAACTATGCCCTTGAAAGAAAACGAGATCTCCAGGCACATCATCTGAGGATCCGCGGAAGAAATAATTAAAGCCAACATCATAAAGGGTCGCTGCTGATGAAAAACTTGCTATATGACCACCAATACCCTCGCTTTGGGCATTAGCTCGCATCACCATAGCTAATGCATTCCATCTGACAAGCGATCGAATTCGACGCTCCATAAAGAGATCGCCCGGCATTATTTTCTCTCGAACTGCTGGAATCGTATTACAAAAATGAGTCGTCACCGACTGAGGAAGGTCTATTCCATTTTCTGTGGCGCGAGCATTCAGCTGCGCGAGAATGTAGCTGGCTCGATCATCCCCCTGTGAGCGGCAAATCGAATCAAGTGCTTCCAGCCATTCGCGGGTTTCTGTTGGATCTAAATCATCCATGTATACCACCTTCTTGGTTAACTTTTATTTTTGTACAGACGAGTTATTTGATGTGCAAATAGGCTATTTATATAACGCTAAAGCAAAATATTAACTGTATATGTAGTATAACTACAAAATTATCGAAATTAAAGCAATTTAACATCACTTCTCTTTGCACAAAAAAGCACAATGTTAATTTAATTTATTGTTTTATATATATATTTTAAAAATAATACTTAAATAGTTTAACTACATATTATGCTAAACTCATCCAGAAAGAGCGATAAACAGTCCATTTCTACCGTACATTAACCGATGACAATTAAGATTAAACGGTGGACTAAACTCACTACGCGAGAAGAAAGACTTAGAAGAATTCTTGCGTCTACGTTGGATCAGAAATCGATGTATCTGGCCAAGCATTAAAAATAGCTTTGACCAATGTTGCCAAAGGAATGGCAAAAAAGACCCCCCAAAAGCCCCATAACCCACCAAACAGGAGCACTGCCACTATAATCGCAATTGGATGAAGATTAACGACCTCCGAAAATAACAAAGGAACCAACACGTTGCCATCTAAGAACTGGATAACCCCATAACTGATAAACAGCCACAAAAACTCCGAAGAAAAGCCCCATTGCATATAACCCACCAAAAGGACAGGAAAAGTCACCACTGTAGCTCCAATATAGGGAATCAGAACCGAGAGACCCACTAACAAAGCCAAGAGCGCAGCGTAATTAAGGCCGAGAATCAAAAAGACGAGATACGACAAGGAGCCAACAATTAGTATTTCAATAGCCTTACCCCTAATATAATTAGCAAACTGAATATTCATCTCTGACCATATCGCAGTCATTACAGAGCGTTTTTCAGGTAGCATTCCAGTGATAAAGGCTAACAATTTTTCTCGATCGCTTAGCATAAAGAAAACTAAAACAGGCACTAGCAACAGATAAAGAGCCACTGCGAACAAACTAGGGAAACTACTCAGGGAAAAACTCAGTATTTGCTCAGCAACGTTGGCCACCTCTTGAGATACTCGTACCCAGATCAAATCAAATTGCTCTGCAGTAACATAGTCCGCGTAACGCTCGGGTAAGTCGATCAAGAAGTCGCGAGAACGGCCTATCATGCTCGGCACTTCCCCTAGCAAAAGTGATAACTGTCGCCCTACGATAGGCACGATGCCAATAACAATAGCAACCAGCCCACACAAAAACAAAATATATGAGGTCAAGACTGACACCCGCCTTGACACCCCGGCACGACCCAAGCCATTGACAACCCCCTGCAGTAAGAAAGCGATGATCATAGAGGCAAAAACAGGGCCAAGAAATTCACCTACAGTCGCAAGCATTACTATAAATACAATCATCATGACACCGAGAAACACAGCCTCCTCATTACCAAGGTACCTACCTAACCATTTACTCAGGATTTGCTTCATTGTCCTAACTCGCCTTTAAGGTGATTGAATTCACTTTCCAATTGCTGGATTTGTATATTTAACTATAGAACATGAAACTAGCTAAACTTTCAACTGTCGAACTCTTATAAATTATCCGTTACAGTAGGTGGGATGACTTTTTATACCACTTTACATTTTGGACACTGATATTAACCGACCAGCCACCTCAATCACACAATATTTCAGGCCCCAATGGCTAAAGAGCATTCTACTGTGCTCTCTATGTTTGGTAATGCCAAATTTTGATGCTACAAGCGACGAAATAAAGCTTCCTGTCCTTGGAGATAGCCTCTCCGGAATAGTATCGAAGCAACAAGAATTCCAGCTTGGTCGTACATGGCTCAAAGTATTTAGGAGTCGAGTTCGTGAATTTGATGATCCATTAATGCAGCAGTATTTAGAAAACCTCATATACAATCTTGCGACCTACAGCGAACTTGAAAACCCTAATATTGAGCTAGTAATAGTCAATAACCCAACGATGAACGCATTCGCTGTACCCGGAGGAGTCGTTGGAATTCACACCGGACTCTTTGCTTATGCCGAAAATGAAGATCAGATGGTTTCTGTCCTAGCCCATGAGTTGGCTCATCTAAGTCAGCGTCATTTTGCCCGAGGGATTGAATCTCGCCGGAATTCTTCTGCCGCCACTCTAGCAGGCCTACTCACTGGCTTAGTGCTAGCTGCGACTGTTGGTGGTGACGCTGGAATGGCTGCAATGGCCGCAACTCAAGCTATGACACTGGAGAACCAACTTAGATACAGTCGATCTAACGAAAAAGAAGCTGATCGGTTCGGCGTGAGGACTATGGAAAAAGCCGGACGAGATCCAGGGGCGGTTGGAGACATGTTTGAAACTATGCTTAAGCGGCTCCGTTATTCTGGCGATCGCCCCCCAGAGTTTCTGCTGACACACCCGGTGACAGAAAAACGAGTCTCAGATGCAAGAGCGCGCACGATGGGCAACTCAATGCGTCACTACCCTGACCATCCGGATTATTATCTGATGAAAGCACGAGCTGAAGTCGCTATGGCAAAGACTCCGGCTGACAGCATAAAACGATTTAAAAAACAGTTAGACGACAATACCCAACAAGAGGCTGCGGCATATTATGGGTTAGCTTTAGTCTACATGCAGACGGGCCAATTTAATGAAGCCAAAGCAATTCTGGGCAGGCTCTTGAAAGAAAATCCATATCAACCCGCTTTTCACTACAGCAACATAGAATTAGATATCGCACAGCAAGACTATAAATCAGGACTGAAAAAACTTGAAGCGCAGTTAAATAGGAACCCAGGTAACTACCCTCTTCTATCACTAAAGGCTGAAACTCTGTGGTTAGATCATCAGTATGAGGGGGCCGGCGAAGTTCTATCTCTCTTAGCTAGAGACCGAAACCAAGATCCAATGGTATGGTATAGATTAGCTGAGGTTAGAGGGCTCGCTGGAAATATCTCTGGCGTTCATCAAGCAAGAGCTGAGTATTTTATTCTTGTAGGAGCTTTTTCATTGGCACGAGAGCAGCTTGGGCTTGCTCAAAAACTTACAATGAGTGATTTCAAACAGTCCGCGATCATCAGACAGCGTTTGAGAGATGTCGTTTCAATGGAAGAGCGAGCAGAAAAACTCTAGGAGAGGTGTAGAGCCTTAAAATTCATCATTCGATCTAATGATTGGATCGCCTGCTGTGCTATTTTAGAATCCACAAAAATTTCATTAGTGCCATTTCCAATACATGACAGCAAGTTGTCTAAACCGTTCATTCCCATCCAAGGACAGCTCGCGCAACTCCTACAAGTCGCTCCACTACCCCCGGTAGGCGCCACCAAGAGCTCCTTATCCGGAACCGTTTGTTGCATTTTATAAAAAATGCCCTGATCTGTCGCCACTATCATTTTTTGATTAGGCAGCTTCATAGCAGCATCAATTAACTGAGAAGTTGAGCCCACAACATCAGCTAATCTGACTACGGAATCTGGCGACTCCGGATGAACCAAGACTGCGGCTTCAGGATAAATATTTTTTAAATCAACAATCCCTTTCGCCTTGAACTCTTCATGAACTATGCAACTTCCATCCCACAGCAACATGTCTGCCCCTGTTTCCTTTTGGACATAATTTCCTAAGTATTTATCAGGAGCCCAGAGTATCTTCTCCCCCTGGCTGTCTAGATAATCAACAACCTCTAAAGCAATACTCGAGGTCACAACCCAGTCTGCCCGCGCTTTAACTGCCGCTGAAGTATTAGCATACACCACCACTGTTCGGTCAGGATGTTGATCGCAAAAGGCAGAAAATTGATCTGCTGGGCAACCAATATCAAGAGAACAGGTTGCTTCAAGAGTCGGCATTAAAACACGCTTATGGGGGGTTAATATCTTAGCCGTCTCTCCCATGAATTTAACCCCAGCAACGATGAGCGTCTCGGCATTATGGTTGTTACCAAATCGAGCCATTTCCAGAGAATCAGACACTATTCCGCCAGTTTCCTCTGCAAGTTCCTGAATCATAGGATCTGTATAATAATGAGCTATTAAAACGGCGTCCTTTGCTCTAAGTTGAGCTTTTATCTCAGCTTTCAGTGCATTCAGATCACTTACGTCTGACGAATTAGCCGATGGAGAACGGCTTAGGTAGTCCTCCACGATCAGTCGCTGCTCTTCGACCAATTCTCCAGCTGTATGTTGTTGTGCGCTCATTATGCATCAACCTCAATCACAATAATTAAAACCGCGACAACCAATATACCACGGCTGTCACCACCACCAGTAAAACGACAATTGCGGCTACCGCATCCGCTGCAGAGTCACCATTGTTTTTAGATACATTTTCTTCATTCATAGTGTTTGACCTAAGCGTAAATTTTAGGGCGGCATTTTAACAACCTCTGGGGAAACTGTCTCACTTTTGTTTCGGTTTAATACCAAAATCCGACTAAAAAGGCATGATTTCGAGGAATAACTTGCTGCGATTAAACTGCGCTGGATGCAAGTCCATTAGGAATTAGCTAAACTAGAATAGGACAAGTCAAAACTAGAGGGAACTATCTCGGAGCCTGTTATATGCATGGTGATTTACTACAGTTATTCTTTTTCATTTTCAGTGGCGGAGCGATTATTGCATCTCTGGCATTGTTGGGACGGCAGCCCCTTTTAGTTTCCTATATTTTATTGGGTGCAATCTTAGGCCCGTTTGGCTTAGCTCTTGTTACAGATGTCGATTTAATTAGCCAGATTGGCAGTATTGGAATTATCTTTTTATTGTTTCTTCTCGGGTTAGACATGCAACCCCAAGCGTTATGGAAAGTACTTCGACAGGTCACTCATATCACACTGATTAGCTCGGCACTGTTTGCGATTGTCGGATACAGCATCGCCAGTCTATTTGGTTATTCCATAGTTGAGAGTATCATCATCGGAATAGCCATGATGTTTTCAAGCACTATTATTGGAATCAAACTGCTACCAACGACCGCCCTTCATCACAAGCACTCAGGTGAACTCATGGTTGGCATGCTGCTGATGCAAGACTTTCTGGCGATACTTGCCCTGCTATTCGTCATTTCGGGCGATATTAGCGGTCAAAATCTTATTCCATTGGGCAAAACCTTGTTGGCTCTGCCTCTGTTAACGCTCGCTTGCTTCTTTGTCGTTAAAGGCATTTTATTACCTTTATTTTCTCGCTTTGATCGCATAAGCGAGTATGTATTCCTACTCGCAATCGGCTGGTGCCTTGGCATTTCTGAACTAGCGCACTACCTCGGTTTGTCTCGGGAAATTGGTGCATTTATCGCAGGAATTGCCATGGCTACAAGCCCTATCGCTCAATTTATTTCCCTAAATCTAAAATCGTTACGTGACTTCTTTTTGATTTTGTTCTTTTTCTCTTTGGGAAGCGGCTTTGATCTGTCACTCATCCCTTTGATTGCATTACCTGCCGCAATATTGGCCGCTTTAATGCTATCCATTAAGCCTTGGACGTACCACCGACTGCTTCGTTCCCAGAGTGAAAGCGAAAAACTAGCATGGGATATTGGCTTTCGACTAGGTCAGAACAGTGAATTTTCTTTAATGATTGCTTATTTGGCATTTAGTACAGGCCTAATAGGGACACAAGCATCACACTTAATTCAAGCCACAGCGATTATCACTTTTCTCGTCTCAAGTTACATAGTGGTTTTTAACTTCCCTAGCCCTATCGCCATTAGTGACAAACTTCGACGGGACTAACAAACCCCTATCGAGCTAGAGATGCTTGTCTGAGCCTTGAGTTAACCGAGCCCACCATTTGACAAGAAGCCGATCAGCGCTCTCCTCGGCAGCTATTCCCAAACGTTCGTGCAATTTTTTCTTAAATACGTAGCTAATTTCGAACACGTTAGCTTCCTCTATCCGTGAAACCAGGTACTCATCACTGGTTTGTATGTCATCAATGAGGGCCATGTCCTGAGCTCTTGCTCCATACCAAATTTCACCGGTCGCAATCTTGTCAATATCAACCTGAGGACGTCGGGTCGACACGTAGTCTTTAAATAGCTCATGGGTTTCTTCTAATTCTTCTATAAATTTCTCACGGCCCTTGTCGGTATTTTCACCAAACATAGTTAATGTTCGCTTATGTTCACCGGCGGTCAGCAATTCAAAATCCACATCATGTTTCTTTAACACTTTATTAAAGTTCGGCATCTGTGCAACTACACCGATAGAGCCAATGATGGCAAAAGGAGCTGCGAGTATCTTGTCTGCTACACAAGCCATCATGTAACCGCCACTAGCCGCGACCTTATCAACGCAGACAGTCAGTGGAATATTCTTTTTACGTAGACGGTCAAGTTGACTACTCGCAAGTCCATAACTGTGGACCATACCTCCAGAACTCTCCAACCTGAGCAGGACTTCATCCTTTGGTGTAGCCTGGGTTAAAACAGCTGTAACTTCTTCGCGCAAATGTCCCACCGCACTAGCGCTGACATTTCCATCAAAACTAAGCACGTAGACTTTGCTTTTTGTTTCACTAGAAGTATTTGAGTTTTTCTTTGATGCTTTCTTCTCATTCGATAGTTGTTTTTTCTTGGCTTTATGGAGTTTCTTTTCTTCTGATTTTTGTAAAGACTCATCCACAGTAGCTAGCAGCATAGTTTCCTTTAAGTGTTCAAACTGCTGATTCAACGGGGTTATCTCTAAATGCCCTCTTTCAGGACTCTGTTTGTTTTTCTGACTTGCGCTAAAGATAACGCTGACAATAATGACAAAGGCAACCACTCCAGTGGCAACTTTTGCAAAAAACAAACCGTATTCGAATAGAAACTCCACTTAAAACTCCCAAATGAAAATAATTTAAATTAATTAGGTCTCACGACGTGATGACTGCTCAACCATATAGCTCAACTGCTTCGTCAATAAACTGTTTTATAAGGCGGCCAGCCATTATAGTCGGTGGCGCCAGAATTGATGGCAAGTTATCGTACCTAAACCAATTTGCTTCAGCTATCTCTATGCCATCGACATTAATGGTCTCGCTTTTTGCTTCAGCAATATACCCTAACATCAATTGACCTGGATAAGGCCACGCCTGACTTCCAATATACCGAATATTGTCAATCTCTACACCGACCTCTTCGAAAACCTCTCTGTGCAATGCCTGCTCTGCACTTTCTCCAGCTTCAATAAATCCCGCAAGAGTACTAAGCCTGCCTTCAGGCCAATTCGCATGCCGGGCCAAAAGACATTTGTCACCAAGAGTTACAGCCACGATTACACAGGGAGAAATCCTAGGATAATGGTTTAAATTACAGTTATCACAGATTAATGAATGCTCAGTTGCTGAAATTTTGTTGGGGGAGCCACATTGACCGCAAAATTGATGCTTTCTTTGCCAATCAAGTAGTTGAGTTGCTCTGCTAGCAAGAGAGAATTCCGCATCATTAGAATGAGCGAGCAAAGACCGTAATTCTGATCGAACAAATCCTTCACAGGCCGTCGCTTCAGGAAGTAGGTCCCACACCTCGCAATCACCTCCATGCCACTGCCCTATACAGAGACGTCGTTCGCAAAAAAATCTAAGTACATCTGCTTCATCTGAGGAGATAGCAAGTCGAGGATTAGCGCCATCGTCAGAAAATAAGAGAACATCACTACCCACAACGGCTATGACCCACTTTTTCTCGGTATTATTTTTTGTTGAGCCGGCGTAAAACCCACCCAAACCTGAGGGTACTGACAAAATGATGTTTCCTCTAAAGATTGTGGATTGGACTGTGACCGCTTGCAATATTCAAGACGTGAAGCTATGGTTTCGCGGGACCCAGCATTTTTGAGGAGTCTACCATGAAAGACGAAAAAATTTCATCTATTCAGTAGCGGATAAATAGTAAAGCACCGTACAATGCAAGTGCTGTTAATTTAAAATATGTTAAGGAGATGGTTAATGGAAACAACGCTTACCCAAGCTTTTAAAGAGAATTTTTTAGGTGATTCGCCTGATTGGTACAAATCATCCATCATCGCTTTTTTAGTCATTAATCCAATCGTACTCTTGTCGTTGGGTCCTGTAGTTGCTGGCTGGGCGTTAATTGCTGAATTTATCTTCACCCTAGCTATGGCTCTGAAATGCTACCCTCTTCAACCTGGTGGGCTTCTGGCAATTGAAGCTATCCTGTTAGGCATGGCGAGTCCAGATGCGGTTTATCTCGAAGTATCTGCAAATCTTCAAGTCATTTTACTGTTGATGTTTATGGTTGCTGGCATCTATTTTATGAGAGATATGTTGCTGTTCGTGTTTACCAAGATTCTTCTCAATGTTAGGTCAAAAACAACCTTGTCTTTCATGTTTTGTTTTTCAGGGGCATTTCTATCTGCCTTCCTCGACGCTCTCACTGTAACTGCTGTTTTAATCACTATTTCTGTCGGATTTTATTCTGTTTATCACAAGATTGCCTCTGGAAAAACTCTGGCCGATGAAGGTCATGATCACACTAATGACTCAACACTCTTATCTGAGCATGAGTCAAACTTAGAAGATTTCAAGGCATTCTTGCGTAGCTTAATCATGCATGGAGCTGTGGGTACCGCTTTGGGTGGTGTTTGTACCACAGTAGGCGAGCCACAGAACTTGTTGATTGCCGAACGCGCGGGCTGGGAATTTATAGAATTTTTTGTTCGCATGTCTCCAGTCACTATGCCAGTTCTCGTATGCGGTCTAGCGACTTGTATTCTCTTAGAGAAAATCAAAATATTAGGGTATGGCGCTCAATTACCAGAACAAGTTCGCCAAGTACTGCAAGCATCAAGTGATCATGAATCCGCAAAACGAACACAGCATGACAATGCGTCTCTTATCGTACAGTTTATTGTAGCGGTGATACTTGTGTTAGGGCTTGCATTTCACTGGGCCGCGGTAGGACTTATAGGTCTCATGGTAATCATCCTATTAACAGCTTACAACGGTGTTATTGATGAACATCGCATCGGTCACGCCTTCGAGGAGGCTCTCCCATTTACCGCATTACTCGTTGTCTTTTTTGCCATCGTTGCGGTAATTCACGAGCAGCATCTTTTTTCTCCTGTGATTGCCTGGGTTCTCGCGGAAGATCCGGCGGTTCAACCAGGTATGTTCTTCCTCGCAAATGGAGTTTTGTCCGCAATCAGCGATAATGTGTTTGTAGCGACAGTGTATATTAATGAAGTTAAAGCAGTATTCGATGCTGGGGATATTACTCGAGACCATTTTGACAAGCTCGTGGTAGCAATTAATACTGGAACAAACCTACCCAGTGTTGCAACACCAAACGGACAAGCAGCCTTCCTGTTTTTGTTGACCTCTGCGCTAGCACCGCTTATTCGCTTGTCTTATATGCGCATGGTAGTAATGGCCCTTCCCTATACCGTTGTGCTGACCACTGTTGGTTTACTTTGCGTTTTATATAGACTGTAATTTAGGGACTTGTCGAAAAGGCCGGCACCAACGTGCTGGCCCTTTTGGATAACACAAAACTTAAGATCGGGCTAATTCTTCTGCTTTCAGATCTTTCCTGAGAACTTTTCCCACATTGGTCATGGGTAACTCAGCGCGAAACTCAACTAGCTTAGGCACCTTGTAACCCGCCATATTCGCTTTGCAATATTCAACAACTGTTGACTCTGTAAGTGACGAATCGGCTTTTACAACAAACATTTTTACCACTTCTCCAGCCTTGGAATCAGGGATTCCAATAGCTGCGCACTGCGCTACCTGTGGATGCATAGTCAAAGCTTGCTCTAACTCATTGGGGTAAACGTTAAAGCCGGACACAATAATCATGTCCTTTAATCGATCTACGATGGTTATATAACCTTCTTCGTCAACCGTAACTATATCTCCGGTGTGCAGCCATTCATCAATGATAACTTCGGCAGTCTGCTCAGGTTGCTTCCAATATCCAGCCATCACCTGAGCGCCCTTAATGCAGAGTTCACCAACCCCACCAACAGGCTGTTCAACACCCTGCTCATCAATTACTTTAATTTCTGTGCCAGATATCGGAATTCCAGCGGTCCCTATCTTTTCAAAACCCGAGGGATTCATGGAAATAACAGGAGAGGATTCTGTCATGCCATAACCTTCGCTAACAACACAGCCAGTAACCTTCTGCCAGTCTTCAGCAACTGACGTCATTAATGCCATGCCACCAGATAAAGTCATCTTTAGCCCTGAAAAGTCCAGACGTTTAAAGTCTTTATCTTGCAACAAAGCGACGAATAGGGAATTCAGCCCGCAAAATATATCGAATTTGAACTTCCTTATCGCTTTAACGAACAGGGGAATATTACGAGGATCAGGGATCAAAATAGAATGTCCGCGAATAGCCGGAAGCATTCCGAAACAAAGTGAATATGCATAAATATGGTAGAGCGGTAAGGGGGCTATGGCTGTACTGTACTTAAGAGAATCTTCACCTACGGAAATAACCTCTAAAGCCTGAGCGATATTAGAGAGCAAGCTTGTTTGGGTTAATTTAACGCCTTTGGACGCTCCCGTGGTTCCGCCGGTATATTGAAGAGCACATATATCATTTAACGAGGAACTGTAAGGGGTATAACTCGTTCCCACTGTCAAAAGGTCCTTAAACGCAATGGTACTATTTTCCTTAATTACTGGCCTTTTCCCCAAAAGTCTCATCAAAATTGCAAGGGTCTCTTGCTTCGGCGAGGGCAGCAGATCTATCGGCCGTGTGACGATAACATGTTCGATACTCGTCTGAGGCAAGGCCTCTGTCAGAGTTGAATAAAACTGATCTAGAGCAACAACGACCTTAACACCGGAATCATTAAACTGATGCACCAGCTCTCGAACGGTATACATGGGATTTGTATTGACCACAACCAACCCTAGCTTCATTGCAGCAATGACAACAATTGGATACTGAATCAGATTAGGCAATTGGATCGCTATTCGATCCCCGGTCTTTAAATTAAGTCTTTTTTGGAAATAACTAGCGACTCTTCGGGATAGCTGGTCAATTTCGCCATAACTTAGAGTTTGACCAAGACACGTAAAAGCAGGATGTGAGGGAGAGTCAGATACCGCATTTGTCCATATCTGAAGAATTGATTTAGCTGGCAATGGTGGTTGCTCAGAAGCTATACCCACCCTCTGTTGAGCCTTGGTAACCGCATCTGTTATAAACATATTATTCTTCTTTTTAATTACACATTACTAGCCTGACGGCGAACTACTGGGGTCAGGTAAACTATCGAGACAAAAGAGCCATTCCCTTCTCTAGCCCACCCAATGTCAGTGGAAACATCTTATCTTCGGTTAAGTCTTTAAGCATAGTGATAGACGGAGTGTAATCCCAATATTTTTCTTGAACAGGGTTCAACCATACCAATTTGTCAAAGGTTTCAGCCATACGCTGCATCCATACAGCGCCAGATTCTTCATTATTGTACTCTACACTCCCACCCGGGCTTGTGACCTCATAAGGTGCCATAGAGGCATCCCCTACAAATATCACCTTGTAATCCGATGAGTACTTGTGGATCAAATCATGAGTCGCGATCTGCTCTTCTCTACGTCTGTGGTTATCTTTCCAAACGTAATCATATAGACAATTATGAAAGTAAAAGTACTCTAGGTGTTTGAACTCTGTCTTAGCGGCTGAGAACAATTCCTCACAGAGTTTCACGTAGGGGTCCATTGAGCCACCTACATCAAAGAAAATGAGCACTTTAACGGCATTATGCCGCTCTGGAACCATCTTAATATCAAGCAAACCAGCATTTCTAGCTGTACTGCGAATAGTATCATCAAGATCCAGCTGATCAGCAGAACCCTCCCGAGCAAATTTTCGTAATCGGCGCAGAGCGACCTTGATGTTTCGAGTACCAATTTGAACTGAGTCATCTAGATCTTGGTACTGCCTTTCATCCCAAACCTTTACTGCAGTGCCCTTCCCACCTGGCCCACCAATTCGAATACCCTCAGGATTATAACCGCCATGGCCAAAAGGTGACGTACCATTGGTGCCTACCCATTTATTGCCACCCTCATGTCTTTCCTTTTGCTCTTCAAGTCGCTTTTTAAATTCTTCAATTAACTTTTCAAGACCGCCAAGACTCTCAACCTTGGCTTTTTCCTCATCAGTGAAATGCTTTTCAAATTCTTTGCGCAACCAATCTTCAGGAAGTAATGCTTCGACAATACCGTCAATGTTTTCCAAATTTTTGAAATATGCTCCAAATGCGCGATCAAAGCGATCATAGTATTTTTCATCTTTAACCAAGCAGGTGCGCGCCAAAAGGTAAAAATCATCTACCGAGCCAAAGGCAAGGTTCTGCTCCATAGCACTCAAAAGATCAAGAAGCTCCTTAATTGAAACAGGAACTCTGGCCTTTTTAAGTGTATTGAAAAAATTAATTAACATAAATTCAGCAATTTAATTTGAGGTTATCGCGCTTCGCGACGCGTCATAAATGCCAACCGCTCTAATAGATGAACATCTTGCTCATTTTTCAAAAGTGCTCCATACAACGGCGGTATAGCTTTAGTTGGATCACGATTGGTCAAGATATCCTCTGGAATATCATCCGACATAATCAGCTTTAGCCAATCGACCAATTCAGAAGTTGATGGTTTTTTCTTTAAGCCTGGGATCTTTCTTACATCAAAGAATATGTCCATGGCGTCATCAACCAACTGCTTTTTAATCTTTGGAAAGTGAACATCCACAATCCGCTGCATTGTCATGCGATCAGGGAAATTAATAAAGTGGAAGAAACAACGACGTAAAAAAGCATCTGGTAACTCTTTCTCGTTATTACTGGTTATAATGACGATTGGTCGCTGCACAGCTTTAATGGTCTCACCAGTCTCATAGACATGAAACTCCATGCGATCAAGTTCAAGTAGCAAATCATTAGGAAACTCAATGTCAGCTTTATCAATTTCATCAATTAGAAGGACGACCTGCTCGTCTGCAGTAAAAGCCTCCCAAAGCTTACCCTTATCAATATAGTTGCGGATGTCTTGGACCTTATCACTACCTAGCTGAGAGTCTCTCAATCTTGAAACTGCATCATATTCATAAAGGCCCTGCTGAGCTTTGGTAGTGGATTTTATATGCCACGCTAAGAGAGGTTTACCTAATGCTTTAGCAACCTCTTCAGCAAGCATCGTTTTTCCTGTTCCAGGCTCTCCTTTGATGAGGAGAGGGCGTTGCAGCGTAACTGCCGCATTAACGGCCATCTGCAACTCTTCTGTCGCTACATAATTGTCAGTACCAGTAAATTTCATCGCATTTATTCCGCTATTTGAGAGTAATTTAATTCCAAGGCGGTTAGTTTAATCTATTCTGATTATTATTTTGAATCTAAATTAGGTCATTGGAACGTCTTAAATGAGAAAACTAACACTAAGTATGACCAAACAGTACTTACGAACAAAAATGCTAACATATTACTGAAGTAGCACACTTCAGCGCTTTGATCACATTTTATGGAGAAAATCATGAAAACTAGACGCCTGAAACCTTTTTTATTCGTTATTGCCTTGTACCTCATTCCTTTTGGGATGGTGTCAACAGCATTAACAACCCCTGTTTTTGCTAATGAAACAAATTTGAGTGAAGAGCACGTTTCAAATACGCCAGCAACCATACCTCAAGATGCAGAAGAGAATAAAACATGGGAAGAAACTCAAAACCATGGAAGCAATGATGAAAATACCACCATAATATTTAAATTAGGAGAAGATGAAGGAGCACCAGAGAAATATGTCTTTGTTGAAGCTAAAGTAGATGCGATAGATGTCCAAAAGATACAAGAGGGAGGCTCCGACGAGCATCGCTTTTTGGAATTCAAAGCAGATGCGATAGATGCCCAAAAGATACATGAGGGCGGCTCCGATGAGCATCGCTTTTTGAAATTCAAAGCAGATGCAGAAGGCGTCAAAATTCTTAGCGAGACATTTAGTAAACTCATTGAAACTGAATGGTCTGATCTAGAGGAGGCAGAAAAAGAGAAGATTCTCGAGGCTCTAAAAGAAATCGAAGCAGGAATCGAAGTTGATATTTATGATGATTCCAGTGATACCAGCGCAACTGATGCAATCATTGCCATCGTCGCTATTATGTTTAGCTTAGGATCCCCAATTCTAATTATTGGAATAATCCTTTACTATAAACACCGAAAACGTCGTCAACACAATGCCTTAATTGAAAAGTTTTTAGATTCAGGACAAGAGATTCCTACGGAAATTTTGGCATCAGGAGACCTTGCTGACAGCTCGAGCAACACTCTTAGCCGCGGAATTAAGTTAACGGCAATAGGATTGGGTCTGTACATCTTTTTAGGCTCATTAATCGGCTGGGATATCGCAACTGTAGCTCTGATTCCTTTGTTTATCGGAATTGCTAGAATAGTGATTTGGAAATTATCAGATAAAACTTCTTCAAGTACTGAGTAAAATAGATGATATCAGCCACGGATCAGGCGCTCATCAAAAGGGTTCAGACACTTAAGTGTCAGGACTCTTTTAGCGTTCTTGTAGAGAGACATCAATCTGACCTGCGATATTCTCTTCGTCAAATGACGAGTTGGGATGAAGGGTTGGCCGATGATTTATCCCAAGAAACATTTTTAAAAGCGTATCAATCAATTAAAACTTTTAAGGGTAGCGCTAAATTCAGTAGCTGGTTGTATAGAATTGCCTACAATCTAATGATTAGCCATTTTAGAGTGGCTAGAAATCGTGAAGTAACCGGCATAGAGATATTAGACGATACTCCGTCCTCACAGATGTGGACAGAGACCAGTCAGCAGGATCTTCATCGGGACTTGGCTAGAGCCATGAAGGCACTGCCTGCGACACAGAGAATGGCGCTGCACCTAAACCTCCATCGGGAGTTAACACATAGCGAGATATCATATATCATGGAAATTCCGTTGGGCACCGTCAAAACAGCAATTAATCGAGGGAAGATAACCTTGCGCCAAAATCTTGCGGGTTGGAATTCTGAGGAGACAAAATGAGTAAACCAATAAATTTAGATGATCTTTTTAAGCAAGCTAGACAAAAAGAACCCTATTACGGCGGGAAAGACTTTGTCAGTCGCGTGGCAGTTGATATAGATCGACGGGAAAAACTATCTAAAACTAAAGAAACTATGATTACAGGCAGTGCCGCTATTATTGGTGCGGCAATGACCTATGCATACTTTCCTCTTGAGGTGATCATGCAACAAATCCCGACATCTCTTCTCATTAATCCGATGACTGTAGCGATGGTGGCTGGAATCACGAGTATTAGCTGCGGGTTTGCTTACTGGTTGGCAGAGGACAAGAGCCTATAACGAAAGGTCGATAATGGTAGTAACGATTAATGCTCGGCCTTTAGTGCATTGGTTTTTTTACTTTCCATACAAGCAGTCTAACCAGCAGATAACCTACTAAACCGAATACCATTAATGCAACGATAGGTGCAGCACCCCGCTGGAATCCTGCATCGGGGTTGGACACGAAACCTTCATAGAAACTCACAAAAAACGCAGGGGCGAGCCTGGGGTCATCAGTGTAAGCAGCTACTGGCGTAAGTAAAAATATGGCGGTCAATATAATAAGGATATGCCTGATCCAAGAGAATCGAAGATTTCTCATAAGGTACCAACTCACAAATAATAGGCATAACGCACCAGTTATATATGCTGTCCAGCCCCAAAAATAGTCCTCTGCACTGTACATAATCAATCAATCCACTGAATAATATGCTCTTGAATATCTTCTTGTCTCACATCAAGCTCTGATACTACCCATCCCCGCAGAGAAGCGCCATAGCTATGATGAGATTCTGGATCGCCCGTCACTAAATGGTGCCAGTCAGGCAACGGCTTTTTCTCAGAGATCAATCTATAAGAACAGGTTTCAGGTAACCACCCCAAGGTATGTATATTGTCTTTATCTAGAGTAATACAATCATCAACAATCGAATGGCGTTGCTCATAATTGCGACATCGGCAAGAATCCACATCCAACAACTCACAGGCAACATTAGTATGCTCTATCTCACCCGTTTCATAGTCTTCAAGCTTCACTAAGCAACACTTAGCGCAACCATCACAAAGGGATTCCCACTCAGCGTTATTCATTGCTTGAAGCGTTTTAGTCTGCCAAAACTTATCCACCTAAAAACCTCTTGGCAGTTTGCTATTTTCCGCCAACGTATCATCTAAAGGATACACCGTTGGAGGCATTTGCAAAAAGAATCCCGTACCAGCAATATCTTGCAGTACCTTCTTAGCATCTGAGCGAGCAAGCGTCTTATCTTCAGTCAATAAAAGAGTAGTTACCAATTTAAGTTCACCAAACTTTACCAACAGATCCTCAGGCACCTTACTTAGGCCCTCATTGTGATCAACAAAGATATACATCTCCTCCTTACGACTACCTTTATAAATATCGCATAGTAACTTGGTTTTTGACATGCTCATTGATAATCTTCACTCTCAAGTATTTTTTCCAATGCAGGCCTAACGTAGGGTGCCCTCCAACCTTGAGTAAATCGCACAGGCCATTGACAGTCGTTATCAATAGCACTGCGTAAAATAGCCTCTAACTCTTTTTTATTGGCCAAATACTCTTGGGGGATACTTAACTCTTCAGCCATATCACCTAAACAATTTCTCATGACCTTCAACACACTAGCATTAGCTTTATTCAGTGGCTCAGGCAGCGGACTTACCATTTCATCTGCCTCTGCTATCTGAATCTCACTCAATAATTCCAAACCATAACGCTTTATCTGTCCAGGATTTAAATCATTAATCCCATTAAAGTTAGCGAGTGTCGTTGGCATTCGTCGAGCTAACTCTAATAAAACACCATCTTTAACCACATGACCTCTTGGTTTGTCTCTCTGCCGCGCCTTCATCTCACGCCAATTGCAAAGACGTTTTAATACACGTAGAGATTTTTCACCAAGCTTCCAGGCTCCTTTGACTCTGACATAGTATTCATCAGTATTTTTTCGACTAGAAACCATCTCATGCAAGGCTATGGTCTCTTCGTCAAACCAATCACTGCGATTTTGCTCTTCTAATTCTTTAACAAGCAACGAGTGTATTTTGTGTAAATAAAAAACATCGTCTGCTGCGTATTGCTTTTGTTTATCGGTCAATGGCCTAGCGAGCCAATCAGACCGAGTCTCCTGTTTGCCAAGCTCCACATCAAACATCTGCGCAACTAGTCGAGCATATCCCATAGAATAGCCAATATTGGTTATTCCAGCCGCAATCTGCGTATCAAAAATTGTTGACGCCTTAATACCCAGAGCATATTCGAGGACCTCCAGATCCTCAGCGCATGCATGAAATATCAGCTGTCTATGAGGCGCCTCCAGCAATTCTTTAAGATTTTCAAAAGTCTGGAATGCCAATACATCAACAAGCCAACACTGATCCCCATCAGAAATCTGCACTAGAGCAATTTTGGGGTGAAAGGTGTTTGTACGAATAAACTCGGTATCCACTGCTAGCAAATGACAGCCCACTAGATGACTGAGCATTTCTTTTAGTGCCTGGTCGGAATCTACCCAATGATACAACTAGATTACCTTTCTGCTTTGTAAAGCCAGGTTGAGAGTTCCACCATCCACATACTCCAACTCTCCACCCATAGGTACACCATAAGCAATTCGAGAAACAGCCACACCAAGAGATTTAGCTTTATCCGCGATAAAATGAGCAGTTGCCTCTCCCTCGACGGTTAAATTTGTAGCAAGAATAAGCTCTTTGACCTGATCGGTTCTAAGTCGCTTCATTAACTCATCAATTCCGAGCTGCTCTGGGCCAATTCCATCAATGGGCGACAAGTGGCCTAAAAGAACAAAGTATTTTCCGCGAAAGCTACCTGCTTGCTCAATGGCGTATAGGTCAGCAGGGTTTTCCACCACACATACCTCGCTAGACAGCCGCGCACTATTACTACAAATACCACAAATGGCGTGCTCGGTTAATGTTCTACATTGCTCACATCGACCAACTTTATCAACAGCTTCGTTGATAACCGCTGACAAATGCGCAGCACCAGCCTTATCGTGCTCAAGTAGCTGAAGTGCCATACGCTGAGCAGATTTAGCGCCAACCCCAGGCAAGCATCTTAATGCATCAATCAACTGATCAATTAAATTTCCGTACACAGACTAACCTCGAACTGAAACAATCATTTAAAACGGCATCTTAAAGCCAGGAGGCAGATCCATGCCGCCTGTCATTGAGCTCATGGCTGATTTGGTTTCCGATTCTACCTTCCTAACCGCGTCGTTAACCGCTGCAGCGAGTAAATCTTCCAAAAAATCTTTTTCCTCGGTCAACAACGATGGATCGATAGTCACTTTTTTCACATCATGCCTACCTGTCATTACCACCTGTACCATACCTGCTCCAGACTCACCCGTTACCTCTGCATTGGATGCCTCTTCTTGCATTTTGGCCATCTTTTCCTGCATTTGCTGGGCTTGTTTCATTAAATTATTGATATCCATTATTGCCTCAATCAATTGATTCGACGGACTGCTCATCGAGTCCGCCATTAAATAACTGTTTAAACTGCATTACCGACGGATCTGCATTCAAACGCTCCACAGCAGCAGCCTTTCTTTCATTATTTTCTCTTATATTGGCTGCTCTAGGAGTCTCATCTTTTGCTACCCCTGAATTAATAGAGACTGTTAACGGATGATCAAAATAGTCACTGAGAGCGACCCCCAAACTTTCTTGATGACTAGCATCAAAAAGGCTATTTTCTTGATCATCTATTATAAACTGCAACACGTCATCGACACGAGCCGTGAACAGACAATGGCTCGCTATTTCACCAAGAGAGGCCCCGATTTTCAACTGTCGTCGCACTTCAATCCAATGGGACGGAAGAAATTCGTTCAAGCTCACCTTATTGACGCCCTCACAGACTTGAGAGTCGGCACTTATGCTTTTATCTAGTTCAGTAACATTGTCAGCAAGAAGTTCGACCTTGTCATCATTCGTGATCTCGACAGCAGGCTCTTCATTTAATAAATCAATATCAAGAGCTTCTAATGTTTCCTTGAGCTTATTTTCTTCAACCGTTGCTTCAGTATCGAGACTCTCATTTGGATCTTTATAAGCTATCCCAGCCGAGTGATGTGAAACATCGGCGGTTGGTGCAGGCTCAGGCTTTTTTGCAGGTTGCTCCACCTCGGGAGGAGGAGATTTCAGCGGAACAGGTCGTCCGTTCTCAGCGGGCCTAAATGCCATAGCGCGTAACATTACCATTTCAAAGCCGGCCCGTTGTTCTGGAGCTAAAGGTAGGTCTTTGCGTCCAAGCAAACAAATTTGGTAAAACAATTGAACATCTTCTCGGGAAACAGTTTCAGCTAAATTTGCGAGTTCATCAAAATGACTAATACCGCGATCCAGAGCCTCTGGTACCGTTTGTAGAATCGCCACCTGATGCCATATCGACAACACATCGCCAAGGGCAGCATCATAATCTGGTGAATGCTCAGCCATCTGACCCACTGAGGACAAAAGCTTTTCCCCATTTTGACTCGCCATAGCAATACAAATGTCCACGACAAAGTGTCGTTCGATAGTGCCGAGCATTGAGATAACATCAGATTCAGTGATACTACCCCCACCATGGCCAACAGCCTGATCGGTCAAACTCAGGGCATCACGCATACTTCCATCAGCTGCTCGACCCAAAGACCATAGCCCTGCTTCTTCAAAGGGTACCTTCTCTTCACCAAGAACATACTTCAAGTGTTCGGTAATTCGCTCAGCACTCAAATTTTTTAAATTAAACTGCAAACATCTTGATAAAACAGTGATTGGTAGTTTCTGGGGATCAGTGGTGGCAAACAAAAATTTCACATGGGGAGGAGGCTCTTCTAGCGTCTTTAGCAAGGCTGCAAAACTAGACTTCGACAACATATGTATTTCGTCGATCAGGTATATCTTAAAGCGTCCTCTTGAGGGAGCATATTGAACATTATCCAATAGATCTCGCATATCATCGACACCAGTGCGAGATGCTGCATCTACTTCAATAAGGTCAATAAATCGTCCCGCATCGATCTCTGTGCAACTGCTACACTCTCCGCACGGCACAGAAGAGACGCCTGTCTCGCAATTCAAACACTTAGACAGGATACGCCCAATAGTGGTCTTGCCTACTCCTCGAGTACCTGTAAATAGGTATGCATGATGCAGACGGTCATTATCAAGAGCATTAATCAATGCTTGCAGGACATGCTCCTGACCGGCCATTTCGGAAAACGATTTAGGGCGCCATTTTCTGGCAAGGACTTGATAGCTCATATCAACTTCTATGTTCGAACAAAGTTGTATTATAGGCAGATAAAGGCTGGGCTGGAAGAACTAATGGTGGCGACCCTCAATAGCCACACCTCGGCACACGATGGCACTACTACCGTTGCTCCCTTCCGGGCCTGGCGGGGTTTGCAGATAATCGTTGCGAGGGAACCAAAGAGGGCCACCGTCAAACTAGCGCGGGAATTATCCGAGGTTTGACAATTAAGTGCAACAGATCATCGATTTAATTTTAAGTATTGTGACCTGAAGCTATATACAAAATGGACCCTTGATAATAAACCGTCCTTTCCTCTTCACATCTGTCTCGCCCTTGTCTACACTGCTCGGCAGATAAGAAACCAAGCGCCATTATTTAAGGGTACATAGATGATTTTTCATTCCGAAAAACAATCAATCCACCAAACCTTTTCCATTTTCAATAAGACTATTAGTTTTTTGATGTTAATGCTGTTTATAAGCCTAACTGGCTGCGGTAGTGGTGAGAGCAATATATCTCTTGGCAATAGAACTGGAATTCTTTACTGGGGCAACGGTACTGAACCAGCAAGTCTCGACCCGCATATCGCTACGGGTGTCCCTGAGCATCATATTATGTCCTCTGTTATGGAAGGCTTGGTGCTTAAAGATAGAAAAAGCTTAGAGCCTCGACCAGGGGTAGCCGAATCATGGACTATAAGTGATGATGGAAGAATCTATACCTTTAAATTACGTGATGATGCTCGTTGGTCAAACGGTGATCCTCACATCGCCAATGACTACGTGTGGTCTTGGTGGCGAGCACTTCAACCAGCCCTAGGTAATCAATATGCTTACATGCTGTTCCCCATTAAAAATGCAAAACGATACTATGATCGTGAAACCGAAGATTTTGGAGACGTTGGCGTAAAAGCTTTAGATCAGAGAACCCTGCAGGTCACCCTAACAAATCCAACTCCATATTTTCTTCAACTTCTCGATCACTATTCATTATTTCCAGTTCATCAGGCCACTATTGAAAAGTTTGGGAATGCTGACCAACGCGGAACTCGTTGGAGCTATGAAGGTAACTTAGTTAGCAATGGTCCCTTTAAATTAGACGAATGGAAAATTAATCGGCATATCACTGTGACTCGCAATCTGCATTATTGGGATAACGATAACGTTGCCCTAAATGGAATTGTGTTTAAACCAGTTGAGAACACTGTTACCGAAGAGCGCATGTTTAGAGCTGGTCAGCTTCATGTAACCTCCAACGTCCCGGCAGATAAAATAAGCACTTATCGCAAATCAAATTCGACTGAACTCAAAATTGCGCCCTACCTTGGAACCTATTTTTATCGTTTAAACATTAAAACACCGCAGCTCCAAGATCGAAGAGTTCGTCGAGCACTGGGAATGGCAATCGATAGAGAAAAATTGGTAGAGAATATAACTAAAGGCGGCCAAATTCCTGCTTACACAATGACGCCTCCAGGAACTATGGGTTACTACCCAACAAGCACTCTTGCTTTCGATCCCGAGGGCGCGAAAAACTTGCTAAGCGAAGCGGGTTATCCTAACGGTGAGGGGTTTCCTGCGATTGAAATTTTGTACAATACTAACGAAGGTCATAGAAAGATTGCGGTTGCTCTGCAAGAAATGTGGAAAGATTACCTAAATATCGATATCAAACTGCTAAATCAAGAGTGGAAGGTATATCTTGCCACTGAGAGTGCTGGTGACTACCAGATCTCTAGGGGAGGATGGATTGGTGATTATGTAGATCCTAATAACTTCCTCGATATGTTTTTATGTGGCGGTGGCAATAACCGCACCGGATGGTGCAACGAAGAATATGATCGTTTGATTCTCGAAGTCGCTCCTTCGCAATCTTCTCACGAAGAACGCCTCGCAGTTTTTCAGCAAGCTGAAACGATGCTTCTGGATGACATGCCGATCATTCCCGTATATACATACACAAGCGTAAAGCTTGTTGACTCGTCGGTAGAAAACTTGGATGGCAATATTATGAATCAAGCAATGTATAAAGATATTTACCTTAGCCCAAGACAGTAAAGACAACCAAAAGGAATTAAATCAATGTACCGATTTGCTTTAGGTCGACTGGCACAAGCTATACCCGTGCTCTTAATAGTTATCACCGTTACCTTCTTTTTGATTCACTCAGCCCCCGGCGGGCCATTTTCAGCCGACAAGGCTGTGCCGCCCGAGGTCATTAAAGCGCTAGAAGAGCAGTACAATCTTAATCAGCCAATATGGCAGCAATACCTCAGTTATCTAGGTGATGTAATTCAAGGAGACTTTGGCCCATCATTTAAATATTCCGGCAGGAATGTTAATGAGCTTATAGCCGCGGGGCTGCCAATCACCGCCGAACTTGCCTTTTACGCAATGCTTGTGGCTTTAAGCGTCGGCATTTTCGCTGGCGTTGGAGCTGCTATGCGACCAAACACAGCCCAAGACTACATTCCCATGACTGGTGCAATGATTGGTATTTGTATGCCTTCGTTCTTATTAGGGCCGCTGCTCGTTCTTGTGTTTGGTATTTATCTCGATTGGTTGCCAGTATCGGGATGGGGTGATATTCCAGGAGATAAGATTCTGCCTTCAATTACACTGGGAACTGGATACGCAGCCTATATTGCAAGATTATCGAGAGGTGGCATGCTTGAGGTTTTATCGCAAGACTATATTCGGACAGCTAGAGCTAAGGGGTTAAGAGAGCCGATAATTATAATTAAACATGCTCTAAGAGGTGGATTAATACCCGTGGTAGCGTTCTTGGGGCCAGCATTCGCCGGATTACTATCAGGATCATTCGTAGTAGAAACTATTTTTCAAATACCCGGTCTTGGTCGTTTTTATGTTCAGGCAGCCTTCAATCGAGATTACACACTAATCCTTGGAATGACCATTTTCTTATCAACACTCATTATTTTATTCAATTTGTTGTCAGATATGCTGGCCATTTGGTTAAACCCTAAATTACGTCAAGAAATTAAGGGAGCTAACTAATGAATAGCATAGAGACAGACAAAGGCAGTTCTCTCTGGAAAGATGCCTGGATAAAACTAAGTAAAAATCGATTGGCATTAGTAGGTCTAGGCCTTCTCGTCATCCTGATAGTGACGTCTTTGCTTACTCCATTAATTGCCCCCTACGGATATGAAGCACAAAATTTAGACATGGGAGCAACCGCGCCTTCATTACAACACTGGTTAGGTACTGACATATTTGGCAGAGATATGCTAACCAGGATAATGTATGGAGGCCGCGTATCATTGATGGTTGGTTTTATTGCCACAGCAGTGGCCCTAGTAATCGGGATTCTTTGGGGAGCTACAGCCGGTTTCTTTGGCGGACGCCTAGATGCGATAATGATGCGTATTGTAGATGTTTTGTATGCACTTCCTTTCATGATCTTTATCATTTTGTTGATGGTGGTATTTGGTAGAAATATCCTTTTACTATTTTTTGCTATCGGTGCCGTCGAATGGCTCACTATGGCTCGAATTGTGCGAAGCCAGGTAATGGCTTTGAGAAATCAAGAGTTTGTCGAAGCGGCTAGCTCCTTGGGGCTTTCACAGTGGACTATTATCCGTCGCCACATCATACCAAATACTCTTGGACCCGTGATTGTCTACACTACCCTCACCATTCCAAGTGTAATGTTACTAGAAGCTTTCTTGAGCTTTTTAGGCCTCGGCATTCAGCCTCCCCAGAGCTCTTGGGGTCTACTAATCAATTACGGAGTAGAAACCATGGAGGAATACCCATGGCTACTCATATTCCCAGGCTTAGCGCTATCTTTGACGCTATTTGCACTTAACTTCCTCGGTGATGGGCTTCGTGATGCTCTAGATCCAAGAACCTCTAAAGATTAATACAGGATATAAGTAATGGCGATTCTCGAGGTAGATGGTTTAAAGGTATATTTTCATACACGCAATGGCGTTGTGAAGGCTGTAGATGACGTATCTTTCTCAGTAGATAGCGGGGAGACTTTAGCTATTGTAGGTGAATCTGGATCAGGTAAATCAGTTACTTGTTACAGCTTACTTGACCTATTGCCAAAGCCTCCAGCAAAAATTGAAGGCGGAACAGCCCTTTTTAATGGCAAGGATCTTTTAACCTGTACTGCAGATGAAATGAGGCATCATAGATGTAACGATATTGCAGTTATTTTTCAAGACCCCATGACATCACTTAATCCCTTTTTGACTATTGGTGAACAGTTAATCGAACCTTTAATTTATCATCCTGATAAGTCTAAAATTGAAACCAGAAGTAGGGCTAAGGAGAAAGCGGTTAAACTCCTTGATGAGGTTGGCATCATTGACCCTCATACCCGTTTCAATTGCTACCCCCACGAATTTTCCGGAGGAATGAGGCAGCGCGTAATGATTGCAATGGCATTAATTACCGAACCGAAATTATTGATTTGTGACGAACCAACTACGGCATTAGATGTCACAATTCAAGCTCAGATTCTTGAGCTAATAAAAAAACTGCAAGAGACTAGAAATGTAGCTGTAATCTTTATCAGTCATGATCTAGGAGTAGTCGCGGGAATAGCTGACAAAATAATTGTCATGTGTGAGGGCACTATTCGCGAAACTGGTGATACTGATGCTGTCTTTTATCACTCTAGTAACGACTATACGAAGAAACTGCTCGATGCGATCCCAGAGGGAGCCAAGGTTCTTCCGAATAGAGTGACAAGTAATGAACCTTTAGTTGAGGTTAGTAATTTAAAAACCTTTTTCAAAAACGAATCAGGTAAGAACGACGATGATCGCTATATCAAAGCGGTCAACAATGTAAGTTTAACCATTCCTCGAGGAGAGATTTTAGGTCTCGTAGGTGAATCAGGATCAGGTAAATCAACTCTAGGAAGATCCATTTTACAACTTGCTCCTACAACACAAGGTTCAGTCAAGTTCGAAGGCAAAACCTTGACAGGGTTAAGTTCCAGTGAGCTCTTTCCTTGGCGCAGAAAAATGCAAATGATTTTTCAAGATCCTTATGCATCTCTCAATCCCAGAATGACTGTTTTCGAGACTTTGTCTGAACCTCTTCTGTATCATAAATTAGCGACCAAGAAGACCATTGCCTCTCAGATAAAACAACTCATGGATGACGTTGGTCTGTCACAGGGACAGCTTAAAAAGTATCCTCACGAATTTTCTGGTGGCCAGCGCCAACGGATAGCTATTGGGCGTGCAATTGCTACCAAGCCTGAATTTATTATAGCTGACGAACCCGTTTCAGCTCTTGATGTGACCATACAAGCTCAAATATTAGATTTAATACTTGATCTTGTTGAACGACATAATTTGACCATGATGTTTATATCTCACGATCTATCTGTGGTACGTTACATCTGTGACAGGGTTGTGATTATGCAACATGGGGTGGTTGTAGAGGAAGGAGACACCGAGATGTTATGGGCTAATCCTCAGCAGTTGTATACGAAAGATCTTTTGGCTGCTATACCCCTAGCTGACCCTATTTCGGAACGCTCAAGAATCGCCGAAGCGTAGCAAGATTATATTTCAGGAATCTACAACACACGAAATACCGGTTCCTTTGAGACCGCAGTAACCCATAGGGTTTTTGGCCAAATACTGCTGATGGTAATCTTCGGCATAGAAGAACTCAGGGGCTGAATCGATTTCAGTGGTTATCCCACCAAACCCCATACGGTTTAATTCTTTTTGAGCATTCTCCGCGGACTTCAGGGCTATTTTTAGCTGAGTTTCATCACTACAGTAAATAGCTGAACGATACTGACTACCCCTATCATTCCCCTGCCTCATCCCTTGAGTCGGATCGTGGGATTCCCAAAATATGACCAACAGATCATCATAAGAAATGACACTAGGATCAAATACCACCAAAACCACTTCAGTGTGCCCAGTCAAGCCTGTACAGGTTTCTTCATACGTTGGATTAGGTGTACTTCCTCCAGCATAACCGGCCGCAGTAGAGACAATCCCTGTTTTTTCCCAAAAAAGGCGCTCAACACCCCAAAAGCAACCCATGGCAAAGATGGCAGTTTTGCAATTACTTGGAAATGGAGGCTTTAAGGACTCTCCCAAAATAAGATGCCTATTTGTAACTGGCATCACATCATCTCGACCCGGCAAGCAATCTTGCTTCTGCGGAATGGACTGCTTTTCGAAGGATGTTGTATACATAGGGTAAGACTCCAGACTGTATATCTTAGCTTGCACCGCTGCCATTGTTATGAATTCCAATCACCTGGCTGTTCCTATCATCACCATCATCACCATCATCGCCGCCCCGTTTTGCTGCGTCGTTTCGAATAGAGTCGATTTTAGCAAGATAGGCGCCATCAACATCTCCAGTTACGTACTCGCCATCAAAGACTGAGCATTCGAATCGTTTAATACTACCGTTACCCTCCGAGGCTGAAGCAACGAGATCTTCTAGATCCTGGTAAATCAGCCAATCAGCTCCGATCAACTCTCCAACTTCCTCATCACTCCTGCCATGGGCAATTAACTCCGAAGCAGAAGGCATATCGATACCATAAACGTTAGGGTACCTAACACCAGGGGCTGCGGATGCCATAAATACTTTTTTAGCTCCAGCATCTCTCGCCATTTGGATAATCTCTTGGGACGTAGTTCCCCTGACGATAGAATCGTCCACCAAGAGAACATTTTTGCCCGCAAACTCTAGCTTTACCGCGTTGAGCTTCTGGCGCACGGATTTCTTTCGCTCTGTCTGGCCTGGCATGATAAAAGTTCGTCCTATATAGCGATTCTTCATAAATCCTTCTCGAAGCTTGACGCCAAGGTGTTCAGCCAATGCTTGAGCCGATACTCTGCTGGTGTCTGGTATGGGAATGACTACATCAATTTCGTGATCAGGGTTCAAACGAACCAATTTCTCTGCGAGCTTTTCTCCCATTCTTAATCGACACTTATAAACAGAGATATCATCGACTAGGGAATCAGGACGAGCGAAATAAACATGCTCAAATATACAGGGCACCAATTCATGTTCTTTTGCGCACTGTCTTATATGAATGTTCCCGCATTTATCGACAAACAAAGCCTCTCCTGGCTCTAAATCCTTTATCAACTCAAACCCAAGGCTGTCTAGAACCACAGACTCGGAAACAACTGCATACTCAGTTCCCTCGCTAGTCTCTCGCTTACCATAACAAAGAGGGCGAATGCCGAACCTATCTCTAAATGCAAACATCCCGTAGTTTGCAATGAGACCAACCACAGCGTATGCACCGTTGCAACGATCATGAACCCCTGATACTGCAGCAAAAATGTCCTCACTATTGGGCTCAAGTTTTCCTCTGGCTTGGAGCTCATGGGCAAATATATTAAGTAGTACTTCAGAATCAGAGTCGGTATTTAAATGTCTGAGGTCTTCACGGAAAATCTGCTCGCGCAATTCGTCTGCATTGGTCAAATTGCCATTGTGAGCGATAAAAATACCATAGGGAGAATTAACGTAGAGAGGTTGTGCCAAAGCTGGCCCAGAACTGCCCGCGGTGGGATATCGAACATGGCCTATTCCCACCTCACCAACTAGTCGCACCATATGGCTACGTCGAAAAACGTCTCGAGCGAGTCCTTCACCTTTACACTGATGCAGTTCGCCCTTTGATTCAGTAACAATACCCGCAGCATCTTGCCCTCTATGCTGTAACATTGTCAGCGCATCGTATAGGCGCAAATTAACATTAGACTTACCTGAAATACCAACGACACCACACATGATTAAATCCAACCCATAATTAAATCCGAAAATGCGGCAGCAGCTTCTCTCCCGACATCTTCAAATGACTGAAACAGAGGAATAAGCTGGGATGCTGTCCACCAGGAATCCTGATCCACCGGCAGTGCTTTAGGCACTACAACAACCAATGCCAAAACAATTAACAAACCTCTGAAAACCCCAAAAACTAACCCTAACGTCCTGTCAGTCCCACCTAAACCAGTTGAAGTAACTAATTTTCCTAATAAAAAATTAACCATTGCACCCAGCAAAAGGGTCGCAACAAAGAGGATGCCCCAAGCCGCTAATTGCCGCATGGATGCCAACTCTATGAGACCTACGAGTAATTCAGCAAATACTTCTTTAAAACTCATCGCCACAAAAAATGCAGCCAACCAGATGACCAGAGACATAGCTTCTTTAATGAAACCTCGAATCAAACTAATGATTCCTGATATCGCTATGATGATGCAAATGGTGACATCAACTGCTGCTATCTCCATGGTCTACCCTTTCTAATTAGTGCAATAAACCCTGTGCCACTCTACTCAAGGCTGGTGGCTAACTACCATCGAATCGGTACCAAACTTTTCATCAATAGCCGCTTTATCTGCGAGAGCTCTTCGTTTGTCTATTTTTGGCCCAATAGAAACTCTAAACCTGAACTCATCATCAACCTTGACTTTGTCATTAAAAACTTTATACCCATCTAAACTAAGTTGGCGCTGCAGTTCCACAGCTCTGGCCTCCTCGGAAAAGCTGCCTACCTGTACAAACCAACCAGTAGGTAGCTTGTTATCATCCAGCCCAAACGACTTGCTTTCCTCAGTTACGGGACTAGATGAGCCACCATCAAATAAAGACTGCAATGAGGATACTACTTCAATAGCATCTGGACGCTGAACCTTCTCCAACTCAGTTGGCTTTATAGAAGGTGTGGGAGGAATCTTGGTTGTACGGTCAATCTTTTCAGGATCGGCAAAGTCGATGAATAACGGCAGGACAATCAAGCCAAGAATACCTAAGACAATAGTTCCGGCAATCCGGTGCTTTAAACCTTCACTCACATTAACCCTCTTTAGACATGACCGTTAATACTGCCGAAACAGTGTGAAATGAACCAAAAACAATGACTTGATCAAGCGAAGAAGCTTCAATAATCGCCTGTTGAAAAGCATTTTCAACAGACTGATAGCAACGCCCTTTATGCTGCGCAGTATATACTACTTTGAGCAGAGATCGAGCGTCCAAAGCGCGCTGATTATCGTTTATTTGCCCTATTAACCAATCATCCACGCTAGTGCCCATTTGCTCAACGATGCCAGCCCAATCTTTATCCGCTAAAACAGATGCAACAGCAAAAGTTTTACCGGACACAACAGGAAGATTTTCCCTCAAAATTCTGGCGGCGGCGGGATTGTGCGCCACATCCAAAATTACATTGATACCTTTAAATTTTACCTTCTGCAACCTCCCGATAAGGCTCAAAGAACTAATTGTTCGGCAACATATATCACTATTAAGCGAAAAACCCGCACTGACTAATGCTTGCAATGCGAGAGTTATATTTTCAGGCAGCAGAGAACAATGATCCATGGGGCCAATCGATCGAGTTAAACCATTATCCTTTACGTATGAGGTAAAAGAGGATTTGATTTTATCCTCCAAAACTCTCAAATCTTTCCCAATAAATAAAGCATCAGCACCAATATCCGCTACCTTATTAGCAAACCCGTGAGGTAGATCGGGCTCGCCAACTAACAGTGGTTTGTTACGTCGTGCCACACCAAGCTTTGCCTTGCCTATTTCAGATCTTGTGTCACCTAGCCAATCCTGATGATCCAGAGCAACACTGGTCACAATAGCCACATCAGCATCAATAATATTAACTGCATCCAATTCACCGCCAAGACCCACCTCAAGTAATACTGCATCCACATTCTGTTGGCGAAAAATCACCAAAGCTGCCAGCGCATTAAATTCAAAGTAGGTAAGAGAAATATCACCCCTAACATCCTCAATCAATTCAAATGCAGTGACAATTTGGGCATCTGATGCTGGCACTCCATTGATGACTATCCTCTCGTTGTAATGCAAAAAGTGGGGTGATGTGAACGCGCCAACTGAGTACCCATGACTAATTAATAAGGCCTGCATAGCAGCTACGCAGGACCCTTTGCCATTAGTGCCGGCTACGGTAATAAATGCTGGGTTGGATAGCGGGGAAACTTCAGCAGTAAGAAGAGACCAAACCTGCCCCACTCGGACTAAGCCTAAATCTATTTCATTGGGGTGACGAGTTTCAATGACTGCCAACCATTCCTCAAGGGAACGGTTAGGCATCGACAGGCTCAGGAATATTGATGAATTTGGATAGCGAACTAGCCACGCGATCACGCATTTCATTACGTGCAATAATCATATCGATATGGCCTTTTTCCAAAAGAAACTCGCTCCTCTGAAACCCTTTTGGTAGTTTCTGTCGAACAGTCTGCTCAATGATATTAGGGCCCGCAAACCCGGCTCGAGCACCCGGCTCCGCGATATTAAGATCTCCCAGCATGGCTAGGCTCGCCGACACTCCGCCGTAGACGGGATCAGTCATAATAGAAATATAAGGCACTCCAGCAATACGAAGACGCTCAAGGATAGCGCTCGTCTTGGCCATTTGCATCAAAGATATCAAGGCTTCCTGCATTCGCGCACCACCGGTCGCAGAGAAGCAGATTAGAGGACGTCGCTCTTCTAATGCTAGTTGAGCTGCGCGAGTAAATTTCTCACCTACAGCGTATCCCATGGAGCCACCATTAAATGCAAACTCAAATGCACAGACAACCACAGGAATAGATTTGAGCGTTCCGGTCATTGCTATTAAAGCATCTTTCTCTCCGGTTTTTTTCTGAGCATCTGAAATTCTATCTTTATACTTCTGCACATCTTTAAACTTCAATCGATCAATGGCTTCGAGATCTTTCTCAATCTCCTGAGTTCCATCTTTATCCAGAAATATATCTAAACGGCGGCGAGCGCCTATGCGCATATGATGTTCACACTTAGGACAAACATCTAGGTTTCTTTCTAACTCGGGACGATAGAGTGGCGAGGCGCATTTTGGGCATTTTTTCCAAAGCCCCTCTGGAACGGAGTTCGACCGCTCATTTTTTGTGGTCGCAGTCCCTTTGGGTCGTATTCGGTTAAGCCAATTCATAAACTTCCTTTAAAAGAGTTGGTCTATTTTTAACTTCTCAATAGCCCAGTTTCGAGGCATTCTAACATGACATTTAAATGTCCAATAGGCCGTCTTAAAACTATTTAGCCAGCTAATCCTAAATTAGCGCGGTTTTTTCACTACTCGAAGATACGAATCATGCGAAATTCAGCCATGCTTTGCATTACGGATAAACTCTAAGACTTTAGCTTCATCCTTAACACCTGGGGAAAGCTCAACACCACCGCTAACATCAACCATATAAGGCCTTACCGAACTTACTGCTGCAGCAACGTTCTCTGGGTTCAAACCTCCAGCAAGAATTAAATTCAAATTATGCTCAGAAGGCAGTCTTGACCAATCGAAAGTCTCCCCGGTTCCCCCATAATGATCTTTATTCCAGGCGTCGAACAGAAATCCACCCTCCGCTCTATACCCTCTAACTTCTTCGAGGATATTTAGATCCTCACTCATTCGTATAGCCCGAATGAATGGGTAATTAAATTGATTACAGAACTCCGCAGTCTCATCACCATGAAATTGAATAAAATCTGGTTTTAACTCGCTAATAACAGACTGGATGAATTTCTCATTCGCATTCACTACCAATGCCACGCAAAGGACATCTGGACGAATAGCACGTCTTAATTTAATCGCATCATGTAGATCGACATAACGACTACTTTTGTCATACAAAACCAATCCAATAGCATCAGCTCCGGAAAGCTGTACCATCTCAACTTGAGGTAGGGTAGTAACGCCACAAATCTTTACCTTGACTGTCATTTTCTAGCCCTCTCCCTCAGCATGGTTTGGCAGAAATATAGGGCCCGAAGGCAAGTTTGGAATTTTATGCTCACCGGGATAGCGCACGCCGACCAAATACAAACCAAAAGCTGGAGCTGTGGCGGCACTTTTACACCGGTCGCCCCACTCTAAAAGCTGCTGAATCCAGCCTGGTGTTTGTCGCTGCAGGCCTACCTCTAACAATGACCCAATTATATTTCTAACCATATGGAGCACAAATGCGTTAGCCGTGACTTCGAACACAATCAGTTGCCCGGATTCATACACGCGCGCGCGCTCAACATTTCTAAAAGGCGATAGAGACTGACAACCCGCCCCACGAAATGCAGTGAAGTCCTGCTCTCCAAGAAGATGCTGGCAGGCATTATTCATCGCAGGAACATCCAGTGGATATTTAATCCAGGTCAATCCGCCGGCCAATGTTGCCGGGCGCGTCTGCTGCGAGGCTATTACATAGCGGTACGTGCGTGCTGTAGCACTAAATCGGGCATGGAAGTCCTCACCAACACTATCGGCCCAAACTAGAGCAACGGAATCTGGTAATTTAGCATTCGCCCCCATCACCCAATTACGGCCATCTCGTCGAGCCACGCTATCAAAATGTATGACTTGATGGCTCGCGTGAACCCCGGTGTCAGTGCGACCAGCGCAGCTGACGACAACAGTCTCATTGGCAACATATGAAAGAGCTGACTCTAAAGCCTCTTGAACCGAGGGACTATGTTTCTGTTTTTGAAACCCGCAAAAGCTGGCGCCATCATAGCTAATGATGGCAGCGTAACGGGACACCCCCTCAGGTAGATGTTGACCCTCAGGGATCCGACAATTTGGACTGTAATTCCATTCTAGTTCAGTCACTGTAACGCTCGATGATAAAACGAATTAATCACACAAATTTATTCTCAGAGATCCAAGTTTAATTTTTCCAGAACAGCTTGAGCTCTTGCTATACCATCCTTATTGGACTCGTTAATAATTTCCTCGAGAATCTCTCGCGCACCTGAGATATCACCCAGATCAGCGTAGGTTTCTGCTAGATCTAGCTTAACATCAACTGGGTCAATGCTCTCTGATGGTTCCAAGTAATCAAGATCTTCGCCACTTTCTGGATTAAAGTCATCCGTAAACTCAAACCCAGGAGCATCGGTTGGGTCCTCACTCTTCTCCTCAAAAACATCATCTATGGACGTGTCCTTGCCTGAAAAGATATCCTCGTCCAGAGTTACATTAACATTATCGACCTCTTCGGCTATGTCAGGTTCATTCTCTCGGCCGAGCGGAGGGGTAACATTCTCTTTACTACGAGTACGGTTAAAGAGAGAAACGCCGAAGATTATAGACACTATCGCAACAAAAATAGCTATCTTGGACTCGGTTTGCTCTATCCAAGGCGAGGCCTTCAACCCTGCACTGAGGCGTTGTGCCTGCGCAATAATCTGATTCTTGTTTTCTTGCTCTATTTTTAGTTTATCTTCTAATGTTTTTAGTTCATTGGTGAGTGTATCAATCGTCGCAAGCAACTCTGATGTCTCAGCCTCGAGGGGAGAAAGATCCAAACTGAGTTCTTCGGCCTTTAGATTGGATTCATCGGATACCTCTAACGCTCCGTTTCTTTCTTTAGCCACATCATTGACAATGGTATATGGGATTTCTTGTTCTGCAATCTCCTTAGACTCTGGCTCCTGAAGCTTAGTTTCCTCTATCGGTCCATTCTCTAAAGCGATTTCATTGACCTTGTTCTTATAAACCTCTATGCCTAATTGGTCAGCAACCAAAACGCCTGATTGGCTTGCTATAAGATCATTAGTTGGATAGACAACATCAGACCCGATAACAATTTTACTTGGATCACCATTTAAAAATGCACTGGGGTTAGCAGCAAAGAACGCATCCATTGCCTGCCAAACTGTTAATTCTGGTGGACAGACCTTAGCTGCCAAACTCCAAAGTGTGTCTCCGGTACGTACCACCTGAGTGCTAGCTTCTCCGCGGTTGATAAAACCCAAAGACAGCTCATCACTATCAGCTGGAAACTCATTAAGTTCCCCTAGCTCACTGCCTTTAATTGAAAATCCATCAGATATAGAGTCTACTTCACTTGCATCCACAGCCGCTGCTGAAATTACAGAGGTGAGAAAAAGAGGCAGGCTAGCCAAAAGAAAAGAAGCTTTAAACGATATCTTACCGGCTATCATGTTCGTTTCCCTGTTGGGTCAATAGAATGTCCTTGCCAAGAATCATACCAAACTATCACATGCTTAATCTATGATAAAAAACGTAGAAGCACAGCGACTCTCAGAATAAGTATCACAAATAACAAGGGGTCATCTAAGAGCTTAAAACGCTAAGTTGACGATCTAGAATACGACTCTAACGTTATATATTTACTATGATCCGGAGCATCCTACGTAAGGGTTCAGCCGCCCCCCAGAGCAGCTGATCACCCACTGTAAATGCTGAAAGATATCCAGAGCCCATATTCATCTTGCGCAGACGACCCACGGGTACATCTAGTGAGCCTGTGACTGCAGCAGGCGTTAACTTAGCTAGAGAAGCTTCTCGATCATTAGGGATAACCTGAGCCCAAGGGTTAGCCTCATCTAAAATAGAATGAATATCGTCCATCGGCACATCTTTAGTCAGCTTTATAGTTAGCGCCTGGCTATGGCATCGCATGGATCCAATTCGAACACATAACCCGTCCAGAGGAATAGGATTGGATTCACGATCAAGGATTTTGTTTGTCTCAACTTGGTTCTTCCACTCTTCTTTGCTTTGGCCATTCTCAAGCTGCACATCTATATAGGGCAGTAAACTGCCTGCTAAGGGATATCCCCAGTTATCTACTGGAAGTGAATCTCCGCGGAGAGTCCCTGCAACCTTGCGATCAATCTCAAGAATTGCTGAAGAAGGGTCCATCAACTGATCACCTACAGATTGATTGATTACACCCATTTGACTAATCAATTCACGCATATTTTTGGCCCCAGCCCCAGAAGCGGCTTGGTAGGTCATGGAGGATGCCCATTCAACTAAACCTTCATTAAACAAGCCACCAAGCCCCATGAGCATAAGGCTAACGGTACAGTTGCCTCCGATAAAATCCTTTACGTCATTGGCAATACCTCTTTTGATCAAGGGCATATTTACAGGATCAAGCACAATAATTGACTTATTACTGGTTCGTAAAGCTGAGGCAGCATCAATCCAATAACCGTTCCAGCCTTTATTTCGCAATAACGGATAGACCTTGTTTGTATAGTCACCGCCTTGGCAAGTCAGAATAATATCCATTTCATACAATGCATCAATGTTAAATGCATCTTCAAGCAAGGAAGCTTTGCCTCCAACATTGGGTGCCGCCTGCCCTGCTTGAGAGGTGGTGAAAAAAATTGGCTCAATGTGACTAAAGTCACCTTCAGTTCTCATGCGCTCCATAAGCACTGAGCCAACCATTCCGCGCCATCCAATTAATCCCGTCTTGTTCATTTTATTTACCTATGACTTCATGATCACACATTGTCTATTAATAATTGTTTTATATTTACAGGGCACGAACCACTGCGTCACCCATATCTACGGTACCAACCTTAGACATTCCCTCAGTAAAAATGTCACCAGTTCTAAGCCCATCATCAAGCACAGAACTCACCGCAGATTCGATCGCATCTGCAGCACCGGGTGCGTTAAGTGAGTAGCGCAACATCATTGCCACAGATAAAATCGTAGCTAGTGGGTTAGCGATACCTTGACCGGCAATGTCTGGGGCAGAACCATGACAGGGCTCATACATACCTACGCCATTCTTATCCAATGAAGCAGAAGGCAACATGCCGATGGAGCCAGTTAACATTGCAGCTGTATCCGAGAGTATGTCGCCAAACATATTCCCTGTAACTATCACGTCAAATTGCTTAGGCTCTTTAACCAGCTGCATGGCTGCGTTGTCAACGTACATATGACTTAACTCAACTTCCGGGTATTCCAAACTAATCTGCTCAACTATCTCTCGCCATAAAATAGTCGCTTCTAGAACATTAGACTTGTCTACAGAGCAAAGACGTTTATCTCTGACCATCGCTGCCTCAAAAGCCATTCGAGCAATGCGACGAATTTCTGATTCTGCATATTTGTAAGTGTTGAAGCCCTCTCGCTCACCATTGTTAAGCGTCCGAATGCCCCGAGGCTCACCAAAATAAATACCGCCAACTAACTCTCTTACAATTAATATGTCCAGCCCAGAGACAAACTCAGCCTTCAGTGATGAAGCATGGGCCAGCTGCGGGTACATAATTGCAGGCCTCAGATTACCAAATAGATCCAGAGCGGACCGAATAGTTAAGAGCCCCTTTTCAGGCCGCAAGTGACGCTCAATAGCATCCCATTTTGGCCCTCCAACCGCACCCAATAAAATTGCGTCCGCCGCCTTCGCTTTGACCAAAGTTGTCTCCGGGCAGGGTTCCCCCGAAGCATCAATGGCAGCACCACCTAAATCTCCATATTCAAGATCGATATTCAAATCAAACTTACCGTTCACACGATCAAGAACTTTTACAGCTTCGGCAATAATTTCTGGCCCGATATTATCTCCAGGTAACACAAGCACTCTTCTATTTTTCATTTGATCGCTCCAAATACCCAGGGATGCTGCTTTTCTCGTTCAATTTCATATTCTTTAATAAGATCAGAGCTTGTTAACGTCAAACCAATTTCATCTAGCCCGCTTAAAAGACATTCCTTTCTAAACTCATCAAGCTCAAAACTAAATACTTTACCTGAGTCAGTCGTCACCGTTTGTGCTGCTAGGTCAATATCAAGGTGATAGCCCTCATCACTAGCAAGCTCTTGGAAAAGTTCATCAACTTCACTCTCAGTCAAAATGACTGGCAATACGCCATTCTTGAAGCAATTATTGTAAAAAATATCTGCATAGCTAGGCGCAATCACCGCATTAAAACCATAATCCTCTAGCGCCCATGGGGCATGCTCACGACTAGAGCCGCACCCAAAGTTTTTTCTCGCCAACAAAATCGAAGCGCCTTTGTAACGCGGCTCGTTCAATGGAAAATCAGGATTTAATGGCCTATTACTACAGTCTTGACCTGGCTCTCCTTGATCTAAATATCTCAACTCATCAAATAAATTCGGGCCAAAACCACTACGTTTTATGGATTTGAGAAACTGCTTGGGAATAATCATGTCAGTATCAACGTTGGCACGATCCATAGGGCCGACTAAACCACGGTGCTGAGTAAAAGCCTTCATCTTGCTTCTCCTTCTGTTAACCAGGGTCTAACATCAACAATATGCCCAGCCACTGCAGCCGCTGCGGCCATAGCTGGGCTCATAAGATGAGTTCTGCCCCCATTTCCCTGTCTTCCCTCAAAATTTCGATTAGAGGTTGATGCGCAGTGTTCACCAGCCCCTAATTTGTCTGCATTCATAGCTAAACACATTGAGCAGCCTGGTTCTCGCCAATCCATACCCGCCTGTATAAAGATTTTATCTAAACCTTCAGCTTCAGCTTGGGCCTTTACCATCTGAGATCCCGGAACAATGAGTACCTGTTTCACTGTGCTTGCTACCTGCCGACCTTTTGCAACTATCGCTGCTTCGCGCATATCTTCGATACGTGAGTTAGTGCATGAGCCTATGAACACCCTATCAACTGCAATTGAAGTAATCGGCATACCACTCTTTAAGCCCATATATTCAAGGGCACGTGTTATCCCTTTTCGACGATCACCCTCTGGCTGATCCTTCGGATCAGGCACAATCGCTGTAACCGGAGCTACCATCTCTGGGGAAGTCCCCCAGGTTACCTGCGGCGCTATATCCTCTGCACGCATCTCTATTTCGCTATCAAACACAGCGTCATCGTCACTCACTAAAGTTTCCCAGTAGGTAACGGCCAAATTCCACAAATCCCCTTTGGGTACAAATTGACGACCTTCACAGTAGCTAATCGTTTTTTCATCGACAGCCACCATACCAACCCTAGCGCCAGCCTCAATAGCCATATTGCACACCGTCATCCGCCCCTCTATAGACATATTGCGAAATACTGAACCTGCAAATTCGATTGCATGACCGTTTCCACCCGCTGTACCAATTTTGCCAATTACGGCCAAAACGATGTCTTTCGGTGTTACGCCATGTCCTACCTCGCCATTGACGGTGACCCTCATATTTTTCATTTTTTTGGTGACTAGGCACTGAGTCGCCAAGACATGCTCGACCTCAGAAGTACCAATGCCATGTGCCAAACATCCGAGAGCTCCATGAGTTGCGGTATGAGAATCGCCACAAACAACTGTCATTCCTGGCATAGTGGCGCCGAGTTCAGGTCCCATTACATGGACTATGCCCTGCCCCATCTCATTCATCTTGAATTCTTTAATGCCAAAATGATCACAGTTGTCATCGAGCGTCTTTACTTGAATCCTAGAAATTTCGTCAGGAATGCCAGAGACACCAGCATCTCTTTCCTCACGATCAGTGGAAATATTGTGGTCAGGCGTAGCAATGTTAGTGTCCAATCTCCATGGAGACCTACCTGCCAAGCGCAAGCCTTCAAACGCCTGGGGTGATGTCACCTCATGCAATACGTGTCGATCAATGTAGAGTACTGACGAACCATCGTCGTTCTGTTTAACCAGATGCGTATCCCACAACTTGTCGTAAAGCGTTTTTCCCGCCATAACGTTCATCCCAATAGCTATTTAGGTGGCATTATAGCTTTGCTTTTTTATGAAATAAATTCATAATATGAATAAATATCATTCTTAAATAGAATCAATAAGAGGCAAATCCTTGGATAATCAGAATCTAAATGCGTTTATTGCAGTGGCTGAAAGTAAATCATTTTCTGAAGCTGCAAATTTACTGGATGTCACCCAATCAACGATCAGCAAGCGCATTGCACTATTAGAATCTAAAATTGGCCAAAAATTATTTGATCGAATCGCTCGGCAAGTCACCCTCACTGAAGCCGGCATCGAGCTGCTACCAAGGGCGCAACATATACTAAACGAGTATGAAAGTGCCCTCCAGGCGATTAATGACCTATCAGGCAAAGCCACAGGCACCCTTCGAATTGCCATTAGTCACCATCTTGGGCTACACCGTCTGCCACCACTGTTGAAAACCTACGCTCAGGAACAACCGGACGTTTTGTTAGATATTGAGTTTATGGATTCTGAAAAGGCATATGATCAGGTTATGCATGGACGCTCTGAGATCGCAGTCATCACGCTTGCCCTCGAACACCATCCAAATATACTGAGTCAGAAAATATGGAACGACCCACTTCGCTTTATATGCGCTAAAGATCATCCTCTCTCAAAATTGTCAGAGCCACAACTCTCAGATCTTGCCAATTTTCCAGTGATATTGCCTGGATTAAACACCTACACAGGTCGTATTGTTCAGAATCTGTTCCAATCAGAGAAAATTCCCTTGAAGTCGCCCATGTCTACAAATTATCTTGAAACCATCAGTACCATGGTCGAAGTCGGTTTAGGTTGGAGTGTTCTTCCTGAAACATTAGTGAATCAATTACATGTAATGCCATTCCCTCACCGAACAATCCAGCGTGAGTTGGGCTATATTTGCCACACTAAGCGCACGCTATCCAACGCTGCCACGTCTTTTTTGCAATTGTTAGATAATGAGCGAGTTTCCCAGAAAAACGCTTAAATAGGCTTTAAACCGCTATCAACGTCGGCATTCTGTGCTCTGTGCCGCAAGTAATGATCCATTAAGGTAATTGCGAGCATAGCTTCTGCTATGGGCACAGCGCGAATACCAACACAGGGATCATGACGCCCGGTGGTGACAACCTCAGCAGGCTTTCCAGTTTTATCTATGGATTTTCCAGGAATACGGATACTTGAGGTCGGCTTGAGTGCAAGGTGCGCTAAAATCGATTGCCCAGAGGAAATGCCTCCAAGGATACCGCCAGCATTATTTGATAGAAAGCCTTCCGGAGTTAACTCATCCCTGTGCTCCGACCCTTTCTGACTAACCGAATCAAAACCTGCTCCAATTTCAACCCCTTTAACCGCATTAATACTCATCAAACCGTGCGCAATCTCTGCGTCGAGTCGATCAAATATTGGTTCGCCAAGCCCCACAGGTAGGTTCTCTGCGACCACAGTAACCCTAGCACCTACTGAATTACCTTCTTTTAACAAGTCTTGCATATAGGTTTCAAGGTCAGCAATCTTATCCGGATCAGGAAAAAAGAAGGGATTGTTTTCTATCTCGCTCTTTTCGAAGCGAGCTACTGTAATTGGACCAAGCTGGGAAACGTAGCCATATACTTCAATGCCAGCCACCTCCCTCAAATATTTTTTAGCAATTCCGCCCGCCGCCACACGCATAGCTGTTTCACGAGCAGAGCTGCGCCCACCACCACGATAATCTCGATCACCATATTTTTGATGGTAGGTATAATCAGCATGAGCTGGTCTGAATAAGTCTTTGATTTTACTGTAATCTTTGGACTTTTGATCTTGATTTTCAATGATCATTCCAATCGAGGCGCCCGTGGTTTTACCCTCAAAAACACCGGATAGAATACTCACTTCATCGTCTTCACGACGCTGAGTGGTGTAACGAGACTGGCCTGGTTTACGTCTATCTAGGTCAGTCTGGAGGTCTGAAGGCGATAACTCTAAACCTGGGGGGCAACCATCAACAACACAGCCTATAGCTGGCCCATGACTTTCACCAAAACTAGTTACGGTAAATAGCTTTCCAATTGAATTTCCTGACATACTTTTGAACAACCTTATTCTGCGAGCAACACCACTAAGGGTCGCATTATACGCGTTTTATTGAAATAGTTCCCGATGCTCAACGAGCTGCGAGCGAGTAAGCATAAACACACCGCCATCACCCTCCGCAAACTCAAACCAAAGAAAAGGCACCAAGGGAAAAGCATCCTGTAAAGCGACCGAAGAATTACCAACTTCCACAACTAAAATACCCTCACTTGAGAGGTAATCCGAGGCCTCACGCAATAGACGACGCGTAAAATCCAATCCATCAGCTCCAGAGGCGAGCGCCAACTCTGGCTCATGGTGAAACTCATCGGGCATAGACGCTAAATCTTCAGCATCAACATAAGGTGGATTACTCACTATTAGGTCAAATGTCTGCCCCAAAAGACCACTGAATAGATCCGAATGGACCGAGCTAACTCTTTGTCCTAACTCATGCTTACTAATATTGAGATCAGCAACTGCCAGTGCCTCTTCGGAAATATCACTGAGTACTACGTCAGCGTCATCGAAGCCATAAGCACAGCTAATGCCAATACAACCACCTCCAGTACAAAGATCCAGTATGCGCTGAGGGGTTTTCAACAACCATGGTTCAAAATAGTTCATGATTAGTTCGGCTATAGGTGATCGCGGAATAATAACCCGCTCATCAACGACAAACGGCAGCCCGCAAAACCAAGCTTGCCCAGTTATATAAGGCGCTGGCACACGCTCTTGAATACGCCGGTTAAAAAGCGACTTGATTTCTTTCTGCTCAATATCAGTCAATTTTTTGTCTAAAACTGACCTATCGGTATCGGCATCCAAATCTAGCGCAAACAGCAACAAACATACTGCCTCATCCCAGGCACTATCCGTTCCATGGCCAAAATAAAGTTCACTACCCGTGAATAAGGACTCTCCGAACTGGAGTAAATCTCGAACCGTGTAACGAGAGTCATCCAAAGAGCTATTTTGGGCCATCTCAGTTGAAACGTTAATGTTTTGGGACATAGTACCTCCGCAGAGCTAGTATCTTACCTTCGATTGCTCCTTTAGTATCTATTTTGTTAGCACTGCAGCTTAATGTTCCCAGAGACTAAACTGTAGGTTATCCAAATCATCGTGACCTATCCCTTGAAAATAATCATTCAACACAAAGATGAGAATATGGCTCGGTTCTTGTCTTGTTAGCACCGCTCCGTGAGTCATATAGGTCTTGGAATATTTTGCTAGTGATAGTCCAATATTTTTCATGACTTAAACAATGCTATTAGTTCTAAAGTACCATATATATAGGGCTCATCCGTCCGTAGTAAGTAGCTTTACCTCTATAAGAACCCTAACCTACTATTTAAGCTTAATAGCTACAACTGTAGATAAAAACTATGTAATAATGAGTGCGTCAAAGCCAAATGACTAGAACATTAGAAGTGCATCAAGTATGTAGTTTTAATCAAACAACACTTACTAAAAGCTGTAAAGGAAACTCAGATATGCCATCCACTGCCATTGCTGAAAACAAAGTAGCTTTTCACTGTCGACTTTCAAACGAAGCTCAAATGGTTCGTAATGCTCTCATTGAAAAGGGCCTTGAAACACCGTTGAGCGGCCAACAACTCACTCGGGATGAAAAATACTCACGCATCAAGGACGCCATGACAGATGTCGTGTCTGCGCTTGGGCTTGATTTAACTGACGACAGTCTTGAGGAAACGCCCCATAGAATAGCTAAAATGTACGTTGATGAAATTTTTTCAGGCCTCGACTATGGTGAGTTTCCCAAAATTTCATTAATCGACAACAAAATGGCTACCGAAGAAATGGTCAAAGTTAAAGCGGTCAAGGTAATCAGCACTTGTGAACACCACTTCGTGACCATTGACGGGCTTGCTGATGTTGCATATTTACCTGGTGATAAGATTATTGGTTTGTCTAAAATTAACCGAATCGTAAAGTTTTTCGCCCAACGCCCTCAGGTTCAAGAGCGGCTGACACAACAGGTCTTGGTCGCTTTACAAACGTTGCTAGAAACTGATGACGTCGCAGTATTTATGGATGCTACTCACTACTGCGTTAAGGCCAGAGGTATTATGGATGCCTCATCCCGCACAGAAACAAGTGCAATGGGCGGCCGCTTCAAATCTGACACTAGCTTGCGTCAAAACTTCTTAAATAGCCCTCGGTAGTTTTATAATTAAATCTCCCCGCCTGCAACGACTTGGTGGCAGGTCGCCTGCATGCCACAAAGGTGCCACGATACTTTAGAGTAACCATTGGTATGATTGTGGTGCAAGTAGACTGATGACCCTCTGTGCAAGGGCTATAGATTCAAGACGCTCCAAGATAACGGCTGACCTAGAGTCTACGTAACAAGTCCTGCAACACCTAACTTATTTCGGCAAATATCCTATACAAAAAACTCTTGAATTGTTTTGGCCACTTGTTTCGCTTCATCTTCCAAATGCAAATGATGAGAACCTGGCATTTTTTGGATTTGCATATGAGGAACCCAGTCAAACAACTCACTCTGCTGTCGATCGGGCGAAAACGCACTATTCTCAGCTTGAATTAGTAGGACTCTGGCGATGATCGCTGTGAAGAAGCCCTCTAGATGCTCCTTAGAAAACTTCACAAAAGATGCCGCTTTTAAGCGCTGATCATTAGCCCAATAGTAACCTCTAGGCCCTTCAGCAACACCACGATTAGCCAGCAGCGTGGCGGCCTCTAGCTGCAATGGAACAAAACCATTGACTCTAGCTTGGATGGCTCTATCAAAGTCAGGAAAGTGTGTAGGTGAGGCGCCTCCAAAACGTTTGTTCTCACGGATTGCTTTCATTACCTGCTTGGCTGCGTTGTCCGCATCGTGAGGCATAGGAACATACCCATCAATGAGCGCAACTTGAGTTACACGATCAGGAAATGTACCTGCGATAAGTCCCGAGATAATAGCCCCACGGGAATGCCCTAAAAGAGCAAAGCGCTCCCAACCCATTTGATCAGCAACAGCTATGACTTCCCCAATATCAATCCAGATATCATAACTGGAGTCCATTGATCGATGGCTACTGCGCCCATGACCTGCAAGATCAAGGGCAATTACGTGGAGATTTTCCATGAAGGGGAGCATTCGGTCATAGGTGGCTGCATTGTCCAGCCAACCATGCAGAGCAATAACAGGTATGGAACCAGATCGACCCCACTCTTTTGCTGTTAAGGTCAAACCATTTACTTCGAAATTTCGCTCTCTAATAAATTCAATCGGCATTGTGTATCCAGTTAAGTGTGGCCATCTCCCTTCCAGGAAAGTCCATTGAGAGTGAGGCTAAACTAGCAGTACCCAAGTGGGTTCCTTGCTCACCAGTTAAATAATCAATTAGCTTACCCAAGATGGGTATGTGAGCTATCAATAGGACAACTCGGCTATGTTGTTTTTGCAGTAGAGATACAACAGATATTATGTCTCCGAGCGGCATTAAATCATCAAACCGATTAATTTCAAGAGAATTTTTTTTCAGACAGCTGTCCTAAAAACAAATCCGCGGTTTGAGTAGCCCTCAAATAAGGACTACTAAACACAACTTCTATCTCTGCTATGATATTTGAATGCGCTACGCCGGCAGATGCTACCTGACTAGTACCCAAACCTGAAAGCTTACGGTGACTATCAGGGTAACTATCGATCGTATCTCCATGTCGAATAATAAAAAGATCCAAATCAAAGCCACCAAAGTTGCTTGGTCAAGGTTAGGCCAGTAACTTATTTATCTTTTCCCGACTCGTCCCCATCACTCTGCTCGGCTTCTTCGCTAGCGACAAACGTGGGTATATTACTATCATCATCTGCAACAACTTCTGTTTCGACAATATCAGCATCTTCTGCTTGATCTGCCTCTGAATCAGCAGAATAACCGGATGAAGGCTCCATGACAGGCCATTCCTCGAAAGGAAAAGGTTTCACCTCAGTATTGAAGGTCAAAAAAAGTATTCCTCGATATATCCACTCGCCGAGAGCCTGCCCTAAATTTCGCAGGTTGTCATTATCTCTACCCTTAACCAACACCACTAAGAACTGGCCAATGATGATAAAGCCTAGAACAAATCGTCCCAGCGGTATTAAAAAGACCCCAAATAGCACCATATAGGCTAGTCTTATCCAAGTACTTTGTTTTTTGACATTTGTTTTACTATCAGTCATTTGATTTCACCATAAAGTCCACATCCATACTTTGTTCCGATAACATCATTGCGCTCAACGAATCTTTGATAGGTCGCTCTTCAAATAATGTAGCATATAAAGCGGATGCCAAGGGCATATAAACACCTAACTCGTCCGCCTTTTCTTTTACTAGTTTAGTTGTATTGATCCCCTCAGCGACTTGCCCAACATCTTCAATTGCTTGTTCAAGGTTCTTACCTTGACCAATTGCTACTCCAACTCGAAAGTTACGACTTAAAGGTGATGTGCATGTGACGTAAAGATCACCGATACCGCTTAAACCCAAAAACGTCATAGGATTAGCGCCCAATTCACTGGCAAAACGGTTCATTTCAGCCAAGCTTCGAGTCAGAACAACACTCTTAGTATTCTGCCCAGCTCCAATAGCATCGGTTATGCCCGACACAATCGCGTAAATGTTTTTCAAGGCTCCAGCAAGTTCCACGCCAAACTGATCATGATTGGTGTACACGCGAAAACTAGAGGAAACCAACAGCTCCTGAACCTGAGTACAAAATGCGTCGTTGTCACTGGCAACAACCGTGGCTGTTATTTGGCCATCAGCTATTTCTTTGGCTATATTGGGCCCACTGATGACACCGATCTCACACTGAGAAAGCTCTTGCTGTAATACCTGGCTCGGCAGAAGGAAAGTAGTGCTCTCAATCCCTTTAGCTGTGCTAACAACGGTAGTTCCTTTTTTTAAATATCCTGAGATTTGACGAGCGATTTGCCTAAATGCACTACTTGGGACTGCAAAAATTACGCAGCCACAATCTTGGACTGATCCCTCAAGGTCCGCACTCACTGTTACGTTGGAATCTAGTTTATAACCGGGCAGGTACGCCAAATTTTCCCCGGATGCATTAATCTCATCGGCCAAAACGTCGTTGCGAACCCATAGTGACACGGCATGTCCATTGGCTGCGATAATATTGGCGATGACCGTGCCAAAACTGCCGCCACCAAGCACTGCCACTTTGTGATTAATGCTATTTCCCACACAAACCTCTGTTCATAACGCCATCTCTATTGACCATTATAGGTATTGCCTTGGCAACTGTCAGCCGTAAAACGAAGTAGCGCCCAAATGGGCGCTACAGGAGGAACTTAAGGGTTTAACTAAACATCAGTTTGTTGAGCTCTTGAACAAACTGAGCGGGATTTTCTAATGGTCTACCCGCGGATAAAGCTGCCTGGTCAAATAAGACTTTTGCCAGAATAGTGGCATTCTCTTCGTTTGTCTCTCCACTTAGTTTATTAACCAATGGATGATTCATATTAACTTCAAGTATGGGTTTTGATTCCGGAACAGCCTGACCTGCCGCCTCCATGATCTTTCGCATCTGCTCACCCATGTCGTTATCTCCCACTACGAGACACGCTGGAGAATCAGTTAAGCGAGTTGTAGATCGAACCTCTTCCACCTTTTCACCTAACAAGGTCCTAATTCTGGAGACCGTTTCACTGTGCTCATCACTATCAGCCTTTGACTCTTTATCATCAGTATCTGAATCAGAAGTCTCTCCGGTGATTTTGCTCAGGTCTAGTTCACCGCGAGCAACATCCTGGAAAGATTTACCATCAAACTCAGTGAGATAGCCCATCATCCACTCATCTATGCGATCTGACATTAGCAACACTTCAACACCATGCTTTCGAAATACTTCTAAGTATGGGCTGTTGTTGATTACTGAATAGCTATCCCCAGTGACATAATAAATCTTATCTTGCCCTTCCTTCATACGCTCAATGTAATCAGCAAGGCTGACCGTAGGCTCAGCACCATCAACCGAAGAACTGGCAAAGCGAAATAGCTTTGCAATTTTTTCCCGATTGGTGTGATCCTCACTGGGACCTTCCTTTAAAACCGCACCAAACTGAGACCAAAAAGTAGCGTACTTTTCTGGCTCACTGGTAGCCAGTTTATTTAGCATATCAAGAGTGCGCTTGGTTAATGCCGCTCTGATACTGTCAACTATAGGTGTCTTTTGCAGTATCTCCCTAGAAACGTTCAACGGGAGATCAGCGCTATCTAATACGCCCTTAACAAACCTCAAGTACATCGGCATGAATTGTTCTGCATCATCCATAATAAAGGTACGCTTGATGTACAGTTTGATGCCGCGAACCGCCTCACGTTGATAGAGATCCATGGGTGCCATACCAGGGATATACAGCAAACTCGTGTATTCTTGTTTGCCCTCTACCCGATTATGACTCCAAGTGAGGGGCTCTGCGAAATCACTCGAAACATGTCTGTAAAACTCTTTGTATTCATCATCACTAACTTCGCTTCTGGAACGGGTCCAAAGTGCCTTTGCATCATTAACCGCTTCCCATTCAGGGATATTAACAACTGTTTCTTCTTCACCTGCCTCATCGGCTTCACTACCGGGCATTGGGGGCATGTCTGGCTTCAACATTTCCACTGGAATGGCGATATGATCAGAATACTTCTTAACGATGCTACGCAAGCGCCAGTCATTGGCAAATTCAGACTCGTCTGCTTTCAGATGCATAGTGATTGTTGTGCCGCGCTCTTTCCGCTTGATCTTTTCGATCTGATAATCTGCTTCACCTTCACAGGTCCAGCGAACTGCATCTGTTGCTTTACCCCCTGCCCGGCGAGTTTCGACAACCACTTTTTCGGCAACGATAAATGAGGAATAGAAACCCACACCAAACTGGCCTATTAATTGGGAGTCTTGCTGTTGATCTCCGGTTAAATTCTTAAGAAAGTCTGCAGTCCCCGACCGAGCAATGGTACCTAAGTTGGCAATCACCTCATCTCTTGACATACCAATGCCGTTGTCAGTGATGGTAATGGTTTTCGCTTCCTCATCAACACCAATGCGAATTCGCAGATCTCCATCATCTTCGTACAACTTAGAATCTTCAAGGGCTTCAAAACGAAGCTTGTCGGTCGCATCTGAGGAGTTAGAAATTAATTCCCGAAGAAAGATCTCTTTATTCGAGTATAACGAGTGAATCATTAAATGCAGAAGTTGCTTTGCTTCTGTTTGAAAGCCTAACGTCTCGGCACCAGTTTTTGCTTTGGCTGTCATTGTTGGTATATCTCCTAGTGGTTACAACGGCAAAAAATATCAGCGACTACTCGCCTGTGTGTCTAAACAGATGGGGGCATAGCCCAAAATTTCAAGGCTTTAGGTCAGTAAAAAATGGCACCGTGCGGTGGCAATAGGTCGTCCAATATCATCTTGCCATGCAGTAGCTGTCACATTGACTAGTTTACTGCCCTGCCGCAGTACTGTGCAGTTGGCATAAATCGTCTTGTATCGACCTGGGCGCAGATAGTCTAGGGAAAAATCAACGACCTTTGGGATCAAATTTACATCTAGCTCATAAAGAATCTCAATAGAGGCGGATAACTCAAGAAAACCGCCGATGACACCACCATGAATCGCAGGCAAAGAAGGGTTACCGATATTAGATGACCGTCGTTCAAGCCAGTACGAAACCTCATCATTCTCAATCTTTGCCTGAGCCCCAATAAAGATACTGTAGGGAATTAAATCCAACATAGCTTGGGGGTTTGCTGCCCTTTTAGCAGCAGCCAAGCTAGTCTGGATGAGTTGAGCAGTATCAGTCAACGACTCACCTCCTTATTTTTAGTGCCCACGCCCCGGACTAGGCGCCGCAGACGGCGGCGCAATGCACTAGCCACTGAGATATTAGGAGAATCCAGCTTCATAAAAGTCGCTACACAGTGAGCGATAGGGTTGTCAGGGTCATCCTGCCATGCAGAACCGCGACAGAACAAAACATTGGAGGTATTTCGATACACCTTAGCAGACACGTAAACTGGCTCATAGGGCTCTGCTGGGTGCATATAATCAAGCCGCAGATCCATTGTAGGTGTCACTGCAGGTCGGTCAAGCATAGTCATCGCAGCAGTGCCACAACAGGTATCTAGTAGACTCACAATAACCCCACCATGGATAACCCCAGTGATCGGGTTGCCTATCACTTCAGGCTTGTATGGAAAAGTCATCTCAACTTCACCACGCCGTACTTTAGTCACTTCAAACCCTAATGCAGCGCCATGACCTGTTCGCTCCATAGCCAGCTTGAGCATAGGTTTATATATGGCGCGTCTTAAGTTCATGACATTGAGCTCCAATTCTTCAGGCTAAACTATCTTCTGCAACAAAATACTTGGGGTCTTCGATAACGTTTACTTCCACTAAGTTCCCCGCTTTCTTTAAAAGCTTACGGCACTCCTCACTTAAGTGAACCAAATGCAGAGTCTTTCCAGCATTTTCATACCTTTCGGCAAGAGTGTCTATGGCATCAAGACCAGAGTGATCGGCAACACGAGAACGAGCAAAATCAATGACAACATCATCATTATCTTGCTTGGGATCAAAGCGATCCAAAAATGAAGTCACAGATCCGAAAAACAGAGGGCCTGTCACCGCGTACACCGTCGATCCCTTGTGATCTTCTCGAGATTCAACACGGATATATTTAGCGTGTTCCCAAGCAAACACTAAGGCTGAAATAATAACACCAACTACCACTGCAACCGCAAGATCAGTTGCCACAGTCACTCCAGACACAACCACTAAAATCAGAGCATCGCTACGAGGCACCTTTCCAACGATACGGAAGCTAGACCATTCAAATGTTCCTATCACCACAATAAACATCACACCAATAAGCGCAGCCAGAGGGATCTGCTCAATAATAGGTGAAGCGACCAATATAAATATCAGCAGAAAAATAGCGGCACTGATTCCGGACATACGTCCACGGCCACCAGAATTCACATTAATCATACTTTGACCAATCATGGCGCAACCGCCCATACCACCAAAGAAGCCAGTTACAGTGTTAGCAAGACCTTGGCCAATACACTCTCGATTGCCACGCCCCCGAGTCTCAGTAATCTCGTCAATTAATCGTAAAGTTAGCAGAGATTCAATTAAACCGATCGCAGCCAGAATGATGGCATAAGGTAATATAATCCAAAAAGTATCCATGGTGAATGGAACTACTGGAATATGGAAACTGGGCAGTCCACCACTGATGGACGCAACATCCCCGACTACCTTGGTGTTTAGATCAAGACCTAGCACTAAACCTGTCACCACGGCAATAGCCACCAGTGAGGACGGTATCGCCGTGGTAAACCTTGGTAATGAGTGGATAATGATCATTGTCACCAACACCAAACTCACCAGCATGTAGAGCTCTTGCCCCTGGAGCCAGGCCACATCAACAATACTACCCTCCATAAATGTACCAGTTAACCAGCCGGGCTCTCCCGGTTGACCAAATTGTCCCAGTTGAGCGAGAAAGATCACAATGGCTAACCCATTCACAAAACCCAACATTACGGGGTATGGCACCATACGAATAAACTTACCTAGTTTAAGCACCCCTGCAGTAATCTGAAGGATACCCATCAAGACCACTGTAATGAATAGATACTCTACACCATGATCGGCAACTAGAGACACCATGACCACAGCTAAAGCCCCAGTGGCACCACTAATCATGCCAGGTCGTCCGCCAATACACGCGGTAATGAGGCCTACCATGAATGCGGCATAGAGCCCTACTAGCGGGTCAACTCCTGCAACGAAGGCAAAGGCAACCGCCTCAGGCACCAGTGCTAGGGCGACCGTCAGGCCGGAAAGTATGTCATTTTTGAAGGTTGCTACTTTATTGAAGTGGATCTCAAACATTAATTCTTTACTCTTGATATTAACTAAAAACTAAATGGCTATAACGATTACTTACCGCGGCTTCGACCTGATCCGCGATTTGAATTACCCCCGGATGGGCGTCTTCGACCTGAGCCCGCATTATCAGCTTTTCGCGCATTGCCATAGGGAGAAAAGTTTTTCCCTGAGGAATTTCTTTCATTGCTCTCCGTATTTTGGCTAGATGAAGAGCCCGAGCTATGACGTGGCTTCGAGGTTTGATTGCGGCCACCACTCTTGGCTTTTTTCCCCGGCTGAGGGCCTTGACCGTATTCAGAGCGACGTTTACTGTTGGTAGAACTGTTGTTGTGCCTAGAATTACTGCTCTCGTTAGTTTGACTTTTCAGGGGCTTTCGTGGCTTTTTTGCACGTACAGGTCGATTTAGAGTCGTTTCCTTGACCACTTGATCGGGCTCGAATCCCTCTAGCTCTTTGCGCGGCAGTACTTTTTGAATCAAACGCTCAATTCCGGAGAGCAAATCAACCTCATCCGCACTGACCAGTGAGATCGCTTCTCCTGTTAAACCAGCACGACCCGTTCGGCCGATCCGATGCACATAGTCCTCAGATACATTTGGCAAATCGAAATTAACAACCTGTGGGAGTTGCTCAATATCTAATCCCCTGGCTGCAATATCCGTGGCTACCAATATGCGAATCTCACCGGCCTTAAAGTCTGCTAATGCACGAGTTCGTGCTCCTTGGCTCTTGTTTCCATGAATAGCCGCCGCAACAATACCTTGCCCCTCAAGATGCTTAGTCAACTTATTAGCACCGTGCTTAGTCTTGGTGAAAACCAATGCTTGGCTCCAATCTCCATCTTTAATAAGCCTCGTTAACAAAGGCGCCTTTTGCTTTTTGTCGACTGTGTAAATCCACTGACTAACGGTGGGTGCTGCCGCATTTCGAGGACTCACTGAAATTTCAATAGGATTTCGGACTAATCCGTTGGCTAACTGACGAATATCATCACTAAAGGTCGCGGAAAACATGAGATTTTGACGACGCTTGGGCAACAACGCAATAATCCGTGTAATGTCTCGAATAAACCCCATATCCAGCATACGGTCGGCCTCATCTAGAACAAGCACCTCAAGATGGTCGAACTTAACTGCATTTTGACTATGGAGGTCCATCAAACGGCCCGGAGTTGCTACAAGTACATCAACACCTCGACGCAACTTCATCATTTGGGGGTTAATTTTAACCCCGCCAAACACAACTGTTGATGTGAGTGACATGTGCTTTCCGTACTCTCGCACACTTTCACCAACTTGAGCTGCAAGCTCTCTTGTTGGCGTCAGTATAAGAGCTCGCGCTTGGTTTGCTTGGGCACGACGGCCGACTGAAAGTCGTTGTAAAATGGGCAGTGTAAACCCTGCTGTTTTGCCGGTACCTGTTTGCGCCGCGGCCATTACATCGCGGCCATCTAAAACGGCAGGAATTGCTTTTTCTTGAATGGGTGATGGTGTTTCATAGCCTTGACTGGCAATAGCTTTTAATAAAGGCGCAGATAGGCCCAGATCGTTAAATGACATAATAATATCTTGTATTCGCTGCATACCTAGGACCTGGGTAGCTGCTTTTAATAGGAATTCTTGGAAGGCCCTTGAATGGCGCGCACCATACAGACAATGACTCCTAAAAGCTACTCAATCTCTTCAAACAGCAGAATGTTAGGCTTCAGCAATAATCTTGTAGGCCTCTATTACTCTAGAAGGAGCCTGAACCAGCTCCACCAAAACACCTTCAGCACTTAAAGGGAATTCTTCATTCCCCTTAGGGTGAACGAAACAAACATCGTGACCTGCAGCACCTTGACGAATCCCTCCAGGGGTGAAGCGCAAACCTTGACTAGTCAACCAATCTACTGCGGCAGACAAATCATCAACCCACAAGCCAACATGGTTAAGCGCAGGCAGATCAACTCTCGGCTTTACTGTGTTATCTAGGGGCTGCATTAAATCTACCTCAACAGCAAAATCACCCGACCCAATAATACAAATATCTTCATCTACGTTTTCAGTCTCGCTGATAAAAGTTTTGTGGTATTCAAGTCCCAGTAAATCTATCCAAAAAGTTCTCAATCGATGCTTATCCGCTGCTCCCACGGCAATTTGCTGGATGCCTAGTACTTGAAATGGGCGTTGACTATTCAAAGTGAACTCCTGTCGCTTCACTAATTAAAAACTTTAAACTATCAGCCTAGATAGCTTTGTTCAAACTTATCAATAAACTCACCCAGCTGATCTGCGGGTAAATCATTGATGCCAGCCGCAGCCTCCCTGCCGCCGCCTGATTCAAATTGACTGCATAACAAGCTTGCTCCAACCCGGTTATCCAGAGGGGCTCTTACGCTAACTAAGTAACAGCCATTAGCTTTTTCTGTCACTACGGCATGAGCTCTTTGGGGATATTGATTAGTCAAATCATTACTAAATACACCACTAACACGTCTCGCCCAAGGTTCATCGGGTAACATGAAAACTGCTGCTGAAGGCGTTTGGTGAAAAACCCCAACGGATTGTACCGCAGAAAAATCATTGTGATAGCCTGTTTCAAGCTTATCAAAATGATGATGCCCATCAGAGATGAAATCCAACGGATTTTCATACTCCAACGCTAATCGGTACAACTCAGTTGGAGTGAAATGTAAATCTGTTAAATCTGAGCCATATCCGTTGTAATTCATATAAATGCCAAGCTTTTCTAACAATCCTATTTGCTCTTGGGAAAACTCACTATTCTTTAACATTCCGTAAGCCGCCGACTTTAGATTATCACCGAAAGTACCGACCACTCCCCACGCTAATCTTGCCCCACGAAGGTAATTATTGACCAATAAACTAGTAGACACATTGGGAGATTCATTAATTAGGGATATTAACGAGGAGGAAACAGGTACCTCTCCTGCCGCATGGTGATCAACATAAAAAACTGTAGCGCCTTGGGAGAGCGCTCGTCTGAGATCATCGCTGTTTTTGGCCATGGAGATATCTAAGACAGTAAGCCGATCTCCAATATCAGCATTCACTTGACTCAAAAGCTGAATGTTACGTTTTACTCCGGTGATGAGCGTTGAATCTCGAGGCTCCAATTGACGCAACTGAACAAGAGCACAAATACCATCCGCATCGCCATTGAATATATCATAATCGGCCATCACCTCTGAACTCCCTTATATTGAAGCAGACATGATAGAGCGGATGAGGGTATTTTTACAAACAGAGAAACCTACCTGTAGGCCAAATCGCCTACAGGCATTCGTATTTAAGCCTAGTCTTTTTGAGCTATCGCGCGATCCAACCCACTTCTCTGGGTATCAAGAGCAAGATATGGATTTTGCTCTTGGATAGCACCAGGATGTACAACAGATATAGTAATCTGGCTGCCACTACCGCCAGCTAACGCACCGATGCCACGACCTTTGCGAAGAATTTCAATGGTCGCATGGCGACCTTCTTTTGTATAAATTAATATAATTTCTTCGGCCACTGTCGATGACACCAGACCCCATCCAGCCCCCTGAGTAGAGTTGCCATAGAAAATCAAGTTCTCTGCAGGACTTAAATCAGATTCTAATACAATACGCCCAGCAATTCCCGTACCCGTTCCAAGTATTACGGTCGGAATTTTTTGAATCTCAGCATCATTTGGAAGTGGGAAATCTGCAAGAAGATAATTAATAATTCGACGGGACTCTTCCTGGTAGACATCTCCAACCAATCCACAACCAGACATGAGACTAGCAAAAATAAGTACACAACTAAAATTCGCGCGTTTAAACATTACTGCTCTCCAGAGTTTTTTTAGCTCTAGATACTATATGTAATATCTCTATACATTAATGAGTCAAATCCATCCGTTATAGCATAGATTGCTATTAGCAGTATCTTCAAATCAGGAACAATTATGACCTGAATCAGGCTTCTCATTTAGCGTAACTCCACCACACCCTGGAAACTTGAACCGTTAGCAAAGAACCAGCATTCGGTTGGGTTAGGTAAGTGAATCGTCGTCCTGGCCTGGAAAGTCTTGGTGCGCAGATGCCAGCCCTCGGGCAATTCAGCCTCGCTCGAAGACGCTGTATCTTGTTGCACCGATCCTTTTTGCATTATACCGCCACCTTCGGAGCTCGCTGAGATTACCTGAATGTACTCTTTGCCATCAGGCAAGCAGAGGACATCAACCTTGCGATCCGGCATAAAAATCAGGGAATGATGCTTGTCTACTTTGAGAAGTTGTGGGCCACCGGGTATTGGCGTTTCTGCTCCAAGCGCGGGTGGATTGGCGCAATGAATGAATTGATGCCCACTAATGTCGCGTTCGGAAACAGAACTATCTTCAGCATTACTGGGTGAGCGTCTAAAATAGTGCGCATCCATTATGGCAGTGCCAACACCTACAGCGATGAAACCGGCTGGTAAACTAAGGCTTTCCAAAGCCTCACTTGTCATGGGAAATCGAGATTGCCACACACTCTTTGAGCTTAACTCGATCACCTCAGCGTGAGGTTTGTGGCAGTCAATCAGGAAGTTGATTTCTGGTATTTTGGTCATATTGTTCTCTCTATCAAGGGAAGGTTCTAACGCCCTGTCGAAAGTAACTGTGTACGCAACAACCCTGCAAGCTGTTAATGCTTGAGGCAGTGACTCTAGGAGTCACCGCCAAGATTAAAAATAAGTATTAATCGACTTCTCTGATTACTAGAGAGCGCCAGTAAATTCTTTTAACATTTACAGGCTAAAATTTCTTGCCATTCTCCGCAAGGTTGACCAAATATGGACTCGGAGTCCAAAAATCATCACCAGTTTTATCTTGATAGTGACGTAGCTTTTCAACAACTTTCCCTAAGCCTATGCTGTTTGCATAATGCATTGGCCCACCCCTATAAATTGGCCAGCCGTAGCCATACACATAGACCACATCAATATCACTAGCACGCATTGCGATTCCCTCGTCAAGAATTTTTGCACCCTCATTAATCATTGGCAGCACGCAGCGATCGAGTATCTCTTCGTCAGAAAATTCTCGACGAGTGACCCCAGATTTATCTGCATGATCCTTAATAAGGTCAGCTACCAGCGATGAAGGAGTTGGTCTGCGCTTTTCATCATAGTCATAAAATCCCGCACCTGTTTTCTGACCTCGTCTATCTTGCTCACAAAGCCGCTCCTGGACCGTTTCGCTGTTTGATTTTTCCTTGTCCCAACCCAGATCAAGGCCCGCAAGATCGGCCATCTGAAATGCACCCATAGGAAAACCGAAATCAAATAATACTTGATCTACTTTTTCAACTGGCGCACCTTCCAGTGCAACTAGATTAGCCTGGTGCTGTCGCATGAATAATATGCGATTACCAACAAATCCAGGACAAACACCCACTAATGTGGCAACCTTTTTGATTCGCTTAGCAAACGCCATACAGGTTTTAATGACTGGATCTGCGGTCTTTTCACCACGAACTATTTCAAGCAACTTCATGACGTTGGCCGGCGAGAAAAAGTGCAATCCAATTACCGACTCAGGGCGACTGGTCACGCTGGCGATTTCATTCAAGTCTAGCGCCGATGTATTTGAAGCCAAAATGGCCTCTGGTTTTGCAATCTGATCTAAACGGCTAAATATATCTTTCTTAACCGCCATATTTTCAAATACCGCTTCAATGATCAGGTCACAGTCTGCTAAGGATTCCATTTCCAGTGAACCGTTAATTAATCCACAGCGAGTCTCAACATCTTGAGCACGCAAGCGCCCTTTACTAGCGGTATTTTCATAGTTTTTACGAATAATGCCTAAACCACGATCCAATGCTGCCTGATTGGTCTCTATTATGGTTACTGGGATACCGACGTTAGCCATATTCATAGCAATACCACCGCCCATTAGGCCCCCACCAATAACACCTACCCTGCTGATCGGTAAGTCAGGCGTATTCTTGTCAATGCCCGCCACTTTTGATGCCTGACGCTCAGCAAAGAAGAAATATTGTTGGGCTCTGGATTGAGGCCCTGCCATCAGCTCCATAAATAACTTGCCTTCGGTCTTTATGCCTTCATCGAAGGGTTGAGAAACAGCGGCTTCAACACAACGAATATTGTATTCCGGAGCCAAGAATCCGCGGGTTTTACGAGCAATCATTTTACGTACTTGAGCGAAAATCTCTGGGCTCTCAATGGCGCTTTGCAGTTTTTCCTGATTATCCCTGACCCTAGGATGACTCGCGCACTCAGACGACTTAGCAACCGCAAATGCAATCGCTTCTGCACGCAAGTCACTTTCGACGATCATATCAATCAACCCTGATTCAAGAGCCTCATTTGCCCCAATTGGAGCACCCGAAGTCACCATGGAAAGCGCCTTTTCTACACCAACAACCCTCGGTAATCTTTGAGTTCCTCCGGCTCCAGGTAAGAGACCCAAATGCACCTCAGGCAGTCCAAATTTTGCATCAGCTGAAGCTACCCTGTAGTTACAACACAGTGTAGTCTCAAGTCCTCCACCTAAGGCAGTGCCATGGACTGCTGCGACCACTGGTTTATTTGATTGATCAAGCAAAGTAAGTACTGCAGGCAGATGAGGTTCCTTTGGAGCACTTCCAAATTCACTAATATCAGCACCTGCAATGAACGTTCGACCTTCGCAATATATGACAATACCAGTCACTGAATCATCCTGCGAAGCGGTCTCAATCCCCTTATAAATACCCTCTCGTACACCATGACTTAGAGCATTGACTGGTGGGTTGTTTATTGTAATCACCGCTATAGATTGCTCAACGTTGTAATCAACTTGATCCGTAACTGCTACCATCTTTCTTTCTCCATGTAATAAATATTTATTAGTAATTCTTTATGTTAAAAACGTCTGTTATCCAAGCCACGAATGTTCAGTTCGTCTAAATATATTCTCCTAGCAACCGCTCAATTTCTTTCGCAACAAGCCACAACCTATCCTGCCCCCATAATGCCAAAACTACCTTGTTATTTCTATCTAGTAGCCTGAAACTGGGCGCTCCCCATAGACCACTCTCATACATTGCCAAACGATTTTCTTCTAGGATGCCTTGCCATCCATCTTGACCAACGACCTGCTTTGCTAAAGCCCATTCAAGGCCTGCTTTTTCAACAACATATCGCAACCCACCTTCTTTACTAGTGTTAACACCTTCAGCAAAAGCAGCACTAAGAAAACTAGACAGCAACTCATTGCCCTTGCCTTGAGTGCATGCCCAGGGGTAAAGCGAAAAACATCTGCGTGATGGCTCTCCAATTGGGTCATAAAATTGCCCGAAAGGAACCTCAGAGGCTCGTGCCTCTCGCGCCGCATCGCTAAAAATATAGATGCCCTTTTCTCTCGTAGCCGAAACACCACGCATCACCATCGGCAAAATCGGACGTACTTGTAATGCCACGCCTGTGGTTTGTGCAAGCTCCAAGGCTCGATCAAAAATCATAGCAGTATAAGGACTTCGGACAGATGCAAATACCTCCAAAGTCAAACTACCGTTATCACGCAGTTGCCCAGCTTTAACCTCCTGTTTTGGCATAATAACTGCCGTATTAGGCTGTCTATCGGCCCCAAGATCAGAAAGACGTTGCTCGAGATGATACAGGCGGTCAATGCCCCAATACCATTCACCTCCGTAGTAAAACATGGCTCCGGAATAATGCTTGAGTGAATCTCGGCGAGTGTTGCCATTCTCATACTTAGCCTTTTCCTCTTCCAGAGAGCTAAACCCATGAACCTTACCTAGCTCTTGTAAGGCTACTTCACTTCCTGACCAAAGCGCATGACCAACAGTTGCAGCATGAGCAACAAAATCTTGATTGTTGAGATTCGCAAGGATAGATCGTGCAAGTTTTAGGAGAGTTACAGTTGGAGCATCAAGATTTTCAGGGAAGTCCAACTTGTAGTGCGGTGCTATTTTCGACGCATCGTATCGTGAAAGGTTAACCAAAAGTTCCGGTTCTGGCGCATTTGCCCCTGCTGGCCCATCCACTAAATGACACTGTAAGTCGATGTCATATCTTTCAGCGAGGGCAGCTAGAGCTTGAGCAGCTAAATGGCTGTAACCATCGTCTACCTGATGGAAATACTCCACAGTGTGTCTTTGGTTATTTGCTTGCCTCTGTTTTTCTACTTTTATTCGATTCTTTGCTAATCTTTTCGGCGATATCACATAAGTCATTACTTTGGATGTCACCCAGCGTAAAAGAGCGCTGGGATCCATGGTCGCGGCGCCACCCTGGTCTTTAAATTGTTCGCTCATTTAATCACTCCGAATTTAGACCTACTTTGATTAACACAACAGAACCTCACATCCTGTCCCTTCAAGCAATGAGTCAACCTTAGATCGTTCAACATCACTCAAGGCAGAATATTCATCTCTAATCCAAGCCAGACACTTACCTTGATATGGGAACGATTGCTGGCTCCATACACTGCCATCAATCTCAGTCTCCCATGACTTTTCGCCATTCACAAGAGCCGCCGCGTTGGCTAAGAGTGTCGGGGCGTAAACTCGCCCGATCTCATTGAGTAAGCCGTTCAGACTCTTAGGCGTCGAGTCCACCGTGTTCCAACCATCCACAGCAGGATCAAGACCGCATTGATCTTCCATCAAACCTGTCCAAGCTACCACTCTGGGTGCAATTTCATGGGCGATTTCACGAGGAGTCGGGTCAAAACCAATCAATTGTGTCAATTGCCCATAAATTGCAAAGTCACAGGCACTTGGTCGCTGCCCAAGGACAAAAGGCTGGGCTTGAAGATGTAATTCCATGGCTGCTAAAAAGCGTCGATAACTTGTGTCAATTAAGGGAGCAGTCACCTTGTTTGAGCCAACAACACCCAACCGACCAACTTGTCGCTGGGTAATATATGCCTTAAATTGATTGAGCGGGTTGTCAGCAATATCAACCCCGTGGAATAGTGGTAATAACGTACCCGCATTATCAGCATCTTTTTCTGGGTACCAACGATAATGGAACATATACTTGGTACACCATTCATCTGCAAAGTCTTCAATCAAATAATCGATAAATGCCATCGCTGGATCACTAGGAACAACCCTCCTCTCAACTTGTTCGTGTTCAAGTCGACGAATAATTGGGGTTGAATCAGTGACTGCCTGTAACTGACCATTTTCATCTGGCATCATGAACGTGGGCAACAAACCAACCTTAGGAGCGGCGACACCCTTTTGGTCAAGAATTTCTTTTGGGTCTCCCCAAATAATTCGGTATGGGATATCTCGGTATCGCAGGAGTGCAGTCATTTTACGGGTGTATGGTGAGGGTACCGCACCGATAAGCGTGAGGGGGTTTTGCCTGGGCATAATAACTTCTCCTTTGAATTTAAGTGGCTCTGAGATTCCATCTCAATATATTGACATACATACTGCCATCATGTCATCCTTATCTCAATGTTCCTACTACATCGGGGAAAGCTATGAAATTCAGAACACGCAATATTTTCATTACTCTACTCATTGCTACTGCTGTTTTGGGCTACCTAAATCGTGCTGGAATAATCCTACAACTGCTCCCCAATGCCGTGACTAATGTTATGGAGAGCGATAAGATCTCCGATCTCGGTGATGGCATGCACATTGTCCTCTGTGGTGCTGGTGGACCAATGCCTAGCAGCACTCGTTCAGGTCCCTGCGTAGCAGTCATCGCCAATGAGAAAATGTTTGTCGTAGATGCTGGTGCCGGGGGTGCTAGAAATTTAAGTAGAATGCGCCTCAACACCGGAAGTATAGACGGAGTTTTTCTCACTCACTTTCACTCCGATCATATCGATGGCTTAGGTGAGCTAGCAATGATGAGGTGGGTAACAGGGACCCACACTCAACCTTTGCCTGTTTTCGGCCCCGCAGGCGTGACCTCTGTCGTTGAAGGGTTTAACCTCGCCTACGGACAAGATGCGATTTATCGTAACGCTCATCACGGAGATTCGGTTGCTGCATTGAGCGGCAAAGGAATGTCCCCTGTAAGCTTTGAAGTGCCAAAGAACGGCACAAAACTAATTGTGTATGAGAAAGACGGCCTTAAAGTAGAGATGTTCTCTGTTAACCATGAACCGATACATCCTGCCGTCGGCTACCTGTTTACTTACAAAGGTCGAACAGCCTTAATCTCTGGCGACACGACAAAGAATGAAAATGTTGAGCTGTTTTCCAAAAATATTGACTTGTTGATCCATGAAGCCCTTTCTCCTGAACTTTTGACGATAATGAGCGAATCTGCTGGCCTTGCGGGAAATGTATCTGGGAGTAAGATTTTTCATGATGTTCTGGATTATCATACAAGCCCTGTAGAAGTCGCTGAAATTGCTCGCGATGCTAAAGCTAAACATCTACTTTACTACCACATTGTGCCGCCACTGGATATTCCTGGCCTAAAGACCATATGGTTAATGGGTGTTGATGAGGTCTACACAGACTACACCGTCGGCGAAGACGGAACTCTTTTTTCGCTACCGGAAAATTCTGAGGAAATAATCGAAATTCAATCTATACTCTGAGGTTAAGTCTCTGATAGCTATGCTTTATTTCATAAAAAAGATCATACTTCATTGAGTATTCAAATTGTTTGCAAGAGGTAAACATGTCAGACTATGAAAAGGTGACAGCGACGACAATCACAGTACAGCAAGCAAAAGGAAATAATCTATGACTGATACTCACACCGAAGAAGTGAATGTGCCAGAACAGAACAAACGTGATGGCAGATTGCTTCGCAGTGAGCGAAGTCGGGGATTGATTATCGATGCAATGATTGCTCTAGTTGAAGAGGGATTTTTGATACCTACTGCACAACAGATCGCCGAGCGTGCAGATGTTGGCATTCGATCTGTATTTAGGCACTTCGATGACATGGATAGTATCTTTGAGACAGTCAACACTATCATGCTAGAGGAAACTGCACCCTTATTCACTGGTGGTGATCGCACCGGAACTCTTGATGTAAGAATCCTTCACGCAATAGAACAACTAACACACGGTTATGAGTCAGCGAAAAATTTTGTGTTGTCCGGACGAATCCGACGCTGGAATACTCCTGTGATCGAAAAAAATTATGCTGTTAACCAACGTCGTCTACAAAAAGAATTAGAAGATTGGATTCCTGAGATTCTTACTTTGTCTGAGAATAAAAAGCAGAGTGCCTACGCTCTAGCATCTTTTGATTATTGGCACCGACTCAGGGTAGATCAAACAGTGCCTCAAGACTCTTGCATTGCTATTATTTCCAGTCAGTTAAGTCAGGTATTTTCGACCCAATAGAGCGCCGAACTATATGTCATGTGCATTGCTCATTTCATGACTCATCATTCTCAAACAAAACCACATCGTCCATTGACGGTGTGATATAAAAGGGCTCGGAAAGAGTGTAAGCAGAGATCTGTAACACGGGAGTAAGCCCAATGACGAACAAAGTAGCATTAATTATCGGAGCTGGTGACGCAATCGGAAGCGCTATCGTTCGTAAGTTTTCTGAGCGAGGGCTAACTGTCTGTGCGACCCGGCGAAACGGCGACAAACTAACACCCCTAATTAACGAGATCAAAGCTACGGGGCGAAAGGCCCATGCTTTTGCCTGTGATGCTCGCAACGAGGAATCCACCAAAGAGTTATTTGCAAAAATCGAAAATGAGATCGGCGAAATAGAAGTTGTCGTATTTAATATTGGTGCCAACATGCCTATGGGTATTTTGGAAACGGATAGCCGAAAATTTTTTAAAATTTGGGAAATGGCTTGTTTTGCAGGGTTTTTAAACGGCCGCGAGGCGGCTCACTATATGAGCAAGAGGCAGAGAGGCACAATTATATTTACCGGAGCAACTGCTAGTGTTCGTGGTGCCGCAGGGTTTGCTGCCTTCTCTAGTGCTAAACAGGGGCTACGAGCGGTCGCTCAAAGTATGGCCAGAGAGCTCGGCCCACAAAATATTCATATTGCACACGTCATTATTGACGCTGCAGTGGATACTCAATGGATCAGAGACAATTTTCCTGATTACGAACAACGTAAAAAAGTTGACGGCATTGTGAACCCCAGCGATTTAGCCGCCAATTACGTAACTCTTTATGAGCAACCACGTAACGCTTGGACGTTTGAGTTAGACATTAGACCATGGGAAGAAAAATGGTAGGAGACAGCGCAATGACAAAATCAGTTGAGTTTTACTTCGACGTAGGTAGCCCAACTGCCTATCTTGCTCACAAACGGCTTAAGCAACTCAAATTAGAATCTGGGTGCTCTATTATCTATCACCCTGTTTTATTGGGTGGTTTATTCAAAGCCTCCGGCAACAGCTCTCCTGTGACAGTGCCTGCAAAGGGTAGATACATGATGATGGAAGATCTACCTAGATTTGCCAAAATTTATAATGTACCGCTAAACACTAATCCTCATTTCCCCATTAATACGCTTAACTTAATGCGAGGCGCAGTTAGCTCCCTCGATGAAGAATACTTCGATACCTATATCGACACCATCTTTAAAGCAATCTGGGTGGAGGGCCGAGATATGGGTGATTTAGATACAGTCATTGAGGTCCTCACAGCCGCTGGATTAGACGCAAAGGCTATTATAGAAGCGACTCAAAGGCCAGAGGTTAAGCAAAAGCTCATTTCAAACACAGAACAAGCGGTAGAGAGAGGTTTGTTCGGTGCACCTACGATGTTTGTTGACGGCGAGATGTTTTTTGGACAAGACCGCTTGCAGTTCGTAGAGGCTGCTTTAAAAAGTTAGAGATATTCAGAAAATAGCACGAATTTAGAAAGGAATAATAATGAACAAATATCTGCTGATTATAGCTACTTTGGCCTTTAGTTTATCTAGTGCGGCAACAGACATGCCAACTATTGTAAATCAAGCCAAGATTGTGGATCCGGGCAGTGAATGGCTAAGCTACGGTAGAACCTATCGTGAACAACGCTTTAGTCCTCTAAACGAGATAAATCGTGATAACGTCGACGAACTAGACCTAGCATGGTCTTTCAAATTTGATACCGCTCGCGGTATGGAAGCGACACCTATCGTTCATAACGGTGTCATTTATATGAGTACCGGTTGGAGCCACGTTCATGCTCTGGATGCAAGAACTGGACAGGAGCTTTGGCATTACGATGCCGAAGTGCCCAAAGCACAACTCGCAAAGACCTGCTGTGGACCAGTTAATCGCGGCGTTGCGATTTGGCAAGAAGATGACAGCTCGACGCTTCAAATCTTTTTTGGTGCTCTCGACGGACGTCTTATTGCATTAGATGCAAAAACTGGTGCGGAGAATTGGTCGATCCAAAGCACGCCAACTGATGGCAATTACAGTGTGACTGGTGCACCAAGAATTGTTAAAGGAATGGTTATTATTGGAAATGGCGGTGCTGAATTAGGCGTTCGCGGCTATGTCAGTGCTTATGATGTTACTACAGGTGAGATGAAGTGGCGATTTTATACAGTACCTGGCGATCGCAACAAACCCCAAGAGAACGTCGCACTAGAGGCTGCACTGGAGACTTGGAGCGGTGATGAATGGTACAAACTCGGCGGTGGCGGCGGCACGGTTTGGGACTCATTAGTCTATGATCCAGAATTAGATTTACTCTACATCGGCACTGGAAATGGTTCGCCTTGGAACCGCGACCTACGCAGCCCTGGGGGCGGAGATAATCTCTACCTTAGCTCGATCGTAGCCCTGCGCCCCGACACCGGCGAATATGTTTGGCACTACCAGGTCACACCAGCAGATAACTGGGACTACACAGCGACACAGCAGCTTGTGTTGGCCGAACTTGAAGTGGACGGCGAACAACGCTCAGTCATCATGCAAGCCCCAAAGAACGGTTTTTTCTATGTTTTAGATCGCAAAACAGGAGAGCTGCTGTCTGCCGAGAAATTTGGCCGAGCCACCTGGGCAACTCACGTGGACATGGAAACTGGCCGGCCCGTGGAAAGCAAATTTGCCGACTACCAAAAGAATGGTGGCAGCTTTATTTGGCCTTCCCCCTACGGCGCTCACAACTGGCAGCCTATGTCTTACAGCACCAAAACCGGCTTAATGTATATACCAGTGCAAAGTATTCCCGCCTACTTTAGTGCCCAAAAAGACGTGATGTACAGAGTTAACCGTTGGAATACAGGCGTAGATTTAAATACCAATCGAGACCCCAAAAGTTGGGTAGCTGCTCGGGCATCCATGGACGCAATTGTGTATGGCGAACTCGTCGCCTGGGACCCTGTCAAAAAGCAAAGAGCTTGGAAGGTGCGTCATGATAAACCTTCAAATGGTGGTACTCTCAGTACAGATGGAGATCTGGTCTTTCAGGGCACTTGGGATGGCACCTTTGCCGCCTACGATGCCTACAACGGAGACAAACTGTGGCAATACAAGTCTGATAGTGCAGTCCTCGCAGGCCCAGTAAGCTATGAGTTAGACGGTGACCAATACATTGCTGTTGCTCAAGGTAGCGGCGGCACTGTGATGATCACCGTGGGTGATGAGCTACAACGAAACAAGGTAAATCAGAACAAACTACTGGTCTTTAAACGTGGCCAATTTGAAACTACACAGGCGTCAATAGATCAAGGCTTAACTACCATAAGACCTCTCGGCAGGCCTATAAACAAAGATCCAGAAGTCATTGCCTATGGCGAGTCTCTTTATCACAATAACTGTGCTTCATGTCATGGTATTAATGCGTTGAGCAACTACGTGGTACCCAACCTGCGCTACATGAGTGAGCAGACTCATGACGAATTCGCTACCATCGTGCTAGGTGGTTCGCGTACTCATAAGGGCATGATAGGCTTCTACGAAACCCTAAGTCTTGAGGATATAAACGCCATTCATACCTACCTCGATAACAAGCAAGACAGCCTACCTGAGCGACTGGAACTGACCTTCTGGCAGAAAATTGAGTACTGGTTTAACTATTGGATGGCCAAGTTGGGTGAAATGTTCCCAGAGTTGCTCAATGCCACCCGCGAATATATCATGTAGCCCGTGGACATTTTCAGACGTTGAGTTGAAGGAGTACCCAGCTTGTGAATTTGATAAGAAGTTTGTTTGAGCCAAACCATGCTAAATTCGACGGCATTCGCCCTATCAATATCTACGGCATGAGGTTTGTTTATATCTTAATGGCCACGTTGCTAGCGATAGATGTCTGGGGCCATATCCTTACCCGTGATCAGCAATGGAACCCTAGCGATGCTATGAACTGGAGCATCTGGGCTGCATTCACCCTTTTTGCAGCTATTGGTATTTTCCGCACAGTTGAAATGATTCCAATACTACTTATCGAAATCACCTACAAAACGATTTGGTTGATCTTAGTTGCGCTACCTTTATTCCTAGATGGTGATCTATCAGAACATACAACCGACGGCATGATCACTCCTTTTGCAATGGTAATTCTACCCATCGCCGTGATCCCCTGGGGGTATGTAGTAAAAAAGTATTTTTCAATTGGAAAGGCCCGCTAGATCAGTTAATCAGCCGGTGAACTTGTAATTGACGGTGGCTTCAATCGGTGATGAGTACAGGAGATATCAGCATGGCACAAGCAAGCAATAAAGTCTGCCCTCGTTTAGGCAAAGCAACAGTATAACACTCACTGGCCACCTTCAAAGGCGACATAGTGGGTTTCTGTAATCCGAGTTGCAGAGATAGTTTCGCCAGCGATATTAGCAATAACCCCAGTAACACAGATTATTTCGATGTAGTCATTAAAGAAAATGAGCTCTAATTTCACGAACTACAAGTTACGCACTAATCTCAGAGCATTAGTTCGCCACTTTTGACGTGTTTTTTGACGATTTCTGGGCATTCAAAGCGTTTACCATAGATTGCGGCAAGCTCATTACAGCGGGTAATAAACTTGTCAAAACCGTAGGTATTTACATACTGAATAAGGCCACCAGTATGGGCTGGTGCGCCAATACCCATAATCGAGCCAATATTGCCATCGGCTACAGAGCGCAGAACGCCTGATTGTAAACATTTGAGCGCTTCAATGACCTGTCGAAACATCAATCGATCTTTCACATCTTCATCTGGCACATGGGTGTCTTCTTTGTAATAGAGGTCATACAGACCAGGCCAGATATTCTTAGAGCCATCGGCATGGTACTCATAGTAACCGCCGCCGTGATGGCGCCCTCCTCGACCATGCCCATCAATCATGTCTTTGATAACTCTACGGGTGACTGTACCGTCACTCCACTTATCTTCCACACCCATTGCAGCCCAGGTCTCCCCGGCTTTGCGGGCCAACTCTAAACTGGTTTCATCCCCCACTTGCAGAGGCCCAACGGGCATACCAATGGCTTTACCCATGTTGTCTATTTTAACTGGGTGCACTCCTTCAGTAAGTAGTTGCAGCCCTTCATCAAGGTAGGTACCAAAGGTTCTGGAGGTAAAGAATCCAAGGGAGTCATTGACTACAATAGGGGTTTTACGAATCTGCTGAGTAAAGTCAAAGGCTTTGGCAAGGGCTTCATCGCTGGTTTTGTCACCAACTATAATCTCAATTAATGGCATTTTATCCACGGGTGAGAAAAAGTGTATACCGACAAAGTTTGCAGGCTTTGATGCAGCCTTTGCCAACTCGGTTATCGGCAAAGTGGATGTATTTGACCCCCAAAAACCATCATCAGACAGATATTTCTCTGTGTTGCCAATAATCTTGTTTTTGAGTTCTATATTTTCAAACACGGCCTCGATAATAAGATCACAACCCTGCAAGTCTTCATCTTTTGAGGTGGGTGTGATTAGGCCTAGTAAACTATCTGCCTGGGATTGGAACATTTTCCCTCGTTTGACCGCTTTAGCCACCAGACCCTCTGAGTAAGACTTGCCCTTGTCTGCAGCCTCTTGAGTCATGTCTTTGAGGACGACTTCAATACCGGCCCTTGCAGCCACATAGGCTATGCCTTGACCCATCATGCCCGCACCCAATATACCTAGCTTGCGCGTTGGGTTCTTTTCAACACCACTTGGGCGACTGGCACCCCCATTGATCTTGTTCAACTGGAAGAAAAACGCGGTAATCATGTTTTTAGCCACTGGGCCTGTGACAACTTTAATGAACTCTCGGCCCTCCACCCGCAGCATGGTGTCTATGTCTAATACGGTGGATTGAAAGGCAATATCCATTGCTGCGGTCATTTGGGGCATTAAGCCGCGTGTTTGTTTATGTAGCATAGTTGGTGCCATGGCAGCGAATTGCGCGTTACGCGGCGAATTGATGGCTCCCCCGGGCACTTTGTAGCCTTTGCGGTCCCACGGCTGTGCTATAGCTTCTTTATTGTCGACATTTTCGCTAATCCAAGCTCTGGCTCTTGGTAGTAAATCATCAATTGATTCAACAACTTCATCAATTAAACCGCCTGCTAAAGCTTTTTCAGGGGTTAAACGCTGGCTCTTTAAAATAATATCCAGAGCTTTTTCAACCCCAATTAGCTTTGTTAGCCTCACCACGCCACCGCCAGCAGGGTAAACACCAATAGCACATTCCGGCAGACCTATTTGCACAGACTTATGATTAAAGGCAATACGATGATTACAGGCCAACGACAACTCGTAACCCCCACCCAAGGCGGCACCGTTAATAGCAGCGACTACCGGCACAGGGAGCTTTTCTAAGCGCCTAAAATGACCCTTTATGAATTCTCCATTGGCAAACAGCTCTTCACTGCCGTTCTCGTCCATTAGTACTAGCTCATTAAGGTCAGCACCTGCAAAAAATACTTTTTTGGCTGAGGCGAAAATAACGCCAGTTAGCCCTTCTTCTTTCTCTAAACGCTGAACAGTCTCATCCATAGCATCGTTGTATTCAGCATTGATCGCATTTACAGGACCACTCATGTCCATAGTCACTGTGACAATACCTTGATTGTCTTTTTCGTAATTAAAAACACCCATTATTAAAACCTTTTCGAATTCTTAAACTGTCTTGAAATTTTAATTTCGCTTATACGCGCTCAATCAGGCATGAAATCCCCATACCGCCACCCACACAGAGCGACAACATGGCACGCTTGAGTTGGCGACGCTCTAATTCATCTAGCATGGTACTAACCAACATTGCACCTGTAGCACCTAAAGGGTGCCCCATTGCAATAGAGCCACCGTTGACATTAGTAATAGAGTGATCCACGTCTAAGTCCTTCATGTAACGAAGCGCGACAGAGGCAAAGGCTTCATTGATCTCCCAAAGATCAATATCATTGGGGGTTAGACCTGCGGTCTTAAGACATTTTTTTGCTGCCGGCCCGGGCCCTGCAAGCATAATAACTGGGTCTGATGCGAGGATGGAACCGGCGACAATTCGGCCTCTCGGTGTTAAATTAAGGTCTTTCCCAGCTTGCTCAGAGCCAATAAGTACGGCACTGGCGCCATCGACAATACCAGAAGAATTACCCGGAGTATGTACATGAGAAATATTCTCTAACGTATTGTATTTATTTAAAATAATTTCATCAAAAGCCATATTTCCCATCATTTCAAATGATGGTTTTAAACCTGCTAAAGCCTCCATAGTAGTGTCAGGCTTAATGAAGTCATCTTTCTCTAAGATCATCAGCCCATTTTTATCGCGCACTGGAATAACTGATTTGTCAAAGTAACCATTGTCTCGGGCATGGGTTGCACGACGCTGGGACTCTACAGCATAAGCATCTACGTCGTCGCGACTGTAGCCATCAATAGTTGCTATGGTGTCTGCACCTATACCCTGGGGT